>Ga0247725_1000130_pt1 | contig 90217 bp, 77 predicted proteins | sample OKSTACKMCFT3sol_FD_183021 | JGI IMG/M metagenome (GOLD analysis project Ga0247725, IMG submission 183021) | Subsurface sediment microbial communities from gas well in Oklahoma, United States - OK STACK MC-FT3-sol | ecosystem: Environmental > Terrestrial > Deep subsurface > Rock core/Sediment...
CATGTTGAGATTGTTAAAGCGATAACCTCTCAAGATGGCAATATGTTAGCTAAACAGCTCACCAAGTTCTTAGCAGAAGAAGGCCAAGGTGAAGATCCGTTAGCGCAAATCCGTACACCAGAATGTCGCACTGAGTTAACCGCGATTGCGGCTAACTGGCCGCGCACTGTGGGAGGTTTAACCGCATTCACGTCGACTGAAAAAGAAAGCCATATGGCGGCTTCTTTTGTGATTGAAAGCAAAAACCAAGCAATTTTAACGGCATTACAAAAAATGCGCGGCTTTATTCCAACCCATTTAGCGGATATTAACAGCACTATTTTCTCGATGGGCCTTGGGATTGATGTTAATGAAGTAGCGCCTTCGCTCACCGCGATTTGGGATGATCTACAAAAGCCACAGTTGACCTGCGCGCCTCTGGCCGAGCTACAGGCTGAATTAAGCCAGCAAAGCCCTGCGATGTTGGGTATGTTTACCGGCATGGCTAATGGTGTTAAAGGCCTGAGTGTGTCATTACTCGACTATAAGATGAGTTCACAGGATCAAGAGCCTAAACTCGAAAGTTTAGATGCCTTAATCAGTTTAACCGCTGATAATCCTTCAATGTTATTCAACATGGTTAAGCCTTTTGCCCCTATGTTGGCTGAACTGCAAGTCGCGGATAATGGTGAACCCACTGATTTATCTCCACTATTAATGTTGCCGCCAGAACTTAATATCAAACCGATGTTGGCGATTAAGGGACAACACTTAGTGGTTTACTCTGGCGATAAAGGTTTAGCGTTAGCCAATAAACTGGCGAGCGAAAAACCATCAGCCAATGGCCTTTACAGCATGTCAGCCGACTACGGTAAGATGTTTACCCCAGTGCTGACGCTGTTAGAAATGACCGGTGAACCAGTGCCTGAAGAGCTGCAAGCATTGAAAGACTATAATATGCGCGTGCAAATGAGCTTTGATGTGAATAAACAAGGTCTGGTTTTTGGCTCTGTGATGAACTCAAAGGCAAGCGATAAGAAATAAACTTATCACTCCACCGCATTTTAAAGCCAGCAAATTGCTGGCTTTTTACTAGGGCGTGTTGACGTTTCATGGTCATTTTTGCAGCAATTAGGCTGGCTTTTATGCAAGGCAAAGTCCGTGCAGTGTAGTTATTCTACATAAACGGACGATAACGCGGCAGAAAAGCCAGCCAAATGCTGCCCGAAGGGTTCGTCTGGCAAGCCCTTGCTCTTTGTCACTCGTCATTTGAGTAGAATAACTATACATCATTCCTCGTTTCGCGAGCACGTGCTTGCCAGAACGAACAAAATCTAATCTCGAAACATCAACACGCCCTAGTCACTACATACATTAACGCTTAGCATTATCCTGTTGCTCAATAAAGGGTATAACAGGCTCCATTTCTTGCTCTTCCGTCAATTGTGCCATCTGCGCGCAGGAGGATGAAAGAGGGCTAGTTGCACTCGGTAGATTCTGTGCCACCTCATTCGTCATCAATTCGTCCACATCGGCTGCTAAGCCAGCAACACCATGTCCGGTCGATGTCAACGCGACCTTATCAACTAAACGATAGGCAACCCAAACCCCTAAAACACCAAAAAGAATTGAGCCTATTACTTGGCCGATAAGTACCCCATAAACCCCGCCCCACTGCGCGCCCATATACACAAAGGGAACAGTGCCTAAAGTCGCCTTGCCCACATTAAATAAGGTGGAATATTTGGCCTTACCCAAATTATTAAAGGAGGCGTTTGCGACAAATAAAATCCCAGAGAAGATAAAAAACACCGCAATATAGCTGCAGAAAAATTCAATAAGTGCCGCACTATCGCCCTTCATATCAAACAAACTGACGATCTGCGCTTTAAGTAAAAACAAAAGTAACGACATCACCACCACATACAAGGTACAAAATTGAATCGCCTTCGTTAAACTTTCGCGCACCCGATCGAATCGTCCTGCTCCAAAGTTTTGCCCAACAATAGGCCCAATAGCGCCGGATAAGGCAAAAATCATCCCAAAAGTGACAGGCACTAACCTGCCGAGTACCGCCCAACCCGCAACATAAGCATCACCAAAATCCGCAATTGCCCGGGTCACAAACGCATTACCAATTGGTGTGGCAATGTTGGTCAGTATGGCTGGTCCTGCAATGGCGAAAATCGGTTTAAGATCGGCTTTAAAATAGTGAAGATTAAACCTGCCAAGGAGTTGATGTTTGACCACAACACCCCGACCCGCGATGATAAATACCGCAATACGAGCCAATACAGATGCCAGTGCAGCCCCTTCAATCCCCATCGCAAACAGGAAAATAAAAATAGGATCCAGCACAGCATTCACGCCGCCCCCCGCTAAGGTCGACATCATCGAAAGTTTTGCATCTCCCACGGCACGCAGCGCACCGCCAAGGGCCATTGCGAGACAGATGAACGGCAGCGACGGCACCAAAATATACAGATAACTCTCTGCAAGCTCGGCAGTATGACCGCTGGCCCCCACAAGCGTGACTAACTCAGGAATAAAAGTCGTGACCACAATGCTGACCAACACACTAATGATCGTGGTCACCACCGCACTGTTAAGTAATAGGCGTTTCGCTAATTCGATATCCTTAGCGCCGATAGAGCGAGACACCAAGGCCCCGAGCGCAATGGAGAGACCTATGCCAATTGATGTGGTAAAAAATGAAATACTGCCCGCATAACCTACAGCCGCGGCTAATTCATGTTCGCCCAATAAGCTTAAGAAAAATATATCCAGTAAATCGACTACAAATAACGCAGAAATCCCCACCGCAGCGGTTGAACTCATCACGAGAATATGGCGAAGAATTGAACCTTCAACAAACTTAGCTTGGGTCATGGGGGTGTTTTACCTTATTAATTGCAAAAGCAAAGGCCAACACTGAATTGTTGGCCTTTGCTTTTATAGTCATCTATGGGTATTTAGGTCAAGCACTAAAGCAGCTTATGCCGCAATTGGGCTCATCTTCGTTTGGTGATAACGCAGACGACTGATTGACAATGCAATTAACGCAAGCAGCGTTAACGACCCCATCACCACCCCTTGCCATTCGGCTTTATGCCAAAATAACATCAAGTAAGGTCCGCCCAAAGCGGCGCCTAAGTAATAGCAACACAGATACAGCGAAGTGGCCTTGGCGCGATCGCGGCTTGCGCGCATCGCCACAAAAGAGTTGCAACAACTGTGGGTTAAGAAGAATCCACATGCCGTCATCAAAAAGCCCATGCAAATGGTGGCGGTGGTATCAAACAGGGTCAATAAACTGCCCAACAGCATCAAACACCAAGACCATTGATATAACTTGTGCTGACCAAATTTTGCCAGCCACTTAGCGGTAAAATAGGAGGCCACAGTACCACTGGAGTAACACAAAAAAATCAAGGTCGCTTGAAAGCGGCTCCACTCGTAGGGCGAGGCCATCAAATGCAGTTGAATAAAGCTAAATTGATTCACCATCATCATAAAAGTGATCCCACCGATGGCATAGGCTAACCGCATTTGTGGATCGGTTAGATGGTGACTAAAGCCGTAAAAATCTTGAAGTAACCGAGCCCGTTTTGAGACTGAAGGCGCCGAGGTTTGCCCGCCAGATATCGCCTTAGCATCCGCGCCAGATGGCAATAAAAAACTGGTCAAGGCAACACCTGCTAGGGTCACTAAAAACAGCAGCCACATGGACTCCTGCCAAGATAAAAACTGCGACATCAACCCGCCCAGCAGACGCCCAACAATCCCGCCGATACTATTGGCCATAATGTAAATGCCCGCGGCTTTGAGCATAGTGCTTGGCGAGAGTTGCTCCTTAAAATAAGCCATGGCAATGGCAGGCACCGCAGCGAGCAATACGCCTTGTAAAAAACGCACATACACAAGCGCATTAAAGTCCCCAGCCCAAATCAGCAGCAGGTTCGACAATGCCAATAACCAAAGACTCACCACAATCGGCGTATGCCGGCCAATTCTGTCGGACACAACCGCATAAATTAATAGGGAAAATGCCAATGAAAAACTGGTCACAGAGAGAATGAGCGTAGCCTGCGATCCCGATACGGCAAAATGCTCAGCGATCAGCGGTAACATGCCCTGCATCAAATACAGATTGATATATACCACCACGGAAGCCACACACAGTGCCCACATCAGTCGGGTATCACGTTGTTTATTGTCGATAATAGTGTCTAACACGGCTTGCACTTTTAGCCTCGATAACGCCTCACTCTAAGAATAGACAAAGGTTAGCACTGGGCATAACATAACAATAATAGATAATTTATATCGACATTATTGATTTTTGTTATGGCAAATTTTTATAACTGACATGGTTATCGCAAATTGTCGCGCGTAAGCGTGCATCACAAGCAAAAGGCTCACACCATGGATATACGCCAACTTAAACACTTAGATGCACTTGCAAATACTGGCAGTTTTACCGCCGCGGCCAAGAAGCTCAATATGGCGCAGCCTGCCCTGAGTCAAAGTATTAAACGGCTTGAGCAGTCACTTGGAGTGACACTGATTAATCGCACCAGTAATAAGAATGACAAGCACCTCGCGCTCACCGCCGAAGGCTTAGTGCTGCATCAACATGCCACGTTGATCCTAAAACAAATCAAGCAGGCGGAAGCACAAATCCGTGCCATGGCGAATCTCACTTTGGGGGAAGTTCGGATTGCGGTGCCGGGTATGCTGGGCTCCTTCTATCTGCCCTCACGCCTTATGGCGTTTCGTCATCAATATCCCGAGTTAAAGCTGTCACTGTTCGAAGGCGGTACCCGTGACGCACTGCGGATGTTACAACAGGAAGAAGTGGATATTGCTATCATTACTGCCCAAGATCTGCAGAGTGATTTTGATAGCCAATTACTGATCCGTGAGCAGATGGTGATAGCCATGGGCGCCGAGCATCCACTTGCCGAGCATTCTGCCGTGAGCTTAAACGACTTCTTTGACCATGAACTGGTAATGTTCAAAACCGGCTATTTTCACCGCGAGTGGATCCTCTCTCAGGCAAAAGACTTGGGTAAAAAGCCCAATATTGCCTTTGAGACCAATCTGATTAACTTGATCAAACAAATTGTGTCACAGGGATTTGGTATCACTAGCGTACTCGAAATGGCTATCAGTCCTAAGGATGACATCCTCGCGAAACCCTTTGATCCGCCAGTGTTTTTAAATCTGCATATTGCGTGGAAAAAACAGCGCCCCGTCAGCCAAGCCGACCGCGCCTTTGTGGAATTTTTAATGAAAAATCGATAATAAACGGGCAATAAAAAAGGGCCGATAATCTCGGCCCTCATCAAGGTTAACCCTTAAACATGCTAAGGTTAACCGGTTTCAGCTCGAACCACTTAGCGCAGTTTACGGCGACCAAAGGCAAATGGCAGCAGTAATAAACTTAACCAGCCTAAAGCACCACCGTCATCCTTCTTCGGCGGAGTATCGGTAATAGAGACAGATACTAAGCTCGAATCGCTATTGCCGTGGTTATCGGATACCGTCAGTTGGAATGATACGGTTTGTGCCGCGCCATTCACACTTGGCGCCACTAAGTTTAATTTGGCCGCTGCGGGGTCAAAATTAAAGCTTGCGCCACCTAACTGAGTCCACTTGTAGGTCAGCGGATCATTATTCGCATCCGATGATTTACTGGCATCGATAAACAGCGGCTTACCTTCTTGGACTGCGGTTGGCGCTTCAACCTTAGCCACAGGCGCCACTTCCGCAACATCAAACTGATAGCTCTGAGTCAAGGTTTCTGACGACGCGTTATTGACCTTGTTCGACAGGCTTAACTCATTATCAACACCTGCCTTACGTGGAACCAGCTCAAAACTGATGTCTTTCGCTTCAGCGCCCGATGGCATCTCGATCGTCCAAGTGATCTTATTGCCATCTTGCTTACCGTCATGGCTGATGTTAGCCACTTCATGGCCTTCAGGCAGCATAGCTTCTAAGTTATAAACACGTGTTACTTGGGTTTTATTGGCTTCGATACGGGTTTTCATCATCTTAGCCACGCCCGGTGTTAACTGACCGCTCAGCGTATTGCCCAGAGGCGACAGCACATCATCACCGACACGTTCAAAGACGACGGGGAGCTTCACTGGTGCCACTTTGTCATCGCCAGTGGTGAAGGTCAGCATAGCTAAACCATCGTCACCGACTTTGAGCGCATCCTTCCACGTCAGCTTAACGTCAAAGTCATTGGTATCGCCAGAAAGCGTCGCAGTGAGGTTATCCTCAGCCGTGTCATAGAGGGTCAATTGTTTTAAACCAAACACATCATCAGCCGTGGCTGTTGAAGCAGTATAGTTTTGTACAATGACGTAATAAGTGCCCTTAACCGGATTATTGAGTAAGACACTTTCCTGTGAACCATCTCTGGCTGATGAGCCCGCTCGCGCAAGTTTGCTGCCATCGTTTTTATCGAGTAGCACATACATATCAAGATCGGGCGATGTGGTGTAGCTAATTGAGGTTCGGAAATACAGTGCATTTTCATTAACGTCAAACTTAAACACTTTGACGCCATCTTCAAGATCATCTGTATATGAAGCATTATTCGAGTCTTGCTTCACGCTTGACTCCATGATTTGGCTTAGCTTGAGGCCTGTCACTTCGGCGCCAACGCTAGCAAAATCCACCGCCTTTAAGCCTTCAAGAGTGATCTCATCCGCATTACGAGTCGCTTGAATGCTCACCAAGTTTGGCAGGTTACGCTTACCAATCTTAGCCGCAATCGGCATAGTCGCCGTAGGGTAGTTAGCTGACTCGAGCACTAAGTTGCCAAAGCCCCAATCTGCGCCCACTTGCGTTACATCGGCGGTGACAGTAATGGTTTGGCTCGCACCTTTTTTCAGGGTAAAGCTTTCAGGCGATACCGTTAGTGCCAGCTTATCAGTCACCGCTTGGCCCTTCGCCGTCCAGCTACCATCTTGGGTTGCGGTTACGGTACGGGTCCAAGTACAGGTATTCACACAACGAGAATCAGCCATACTAGGCACGTTGAGCTTACGAGGATCGCCGTTCAATAAGGGATTTGCAATTTCATAGTTCAGTGCGCTTTCATCCATCACTAAACCGGCTTTAGCGGCTAAATCCACGCGAATTCGGCCAGCGCCCACGTCAAACGGATCGGCAACGGTTTTAGCATCGGCTTTTTTCATCGCCTGAGCGGTCGTTGCAGTCAGCATTAATGCGGAGCGGATATTGTCCGGCGTCCAATCTTTATGCAGCGACTTTAACAGTGCGCCAGCACCCGCAACATGGGGACTTGCCATTGAAGTGCCCGACATGAGGGTAAAGTCGGCAGGATTTGTGCCCGATTTATCGTGACCAAATTGTTGATCAGAATAAGCAGCGTAAATATCCGAACCAGGCGCGGCCACCGAAGGCACAATCACATCATTGGTCGCATTTGGGCCAATCAGTGAGCCAGCCGATAACACATCGGCCTCACGGCTAATCGCTTGCGGTGTCGGGGTTAAAGTTAACTCTACAGCAGGATTGGCGGCCATGGCCTCGATTAAGGCTACGCCATCGGTGTTACCAATAAATACCGCAGGTACATTTAATTTCTCTAATGCTGACATGGTAAAACGCGCATTACCTTCACCATCACGGTTATACACGATCACCGCTTTAGCACCCGCAGTTAACGCACCCGATACTTTAGTCGCAAAATCGCATGTTCCCCGTTTAATGACCGCTATTTTGTCTTTAAAGGCATCGGCGGGGAAGACTTTACAACCTTCCACATTGGTCGCATCGACAGAGCCAGCAAACACTGGAAGTCCTTTAACCACTTCGGTTTGCACAGGGCCAGAGCCAGGGGTGAATTCAAATGTCTTACCATTAAATTCCAGCTCATGTACCACTTCACGATTGTGAGTCGAGTTAGCCACCGAGGTATACCATGGGGCATTTTTGGGAGTCGAATAAGGTGACTGGGTGATTGCGGCACTGGTTGCGGTTGCTGGACGAGTATTCCCAGCAGCGACTGCAGCAAAAATGCCCGCATTACGCGCCGCTAAAAACCCCTGCTCAGTGGCGCTATTCCATGGATTACCGCCACCACTGATGGAGAAGTTAATCACATCCACGCCATCTTTAATCGCATCATCTATGGCTTTCAGAATCGGTACAGTCGGGCAACCTGAATACTTGTCACCCGCATCCCCAGGTCTACAGATTTGATATGCAATAATGTTTGCATGGGGAGCCACACCAGAGATTTGCGCAAACTTTAAGCCAGTTGCGATACCATCACCTTCTAGCTTACCAACCTCTCCATCAACATAAGGCACATCAAGCAAGATATTCCCTGCCGCGGTGCTGGCCACATGCGAGCCATGACCACCGTAGTCTTCACCATTTTTAGCGGGAGGCGTCGCACCAAAAATCTTTTCGTCGTCATAGATATCGGTGATTTCGGGGTAACTACGCACACCAATCAGCTTATCGTTACACATGCTGGCAAAATCGGTTTTACAATCACCAATATAAATCCCTTGGCCTAAGGGGTTTGTATGGTCATAACCATCCCCGCCAATATCGGCAAACGAGGCATGATCAGAGTTAATCCCTGAGTCGATGATCGCCACAACCACGCCCTCACCCATTGCCTTGGTACCAGTAGCACTACCGTCCCACACCTTTGGGGAGCCGATCAGTGCCTGACTCACATCGGTCTCAAGCTGCTCAATACGCTCACGTTCGATATAAATCACCTCTGGTAGTTCAGCCATTTTTATCGCTTGCGCCTGCGTCATACGCACAGCGATACCATTGAGTGCATATTGGTAGGTGGTTAATGGCTCTAGCGGTGTACCAATCGCTGCGCTGGCACTCGTCAAAAAGCGCTCTTGCTTAACCTTAAGGAAACTAACGTAGTTTTTCACCTCAGGAGCCGCGGCGTTAAGTTTAACATTGCCAGTCTTTCCTGTGCCTTTTGCCTGTGAGGTCGACTGTATATGTTGTGGGCTAGTTGCTTTGAAGCCAGGAATCTCCCCTTGATAATTCGCGACAGCACTGTCACGTAAGCGAACAATATAAGTATGCTCACCTTCGGCAAATTCTGGTTCAGGAATAAATTTTACATCTTGGTTATTAACTGCGGTTAATCTGCCTCGAGTTGAGTCATTTGATAATTCGGCTGGAATATCTAACTGTATTGTTTCACCCGTTGGAGATAATACTGTCTGTGCATTTGCTGCAGATGACAACAGTGCCATAGACACTGCTAGTGCAATTTTTGTTTTCATTGTCGCTTCCTTCGCTATATCGATTTATTTCTATAAAGTTCAATTTTTAATATTTATTCAGTACAGGAATCGATTAAATTTCTGTTACCAATAGAACTTCAGCTCAGCGTTTTAACACGGAGTGATACATATTGAAACACCTTATTAACGGAACAATTACCCATAAAAACAGTTAATAAGCATGCCATACTCAATAAAAAATCGATTTTTAAAACATAAGCGAATGGTAAACTGTTTACTTAAACAAAAGGAATTTTAGCAACTACTTAAAAATAAAAGACAAGTTATCTATCGCCATTAAGTAGCATAGAGAATCAAGAGAGAATTAACGGTTACGCATTCTGATTAAAAGATAAGAAAACAACTTAAATTTATAGATGAAATAATTTCAAATAGCTAAAAATTACATATGATAAACGCAATAAATAATCGCATTATGCCATCAACGTTACCGAATACCCCTACACCAAACAAGATGAATGATATTAAGCTCGAGATAGGAAATAAAAAATAATCGCGATTTACCAAACAAAAAGCCCTTACGAAAAGGGCTTTTTAAAATAACACATGCTTTACTGATTAATCATCACCGCCTTCATCAATACTTCAGTGGTGTATTTACCATTATTAATCACAGGGAAACGATCATAGGTCTGGAAAATCACCTTGTCCTGGTACTTGATCATAGCCACTACGCCATAATTAATACGTTTATCGATTGATTGCGCGGGTAATAAGAACTTAAATGGCACAGGTGCTCGGGCGATATTAAAGCTTTTTTGAGCAATAATGGCCCCCGGAGTATTCAAATCGATAATGGCAATAGTAATTTCACTGCCTTGTGGCAAGATAATTTTCTCTAAATAACCCGCCGCACCATTGATGATAATGGGAGGTTCAGGTTGTACCGTTACGCAACCAGTCATCGTCAATGAGCTTAAACAGAATAGAATAAATATTTTTAATTTCAGTAACATATTAGCTTCCTTTTACCATACGGATCAGCCCCTCTTGGGTCGTCGATGCGACAAGCTCGCCCTGCTGATTAAAAAATTGTCCTCGGACATACCCACGCCCACCACTGGCATTTGGGCTATCGATACTATAGAGCAACCATTCTCCCATATTAATGGGTCGGTGGAACCACATCGCATGATCTATGGTTGCCATGCGGATGCCCGGGGTTAAAAACGACACGCCATGGGGCTGAGCCGCCGTGACTAAAAAATTAAAGTCGGAAGCATAGGCTAGTAAATATTCATGGATATGACTATCTGTTGGCATTGCACCATTCGCCCTTAACCACACATAGCGATATGGCTCAGTTTCTTTAGGTGCGAAGGGATGCAGAGGGTTGACTAAGCGCATCTCAATTGGCGCGTCTTCCATAAACTTTTCAAGGATCCTTGCAGGGACTTTATCCCTTAAGGTCATAGCCAACTCATTTTGATTTAATAAACCTTCAGGGCCAGGCACCTGCGGCATCTGTGCTTGATGTTCAAAACCCACCTCGGGTTCTTGGAAGGAACAGGTCATATGAAAAATCGGCCGTCCCTTTTGTATTGCACTCACCCGCCTAGCACTAAAGCTGCCTCCATCGCGCATATTTTCAACTTCATACACTATGGGTAACTTCTCATCGCCTGCGCGTAAAAAATAAGAGTGGAGCGAATGCACTTGCCGCTCTGCTAGTACGGTTTGCTTAGCCGCGCTCAAGGCCTGTCCCATGACTTGCCCACCAAACACATGCCCAAATCCTAGGTCTTGACTTTGACCGCGAAACAGCCCGATTTCGATTTGCTCAAGGGATAATAATGATAAGAGATCGTCTAATACCTGACTCATGGGATCCTACGGAAAATTAGCAATGAATACCCAAGGGTAACCCAGTTCGACTAGGGCTGACCAGTAGGGAGTCACTTGGCATGGTGTTTGTTAACGATTTAACAAAACGCACGCCGAACTACTCAATTTTTATATGATGCTCAAGAGCGCTCTGCTTTGACCAAGCCAACACTTTATCCTCACCACAGGAATGTAAATTAACCGGAAAGGCATTGTGAAGTTCTGACCAATATTTCACGAGTTTATCGGGCGTACATTGTCCCTCACTAAAGTAGATAGACTGAAACTCAGCGAATCTGCCGTGGCTGACACTGCCAGCGCCCGCCAATAAATGCTGACCATTAGGGGCCTTTGGACTCACTAAAAACGCCACGGTCGCAGTCAGCGTATCAAAGCAAAATAGCGGTTGAATCGCAGGAGCTAAATGCTTTCGAGTCATAGCCGTTAATGCCTGAGGGCATAAGCTATTGATATAAATGTTATATTGCTCGCCCTCTATCGATAGGCTGTTTACTATTCCCACTAAAGCCATCTTGGCGGCACTGAATGCGACTTGGTGTAAATCACCAAAGAGTGCCGAAACCCCCGTTGTCATCAAAATGCGGCCATAACCCTGTGCTTTCATCGCTGGCCATATTGCTTGAGTCAGATAAAAACTGCCATTAACATCAACGTCAAACTGCCGCTGCCACTCAGCTTGTTGAATATGCTCAAAAGGACGAGCACCATAAACACCGGCATTATTGATTAATATATCCACGCCCTGCCAACATTGAAGCAAGCTATTCACCATAGTCTTAACATCCATCTGTTGACTGACATCCACCTCAAAGCAAAGGCACTCGGCCCCGAGTTTTAAAATCGTCTCATGGGTTTGGCGCAATTCATCATTGCTATAGTCAGCATCTGGGTGTTTTGGGCGTTTAGAGGACACCTTAGGTTGGTCGACAAGCACCACTTTGGCGCCCCGCTCTGCCAACATAATGGCATAGGCTCTCCCAAGCCCAGCGCCAGCTCCGGTGATCAACGCCACTTGGTTATCGAAACGCATCCTATCGAATCCTTATCATTGACATAAAGGTGACGTGCTCATTCTCCGGCAGCTAAGCCCGATGACTTGCCTTACACTCAAAGCTCTATCAGCGTTAAGTTACTGGCTTTACCAATGACATACGGGTAAACGGCATAAACTATAAAAGCACAGACAATGTGGATTTTCTTTGACATTGGCGGCAAATCTTTTCCCTAACCGCGAAACATCTGTGCGCCAATTCAAACTCTATTACATGCGTGTATTAGATAGTACTCACTTTAGGGTAATTTCTTGTTATGCTATGGCGCTGTTCACTACTCATTCCTTTTTAGATAACGACTAGACATCATGAATCCTTGGATTTTAGCCATCAGACCTCGCACCTTACCCGCGGCAATCGGTCCCCTGTTAATTGGTAATATTCTGGCGCTGCACCTTGAGCGTTTCAGTTGGTTAATTGCCGTGACATCGATGTTGTGCGCGATTTTATTGCAGATCGCTGTCAACCTCGCCAATGACTATTTTGATTTTAAAAATGGTATCGATACTGCCGAACGTATTGGCCCAGTTCGCGTGACGCAAAGCGGGATGATCCCAGCCTATAAAGTACGTAATGCGATGATCTTCTGCTTATTACTCGCGTTAACAGTAGGTTCCTATTTGATTTGGCACGGTGGTTGGCCAATAGCGATTTTAGCGGCGGCGGCGATTTTAGGCGCCCTCGGCTACAGCGGCGGACCTTATCCTTTAGCCTCACACGGGCTAGGCGAAGTTGCCGCCTTTGTGTTTTTTGGCTTAGTGGCTGTGGTCGGCAGTTATTATTTGCAGGCAGGTGATACTAATTTGAATGCGTGGCTACTTGGCTGTGCGATTGGCTTATTTAACGCCGCCATTATGTTAGTTAACAACACCCGCGATATTCGCACCGACACCCAAGCGGGCAAACATACCCTAGCCGTGAGGATTGGCGAGGCACAGGCCAAAGTCTTGTATCAAGCCTTAATTTACTTACCCTTTGGTTTAGTGATCGCGGGATTCTTACTGGGCATTCTGCCTGGATTACCGGTATTGTTGGCGGGTTTATCTCTGCTTATCGCCCGTAAACTCAGTAGCGATTTCTATGCTGTATCGGGTGAGGCGCTTAATCCACTATTGGGACGCACAGCAAAACTTACTATGATTTTCAGTACCCTATTCAGTGTGGGACTGGTGTTTACCGCTTAAGCTGGAATACCAACATCTCAGAGTTGTCCCCATTACTGAGTAAGAGCCAGCCACCAATTAGCTAGGTTAAAGTACAAAAAGGTTCGTCATGATGCGCCAAACGCACAACATGATGAACCTTTTGCTTTTAGGGACAAATTAAGACCAGAGATAAGCCGAGATTGCCGTGTTAAATAACACGCCACTAAATTGATGCGTGGCTTTTGGCGTCTGTAAATGCGCCGCCCCAAAACACACATGTAAAGGAATTAAATGCTCTTCCCTTGGGTGACTAAAACGCGCCTCTGGCGCCGATTGCCAATCGATTAATTGTGCCTTGGCGTGGTTATCGCCTGATGTCACTACATCGGTTAACCAAGTATCAAACGCTTGGCTGCGAGGCAACACCTTAGGATCGCCGGAGAAAAACGCGCGCATATTGTGAAACGACATGCCAGACCCCACAATCAGCACCCCTTGGGTACGTAATGATGCCAATGCTTCACCGATAGCAATATGGGCACTCGAGTCTAGATGCTGCACTAAGGACATTTGCACCACAGGAATGTTGGCCTCAGGATACATCAACTTAAGTGGCACAAAGGTGCCGTGATCGAAGGCACGTTGATTATCCAACCGTACCTCAATGCCGCTTGCCTTAAGTAAACTGGCAATGGTTTCGGCAAGCTGCGGCTCACCGGGTGCAGGATAAGAAAGCGTATAAGCCTCAGGGGGAAAACCATAGTAATCGAACAGCATACCAGGATGAGAATGGCTCGACACTGTCACCTGCGCCTCTTCCCAGTGGGCGGTAACTAAAACAATCGCCTTGGGCGTGGGAATAGTCTCTGCCACCTTGGATAAATATGACCGTAATTCCCGATGATTTGCATCATTGAGTAATGGTAAAGGCCCGCCACCATGGGGAACAAACAGCACTGGCATTTGAGCCGAGTTCGCGTACGTCATAGTAAATGTCTCTTGATTAAACAGTGAGTTGTCACTTGTAAATTGAAACTTGTCTGCGCGGCGGCCAAAATCAGAAAACCGCTTTTATGTCCACCAGCTGACGTTGAAAACGCACTAATCTATCGACGGTTTCATCTAACTTGATGATTAAAAAAAGCAAGGCAGATAATAACAATGCGGGTAGCGCGTTAAGGGTAGCTTCAAAATTAAAGTGGTAATAAATGGCTCCCATCATCACCGACAGTAATGCTGTTGCCGACAGGACTCGAGATTCACGCCAGCCAATACCAATGGCGCCCAGCACTTCAATCACACCGATAAAGTAGCCAAAACCCGTTGGTAAATTCATCACGCTAAAGGGCGCATGGAAAAACGGCACGCTGAGTAACTTACCCATGCCCGAGAATAAAAACACTATGCTCATGGCGAGCGTTACCAAAGCCGCCGCACGATTTAAGGTATTGGCACAGACAAAGAGTTTTTGAGGGTCAGCCTCAGCCGCGGTTTTGTTTTCACTTTTGGCAAAACATAATTGATTGATAGACATAACGACCTCATTGCTCATCACTTTTAGACCTAATTCCGTATAAACTCTTGCTAAACAACCTGAGCTCGGGATAAGTAGAGCCGCTGAATAGGCATCTTTTCGGGCCTCTCTGCGTTGCTCTGTCTAACCATAGCTCGCTATGGCATACGACAGAGCGCCTTGATATGCGCAAAAATCTGCGCATTCAGTCAGAAAAAAGATTCCTCTTTTCAAAGAAATCATTTATAGCATTGATTTTGTTTGTTAAATTTAGATTTTTCGACACTCGTTATCCCGAGTTCAGGTTAAACAGTACTCTAAACGCAAAGTAGTGGGCTCGTATTTTGTGCTCACTACTGTCATATGGCGAGATTATGCGCCCACAAAAAATAAATAAATATGGAATAATATCTAACATCTTTTAAAATAATTCTTTATCTGTTTAAGAGTATTGCCATGACCTTAGAACAGCTGCTGATGTTCAATACCGTCGCCCTCGCTGGCTCGCTAAAGGCCGCCAGTGACAAACTCCATAAGACCCAGCCTGCGATCAGTCAGAGCATTAAACAATTGGAATCCCAGCTAGATGTAGTGTTGTTCGACCGCCAAGGTTATCGGTTAGCACTGACCCAAGAGGGACGAAAGCTATTGCAATACGCCCAGCGCGTACTGAATGAAGCGCAGGAAATGCGCCAAGTGGCCAAGCATTTAGCCAAAGGTAACGAGGCCAGTATCACCTTAGCCTTTGAGGCCTCCTTTAATCTTGCTCGAATCTTGCCGATGTTAGAGCGCACACAAAATGAGTTTCCACATACACAAATTATTCTTAAACAAGAGTATTTAACTGGGGCACTCGAAGCCCTAAATCAAGGCAAAGCCGATATTGCGATTTCAGCTGGCGGTATTGAGCTGCTTCGCTCAAGCCATTATGAGCTTGGTTATTTATTTTCAGGGAGTTTATTGGATGTTGCTTCCCCCCGTTTACTGAGCCGTTATCCCAATCTAAGTCATGTAAGGCAATTGGTGAACGAGTACCAAATTGTGATCCAAGATACTGGCACTGGCACCGCCAATATCGAATTTGGGGTGCAAGCTGGGCAGCGCCGTTGGTATGTGAATGATTTTTATACGAAGAAAATGCTTATTCAAGGAGGGATGGGATGGGGAAAACTTCCCCATTATATGGTCGAAGAAGCCATCGCAGAAGGAAGCTTACAACAGCTTGAACTACAAGAAAGACAAAACCTGATCCAACTCGATTACTATGTGATGCGGCCGCCCCACTCACCACTAGGCCCTGTGGCACAGGCGCTATGGGACAATTTAGTGCAACTAGCCGTTAAGCCAAGCTGATAATTGACCTCTTTTGATATCACACTATCTGTATATGTAATCTGTATATGTAATCTGAATATGACATTCGTTAATCAGTCATATTTTGAAGGCTGGCTGCCTTGATAGAAGCTAACAGTTCAGCCTAAAGGAGCACTTAAATAAATGCGCGTGACACTCTGATGCGCTTTTCATCATGCTTATTCAGTAAAAGCCTATTGTTGTTTTATCGCGTAATTTGCAGCCGCGATGACGCAATTTGCTTCACATATTACTCAGTCATGCAATCCAACTAGCAATTAACTCAGCGCCGATAATAAATAATTGACCAAAAATCAAACTGCTCGCCTTTAGCGGCGCACCAATCCGGAAACGACTCAGCCACAGTATGAGTGGAATACTCCTCCCAGCAATTTATCATTGACTGGTAATAATCATGCCTGTTTTGCAGCCTTGATTTACTCTCCTGCGTTTGTAATCGCTCGATTAATGTGTGTGCTGACGCTAACGAATCTTTTGCCCGCGATATATCCCCCAGCAACACAGATTCAGATAGATGGTGAGTCTGAAAATCGACACTGCTTAAATGGGACAACGCGACTTGAGTGAGGCAAATTTCATCGGCCGGCTCGAGCGTCAGCGCCCTTTCATAGGAGGCGATATCCTCACCAATATAGCCTAACCATTTGTGGGGAATGGGATTATTGGGCTCATCTACCGCCCATTGGGCCAGCACATTTTTGAGCAATACGGTGAGGGGGTAAGCGAGTAACTGGTGTGTTTCACGCTGCCAATAACCTAAGGATGATAGTTCTTCAGCTATTTGCCTTTGTTTAGTCAAGGATTGGCTCTTGCAGTGCGACACAAATGTGTTCACCGTCGCAATCGCTTGCTTCTTTAGTCCTTGCTCTTTTTGCAGGCAATATTGGCCAAAAAGTTCATACCCCTTCAGAGCCGAATACTGAGTCCCTATCGACTTTAATCCTTCAAAGTTATCGCTATTCCAGTAGTTCATATTGAGACTTGAGTTGGTGAGACCTTCGGGCTGAACAATGCAACCACTCGTATGGAAAAGTACATGGAATAATGCAAACATGGTCCATGTTAATCATGCGCTAAAGCCGAGTGAAGCACGGCCCCAAGGCATAGAAGCAGATTGTAATCTCTAAACCCATGGTGAACCAGATAGTTTAGCGCTAAGCGGTTATATTATTGGTCGTTTTACGATAAAGCCTCTGATATTAATAGGCTCATATTAATAATTAACTCATAATAAAGGGCCTTGCGGCCCTTTATTCACCTTTTAACTTCGCTAAATGGCTTACTGAATTTCTTGCTTGGCGAGTGCGCGATCTAACTTAGCACGCTCCACTTCAGGCGAGGCTTTAACCGCTTGAATTAAGCCAATTAAATCAGTACCTTCTTCGGCGGCCAGCAGCAATAAGTTATTGTCATTCTGCCAATCAACTTTTAAACCGTGAGTCTTAGCAAAATCATCGGCTGATACACCTGGTTTTAGTTTAACCACTAACTTTCCGGTCATTTCGGCAAAGGGTTTACCCGATTGAGTCACTACTTTCTGCCCTTTAACCAATTGCTTAGCCTGTTTAATCCCAGTCTCAGTTTTAACAAAGTAGGGTGTATCTAAACCGAGAAACTCGGCACGGCTCACTTGAACACCTTTAGACTCAGCTTGAGGTTCAGTGAGTTCGATCTTGTCATGTGCCATTGCTTGAACTGACAGTGAAAGTGCAACAGCTACTAATGATAAATTTAACGCTTTCATTGGTTACTCCTTAAGATGCAGACTTGGCGGCATGGCCATGGAAACGAATTGACCAACCTTTCAGTTTGCCATCGGCTTCGTTAGGGATTGAGATATAGCCTTGATCGTATTTAACAAATCGATAGCTACCGCTATTCACATCAATTAGCTTGATTGTCCATTCACCTTTTGATGATTCGCCATAGAAGGCATTTGATAACATAGGTGTTGCATCATAGCCTTTAACAAGATCATCCGGATCATTCTTATCCATCACCCCTTGGTAAACTAAACCGTTATAAGGTGTCATCAACACACTCTTAGTACCTGCAGGCGAAATCAGCTCTACCGCTAAATCAGGTAGACGCAGGTGATCGGCAGTCAGCTCAATTTGCACGGCTTCAATCACTAAATCGTCAGCGACTACTTGGGTATCCGTCACGCCATTAATATCAGCATCGGGAATCGCTTTGGTGAGCGCTGCGCTTGCTTGCCACTCGGTTACGACATAGTCGCCTAAGTCCTGTGCATAGGATTTGGCGAGCTTAACGGCTTCAGTTAAATTCACTCGACCAAAACCATAGAGGTTATGGAATGAAAAACCCGCCGCGTTTTGTAACCAACTAGGGATAGCCGCATACACTGGCGCACCTTCACCCTCACCAATGGTCACGGTTTTAGGCGCAATATCCGCATCAACTTTGGTAGCTGTCTTCGCCAAAATATAGCGAATATCACGCCAAGTGAGATCTGGATTAGCACTCATAATGACAGCGACAGCTCCCGAAGTGTTAGGTGCCGCAGACGAGGTACCATTCATTGTCGATGTGTAATCACAATTGGGGTTTAACGGGTTTAAACCACCGTGGAATGGCGTGCTTGGTCTATCTTCTGCGATTGCAGAGCCCTTCACACATCCCATAAAGTCGGTTGTAACAATCGCAGGATCATTATCACCATACTCACCACCAGGTGCTGTGACAAAAATATTCGAGCCCACGGATGAATAGCTAGAAAGTTTACCCTTAGCATTAATTGCACTAACAACTAAGTTATAAACGTTAGCATTGTCAGAGGACATGTTGGAATTATGGAAAGGTAAGCCGTGGTTAGCGGGATTTTCCGTCGTTGCCGTGAAGTAATCTCCCGGTAACCAGAAAGTACGGAAACGATAGTAGTCATACCCATTACCCGCGGACTTAACGAAAATACTGCCTTTGCCATCGAAGCTTTGCGTTGCAATATCTTGATAAACTTCGGTTTCATCCTCATCAAACCCATGAGGGAATGGCACGCTGTAACCATAGCTTTGGTTAAAAACGCGTGCACTATCGCTATAGGCACTGGCACCGTGGGATTTAGCAAAGTTTTCAAATGTTTGTACGTTTGTCACTTTACCCGTTGGATCTTCATCTAAAAAGTTAAAGCCAATTAATTTTGCCTTAGGTGCCACACCGCGACCACCAATACCGTTCCAACCTTCTGCAGCAATAATCCCTCCTACTGCTGTACCATGAGCTGCTGTAGCAGACCCAGAGAAAGGTGTTGGATCAACAGTACCTGTAATTAAATTGTATGAACCACCATTTACAGTGTTATTTGTTAGATCTGGGTGAGCAATTTCTAAGCCGCTATCGACCACCGCGACAATCACACCTTGTCCCATAGCATTATCTGAAATTGCACCGCTCACATTCATATCTTCACCGGCAACACCGCGGTTAGCCGCAAAAGCATTCTGCCCAGTATTTTTTAAATGCCATTGGTAGGTAAAGAGTGGATCGCCATGCTTAATATTGATTGTCAGATTGGCTTCAGCCTGTAATTGGCCATCGGAGACTTTGAACCGAACCACCTCTGTCCCTTCATTGGCATCAGATGCATAGGTAAATTCACCCGTGCTTTTATTGACTAGCGTAAAGGTGCCGAGTTTGAGATCAGCAGGGTCCACTAAAGAATAAGTTAAACCACCTTCGACATCCGTCCCCTCAAGTTTTCCAGTAAAAAGAATCGACTGTGACACATCAACAGTCATATCCGCTGTGGTCGGGGCAGTATTCACTTTAGGCACAGGTGCCGGAGTCTTCTTATCATCGCTCCCACAGCCAGCCAATAAGGCCGCCGTGATGCTTAATGCAACAATGGACATACGCATAATAGACATTCCTTCTTCTCATTACTTATTACAACTTAATTTGGCGTGATAATGTTGATTAACATTATTCCGCATTAAGTTCTGTTATTTTAGTTATACCCTATGAACTCTTATAAAATACAAGCATCAAATGGGAAGCAAAGATTTAACACAAAGGAAATAATTATGAAAACAAATATAAACAGAATGAAAGACTGAATAGGTTTATTCGATTATTTTAGCAGCAGATGAAATTAAGAACAGATAAAGACTGATAATAAATAAGACATCAAAAAACATATTGAAAACAAAAACATGATAAATTTATATGTTTTTTAAAATTACAAGACAACAAACCGTTTAAATTACATAAATTTTTACATTTTGAATCTTCAAATTCTTTAAAAATATTAAAACAGCAAAATTAAACCGTCCCAAAATATAGAATGGCAAACGGTTAAAGCGTCAGGTTATTAACATTTATAAAACAAGTTTGAGTTATTAAACAGATACGACCAATAAAAAAGCCCCTATTTCTAGGGGCTATTCAAATTATTCTATCTAGAGTTTAATTAAAACTCTGTTTGTGGCACTCCAATCTAAATGGTATTTCTCACCGGCTGGCTTATCTAAACGCTCAAAAGTATGGGCACCAAAAAAGTCCCGTTGTCCTTGGAGCAAATTAGCTGGCAAGGTCTCACTGCGATAACTGTCGTAATAGGCCAGTGCCGAGCTAATGCAAGGCACAGGGATCCCTTGCATAACCGCCGCCGCCACAGCACTGCGCCACGCTGTTTGTTTTTCTGATAAGGTAGTTGCAAAGGTGTCTGCCATTAACAAACAACTTAAGTCAGCATCCGCTTGATAAGCTTGGGTTATCGATTGCAAGAAGGTGGCACGAATAATACAACCCGCACGCCAGATTTTCGCGATCTCAGCAAAATCGAGTTGCCATTTTTGCTCCTGCGCCGTCATCGCCATCAGTTGGAAACCTTGAGCGTAGCAACAGACCTTAGCGCAATAGAGCGCACTCTCTAAGGCATCGATTAAGACGGCTTTTTGGTTTTCATCCATCGCAGGAGATAAGGGGCCCGCAAGCTTTTTACTGAGCTCAACACGAAGGGATTTTTGGGTGCTCACCGCGCGCGCATAAACCGCTTCGGCAATAGTGGGAGCCGGACAACCTATTTGTAAACTGCTGACCGCAGTCCAAAGTCCAGTGCCCTTCTGCCCTGCTTTATCGAGGATCATCTCAACTAACGGTTTACCCGTTAGCGGATCCGCCTGTTTGAGCACCTCGGCGCTGATCCCCATCAGATAACTGTTTAAACTGCCCTTATTCCAGCGTTCAAACACCTCACCTACCTGTGCTGCGCTCATGCCTAAGCCATCGTGCATTAACTGATAGGCTTCGCAAATCAGTTGCATATCGGCGTATTCAATGCCGTTATGCACCATTTTCACATAATGCCCAGCACCCGCAGGCCCAATATAGGTCGTGCAAGGTTCGCCTTCGGTCACCGGATTTCCCGGCTCAAAACGCTCAATCGGCAGCCCCGTTTTAGGGTCAACCTTAGCGGCAATAGCCTTCCAAATCGGCGCAACATGTTGCCATGCACCAAGATCGCCACTTGGCATTAATGAAGGCCCAAAACGGGCACCAACCTCACCGCCCGAAACGGCTGAGCTGAAGAAGATAAATTTGCCTTGATAACGCTTTTCGCGTTCAACGGTGTCAGTCCAAAGACTATTGCCCGTATCGATTACGATGTCGTCCGCTTCGATACCAGCAGAAATCAGGGCATGACATACCCCATCTACAGGTGCACCCGCAGGGACAGATAGCACGAGAATACGGGGATGAGTGAGGCTGGCTAACATTTCTGAAAGATTAGCACAGCCTGTAATACGCAGATCCTGTCCTACACGTTCTTGTTTTTCTTGTTGTAAAACCCCGTTGACTTTAACAGGATCGAGATCGAAGGCACTGACGCGATATTGATTGTCGGCGATGTTTAGCGCAAGGTTTTTACCCATTACGCCAAGGCCTATCACGCCAATGTCATTAAGATTGCTGTGGTTTTGCATTATATAATTCCCACGGGTCACAGAGGTTAGAAATAACCAATTTGGAGCAGTAATTATATCGGCCTTTGTAACTTAATTACCAGAGAGAAGAGACGATGCATACGATTGGCAAACTCGATTGCAAATCAAGATGTGTTGTTTTTTCAGGAGAATATTCCCAAATCTCATAAACATCTTTACCAATCGTATACATCTTGGGCAAGTTCTTCCTTGGGGAAGTAAATTGATTAATGAGCGAGTTTTAAGCCGAGTACGCCAAGCAAAATGAGGATTAAGCTGGCGATTTTCAGCAAGCTCACTCCCTCGCCTAAGAGAATAATGCCCGCAATTGCCGTGCCCATGGCACCTATGCCAACCCACACCCCATAAGCCGTGCCTATCGGCAATTGCTTAACGGCGAGGCCCAGTAGCAACACACTGAACGCCATGGAGAGCAAAGTAAACACACTCGGCCACAAGCGAGTAAAACCATCGGTGTATTTGAGTCCGATGGCCCAACCAATTTCAAAAAGTCCAGCAAGAATTAACAGTAACCAGCTCATAGAGAACTCCCATACGGGGTCGTCCCCAAATTGATATCGGCGTATTTAGGGTCGTCCCTAAGCCGTTGTGAAATGTTAATGGGTCAAAAGCAATAAGGATAATGAATGTCCGCAGTACCGCTTAAGATCCGGCGCCTTAATAGTGCACTGTCGACGCAAAGCTCTATTAAGAATGCTGGCTAGACTACCAAAATGTGACGAATAAGGGCAAGTGATCTAAGCATTCGTCTAAATCTAAATAAGAAAGCGATAATCTAAAAAGACTATCGCTTGCTCTTTTGTTTGACGATCTTAACTTTTTAAGTCGTTAACTTGAGCCGCTCACTCTAGCCCACTAAAGCATCGGCATAGCCCATGCGGGTTAAGGTCGTGCGGACTAAATCGAGGGTCTGCGGATCTTCAATGGTCGCTGGCGCCGTATATTGCTGATTATCAGCAATTTTACGCATAGTGCCGCGCAGGATTTTACCCAAGCGGGTTTTCGGCAGCTTTTGAATCGCGCTCACCAACCTAAAGGACGCAACGGGACCAATTTCTTGGCGAACGAGGGCAATTAACTGCTTATGCAGCTCCTCATCCGTAATAGTCACGCCCTTTTTAAGTACCACTAAGCCTAATGGCACTTGGCCCTTTAATTTGTCATCAACACCAATCACTGCGGCTTCGGCCACATCGGGATGCTGGCACAGCACCTCTTCAAACCGCCCAGTAGAGAGACGATGACCCGCAACGTTAATAATGTCATCGATGCGGCTCATAATGTAGAGATAACCCTCTTCATCCATGTAGCCCGCATCACCCGTAAGGTAATAGCCTGGGTACATGGATAAGTAACTATCCTGATAACGTTTATTATTTTGCCAGAGCGTTGTGAGCGTGCCCGGTGGCAAGGGTAATTTTATCACCACATTGCCAGAGACATTCGCCGCCACTTTAACCCCTAGCTCATCGACGACATCAACTTCGTATCCAGGCACGGGTCGCCCCGGTGAGCCGGCTTTAACGGCAATCGGCGCCACCCCCATTAGATTTGCGGCTACTGGCCAACCTGTTTCAGTTTGCCACCAATGATCAATAACCGGCTTATGCAACTTGTCTTCAGCCCAATGCAGGGTGTCGGGATCGCAGCGCTCCCCAGCTAAAAAGACATTCTTCAAGCAGCTTAAATCAACACCTTGAATAAATTCGCCGTCGGGATCTTCACGCTTAATAGCGCGAATCGCCGTGGGCGCGGTGAAAAAGCTTTTGACTTGATACTTGGCAATCGTACGCCAAAAGGCGCCGGGGTCGGGTGTACCAACGGGTTTGCCTTCATATAACAGCGTGGTCGCCCCCACGAGTAACGGACCATAAACAATATAGGAATGACCAACAACCCAACCCACATCCGATGCCGCCCAAAACACATCGCCTTGATGAATATCATAAATATTGGCCATCGACCAAGCTAATGCGACCGCATGACCGCCATTGTCACGCACCACCCCTTTAGGTTGGCCTGTAGTGCCAGAGGTATAGAGCACATATAAAGGATCGGTAGCATTTACCGTGACGCAGTCAACGCTTTCGCATCCTTTAAGCGCGGTCTGCCAATCGGCGTCTCGACCAGTTTGCATCTGCGCTTCATATTGAGGGCGGTTTAAAATCAAGCAATGCTCAACCTTGTGCACCGCTTCATTTAATGCTTTATCTAGTAAGGGCTTATAGGGCACCACCCCTGAAGGTTCAATCCCGCAGGAGGCAGACATTACCAACTTAGGTTTGGCATCATTGATACGGGTGGCAAGTTCATTGGCCGCAAAGCCACCAAATACCACCGAATGAATGGCGCCAATGCGCGCGCAGGCAAGCATGGCATAGGCCGTTTCGGGTACCATCGGCATGTAAATAACCACCCGATCACCCTTTGTCACCCCTATAGTACGCAAATACCCTGCAAGCCTTGCTACCTGAGCCTGCAGTTCGTGATAGGTAATACTGTATTCGGTTTCGGTTACCGGGCTAACGTAATGAATCGCAATCTGCTCACCACGTCCCGCTAACACATGTCGGTCTATGGCGTTATAACACGTGTTTAACTCACCATCGCTAAACCAATGGTAAAATGGTGCCTCGCTTTCATCTAATATTTGTTTGCTTGGCGTAACCCAATCTAAGGCCTTGGCTGCTTGTTGCCAAAATGCCTGTTTGTTCGCAATAGATGTCTGATGTAATTGTTGTCCAACATCTGTCATAAGGCCTCCCATCATGACACTCATCCGTGTCAACACAGATGAAACTCTCCCCTTCCTTCCGAGGTTGATTATGACCTGCCACGCATTATTCCCCCATTAGACTAAGGGATATACTGGGGTTAAAAAATAAATCCGAAGAGATAGACCATCTAACACTTGCCGTGTAGAAGACTTCCACATAATCTTATGTCTTTAATGGATTTTTCACGGAAAGAAATACTCATTATGCGCCGCTTCAGCCAAGTCAAACTCGGTCTACTCCTATTCATCAATCTCGTCAGTACCGCTTGTTTTGCTTCGACACAACAACTTGAAGCATTACTCGAACCCCTGTCTATCGGTGAGCGGGCTAACGTAGATAACACTCAGATCATCAGCGCTAAGTTACTCTCACGGGTCTATCAAGTGCGCCAATATCAAGCACTCTGGGAGGATAAAGACTATGCAGGCACGCTACTCGATGTAATTAAAAGTGCCGATGAAGAGGGTCTTGCGAAGGAAGATTACCACTATCCCAAGTTGGTCGAACTTTACCAACAACTGAGAGCATCGAATTGGCAAGATGAGTATCGCAGTAGTGTATTTGAAGTGCTGCTAACCGATGGAATTATTACCTATGCTATTCATTTACTTAATGGCAAAGTCAATCCCAGTATGCTCGGCAAAACTTGGAACTATGATGAAGCTCATCTGGATTTTGATACCACATTAAAACAGCTTGAAGAACACATTAAAGCGCACACTGTGGCCGAGGCGATTACAGGCTTAGCGCCTAAGATTGCGCCATATCACCAGCTTAAACAGTATCTTGCCCAGTACAAAGACTTGGCCGCTCGCTATCCCTTTACCACGATTCCTTATACGGAAGTCATTAAACCCGGCAGCACTTCCCCCTCGGTACCAGGCATTGCCACACGGCTAAAAGAGTTAGGTTACTTAGCAGCAAGCTCGCCAGCGGAGAATAGCGCCGCCGTGAACGAGCCATTAACTTATGACAGCACGCTTGAAGCTGCGGTACGTCAATTTCAAACTGACCACAGCCTTAAGGCCGATGGGGTGATAGGCGCAGGCACAATGGCGGCGTTAAATGTTCCCTATACACAAAGGGTCGAGCAGATCCGCATTAACCTCGAGCGTGCCCGCTGGCTATCAGCCAACTTGCCGGCAAACTATCTGCTGGTTAATTTGGCTGGCTACGAATTATTACTATTTAAAGACAATAACTTAAACTGGCGCACCGACATTATCATCGGCAAAATCGACGCAAAGACGCCATTGTTTAAATCCAAATTAAAATATGTGGTTGTGAATCCCACTTGGACCGTGCCCCGCAGTATCTCCACGGAGATCATCAACCACTTACGTAAAGATCCCGATTATCTGCAAAAAAAGCACTTTAAAGTCGTCGAAGCCTCGGGCACGCCCGTCGATGCTCGCGGCATCGATTGGCACAGTATGACCCGCAAAAACTTTCCCTACTGGTTTGTGCAGGGGCCAGGGGAAGATAACTCCCTTGGTTTAGTTAAATTTATCTTCCCAAACCAATATTCAATTTATCTGCATGATACGCCATCGAAAAATCTATTCGAGCAAACCAATAGAGCCTTCAGTCACGGTTGTATTCGAGTGAAAGATCCTCTCGTGCTCGCCGATAAACTGCTGAGCGCCAATGCGAATTGGTCCAGCGAAACGCTCAATCGCAAACTTGCAGAGGGAAAAACAGAAAACCTGTTTTTAGATCAGCCCTTAGATATTTTGATTATGTATTGGACCGTGACCATCAAAAACGGAAAAATTAAATTTTACAATGATATATACACACGTGACCCGGTACTTATCGAAGCATTAAATCGCCCAACCTATGAGAGTGTGTTAGCCGATGATGGTTTGCTCAATACGTTGGAATAACGGCTTACACGCCTGCCTTAACGCCACCACTTAATAAGTTCTCTTCCCCCGTGGAGCCTTAAGGCAATATGGGGGGACTCACCTAAAAAAACACTTGTTTGAGTTCAAGCTAACGTAATATTTATCAACATGTTAAACAACACAGCTTGAGCCAAGTGGCAACAAGAATTGACAAAAAAAATCGACTAACCATACCACAATCTTTACCTTTACGTAAACTTCATATATCTTGCTTAAAAATGATTAACTAAGGTGCCTGAATGAGCGCAACTAACACGCCACAAACGACTTATTCGATCAGTGATCTCTCCAAAGAGTTTGATATCACGACCCGAAGCATTCGTTTTTACGAAGACCAAGGTTTACTAAAACCTAAACGTCGCGGTCAAACCCGTATTTACAGTCTTAAGGACAGGGTGCGACTCAAACTAATCCTGCGCGGCAAGCGCCTTGGGTTCTCTCTCGCAGAAACTCGTCGCCTATTCGAACTTTACGACGCCGATAAGAGCAGCACCACCCAGCTCAATACCATGCTCGCCCTAGTGGAAGAGAAAAAATCCGCCCTGCAACAGCAAATGGACGACATTAAAGTGGTCCTGATGGAGCTAAATTCAGCCGAGCAGCAATGCCGCCTCGCCCTAGAAGAAAGCAAGGCTAAGGCCTAATGCCTTCGAGGCTTGCGAGCATAACATTAACGAGCACATCAGTTGGTACGACCGCGTGACAGGGATACATCACGCAAAGCAAGACAGATTTAAAGACTCAAGCACCTAATAATCATAAAAATATAAATTAGAACATCAGAAAGGACACAAGCAATGAACTCACTCTACACCAGTCTTAATTTTGGCCTAGGCGAAGATGTCGATATGCTGCGCGATGCGGTGCAGGATTTTGCCGCGAATGAAATCGCACCGATTGCTGCGAAAGTGGATCACGACAATGCCTTTCCCAATGAACTTTGGCCCGTGCTGGGTGGGATGGGGCTTTTAGGTGTGACTGTGCCTGAGGAATACGGCGGCGCAAATATGGGCTATCTTGCCCACGTGGTCGCCATGGAAGAGATTTCCCGCGCCTCGGCCTCTATCGGCTTAAGTTACGGCGCCCACTCTAACCTGTGCGTCAACCAAATTAACCGTAACGGTAATGCTGCACAAAAAGCCAAATATTTACCCAAACTAGTGAGCGGTGAGCATATCGGCGCACTGGCAATGAGTGAGCCCAATGCAGGGTCAGATGTGGTTTCAATGAAGCTACACGCCCGTAAAGAAGGCGATCGTTATATCCTCAACGGCAACAAAATGTGGATCACCAACGGTCCCGATGCCAATACCTATGTGATTTATGCCAAAACCGACTTAACCAAAGGCGCCCACGGTATCACCGCCTTTATCGTTGAGCGTGGCTTTAAAGGTTTCAGCCAAGCGCAAAAACTCGACAAACTGGGCATGCGCGGTTCAAACACCTGTGAACTGGTGTTTGAAGATGTCGAAGTGCCAGAGGAAAACATTCTCGGCGGCCTCAACAATGGTGTCAAAGTGCTGATGAGCGGCTTAGATTACGAACGCGTCGTGCTCTCAGGCGGCCCGCTTGGGATTATGAACGCCTGTATGGACATCGTCGTACCTTATATCCACGAGCGTGAGCAATTTGGTAAATCCATCGGTGAATTCCAATTAGTACAAGGCAAATTAGCCGATATGTACACCGGTATGAACGCCGCTAAGGCCTATGTGTATAGCGTGGCGAAATCCTGCGATCGTGGTGAAACCACCCGCAAAGACGCCGCGGGCGCCATTCTCTACAGCGCGGAGCTGGCCACCAAAATGGCACTGGATGCCATCCAATTACTCGGCGGTAACGGTTACGTCAACGAGTATGCCACTGGCCGCTTACTGCGCGATGCCAAACTCTATGAGATTGGCGCCGGCACCTCAGAAATTCGCCGTATGCTGATTGGCCGCGAGCTCTTTAACGAATCGAAATAAGCAGCTCAGGGCGAATGGTGCATGACGAGCTTTAGCCTTTCATGCCCCTCGCCCACCGAGCCAACGGATACTGAGTTACCGCTTTATAAGGACAATCAACGTGACGCAATTAAGCAGTCGTATCAACGCCCGTAGCGATGAATTTAAAGCCAAATCCGACGATATGGCCGCCCTCGTGGCCGATCTCAAAACCAAGCTCGCCAAAATTGAACTCGGCGGTGGCCCCGTTGCCCTAGAGCGCCATTTGGCCCGCGGTAAACTCCTTCCTCGTCAACGGGTTGAGAAACTCCTCGACGCAGGTTCGCCCTTTTTAGAATTGTCGCAATTTGCGGCATTTGAAGTCTATGACGAAGAAGTGCCCGCCGCAGGCATCATTGCAGGCATTGGCCGCGTGAGCGGCGTAGAGTGCATGATTATCGCCAACGATGCCACGGTCAAAGGCGGCACTTACTACCCTATCACAGTCAAAAAACACTTAAGGGCACAAGAGATTGCCAGTCGCTGCCATCTGCCCTGTATCTATTTAGTCGACTCGGGCGGTGCTAACTTGCCCCGTCAGGATGAAGTTTTTCCAGACCGCGACCATTTCGGCCGGATTTTCTACAATCAAGCGCAAATGTCCGCCAAGGGCATTCCACAAATTGCGGTGGTGATGGGTCTGTGTACCGCGGGCGGCGCCTATGTTCCTGCCATGGCCGATGAATCGATTATCGTTAAAGAACAAGGCACTATCTTCCTAGCTGGACCGCCGTTAGTGAAAGCCGCGACCGGTGAAGAAGTCAGCGCTGAAGAACTTGGCGGCGCCGATGTACACACTAAAATTTCAGGTGTGGCGGATCACTTAGCCCAAAACGATGAGCATGCATTAGAGCTTGCCCGCCGCGCAGTGCTGCGTCTGAATCATCAAAAACAAATCAACAGTCTGCTAAGCCCGGTTAAGCCACCGAAGTTTGATATCAACGAACTCTACGGCATTGTCGGCACCGATCTGAAAAAGCCCTTCGATGTGAAAGAAGTGATCGCTCGCATCGTCGACGACTCGGATTTCGATGAGTTTAAGGCCAACTATGGCGCAACCCTAGTTTGTGGTTTTGCCCGCATTCACGGCTATCCCGTGGGGATTGTGGCCAACAACGGCATTTTATTCTCCGAATCGGCGCAAAAAGGCGCGCACTTTATCGAGCTGTGCTGCCAGCGCAAGATCCCGCTGCTGTTCCTGCAAAACATCACCGGCTTTATGGTGGGTAAAAAGTACGAACACGAAGGTATCGCTAAGCACGGCGCCAAGATGGTGACCGCAGTGTCCTGCGCCAATGTGCCTAAATTCACTGTGATTATCGGTGGCAGCTACGGCGCGGGTAACTACGGTATGTGTGGCCGCGCGTTCGAGCCGACCATGATGTGGATGTGGCCCAATGCGCGCATCTCTGTGATGGGTGGCGAACAAGCCGCTGGCGTATTAGCGACAGTGCGCCGCGACGGTTTAGCCCGTAAAGGTGAAGAATGGTCTGCTGAGGATGAAAAAGCCTTTAAAGCACCGATTATTGCCCAATACGATAAAGAGGGTCATCCCTACCATGCCAGTGCCCGCCTGTGGGATGACGGCATTATCGACCCGGCGCAAACCCGTGATGTGGTGGGCCTTGCCCTGTCAGCCGCATTAAATGCCCCTATCGAAGACACCCGCTTCGGCGTCTTCCGTATGTAACGCATCTTGCGATGCCTTACGTATCACTCATAGAGGGAATTACTATGACGGGAATAATAATGACTGACACACAACACCAGAACACTAGCACTCAATCCTTAGCTAATTTGCAGCACGTCAGCTATGCGCTGAATAACGGCGTAGGCGAGTTAATCCTTAACCGAGCAGAAGTGCACAACGCCTTCGATGAGGTGATGATCAGCGAAATGATCGCTGTCCTCGGTTATTTTGCCGAGCACAAAGACTGCAAACTATTGGTATTAAAAGCCAATGGCAAAAACTTCAGCGCAGGCGCCGACTTAAACTGGATGCGCAAACAAGCCAAGATGGATTTTGAGCAAAACCTGAATGACGCCAAGGCGCTGGCCAAGCTGATGCAGGATTTAGATACCTTTCCAAAACCCACTATCGCCTTAGTCCAAGGGGCAGCCTTTGGCGGCGCGCTTGGGTTAATCTGCGCCAGTGATATTGCCATCGCCACCGAGCGCGCAAGCTTCTGCTTAAGCGAAGTTAAACTCGGGCTGATCCCTGCGGTGATTAGCCCCTACGTTGCCCGCGCCATGGGCAATCGCGCCTCACGCCGCTATATGCTGACCGCGGAACGTTTTGATGCGCAAACGGCGCTAAAACTCAATGTTATCCATGAGATAAACGACGATTTAGCGACCGCAGCGCAGCCCATTATCACCGCACTGCTCGCCAACAGTCCGCAGGGCATGGCATGGGTAAAGACCCTACTCGCCCGCCTCGAAGACGGCGTGATAGACCAAGATACGATTGATTACACCAGCGAGCGCATCGCCCGCATTCGGGTATCTGATGAAGGCCAAGAAGGTTTAAACGCCTTTTTTGAAAAACGTCAGCCGAACTGGCACACGCCAACAGATACTCAAGGAGTTCTTTGATGTTGACTAACAGCATGTTCACTAAGCTTTTAATTGCTAACCGTGGTGAAATTGCCTGCCGCATTATCAAAACCGCGCAGGCCATGGGCGTTCGCACCGTAGCCTTATATTCCGATGCCGATAAAAACGCCCGCCATGTTGCCATGGCCGACGAATCGTTTTACTTAGGTGCCAGCGCCCCAGCGGATTCTTACCTGAAGGGCGACTTGATTATTGAAATCGCCAAAAAAGCTCAGGCGCAAGCCATTCACCCAGGCTATGGTTTTTTATCGGAAAACGCCGACTTTGCCCGCAAGTGTGAGGCAGCAGGAATCGTGTTTGTTGGCCCAGGCAGCGATGCCATCTATGCCATGGGTAGCAAGAGTGCAGCCAAAGCCATTATGACGGCGGCGCAAGTGCCTTTAGTGCCGGGCTACCATGGCGACGATCAAACCGATGCCACCCTCAAGGCCGAAGCCTTAAAAATCGGCTTCCCGATGCTGATTAAAGCCGCCTACGGTGGCGGTGGCAAAGGTATGCGTATCGTTGAGCATGAAGGCGAAATCATGGACGCCATCAACTCGGCGCGCCGTGAAGCGGCCTCCTCCTTCGGTAACGATAAATTATTGCTGGAGCGTTATTTACGCCAGCCCCGCCATGTCGAAGTGCAAGTGTTTGCCGATACCTTTGGCAATGCGATTTACTTATCGGATCGCGACTGCTCGATTCAGCGCCGCCATCAAAAAGTGGTCGAAGAAGCGCCAGCACCCGGTTTAAGTGATGAACTGCGCGCCCAAATGGGTGAAGCCGCCGTGGCCGCCGCCAAGGCCATCGATTATGTTGGCGCGGGAACCGTTGAATTCCTGTTAGATACCGACAATAGCTTCTACTTTATGGAGATGAATACTCGCCTACAGGTAGAGCATCCGGTGACCGAAATGGTGACGGGCCAAGACTTAGTCAGATGGCAGTTAATGGTCGCCAGTGGTCAGCCTTTACCGCTCAAACAGAACGAAGTGCGTATCCACGGCCACGCCTTTGAGGTGCGTATTTACGCCGAAGATCCGCAAAATGAGTTTTTACCCGCCAGCGGTAAGCTCAACTTTCTGCGCGAGCCCGAGCAAAGCAAATACGTGCGTATCGACTCCGGCATCCGTGAAAACGATGTGATCAGTAATTTCTACGATCCTATGATCGCCAAACTGATTGTGTGGGATGAATCGCGTCCACGCGCGCTGCAACGCCTAGTGCATGCCCTCGAGTCCTATCAAATCAGCGGGCTTAAGCACAATATTGAATTTTTGGCCAATATTGCTGAGCATCCCGCCTTCGCCAAGGCGGATTTTAGCACTGACTTTATCAACCGTTACGGCGATGCGCTGATTGGCAGTGCTTCGAGCGAAACCGATACGGCTATCGCTTTTGCCGCGCTGTATCAAGTGCTTGCCCGTAAAGAAGCCGCCAAGGCACAGGCAATTAATAGCGCCGATCCTTACTCGCCTTGGGGCCAAGTCAGTGGCTTTAGACTCAACAGCGTCAGTCAGCATACCATTGCCCTGCTCGACGATGCCCACGAGTTACAACAATTGGTGCTATTAGACTTTGGCGACCACTATCAGTTATCTCTGCCAACGGAAGAAGGTCATATCAGCAAGTCCCTTAGTGGTGAGCTTAAGCAGGATTTACTGTTAGCCGAAATCAACGGCCATAAGAGCAAAGTGCCCGTTAGCGCCCAGGGCGATGATTTTACGCTGTTTTTACCCTCAGGCAGTTATCACTTCAGGGCGGTTAAAACCCAAGTGGTTGAGGCCGAATCCAGCAATGAAGATAAGCTCAAAGCGCCGATGAACGGCACAGTTGTGACCCACTTAGTGGAAGTCGGTGCAGAGGTGAAGGCGGGACAAGGACTACTGGTGATGGAAGCGATGAAGATGGAATACACCATCGAAGCGCCCTTCGACGGTATTGTTACCGAGTTCTACTTCAAGGCGGGCGAGTTAGTGAGCGACGGCGCTGTGCTGCTCCATGTTGAGCCTAAAGCCCAGAGCGAGGAAGCCTAAATGTCTGCGCTGGATCTTTCGAACTTAAGCGCGACCTCGTTAAGCGCCAGCTCGGATAGGGTTAGCTTATTCGAGATGGGGCCACGTGATGGCTTGCAGAATGAAGCCGCCGTCCCAACACAGGCCAAAGTCGCCTTGATTGAATCCCTCGCCAATGCGGGCGTGAAGCGAATTGAAGCCGGCAGTTTTGTGTCACCCAAATGGGTGCCACAAATGGCCGATAGCGGTGACGTATTGCGCCAAATTCGCCGTCAAGCGGGCGTGGTTTACAGCGCCCTCACCCCCAATGTCAAAGGCTTAGAGCTGGCGCTGGATGCAAAAGCTTCCGAAGTCGCTATCTTTGGTGCGGCGTCACAAAGCTTTAGCCAACGCAATATCAACTGTTCGATTGAAGAGTCGATTGAACGCTTTATCCCGTTGATGGACATGGCAAAAGCCGCCAATATCCCAGTGCGTGGCTATGTGTCCTGCGTTTTAGGCTGCCCCTATGAAGGGGAAATCGCGGCGAGCGAAGTGGCAAGAGTGTCTGAAATCCTTTACAAAATGGGCTGTTACGAAATTTCGCTCGGCGACACTATCGGTGTAGGCACGCCGTTAAAAGCCCGTAAAATGCTGCAAGCCGTGATGGAGCGAGTGCCGGTAGAAAAACTCGCCCTGCACTTCCACGACACCTATGGCCAAGCATTAGCCAATATTACCGCCTGCCTCGACTTAGGCGTGCGCAGCTTTGATGCCTCAGTGGCAGGCCTAGGTGGTTGCCCGTATGCAAAAGGCGCATCGGGTAATCTGGCGAGTGAAGACTTGGTCTATATGCTCCACGGACTCGGTTTGAAGACGGGTATCGATTTAGAAAAACTGGCATTAGCGGGTTTTGGGATCAGCAAACAATTAAATCGTCTTAATGGCTCTAAAGTCGCCAATGCAATCTTGCAGGGCGCTAAAGCCTAGGTGCTAGGTGCTAGGTGCTAGGTGCTAGGTGCTAGGTGCTAGGTGCTAGAAATGATTGGACACGAAAAACAATTTAAAGGACATCAAAATGGCAGGACTCAATAAAGTCGTCAGCAGCTATGAAGAAGCGTTAGCAGGTTTATCCGATGATATGACCATTATGGTTGGCGGTTTTGGCTTGTGCGGTATTCCTGAAGGCTTAATCAATCAAATGGTTAAGATGGGCGTTAAGGGCTTAACCGCCATTTCAAACAACGCTGGTGTGGATGATTTCGGTCTGGGCTTATTGTTAAAACACCGTCAGATTTCGACCATGATCGCCTCCTACGTAGGTGAGAACGCCACTTTCGAACAGCAAATGCTCTCGGGCGAACTCAATGTGATTTTAACGCCGCAGGGCACGCTGGCGGAAAAAATCCGCGCGGGCGGTGCCGGTATTCCGGCGTTTTTCACCGCCACAGGCTACGGTACCCCCGTGGCGGAAGGCAAAGAAACCCGTGAAATCAAAGGCCGTCACTATGTGTTAGAAGAGTCTCTGACCGCCGATTTTGCCCTCGTTCGCGCTTGGAAAGCCGATACTATGGGTAACTTAGTGTTCCGCAAAACCGCCGCTAACTTTAACCCTATGATGGCGACTGCGGGCAAAATCACGGTAGTAGAAGCCGAGTTTATTGTGGAGCCGGGCGAGCTCGATCCAGATCATATCCATACTCCCGGCATTTATGTTGATCGCGTCATCCAAGGCAAGTTCGAGAAACGTATCGAGCAGCGCACGGTAAAAGCGGCAAAATAAGAAGCGCTGAACGATTAACAACGCAAGCTAAAGCGACAGAGTCTAAGCCCTAAATAAAGACCGAAAAATTGAGGCCAATAGCGACTCTAGGTAAAGGAAGGATAAAGATCATGGCATTATCAAGAGAACAACTGGCACAGCGCGTTGCCAAAGAATTACAAGACGGCTACTACGTCAACCTCGGTATTGGTATTCCCACGCTCGTGGCCAACTACATTCCCGCAGGCATGGAAGTGATGCTGCAATCGGAAAACGGCCTGCTCGGCATGGGGGAATTTCCGACGGAAGAAACTATCGATCCGGATTTAATCAACGCCGGTAAACAAACCGTCACCGCGGTAAAAGGCGCCTCGTTTTTCTCCTCCGCCGAAAGCTTTGCCATGATCCGTGGCGGCCATGTAGACTTAACCGTACTCGGCGCCTTTGAAGTCGATGTAAATGGTTCCATTGCCTCATGGATGATCCCAGGCAAGCTTATCAAGGGCATGGGCGGCGCAATGGATTTAGTCGCAGGGGCGGAAAATATTATCGTGACTATGATGCACGCCGATAAGTACGGCAACTCTAAGCTGTTACCCGTGTGCGAATTGCCCCTCACAGGCTACGGCTGCATCAAACGTGTTGTTACCGATTTAGCCTTTATCGAGATTAAAGATGGCGCCTTCCATCTGTTAGAGCGCGCCCCCGGTGTCAGCGTTGAAGAAATTGTCAGCAAAACCGCTGGCAAATTAATCGTGCCAGACCATGTACCAGAGATGGTGTTTTAAGCGTTTTTAAACCTAAGTATTAATGACGTCTTAGCTCCTAGCGTTCGATGCATTAACTTATTTGATTCAAGTAAGCCCAGAATATAAATCTGGGCTTTTTATTGCTTTGCTTAATCCATTGAACCTGACGAGTGCAACAACACTAATGCTCTGGCGACACGCCGTAAACCCATCCTTGGGGGCTCAACGAAAAAGTCCCTTTTTTCGATGGTCGCCAACGCATCAGCGCTGTTTGCTGCAATGTTCTGCGTATTCAACCCTGCTTTACAAATCGTGTGCATTGGTGACTTGTATAGCCGTTTTACTTCACGGTTAGCCACTTTGTATGCAGTTGCGGTAAACTCGCCGCAGCCTAAATACTAAGGATGCTCAAGTTGTTAGCTAAATTTCTCAATAAACGCAGTCGCAGTCGTAGACATATGCGCGATTATGCCAAAAACGTCTTTGAATATGACCAGTATTTACTGACCGATTATATCGACAGTGGAATGACAGATGGTTTCGAGAGAGTGAAACAATATCGTGAGTTTGATGAGGATTTTCGGCAATGGCAATTGTTTGGAGCTGAGTTTGGTATACCCGAGTGTCATTGGGGCAATGTAGCCCAACTTACCTATATTGAATCGGGCTTGCTGGAGCCTAAGCCGCTTATGTGCTCGCTTGCTTACGGCTATTTTCATACCGCGATAGACTACTATCAATACTACACTGCGGTTGAGAAAACAGGTGAAGTAGCTAATGCCGGATGGATGACAACCAGTGTTTTTCGGCTTGTACTTATGCTGTTTTCTGAGCTGAATACTGAGACTGACGAACTGTATCAAGCCTTGGCGACCGCCTGGCGCGCTGGCTGGATAATTCGTTCCCACGGGTTTATCGGTGATTTTTTGGTGTTGTTATATGGGCGATATTTGGGTGTTATTGAGCCGCCTTTTGCTACTGAAGTACAAGTGACACTTCGTAAAACAGCCTCCTTTCCCTATGCTGAATTTCTAGATAACTGGGATACTCAAGATGAAGTGTTTGTTCGCACTATGTTGCAAACCCTGTGTGACCATCAGGTAGAGCAAGCAGTTATCGGCGATAAAAAGTGCTTTTTTGAGTTCAACGGAGGACCACATACATATTTACCGCTAACAGCGTTAATGCTGCTGAAACTGCGATCCCTTAGAAGCTTGCCTAATCCGCAGTTCAGTCATCCCGCATTTGGCGATATAACAGCTTTGTTTGAGCAAGTCTCCACAGCCTTTAGCGACTATGTCGCAGCAGAGAAGATCCAGCGGATTGAAGATGCGGCCGATGACGTGTTAACCCAGGCATTAACCAGAATGCAAAGCCAAGATTTTAATGCCCATGCTATTTTTGCCAAGCGGCATCCATCGTGAGTGCTAGTTAAGATGTTGATTAACCATGCATTACAATAACCCATATTGATAACCCAGACTTAAGGCTGAGCCTATTCAAGCCTTAAGTCATCCCAATGCAAACAAGAGGACAAAGGATGTACCAGATTGCGATTGTGATATTTGATGAATTTACCGATATCGATTTCTTTTTAATGCGCGATATTCTCGGCCGCACAACAACCGATTGGACAGTCAAAGTGCTAGGCACTAAACCTAGCCACAGGTCGAGTTTAGGAATGACGGTAGAAACCGATGGCCATGTCGCGCAAGTTGCTGATGCTGACGTGGTATTATTCAGCAGTGGCTATAAAGGTGTACCTGCCGCACTTGCGGATCCTGAGTTTATGTCGGCCCTTAAATTAGATCCCGCACGGCAATTGCTTGGCAGTATCTGTGCGGGCTCATTCTTCTTTGCCAAGTTAGGCTTACTCGACAATATCTCGGCAACGACGCATCCCGATGCCAAACCCGCATTAGTGGCCATGGGTGTGGAGGTGGAAGACTGCGCTCTGGTGATCAATGGCAATATTGCCACTGCGGGAGGCTGCCTGTCCTCACTCTATTTAACGGGCTGGATTGCGGAGCGTTTATTTGACAGAGCGAAGCGCCGCGAAATTCATCGGCAACTGATCCCCGCAGGCCAAGCCGATGTGTTTGAAGCTTTAATCGAATCCTCGATTACCTCAGCCATTCGCTAATATGGTGTGCAATCCTCTGGATGAAGGGCGCAATTATGACACTCAAAGCACTACTTAATCAGTTAAAAACCGAGCACAAGATCACTGGCGTAGTCGAACTTGCGGCGCTATTGGCGCAAGATAAGGCGCTACTTCAGCAGATCAAACAAGCGGATGCACAGTATTGGGTCAACTTTAGCAAGCAGACGTTTGATGGTTGGTACTGCGTCGCTACGCCATCGAATGCCAGCTACCATGTGTACTATCAAGAGCGTGGGCAACATTGCTGGGGAGAAGAGGTATTTAGCGATCAACATTTAGCCATCGCTACGGTGATTTTTGAGTCAGGGCTGTTTCACGCTGAATAAAGGCATAACTGCAAAGTGTTAATCACTTTTGATGAGTTAGGCTGGGCCCTTAATGCCGAGGCTTTATACCTAAACCCGATTCGGCACGCCCATAACAAAGCCATCAATCTGCCGCCACTTACAATATTGATGGCTTTTCATCTGAGTAACTTACTGTTAAGGTGATGTTTTTATAAGCAATTGACGTTCAGGTTGAGTGAGACAATGGCAACGGAGCATTCACTATGGATTGGTTACTGATCGCCCTCGCAGGCTTACTCGGCGGCATGTTAAATGCGGTGGCGGGCGGTGGCAGCTTTATCACCTTATTTGCCCTTGTGTTTGTGGGCGTGCCGCCACTGATGGCCAACGCTACGGGCACTGCCGCTCTGCTCCCAGGCTACCTTGCCAGTGCCTGGCGTTTTCGAAAAGAGATTGAATATCCAGCAAATCTTAGCTTAAAAACCCTGTGCCTGATTGCGATAGCTGGCGGATGCCTCGGCGCAGCGATACTGCTAAGCACCAGCGAGCAAGTATTTGCTTATCTTGTCCCTTGGTTGATTTTGCTGGCCACACTCGCCTTTATCGCTGGACCTTGGTTACTGAAAAAACGTTTAGCCCATGCCAGCATCCCCCGTGTGAATACCGTCAAGCCACTGACGGCAATGGTGATTCTCTTCATCGTCTGTATTTACGGCGGCTATTTTAACGGGGGATTAGGGATTATTTTACTCGCCACCTTTGGGTTACTCGGCCAAACCCAATTACATGGGATGAACGGGCTTAAAAATTTACTCTCCGCCCTACTCACCACCATTGCCGTGGTGATTTACGCCCTAGGTAATCTGATTGACGGACAATATCTGTTACTGCTTGCCATTATGGCGATTATTGGCGGCTATCTTGGCGCCGCGCTGGCTTATCGCATTCCCCAATCCCTGTTGCGGGGTTTTATTGTGCTTGTCGGTTTCGCTATGAGTGTGGGATTTTTTATGCGTTAACCCCTTTGCGTTAGCCTAAAATATGCCAACCTCAAGCGTCATGTATTGGCAGACTACCTGCTTAATAGAAATCTAGATACTGGATAAAACAAGGAAGCGTGATGGGCGCCATTTCAATTAGACAAGCACAGATAGCCGACCATAACGCCATGACGGCCTTACTGTTGCAGCTGGGTTATAGTGCCACCGAGGCGCAGTTACATCAGTATCTCGATGATCCTAAAAGATCGGATGAAATCTATCTCGCCGAGTCTGAGGGAGTTGTGGTTGGGCTGATAAGTATAGGGCGTGTTGGCGTTTCAGGGTTATTTTTGCAGCTATTTGGCTGACGTTTATGCAAGGCAAAGTCCGTGCAGTGTAGTTATTCTACATAAACGGACGATAACGCGGCAGAAACGGCAGCCAAATGCTGCCCGAAGGGTTCGTCTGGCAAGCCCTTGCTCTTTGTCACTCGTCATTTGAGTAGAATAACTACACATCATTCCTCGTTTCGCGAGCACGTGCTTGCCAGAACGAACAAAATTTAATCTCGAAACGTCAACACGCCCTAATCTTTTTGATTATTTTCCCTCGCAGCAGCAAATCTGCCGCATTACTGCTTTAGTGGTGACGGAGGCTAGTCGAGGCTTAGGTGTGGGGACGCAACTAATTGATTTTGCTAAATCGAGGGCAAGTGAACGAGGTTGTCGCCAACTTGAGGTCACCACGTCAATGAGACGGGAACAGACCCAAGCTTACTATGAGTCCATTGGCTTTGAGAAAACCTCCTTTCGCTATATTCAAGCTCTTGAAGTTAACCCAAAGTAAGTTTACCCAAATAAAATAGGCGCTTAAGTGTACTTAAGCGCCTATTTTGGCGAAGCGTTCGCGAGGGGTTAATCCTGCGCTAATTCCTTTTCTAATTGCTGGGCAATCGCTTCTGGCGAGCCGCTATTACGGGCAAAAAGACCGTAGGCAGTTGGGATCACATAAATGGTAAACAGCGTCGCCAGCATAATGCCCGCAAGCACCACTACGCCAATCACAAAGCGGGTTTCAGCACCTGCGCCCGTTGCCAAAACCAGAGGGACGGCGCCCGCGGCTGTAGTAATCCCCGTCATCAAGATAGGCCGTAAACGCTGGCATGAGGCTTGGATAATGGCGCGGTCAAAATCGACCCCCTTATCCCGCAACTGATTGGCAAATTCGACGATCAGAATACCGTTTTTCGCCGCAAGGCCCACCAGCATAATAATCCCAATCTGACTGTAGATATTAAGGCTCTGCCCCGTAAACCACAGCCCTATCAAGGCGCCAACCGTGGCAAGCGGTACCGTCAGCATAATCACCATAGGGTGAATATAGCTTTCAAACTGCGCCGCTAATACCAGGAACACAATCCCAAGCGCCAGCAAGAACACAAAGTACATTGAGCTGCCAGACTCTTGATAATCCAGCGATTGTCCCTTGTAGCTGATGACTGCTTCCGCAGGCAAGTAAGCTCGCGCCACTTGATTGAGGTAATCCAGCGCTTCGCCTAGGCTATAACCATCCGCCAAGCTGGCCTCAATGGTAATCGCCCGCATACGGTTGTAGCGGTTAAGAGAGCTGGCATCGGCAAACTCTTCTACCGTAACTAAGTTGGATAATGGGATCAGCTCCTTCGTCCGTTCGGAGCGAACATAGATATTTTGCAGATCGGCCGCGGTATTTTGGTTACTGCGCTCCCCTTCCACAATCACATCATACTCTTCGCCATCACGCATAAAGGTGGTGACAAGGCGCGAACCTAACATAGATTCTAAGGTGCGACCGATATTAGAAATTGACACCCCTAGGCTTGCTGCCCTGTCTCTGTCAATCACCACTCTAAGCTGCGGTTTGGTCTCTTTATAATCGTGGTCAAGGCCAAGCAGTTTAGGATTTTCCGCCACCTTTTCCATCATAATATCCCGCCAAGCAGCGAGTTCCTCATAGCTTGGACCACCAATAACAAATTGCACCGGTTTGCCCACGCCACGGCCAAAGGCTTGACGCATCACAGGGAAAGCCTGCACACCGGCTAAATCCGCGAGGCGCTTGTTAATATCGCCAATCACTTCTTTCATAGGACGACGTTGCCCCCAATCCTCGAGCACAATAATCGCCATACCGTTAGAGAAGTCTGCCGCGCGGCCAAAGCCACGGGGCGCACGAATCAGCAAACGCTTGATATCCCCCGAATCCACCAATGGCATTAGGCGGCTTTCAACCTCAGTCATATAGGATTCGATATACTCGTAACTCGCCCCCTGAGGCCCGTTAATCATTAAAAATAATGAGCCTCGATCCTCCTGCGGTGCAAATTCCTGCGGTACTTTTTGGGCAAGAAACACACTACTACCGAGCGCAATCAACACGATAACTGACATCAGCACTGGTTTTGCCATCGCGCTCTCTAGCGAGCTTTGATAGCGACGGGAAATGTCCGTCATAATGCTATCAACCTTACGCACTAGCCATGAGTCCTGCGACGCCGGTTTAAGCAGCTTAGAGCACATCATCGGGCTTAGGGTTAACGCCACGATACTGGAGAAAATCACCGCCGCACTCATGGCCACCGCAAACTCCTTAAAGAGCTTACCTAAGTCTCCTTCGAGGAACGTGATCGGCATAAATACCGCCACTAACACTAAGGTGGTGGCAATGACCGCAAAGGCGACTTCACGGGCACCCAAAAACGCCGCTTTTAAGGGGGAATCCCCTTCTTCGATACGGCGGTGAATGTTTTCCAACATCACAATCGCATCGTCCACCACCATACCGATGGCGAGGATCATCGCCAGCAGCGTCAACAGGTTGATGGTATATCCCAAGGCATAGAGCACGATAAACGTGCCGAGCAAAGACACGGGCACCGTAATCGCAGGGATTAACATAGCACGCACGCTGCCAAGGAATAGATAAATCACAATAATCACTAAGATCATTGCGGTAAACAGCGTTTGATAAACCTCTTTGATCGAGGCTTCGATAAACACTGAGCTATCGTAGCTACGTTTAATCGACATTCCTGCGGGCAAGGTAGGATTGATTTTATCGACTAAGGCATTAACGGCGCGGGCTACCTCTAAGGTGTTGGCGGTCGACTGTTTTGACACCCCAAGACCAATCATGGCCTCCTTGTTGCCGCGGAACATAATACGCTCTTCTTCGGAGCCAATGTCCACCTTAGCTACGTCACCAAGCTTGACTAAATAACCATCTTCTCCTTGAGCAATCACCAGATTGGCAAAGTCCTCAGCGCTGCGATAACTTCGCTCTAAACGCACGGTAAAGTGGCGCTCCTTGGATTCAAGCGAACCTGCGGGTAACTCGACGTTTTCAGCCCTAAGTGCGGCTTCAACATCGGCCACCGTGAGGCTTCTGGATGCAAGGGCTTGTCTATCGAGCCAGATGCGCATGGCGTAAACCTTGCCCCCACCGATACGGATCATCGACACCCCGTCAACCACCGACAGACGGTCGGATAAATAGCGACGGGTATAATCGGTTAGCTCTAATGTGGTCATTTGATCCGACACTAAGTTGAGCCACATAATCACTTCATCGCCACCGTTGGCTTTTTGTACCTCTGGGGGATCGGCTTCTTCGGGTAAGTTATCTAATAGACCCGAAATTCTATCGCGTACATCGTTGGCCGCATCCTCAATATTACGACTAATATCAAACTCTAAGGTCACCTGTGAGCGACCATCGCTGCTCGATGAACTCACATGGCGAATGCCTTCGACGCCGCTGATCCTGTCTTCTATCAGCTGAGTAATGCGACTCTCAACTACCGCAGCACTAGCGCCGCGATAGTTGGTTTCAATCGAGACAATCGGCGGGTCGATATTGGGGTATTCCCGCAGCGGTAATTTATCAAATGCGACTAAACCAAAGGCCACCAGCAATAGGCTAATGACCGAGGCAAATACTGGCCGTTTAACGGAAAGATCGGTCAGGATCATACGCTTGGCTCCGTATTAGCATCGGAAAGATAGCTAAATTTTTCAGCCAGTTGGGTCTTTACCACATCACCAGGATGCACCTTAAGCAGGCCGCGGATCACCACATTTTCACCAATCGCTAAGCCATCGGTAATTTCTACCCAGCCACGGGTACGAACTCCAATGGTGACTTGCTTACGCTCGATGACATTGTCTTTATTCACACTGTAAACAAAGTGTTCTTTCTGGATTGGGATAATCGCCGACTCAGGCAACATTAGCGCCTCGCGGCTGCGTTTGATGAGTTTGACCTTCATCAGCATCCCAGGCAGTAAGCGTAAATCTGGATTTGGGATTTCGGCGCGTACAATCACGGCACGGGTGGTTGGGTTAACACGGCTATCGATGGAAATCACTTTGCCTTTAAAAATTTCATCAGGGAAAGCCACGGCTTTTGCTTCAACAAGCTTGCCAGGCTGCAAGTCTTGAATAAAACGCTCTGGCACTGAGAAATCTAATTTAATCTTGGAGATATCATCGAGCGTGGTGATCTCAGTACCCGGTGTCACTAAACTACCCACGCTCACTTGGCGCAGGCCTAAACGGCCATTAAAGGGGGCGACAATACTGCGATCATTGAGGGAAGATTGTGCCTGCTCTAACTCGGCGCGGGCCGTATCGATTAAGGTTTGCAGGCGGTCACGCTCTAACTCTGCCACTGTTCGACTAGTGACAAGCGAACTAATCCGCGCCAATTCACGCTGATTGTCACTCACTTTCACCTGCGCCACTTTCACTTTGGCTATCTGCTCGGCATTTTGCAGTTGCACCAATAAATCGCCCTTTTTGACAATATCGCCATCATCAAACTTTAATGAGGTCACCACATCAGTGACTTTGGGCGTAATGGTGACGGACTCAAATGCCTTATTTGTGCCAATAGCTTCCACTTCGTCTCGAACTTGTGCCATAGAAGCGGTGGCGATAACCACATTAGGGGTGAGCTTAACTTTTGCTTGCTGCTGCTCTTGAGGTTGCATAGCTTGATATCCAAACCATGCCGCTGCCAAAATAGCGATGATAATTATGATTTTTTTCATCTGGCTTCCAAATGATGACTCGCATTAGTGACGGCTAGTTTACCCACTCGCATCATTGCATCAATACGTTTTACTTTTTCTTACAAATTACGCTGAGCGCGCAAAATTTGTAATAACGCTGCGGACAAGTCGAAAAACACCACTGAGGTGAAGAATGCAATACGATAAACGGCAATTTAAGCGGATTATTTCAAAATAACTCACAACTTAAGCGGTTTAATCTAAAACCATAATGTAACTATTGATATTACCTAGAAATATTCTGATACATCATGCTGTATCGTCCTAGAGCAATAGGCTGAATTGCAGACACAAAAAAGGGCGATAAATCGCCCTTTTTGACTGAGGTGGAATTAACGCAGTTTGCGCTCTTCTTTCATCAGATTCGACAATGATTCATACACCTTGGCGACAACGTCATTCGATAACGGCTGATCTTCAGCGTCACGAAGCAAAATCTTAGTCTCATCAGGGGTATCACCGTCTTGTAAGAGTAAACGGTAGCTACCTTCTTTTAAGGACAATTGATTGTCGTTCCACAATGAACTCCAGAAACCTGAGTTATCGGTAAACTTGATAAAGTACAGGCCTTTAGCACTGTCCATATCTGAAATTTCAAAGCCCATTTCTGGCAATACTATACGCAGACGATCCCACACTTGCTTATAGGAAGCCTTAGCAGACCAATATGCATCACCCTCTTCTGGCGTGACCAAATCAACATTGATCCCTAAGGTCTGCTTTAAGCGGTTTGCTTGAATGGTTTGCTCACGCTTAACGCTCATATAAGCAATGGCACTGTTAAGCATATCGATGGTGTAACGCTGCTTATCCTCACCACTGAGCATTACATCCTGCTCTTTACCATCGTAAAACTCTTCGTGTTCTACTAAGTGAATAACGATATTAGCGGTACGGCCGTGTGGACGGGTTTCGATATCGAAGCGATAACGCTGACGCAGCAGATATTCTTTATCTGAGCCCCATAAACTTGACTCCAACACCTCTCGGCTTTCAATCCAATCGGTTTCAATGTTGCCTTTATCATAGTCGCGACTACGAACAGGGATCGCTTGCTTCGCTAAGAATCCATCTAAGTTAGCGAAAATCTCTTGCTTAAGATCGACACTGTTATCAATCGATTCAACCACAATCTTAATGTTATCGCTGCCCTCTTCCACATGCGTACCTTCTGCCATTGGCAAAACTTGCAGTGGTGGGCGGATATCAAGGTTTTTACCAACAAGCGCAGGGTTTGCTTTAGCGCCGATTGCCGGAACCTCGTATTCTTTATTGTAAGGCGGCGTTTTCAATCCCTCAGGGATCTTTAGCATTGGCGCTTGCTCAGCCTGAACATAGTCTTCAGCACCGTTGGCTTGGCGACGCTCTAATGGCGAACTACAAGCTGCAACAGCAGCAACTAAGAACAGTGGAGTGACTTTCTTTAACATTAATTATTTAACCTCTATCTGGGCACGAGTCATTGCATCTAACAACAGACCATGACATTGCTCAGAAAGTTCAGTCAAAGGTAAACGAATATGACCACACTGAATCAACCCCATACGCTGGGCTGCCCATTTCACTGGGATAGGATTTGCTTCGCAAAACAGTGTGCTATATAAACCACGTAGTGGCTCGTCGATACTTGCGGCTAATTCGGCGTTGCCCGCCAATGCGGCGTCGCACATAGCTTTAAAGGCTTTTGGCACTATGTTGTTAGCAACCGAAATCACCCCGTTACCGCCAAGGAGTAAAAACTCTCTCGCTGTCGCATCATCACCGCTGTACAGCATAAAGTCATTGCCGCAAAGTTCACGTAGTCGTTTAACCCGTGATACATCACCCGTGGCTTCTTTTACACCAATAATATTGCTCACGCTCACTAACTCGGCCACGGTTTCAGGCTTCATATCAACCGCGGTGCGCCCAGGAACGTTATAGAGAATTTGGGGAATATCAGTGCTGGCCGCCACGGCTTTATAGTGGGCCACTAAGCCCTTTGGCGTCGGTTTATTGTAGTAAGGTGTTACGCCTAACATGGCGTCAACCCCGACTTTAGATAAGGACTTGGTGAGTTCGATAGCTTCTGCTGTCGCATTCGCACCATTGCCACCAATCACAGGGATACGACCTGCGACAAACTTAACGGTTTGAGCGACCACGGCAACGTGCTCATTCATTGGCAGAGTCGCTGACTCACCGGTGGTACCCACGGCAACGATGGCGTCTGTGCCTTGGTCAATATGGAATTCGACTAACCTTTCAAGACTTGCAAAATCTACTGAGCCATCACTGTTCATTGGCGTGATTAAGGCTACGATGCTTCCGTTTATCATCTGACTTCCCCAAAATTTCAGGATTCGCTATGGTACTGATGCCAACCATTAATGACAAGCACTAACGGGGGTCTCAAATTGATTTAGTTATGGTAGCATTACATCCCGCACAAAAACTCGGCGCTCGGTCTCGAGTTTTCGCTCTATGATATCGAAAAAGTGAGGACAATTCATGACCAATTTCCTGGTCGTAACTGCAATGGGCGTAGACCGTCCTGGACTCGTAAGTAAACTAGCTCGGCTTGCCAGTGACTGTGACTGCGATATCGTCGACAGCCGTATGGCATTATTTGGTAACGAATTTACCTTAATCATGATGTTGTCAGGTTCGTGGGCATCCATAACGAAAATTGAAAGCTTGCTCCCGAGTCTCAGTGTTGAATTAGAACTGATGACGGTGATGAAGCGTACCTCTAAGCACACGCCGCAAAATTACCTTTCGCGCCTTGAAGTGCGCTTTACTGGTAAAGATCAGCGCGGCACGATGAAATCCATCACCCAGTTTCTTGCCGACCGCTCCTTAGACTTGGCGGCAGTCCGCTCCTTCTCTGAAGAGCTTGAAAATGGCGAGCAAACGCAAACTATTTCATTAACCATCAATATTCCTGAAAAAGTTGAACTAGAAAAGCTCGAAAAGAGTATCTATCAACTCTCCGAGGAGATGGCACTGGATTGCACCATTAGACGCATGGAAGGCACGACCTCAAGAAACGACAGAGGATAATAGATGAATACCTTAACCGCTGGTGCCAAAGCGCCACTTTTTACCTTACAAAATCAACAGGGTAACGCTGTTTCACTACAAGAATGCTTAACGCGTGGTCCCGTTTTAGTCTATTTTTACCCTAAAGCGTCAACCCCTGGCTGCACAGTACAAGCCTGCGGTTTACGTGATAGCAAAGCTGAACTCGACAGCCACAAAGTAACCGTCCTCGGCATTAGCCCAGATCCTGTGGCTAAATTAGCTAAGTTTGCTGAAAAACAATCACTTAACTTTACCCTACTCAGCGATGAAGACCACAGCGTTGCTGATGCCTTTGGCGTGTGGGGCGAAAAGAAATTTATGGGTAAAGTCTATGATGGAATCCATAGGTTAAGTTTCCTCATCAACACCGATGGCACTATTGCCCATGTGTTCGATAAGTTTAAAACCAGCGACCATCATCAAGTGGTGCTGGCAGAGATTGCAGCGCAGTAATAGCCGCTAAATGGTATAGCAAGGGATTTTCTGACTAATTGCCAACGGCTCAGTTTAGAAATTTCAGTTTTAATTGCCCAAAAAAACCGCAAGCAAACATAAAATGGCCCTAAATTAGGGCCATTTTTGATGAAAAATTTTCAGCTTGTGGCGAATAAATCCTCTAATCACACCGCAACTTTAGCAGTCGCTTATTCCATTGAATCACCAACTCAATTCTGGGAAACGATTATAGGAATACAGGCAGTAACTCTTCAGTTTGAAGCTGTTGATAGTGATTAAAATCAATCTGACAGCCTTGCTCAGTTACGATTGAACCATGCGCTAAACATACATGCTCAGGAAATCCAGCAGTCATAAGCGACTGGTTAAAACGGATGAGATCCCAGCTTGAGGGCATAAATAGCTTAATCATCTGTGCAACAAGGGGATAGGGATAAACAGCTAAATCCAGATTAGTCTCAAAGCTGACGTAGGAGTTATCTCCCGGCCCTATCGATGGCGTGATATGCAAGGTAACATAGTCAGCCCCACGTATCCCATTTAACGAAAATCCCGCGGGCTGAAAACAGTGCATATCAAATTGAAAATCAGGGAAAATTCGCTGCAATCCTAAGCGTTGATAAATCCCCTGCTCGGTTTGTGTGGGCGACTTGAGGTAATCAGCCAACTCGCCACGGATGTGGTACATCATCAGTTCAAGGCAGGTATCATACGTTGACGACATAGGTTGGCCGTCAGTGCAAAACAAATTGTCAGTACAAAACAAATAGTGATGATGTGAATCTAAGTGACCAACTCGAAAGGCTTTTCCGGGGATCAAGGTCCGCAATTTCGCAATATCGTCAGCAAAGTGTGTGCTTTGTAGCTGGGCTTGGTATTCATTCTTACGCTGATAACAGAGCGCGGCAATGTGCTCAACCCCTAAGGCGTTAATAAAGTAGCAGGCCGCCTCAATCAGGGTGCTATTACCGCAGGTGAGCAGCAGAATCTTATCATCCCAGACGAACAGGCTCGATTCACTCAGTAGATAGGCATCGCAGGCAGGATTACGGATTATTGACAGGATTTCCGCATTGGCACAGGCGACCAAGGTTGACCAAAAGCCGTACTCTCGTTGGCGCAGTGATGCCATATTGGAAGTGAGTCTGATCTCAAGCTTTTTTTCCGCGCCTTCAAAAAACATCAAGCCGTTCGCCTCATCTTATCCCTGTGTTTGGGCATCTAATCTATTGGTATATCAGTCATTCATGGTTCGCTGGCAACGCTGACTTAAATGTATGCACGCATTTTAAGACTGATAACCCATCAAATTTGCGCGGCTATTTTTACACGACTAGCGCCGCAATAAAACCACCGCGCTTGCTTTTACAAGATGATAGCCTTGCAACGCACTCACCTTTACAACTCGCTAGCAAAAAGCAACACAGTCACCTTGGCAACTCGCTAGCAAAAATAATAGGCTATAAAAAACAAAAGTCAGCCTAAGTGTCCCTAGGCTGACTTTTTTAACACACTCAATATTAAGAAAAATCTTCTAAATAAGTGTAACCTTTTAGGCCCACTTGTAATTCTTCTAAAATTTGTGCGCGTTCATCCTCAACAATATGCTGGTTGACTAACTCTTCGTAAGTCCGCATAAAGTCAACGGCATCTAAGTTAACATAGCGTAATACGTCAGCGACTGTGTCACCGGCAAGTACCGATTCAATATTGGTCATACCGTTTTCTTCAATGCTGACAACGGCCGAGTTAGTGTCGCCAAACAAGTTGTGCATATCCCCTAAAATCTCTTGATATGCCCCCACCATAAAGAAGCCGATTAAATACGGGCTTTCAGCACTCCACGCTGGTACTGGTAGCGTAGTTTCAATCCCTTGGCCGTCTACATATTGATCCACAATACCGTCGGAGTCACAGGTGATGTCCAGCATCACAGCGCGGCGCTCTGGCGCTTTGTCTAAACCAGACAATGGCAGCACAGGGAACACCTGATCGATACCCCAAGCATCCGGTAAGGATTGGAATAATGAGAAGTTAACGAAGAACTTATCGGCTAACTTTTCGTTTAACTCATCAATAATCGGTCTGTGGTAACGGTTTTTGGTGCTTAACAAACCTTGAACTTCATGGCATACGCGTAGGTTAGCCTGCTCAGCCCACGCACGTTCTGCCAAGCTTAATTGACCCAAGGCAAACAGCGATTGCGCTTCTTGCAGGTCACTTTGGCTATCATGATAAATCTCAATCAAGGCACGTTGATCGGCACGGCCACTCAGCTCAGTCCAAGATTGCCACATATTGTGCAGCAGCTGCGGCGATTCTTCCGCTGGCGGCTGGATATCTTCAACCTGATAAGCTTCTGTGCCAATCACATCGGTGATCAGTACCGCATGGTGCGCCGTTAAGTGACGGCCAGATTCTGAAATAATACGTGGCATAGGTTGCTCGTATTCATTACAGATATCGGTAAGCACGTTTACGATGTTGTTCGCGTATTCGCTTAAACCATAGTTCATTGAGTTATTACTTTGGCTACGAGTGCCGTCGTAATCTACCGCTAAACCACCGCCGACGTCGAAGCAGTTAATGCTGGCCCCTAACTCACGTAATTCACAGTAGAAACGCGCCGCTTCGCTCACACCTTGACGAATATCGCGGATATTGGCGATTTGCGAACCTAAGTGAAAGTGCAGTAATTGCAGCGAATCCAACATATCGCTTTGTTTTAACTGGTCAACTACAGTCAAAATCTGCGCCGCAGATAAACCAAACTTAGACTTTTCGCCACCGCTGGCTTGCCACTTGCCTTTTCCTTGGAATGCAAGGCGAGCACGTAACCCTAAGCGAGGTTTCACCCCTAAACGCTCAGACTCAGCTAGTACCATCTTAAGCTCAGACAGTTTTTCTAAAACGATATAGACCTTATGGCCTAACTTTTCACCAATTAAGGCTAAACGAATGTATTCGTTATCTTTGTAACCGTTACATACGATCACTGAACTGGCTTTTTGCGCCATGGCAAGTACGGCCATTAATTCAGGCTTACTGCCGGCTTCTAGGCCTAATTGTGGAACTTCTTTTGATGCTTGGCTCGCAAGGATCTCTTCTACCACAGTTTTTTGTTGGTTTACTTTAATGGGGTAAACCAGCAAATAGTCCGCCTGATACTCATATTTTTGTATCGCTTGGTCGAATGCTTGGCACAAACTGTTCACTCTGTGGTGCAGAATTTGCGGGAAACGAACTAATACAGGTAAAGCGACCCCTGCTTTAACCATGTCTTTTGCTAGCTCATTTAAGCCAATCTTGTGATCAGGATTCTTAGGATCCGGCGACACTGTCACCTCACCTTGGTCGCTGATCCCATAAAACCCTTGGCTCCAGTGGGTAACGTTGTACCCAGCACGAGCAGCATCAATAGACCAATCATTCATTTTTATTTAGCCCGTCTATAAAAAAATGGGTTAAACGGTCAGTGCAACATTGCAAGACCGCCCGTTCGACAAACCCAGGTAAACCATATAGTTACCTGACATACAGTTAGGATGAATTCACCCTAATTTGTGCAGCAAAATCAACCCAGCTTAGGCGACATTGATGCGATTTCCCTTAACGCAACCGGGATTAACCCGATACTCTTTTACCTTGGCGATAACAAGATGGTGTTTATATCCCCCTTTATCGCCATAGGTCTTTCACCCAATGGCATTAACCATAACGCGCTTTGAGGTTAAAAAACACTCAAAACCTTAAGCTAAAGCGTTGCGTCTCCGCTCAATATGACTCTCTCTAAAAACGAGGTGCCGATTAAGTAGATAAACAATAGGTAACACTAAGGATAAACATTAGGTATTAAGCGGCAAGGCATCACCAAGCACACCTAACACTAGGTGAGATTATTGTAACAGGGGACTGTTGGCTTCTTCGCGGCCAGAGTTGATACGGATTAACGTGAGATGTTTAAGGCTAGTATCGTCATAGGGAACAACGATTGAGCGCTGGCATTGAGATGCTTTTAGGCAAAGAGCAAAAAATGGATGCTTGTGCATTAGCTAAACAATTCCTCTTAACCCCATGTAACCATTATAAATTGTACGTTACACGGTGAATGACCTGTGAACCATAAAATCATTACAACTCACGTAATATTTGTCATGTCTGTAACGAGCGAAGTCGTTAAACGGCGCAATTAAACCGCGCAATGTCACAGAATGCAAGCAAGAATCTCATTTAATATTTTTCATTAAAATATAATAAACACCACATTAACAGAATGGTTGGTAACAAGTAGATTTATCTATTTTAAATTAATAGGTTAATCATCAACCTTACTCTACGTGCGTTCAATATTTTTTAATAGCCAATCAAGATAAATTGATAACATTTGCTCACATCAGCAATATTGTTTTATCTCAGCGCGACTGTTCATTTTCGACTATCGACGCAAAAGCCGATCTGGAAGCTGCTGTTTACGGATAAAGCGGTTATAATCACCGCCGAATGACATCCTTAGATAGAGAGCTCCATGGTACAGATAGGAAAAACCTGCAAACTTGAGGTAGTAAAACAAGTCAGTTTTGGTGTGTATTTAAATGCCCACGAATTTGGCCAAGTGTTACTCCCCAACAAAGCCACCCCAAAAGACTGCCAAGTCGGTGACTGGCTAGAGGTATTTTTATATCTGGACTCCGAAGATATTGTCATTGCCACGACCCGCAAACCTTTGGCACAAGTAGGAGAATTTGCCTACTTAAAAGCCGTGGCCACTGGGCCTTTTGGCGCATTTTTAGATTGGGGATTAGATAAAGATCTGTTACTACCTTTTGGTGAACAGCATAAACCGATTGAAGAAGGTCGCTCGTACCTTGTTTATGTGCACGTTAACCGAGCTGATGAGCGTATTGTTGCGTCATCAAAAATCGATAAATTCCTCGATAAAACTCCCGCCCAGTATGAAGTAGGTCAACAAGTTGACTTATTTATCGGTGGCACCACAGATTTAGGCTACAAAGCCATTATTAACCATGCCCATTGGGGCGTGATTTATCAAAACGAAGTGTTCCAAAAACTGCGTTTTGGTCAAAGGCTAAAAGGCTTTATCAAACAAGTCCGCCGCGATGGCAAAATTGATTTGGTATTGCAGCAAGGCAGTAAGCAAGAGCTTGATAAAAATGCGCACATTATCTTAGTAAAACTCAAGCAAGCGGGCGGATTCTTACCCCTAACGGATAAAACCGATGCCGAAGTGATTTACGAACAACTCGGTATGAGTAAAAAAGCCTTTAAAAAGAGTATCGGTGGCCTGTTTAAAGCCAGTAAGTTAAGCATCGACGATGATGGTTTACGCCTAACTGAAGCTGACTGATTGGGCTGAATAGTCAACCTCACACGGGACTGAACACTCTCTTGTAGTAAGGTTCGTGGTTTATTTGTCCAAATAGTCTGCCCAAACACTCAGTTTACCGACAAGCGCTAGGATCTTAAGCATGGCTCTGTTATAACAAAGTCATGCTTTTTTCTTTGGAGCTTATATGGAACTCACGTTACACGAAGCCAGAGTTATCGGATGCCTACTTGAAAAAGAAGTCACCACCCCAGAGCAATACCCTCTTTCACTCAATGCCCTGACCCTCGCCTGTAATCAAAAAACCAGCCGCGAACCTGTATTAGAACTCACTGAAGCGCAAGTACAAGCCGCCCTTGATTCATTGAACAAAAAGCGCTTAATCAGCGAGCAATCCGGCTTTGGTAGCCGAGTCGTCAAATATAAGCACAGATTCTGCAACACCGAATTTAGCGAGTTACAACTTTCCAGCGCGGCGGTAGCCATTGTTTGTTTACTGCTGCTTCGCGGCCCACAAACGCCCGGAGAGTTACGCACCCGTAGCAACAGACTGCATGATTTTAAAGACGTGCTCGAAGTGGAAGCCTGCATTAAGCAACTGATGGAGCGGGATAAACCCGTACTGGCTCAACTGCCGCGGGAGCCTGGTAAACGTGAATGTCGTTATACTGAGCTGTTCTCCCAAGGTGCTGAGCAAATTAGCGCAGCGTCATTCACCAATGCCACAAATGCAGATGCCCACCCGCTAAACGAGCAGGATAGACAACAACTGGAAGCGAGAGTCACACAGCTTGAAGAGCAAGTGGCAGAACTTAAAGATAAGTTAGAATCGCTTATCGCTTCTTTATCCTAACCGCGCCGCGGACGACTTTCGCAAGTAGTCACTCTTAATGATGACTAAGGTGAGAGTTTGTCCGCTCACTCACTGACGAGACAGCGAATGACACCAAATGCTCCCAGTACATTCAATAACATGCTTTTGATCGCTGGCTTTGAATGTCGCAAATTTCTATTTAACCTTCGCGGGATTATCGCCCTGTTCGCCTTTGCATTAGTGTGGGGCATGCTATTGCTCTACCCCATCCAAGGCGCTTCGACCCTATTAATGCAGCCCAATATTAAAGATCTGATCGACGGTCTCTTAGGCAGCCAAGCTCTCAACATGCTGTTTGACTGGCCCGTGGCGGAAATGGCTATCTTCTGGTGCTTTGCGCTGTATCTGTTTCCCATGTTCAGTATTTTGATTGCCGCCGATCAGTTCTCCTCAGACAAAACCCGCGGCACATTGCGCTTCTATACCCTAAGAACCAGCAAAGACAGCCTACTCTTCGGCCGCTTTTTGGGGCAAATCTTGATCCAAGGTCTACTGATCTTATTGACCATCCTTGCCACCATAGCGCTGGCACTTACTCGCGATATCGGCTTGTTATTACCCGCATTAACGTCGGGAGCCTTGGTCGGCATCAACTTGGTTATCGTGATTTTACCCTTTACCGCGGTCATGACTTTATTGTCCCTCTATGCCAACACGGCAAGGCAAGCCATGGTTCTGGCCACTATTTTGTGGACGGTCGTCTCTATAGCACTGCTGATATTGGGTAATGAATCGCGCTTATTTGAAGGTTTACAATGGATATTGCCGGGCGCTCAACTGTCGAACATGGTCAACACCAATGGACTCAATAGCTTTGCCTACGCACCAATTCCCCTACTACAAACCGCATTCGCCCTTTTCCTTGGCCGCGTTTATATCCAAAGGAGTCAACTATGATCCTCGTTCAATGCCAAGGACTGTCCAAACACTATGGCAGTAAAAAAGCGCTCAATAACGTTAACTTAACCCTCGAATCGGGAGCGCCCATCGCCTTAGTTGGCCCTAACGGTGCAGGTAAAACTACACTGTTTAGCCTGCTCTGTGGCTACCTCACCCCAAGCGCAGGCTCGGTTCGTATTCTGGGAGAAGCACCCAATAGTCCAGCATTATTAGGGCAAATTACCGCCCTGCCACAGGATGCGACGCTCGATCCCAATTTAACTATTATCAGCCAGTTAAGCTTCTTTGCGCGTCTTCAAGGGATGGATAGCAAGCAGGCAAATCAAGAAGCACAGCGAGTGCTGAATTTAGTGGACTTAGCCGAGGTGGCGCAGCAAAAGCCACCGAGTCTAAGCCATGGAATGAGTAAACGTGTGGCGATTGCCCAAGCCTTAATCGGCTCGCCTAAGCTGGTGTTGTTAGATGAACCTACCGCAGGACTCGACCCTGCCAATGCGAAGAAAATCCGTGAACTCGTCAGAACGCTGTCGCCCACAACCACTTTTGTGATCAGCTCACACAACTTGGACGAACTCGAGAAGCTCTGTGACCAAGTGCTGTATCTAGATAAAGGTGAATTGGGCCAGTCGATTTCGATGCGCTCATCCAATAGCGGCAGTGATTATCTCACCCTCACCATGGAAAGCTGCGACAGTGAAGCGCTGATCCAAGCCGTAGGTCAAATAGCTGGTGTGGTGAATATCACCTCAAAACAAGCCCATGTATTTGTTATCCAATTGGATGACACGGCAAATCGTCATTATGAGTTTGAAACCGCCCTGCTCGCCCTATTTAAGGACCAGCATTGGCAATATAAGATGCTGCTGAAAGGACGCACATTGGAAGAAACGTTATTTTCTTAACTCCGCGACAAGTCCCTTATTATTCCTACGTTTAACTCCACCTCTAACAGCGCCCGCAAGGGCGCTTTGTGGCTAATGTTTTGTTTATACACTGCTGAAGCAATGGCATTTATTACACCATGTCAAACATCAAACAGTCGTAAATATCAGTGTTAAAAGGCTTTATCCTTTAACTTCTACTTTAGTTCTAAACGCTACAGGCCAACTTAGCCCCTAATGCTGCTTACCTAGTGCTGCTTATATGAGGCGTATTTACGTTTCAAAATAAAGGGTGAGTAATCACCGCTAACCAATAAAGCAGCAGTTAAGCCGCTTTGGTAAACCTAGACTTTCAATCTAATCTCGAGCTTGTTATAACTCCCCTTTCCTGCTCTTTCACTGAATTCAGAGGTTTCAATGAACAAAGCACAACTGATCCAACGTATCGCCACTTCGCTTGAACAGTCCCAGGCCAGCACTAAACCTGTTGTCGAACAGATCCTACAACAGATCCATATCGCCTTAAGCGAAGGTGAGAAAGTCTTCCTGCCGCAATTCGGTACCTTCGAGTTACGTTATCATTTACCTAAATCGGGTCGAAACCCGCAAACTGGCGAGACGATGGAGATTGCAGGCTTTAACCAGCCAAGCTTTAAGGCGGCGACAGCGCTAAAACAAGCGATAAATGAGTAGTATTGTGGATGTGTAAAATTGCCTCGTGAAAACCACGGGGCTTTTTTATGGGCAAGGTTAACGACATCACTTTGGCAATAAGCCTTAGCGCTCAAACGCCGCCTACACGAGCTCAGTTTGATGCTATCAAGCTCAATGTGGAGAAATAAAGTTGAGGAATTTGTAGGTTATAAGGCAGGACTAATGCCTGTAACAAAAGTGGCAAGCGCGAAGCCGTGGCTCTAGAGAAGAAGATAGAAACGGCCCTTTAAACCAAATCCAAATAATCAAAGCTGTAGATGCAAAAAAGCCCCGACTAATGTCGAGGCTTATTTACTATTCACTGAGAATAATGGTACCCGAGGCCAGACTTGAACTGGCACGCTGTTACCAGCGAGGGATTTTAAATCCCTTGTGTCTACCGATTCCACCACTCGGGCAAACTCTGAATATCGTAAGCACTGCTATTGATATTGTTAACTCTTTGCTTCGCTCTTCTACTTATATTTCAATGTATAGGTAACGAAGTTTAACGCTTCAGCTCGTTTGAACTGTCACCATTATAATAATGGTACCCGAGGCCAGACTTGAACTGGCACGCTGTTACCAGCGAGGGATTTTAAATCCCTTGTGTCTACCGATTCCACCACTCGGGCAAACTCTTTATATTAACGACGGGAATCATGTCATTAATATCTTAATTATGGAGGCGCGACCCGGAGTCGAACCGAGATCGACGGATTTGCAATCCGCAGCATAGCCATTCTGCCATCGCGCCATCTTTCCAATCATTTTAGATTGGAGCGACATATCGGGTTCGAACCGATGACCTATACCTTGGCAAGGTATCGCTCTACCAACTGAGCTAATGTCGCATCACGCAGAGTTAAGATTTTGTTTTCACTTCGTCTCTCGTCTACGGGGAGGCATTCTACCTATTTACGATGCAGTGTCAACCGCTGTTTTATCGATAACTTACTGCTTGCGCACTAAATAATCTCTTTGATCTTTTATTGTGCTATTCAGCCGTTAAATCTTTCCAGGCGGCTAAAATGTAACTCATCATTGACCAGAACGTTAATACGGCAGCGATATATAACAGCACAAATGCCGCGGTGATCATGAGTGGATTGTATTGCCAGATAAGGCCAATAATCGCCACCATCTGCGCCGCCGTTTTATATTTGCCGATCCAAGAAACTGCAACCGTGCCGCGTTTACCTAATTCAGCCATCCACTCCCGCAGGGCTGAAATCACAATTTCACGGCCAATCATAAACAGTGCTGGCAGTGTGAGCCAAATATCAGCGTATTGGTCAACTAATAATACGAGCGCGGTGATCACCATCAGTTTATCAGCGACGGGATCGAGGAAGGCGCCAAAACGGGTCAGTTGCTTGAGTTTACGCGCCGCATAACCGTCTAATGCATCCGTTAACGCCGCCAACCAAAACACAAATGCGGCAACAAAAGGCGTCCAGCTGTAAGGTAAATAAAACAACACCACAAAAATGGGCAGTAAAAAAAGCCTAAAAAGAGTTAATGCTATGGGTAAGTTAAACGGCATGATCAAACCAGTTAGTCAAAAGCAGCGCCAATCTTGCCTTAATTTTATCACCCTCGCAATGCATCATGAATGGTTTGTGCCATTTCTATGCTGATCCCTGGCACTTTCGCTAACTCGGCCACGCTCGCGCCCTTCACTTCCTGCAAACCGCCCAAATGTTGGAGTAACGCTTTACGGCGTTTAGGGCCAATGCCCGGAATGGATTCAAGCGTTGAGGTGTTACGGGTTTTCTGACGGCGATTACGATGCCCAGTGATGGCAAAGCGGTGCGATTCATCGCGAATATGTTGAATAAGGTGCAATGCGGGTGAGTCATCCTCAAGGGAAAAGCTCGTTTCTGTGTCACCAAAGATTAAGGTTTCCAGCCCGGGTTTACGGCTCTCTCCCTTTGCCACCCCAATCAGTTGCGGCGCTTTATCTAAATTAACGAACTTCTCATCCACTATTTGCTGCGCGATACGCAGCTGACCCAAACCACCGTCGATAAATAAGATATCAGGAATTTTGCCGCTGGCATCGATTTTATCAAATCGGCGACTAATGGCTTGTTTCATCGCGGCATAATCATCGCCTGGCGTAATACCTTCAATATTATAACGACGATATTCGGCTTTATGCGGCCCTTCACGATTAAACACCACACAGGAGGCTACCGTGCTCTCACCCATGGTATGGCTGATATCGAAACACTCCATTCGCTGAATCGGCGTATTGAGTTCGAGGATTTCCTCCAATAACACAAAACGCTGTTCAACGGTATTTTTATGGGACAGACGCGTCATCACCGCATTGGTGGCGTTGGTGATCGCGAGGCGTAAAAAACTCGCCCTGTCAGCACGCACATTGGTTTTGATGCTGAACTTTTTATTTAGCGCCTCAGAGACGGCAGCTTCTAACTCATGCAATTCTTCAAAGTGATGACTTATCACCACTTCCTTAGGAATAGTGCGTTGAATATCGGCATTTAAGTAAAACTGTAGCAGGAAGGAACGTAAGACTTCTTCGATATCCGTTTGCGCGGGCACCGTTGGATAATAGCTACGGCTACCAAAAATCTTACCTTCACGAATAAACAGTAAATGGAAACAGGCGATACCCGAGGCGTAATGCACACCGATAACATCCATATCGCCAGTATTACCAGAGACCTCTTGCTGCTCTGCCACTCGGCGCAGCGCCATAATTTGATCGCGAAAACGCGCGGCTTGCTCATAGGCTTGCTGCTCGGCGGCCTCTTCCATCTTAGCTACGAGTTCACTGATGACTTGCTTGTCTTTTCCCTTAAGGAACAGACTCGCCAGTTTAACCTGCTCGTCATACTCCGCATTACTGACCTTACCGACGCAAGGTGCACTGCAACGGGATAACTGGTATTGCAGGCAGGGACGAGTGCGGGATTTATAATAGAGATCATCACACTGGCGGATAGGAAACAGCTTTTGCATCAAGTGCAAACTTTCGCGCACCGCACCGCCATTGGGATAAGGCCCAAAGTAATAGCCCTTCTCCCGCTGCGGCCCGCGATGGTATGCAAGGCGTGGATGCTCGTGTTGGCTCAAGAATATATAAGGGTATGACTTATCGTCCCGCAGTAACACATTGTATTTGGGCATGTACTGCTTGATATAGTCATTCTCAAGCAGCAGCGCATCGGTCTCACTGTGGGTCAGCGTCACATCAATATGATGGATATGGGACACCAGCGCCTGAGTTTTCACATTGCCAAGGTTTTTACGGAAATAGGAAGATAAGCGCTTTTTAAGATCTTTGGCCTTACCCACATAAATGACGTCACCTTTGACGTCATACATGCGATAAACCCCAGCAGAGGAGGAGACCGTGCGTAAAAAACTCTGGGCGTTAAAACCTGTCGACATCGTTACACACCCACTCTTTTACTTACCATCTTCAAAACTGCTTGATAAATCGTTTTCAAACTCACAGCTAACACTTAATTAATGCTAGAACCATTGACACAAGCGGCCATTAGAAATGGCCAGCATCTAACATTTTATAGCGGATCGCTAAACGAGTCAGCTCCACATCACCACTGATCCCAAGCTTCGCAAACAAGCGGTAACGGTAACTGTTAACGGTTTTGGGGCTTAAGTTGAGCTGCTCAGAAATATCATTGACCTTTTCACCATTGGTGATCATCAACATAATTTGCAGCTCACGCTCAGACAAGGCTTTAAACGGATTCTCATCGGCCGGATTGAATTGGCTCAATGCCATTTGTTGGGCAATTTCAGGAGATAAATAGCGCTGCCCACGGGAAACCTGACGTATCGCTTGCAATACTTCAGGTGGCGTCGCACCTTTGGTTAAATAACCAGACGCGCCCGCCTGCATCACTTTACTGGGGAACGGATCTTCAGTATGCACTGTTAGCACAATAATCTTAGCATGGGGTTGATAACGTAAAATCTTACGCGTCGCTTCGAGTCCGCCCATACCTGGCATATTCATGTCCATTAAGATGACGTCGGCTTCATTTTGTCTCGCCCACTGTACCGCGGTCTCACCATCGGGCGCTTCACCCACAACTTTGATCCCCCGCTCATCTTCTAAGATACGGCGGATCCCAGTTCTCACCAGCTCATGATCGTCAACTAAATATATCGATATCAACTTTATCCACCTTTAACCAATGCTGACTAAGAGAGTTTAGCCAAATCAGAATACCGCAACCGGAATATAGGTTATCAGGGTAATTTAGCCCAACAATGGCATTTCGCAAAGCATAAAATGAATATTGTTAACTAGATGATATTTAAAGAAACAACTTGCTAATTAATGCAGTTTGAAATTAAGAGCTTGGTATGATGAAAGTATGAGTGGAGCTCAGGATTGGGCTAATTGATAAGCTGACGCAAAATATAGCAGGTTTAAAACGCTCATCGAAAATGAAGTCGTGTAAATGCAAAAAGCCGCTAATTGCTTAGCGGCTTTTTAGCCGACTATTGTGCTGGAGCAGCGCTTAGCACGAGGAACCCGGGTTCAAATTGCATAAACAAAAAAGCCATCATTGCTGATGGCTTTTCCGTGAAATATGGCGGAGGAGCAGGGATTTGAACCCTGGGTGGGCTATAAACCCACGCCGGTTTTCAAGACCGGTGCATTAAACCACTCTGCCACCCCTCCGGACGAGCGAGATAATATACATCTCGCCCAAAGCTGTAAACTTAAATTTATTATTATTTGAATTGATTGGCGATTTGATATCCAGCTGGCGATGAAATCATCGCTTTCAGGGCGATTTTTGATCTGTTGCTATTTCTGCTCACTAAAAACCAGCATGACAACAACATTACCTAAGTCACTTTTGAATAGATTAAAGAATCGCGAGCACTTTTTTAAGGTTGCGGCTTCATATGAAAAAGATGAAGTATAAATAGGGAGCGTAGGAGAAGGTTAATCCAAACCTTAAAAATCAACTTCTTCATATCAGAACATAATGATTATCAAGACAATCGCAGATACGCCTTTTGGCAATGTAATCAAACATCTCATACCATGGAACCAGATGCAAAAAGGCCGCTAATTGTTTAGCGACCTTTTTGACTGACATTACATAAACAAAAAGGCCATCATTGCTGATGGCCTTTCCGTGAAATATGGCGGAGGAGCAGGGATTTGAACCCTGGGTGGGCTATAAACCCACGCCGGTTTTCAAGACCGGTGCATTAAACCACTCTGCCACCCCTCCGAACGCCGCAAATAATATAAGCATCATCGGTGCTTGTAAACAGCAATTTTTGAATATTGTGTCAAATGCTCATCTTATGTTCAGACGGATGAATTTTCAGGCGAATAGCCAACATATTTTCAGCAATATCTGGGTAAAGCAGCATAAAAACACCTATACAGTAAGAGACTTGCCCTCTCGGTATGGTAAAATCGCGGTAACTTTTCACGGTAAATGCTTATATGAATTCACTCTTGATACCTTCATCCTCACTCGCCCCTGAATTTAATCTTCCCGTCCTGTCGCAATTACAAACAGGATATAAAGCGTTGCTTTTAGGTCAAGAGCGCGTATTGGATGCCTTTAAGTTACATAACGCCATTGCCGATCAACAACTGTATCTCGCAGATTTTCCTGGCATCGATAGACTATTAATGATCAAAGCATTAATGGAAACGCTTGAGCCATTGCCAGCAGCTTATCTGGTGGCAAAGCGCCCCGAAGACAAAACCATTCAATTCCATTGGCAATATGAAGCGCCGCAGGACAACCAAGGCTCAATTGCTGAAAAGCATGTCAGTTATCGCTATCTGAGTGGCAATATCCGCCGTTCAGACCTACTTGGCCGTATGGTGCAATCGGGTAATAGCAGTAAATATCAAGCGGGTGCATTGGCCGAATGCCATTATGTATTTATCTGCGCTGAATCCCTGTGGAAACGAGAAGGCTTATGGGATTTGCTGCTGCAAATCCTGACACAGAAAGAGTATCAAATCAGTCACAACCTAAGCCCAATCCCATTAAATTGTAAAATTATTTTAATTGGCGCGGGTTTAATCTATAGCCAAATTAGGTCTGAAGATTGGCAATTTCAACGCCACTTTAACCTGTTGGCAGAACTGGCGGGTGAACTGGATTTGACCCGTTTTAAAGAAGCGCAATATGCCAGTTGGCTACAAACGGTGGCACAAAGCGTCGATGTCACATTAGAACAATCCAGTCTTGCCCCACTCTTTAGACACAGTGCTAGATTAACTGAGCATCAACGTCGCTTAAGTCTCTCAATGCTAGATTTGGCGCAGTTAATGGCGCAGGCAAAAGTCTATCGCGGTAAATCAACAATTAATGCAGCCAGCATTGAACGTGCGCTATCGCAAGCCAATTATCGCCATAACAGCTCTGAAGAATTTTCAAGCCAAAGTTTTGATGACAATTTCATAAATCTGCCAACTACGGGCGCTATGGTAGGACAAATTAATGGTCTTACTGTTATCGATGCGATTGATCACTGCTATGGTGAACCAGCACGGATCACCGCTACGGTACACTATGGTGACGGTGAAGTTGCAGATATTGAAAGAAAGTCAGAGCTGGGCGGTAATATCCATGCAAAGGGTATGATGATCCTTTCAGCCTGTTTATATCGTATCTTTGGTCGCGATGCGCCATTGCACCTAAATGCCAATATTGTATTTGAGCAATCTTATCAGGAGATCGATGGCGATAGCGCCTCGCTTGCTGAATATTGCTGCTTGATGTCAGCCATTGCCGAACAGCCGATTATTCAATCGTTAGCCATAACAGGTGCATTGGATCAATTTGGTAATGTACAAGCCATCGGCGGCATTAATGAAAAAATAGAAGGCTTTTTTAATCTTTGTGAACGCCGAGGCTTAACCGGTGAGCAAGGTGTAATTATGCCCAAGTCAAATATATTACAGCTTAATCTACACCCCAAAGTGATTACAGCTGTAGGCAAAGGCTTGTTCCATATTTATGCCATTGAACATATGGATGAAGCGGTCGAGCTATTGATGCAGATGCCCGCTGGCGTTGCCGATGAAGATAATGACTTCCCAGCAGAATCCTTATATGGTCTAGTGCAACAACGATTAGACAAGCTAGCTGGTAACGGTGAAGAAGAAATAGGCTTAATGACGAGATTACTCGCAAAACTAGGATTTTTTCGACATTAATTAGCTGATCGGAGTTGTTTAGCTTACACGTGTTCGCTAATCTTGGCGCTCTTATTGCTGGAGTAGTAAAACAATGAATAAAGCAAACAGTTTCAACAAAGAAGAACTTATCGCCTGTGGCCATGGGAAATTATTTGGTCCAAACTCCCCTCGCCTCCCCGTAGACAACATGCTGATGATCGACAGGATCATCACCATCAATGACAACGGTGGTGAGTTTGGAAAAGGTGAAATTGTTGCCGAACTCGACATTAAGCCAGAATTATGGTTTTTTGACTGCCACTTTATCACTGACCCAGTTATGCCGGGTTGCTTAGGCTTAGATGCCATGTGGCAACTGGTTGGTTTTTACCTAGGCTGGGAAGGTGCTGAAGGCAAAGGTCGCGCTTTAGGTGTGGGTGAAGTGAAGTTTACAGGTCAAGTATTACCCGGCGCGAAAAAGGTCACTTATAAGCTCAATATCAAACGTACCATCCACCGTAAATTAGTAATGGGTATTGCAGATGCCATCCTTGAAGTAGATGGACGTCAAATTTACAGTGCAACCGATCTTAAAGTCGGTGTATTTAGCGATACTTCGACCTTCTAACCTGCTTTACCCGGCAATATTCAATAGAGACAAAAATGCCCTCATCTGAGGGCAATTATGCTGCATTACTCTGTTTGTTCTGGGCTATTTAATTAATGAGCAAAACGCCATTATTTATTAAATAGCCCATTAACTCGGCCATCCACACCTTCACGCCAACCACCTAACCACTGTGACCGCGAATCAAGATTTGCATAAGGACAGAGCTCCTTAGAGCGTCCACCAACACCAGCTTGGAATCCTTTTGAAAAAGCTCTGTCTAAACGATCTCGTTTTTGTCTTTTCATGCAAGCGTCCTCTGTTCTACGTGAAATAGAAGCAACAGCTTCACCCATAGGAATAGTGCTTTTCAGCGCCGAGATCAATCAAAAAATCGTTCATTTTATCGACTATTTATTAAACTATTGAGATCATGATTAAAAAAAATCGAGGCATTTTGCCTCGATTTTTTTAGTCTGAATTCAAGCTTAAAAACTAGCGAACCCGACGACGTAACCAAACTAAGGGTAAGGCTAATAACCACGCGAAAGATGCTGCACCTTTACGTTCATAATTCCCCGTATCAGTACTTTCATCCACGGTACATGCTTCGCCGTTAGTGGTAGGTTTAAGCACAACCATACGTGGAATATACGCTGTCACAGGGTCACCATTACCGCTGAGTTCAAACAGAGGTAGGCCATTTTCACCAACGATAATGTTGCCATCTTTATCGAGTTGGTATGAAGGCTTGCGAATGAATGCAGTACCAACAATAGTACCCTCTTCATTTACACTGGCAGCTTCGACAATGAGAATATCACTGTTATAGCTTAATACCTTGCCTGTTCCATCCTTAACTTCAACCTTGTGGCGAGCCCAATTACCATCAGCCCCTTTTTCAAAACCTTTAGATTCACAGGTCAGCAAATTATTGAGGTTATTGAATTCACCCGTTGATTTCTCATACAGAAAGCCAGCCTTAGGGCGTGGCTTTTCTTTATCATAGGTGGTTTCAATATAACCAACGACTTGACCTTTGTTATTGATATCCTTCGCTTTGCTAGATAGATCTGTGGTTGTCGCAGCAAAATCATTAGGCGTCACATAAGGTACATCTGGGGTATTAATATCAAAATAGAAGAATTTATCGCGTTGGTAGCCTTGGATATAACTACGATAGCTCCCCACAACAATTCCATTGTCGTTTACATCGTAGGCAATAGAGCTCAAAATTGAGTCTCCCATTGGGATCCAATGATATTGATATTTACCCTCTGCATCTTTGGTCCAATAGGCCGCATCTTGACGTAATCTATCGGTATTACCGTTACGATAAACATGTGAGCGACCAGCCACCACACCGTCGTTATTCACGCCTAATGCCTGTGCAGTAAATGTCAATGTATTGTCACTGGCGGGAGTTAATCCTAGCGGTAACTCAGTGCCAGTAGCAGTGCCATTATCTAATTGCCAAACATAAGCACGGGTTTGGTACTGGATGTTACGCGTGCCTTGAGCATTAGGATATTGCTCACGCTGAATACACACATCTAATGGCAAAGTGTTATCAGTACCTAAACAGTAAGCAACCCGATCACCACCATACTTGCTGATATTAGTGCTGGCATAACCCACCACTAAGTTATTATTGTTAACTGCCGTTGCCGCAGACCAACCACCGAGCTCTACAGTCTTATCATCCTTAACATATTGAGTATAAGGAGGTGGTAATGGGATCTCGGTGTCATCCACTTTGGCAACACCACGGTACTCATAATCGCGATAATACCAATAGTCGGTTGCATTATCTGTGGTTGCAGTATTTTCAGTCTTCTTTTCAGGGGCAGTCATGCTGCCAACTTTCACACCCGCATCATTGATGCCGTAGTAAAAAGTATCAACTGAATTCACAACCGAAGAATCACTTGGTGGCGTGGTACCATTGATGCTGTCAAAGGTTGGCTTCCACGCACCAGTGGCACCATTTTGCGCAGCGATAAAGGCAAAGTTATTCGCAATAATGGCCGCTGTAATTGAATAGGTGATAGTTTCCTCTGAGGCAATACCATCTTCAACATCAATCACACCACCTTCAACATCGGATGTACTGAGTTTTTTCTTGCCTTTGGCGATACCGACCAGTTCATCGTTGCCATTAACACCTAAAGCGTAGCCATTACGCGTACCTTGGAGGGTGTCTGCAAGTGGTAGATCATAATTATCAATGTTAACAATTTCATAGACTGGTGCAGCATGGGCACTGTGCAATACGCCAAGGACACCTAAGGCAACCAAGGACAGGGCTTTATCCAACTTTAACTTCATTAATTCAATTCCCATTTTTATTATTGGTTTACTTCAGTGACTCAAGCTCTTCCCATCGCTCGAAGCAAACTTCCAATTGCTTTTCTTTATCCGCTAACAAGCTCAATACCTGATTGATTTTATCCTGCGTCTGACTATAAAAATCTGGACTTGCCACTGTGGTTTGTAAATCGAGGATTTCGGCCTCTAATTTCTCCATCAACTCTGGCATTGCCTCTAACTCACGCTGTAATTTATAGGACAGTTTTTTTGCGGCTTTGGCAGGCTCAGCCACTTTAACCTCAGCGTTTTTTGCCGTCGCAGGAGCTTCGACCGTGTTTGCTTGACTAGGTTCCTCAGAATAAAACTTTGCACCTTGATCGATAGCATCCTGGTAACCACCAACATACTCAGTCCAGTGACCATTACCGGCATACCACCAACTGCTGGTCACGGTATTATCGATAAACGCCCGGTCATGGCTGACCAGCAATAACGTGCCTTCATATTCAGTCAGCAGCGACTCTAGCAATTCTAGGGTCTCAATATCAAGATCGTTTGTTGGTTCGTCCAGAATGATAAGGTTTGCGGGACGAATGAGTAACTTCGCCAGTAATAAACGGTTTTTCTCTCCGCCTGATAGCGCCTTTACCGGCGTTCTGGCACGCATTGGTGAGAACAAGAAATCCTGCAAATAACTTAAAATATGGCGATCTTGACCATTGATAGTGATGGTCTTTTTACCCTCACCCACGTTATCTTCAACAGTTTGCTCAGGATCCAGTGCTTCACGGTATTGGTCGAAGTAGGCGATTTCGAGCTTAGTACCGACTTTCACTTCACCCGATTGAGGTTGTAACTTCTCAATCAATAATTTAATTAAGGTCGATTTACCACAGCCGTTGGGGCCGATAAGCGCAATACGATCACCACGCATCACTGTGGTATTGAAGTTTTTGACCAGATTTTTATCAGGTAAATTATAGTTTAAGTCCTTCACATCAAAGACCAATTTACCAGAACGCTCAGTATCGGCCACCGCCATTTTGGCATTACCCTGACGATTCAAGCGCTCACTGCGTTCTTGACGCAAGGCTTTTAACGCACGCACACGGCCTTCGTTACGGGTGCGACGCGCCTTAACACCTTGGCGGATCCAGACTTCTTCTTCGGCTAAGCGCTTATCAAATAATGCGTTTTTCTCAGCCTCGACCCGCAGCCATTCTTGTTTACCATCAAGATAGGCTTGATAATTACCGGGCCATGAAGTCACGACACCGCGATCTAAATCCACAATCCGCGTGGCCATGCGAGCAATAAAGCCCCTGTCGTGGCTGATAAACACGATGGCGCCTTGGAAATCCAGCAGGAATTTTTCTAGCCACTCAATAGTATCAATATCGAGGTGGTTGGTTGGCTCATCGAGTAGCAATAAATCTGGCGCGCTGACTAACGCACGGGCAAGTGCCACTTTACGTTGCCAACCCCCAGATAATTCACTTAAAGATTTATCGGGATCTAACCCCAAAAGCTCACAATTTTGATTGATCCGCGAGTCAAGTTGCCAACCATTATGGTGGTCTAACGTCTCCTGCAACTTTTGCATTTGATTGAGCATGCGCTCCATTTGCTCAGGCTCAGCAAAAGCGACATCGTGGGATAATTGATGGTATTGCTCTAGAGCTTCACCTACTTCTTTTAAACCTGCAGCAATGTAAGCGTAAACCGTACCCTGCTCAGCTTTAGGTGGATCTTGCTGTAACCGACTGACCGTGACGCTACCATCGATGTTAAATTCACCTTCATCGAGCAGCACATCGCCGGATAAAATCTTTAATAGACTCGACTTGCCTGCACCGTTACGGCCAACAATACAGACCCGCTCGCCGCGCTCAATAGTAAAATCAGCATGTTGTAATAGCGGGGTGTAACCATAGGCTAACGAGCCATTATTGATACGAACCAGACTCAAACTAAGCTCCTAAAAATTCTTGTAATTGCGTGGCATCAAAGGGCCAACTTAAATAACGCTCGTCCAGGGCTTTAACCACAGGAATCGACACGCCATAACGCTCTGCTAGGGTTTCATCATCGCAAATATCGATGGCCGTAAAAGGCACCTCGGCGGCATTTAATAATGCCGCCGCCAGTTCGCATAAATGGCAACCTTCGGTGTGATACAACACATAGCTTGCCTGCAATGCATTATTTATCTGCATGGGTAATTAACCAGGTGTTATGGATATGAGGATTACGTTTGTAATCCAGCGGCAACGTCATGTCGTCGATGTTTTGCACCTTAATTTTCATTTTGGTTAAAGTTTCAGTGTCCATCTTAAACTTGCGCTTATTGTTGGAGAACACCAATTCACCGTTTGGACTTAACAGCTTGATTAGCATACCGAGTAAATTCACATGATCACGTTGCACATCGAAAGAATCTTCCATGCGCTTGGAGTTGGAGAAGGTAGGCGGATCGATAAAAATTAAATCGTATTGTTCGTTACAATCGCGGATCCACTGCAAACAGTCAGCCTGAACAAATTCATATTGCTTGCCAGACAAATTATTAAGGGCAAAGTTCTCTTTCGCCCAAGCAAGGTATGTGTTTGACATATCAACCGTCGTGACCGACTTTGCGCCGCCTAATGCAGCATGCACTGAGGCAGAACCTGTGTAAGAGAACAAATTCAGTACCCGGCGGCCCTTAGATTTTTGCCCCACTAAACGGCGAGTTAATCGATGATCGAGGAACAGCCCAGTATCTAAATAACCCGTCAGGTTTAGCTTAAATTTAGCGCCATATTCAGTCGTGGTAAGCTCTAACTTACGTTCATCCAACTTTTGATATTGGTTAGTACCCTTTTGACGCTCGCGGGTCTTCATAATGATTTTGTGTGGATTAACGCCAATGGCCGCAGGCAAAGCCAGCAGCACATCACTTAAACGACGTTTAGTGACGGCCTCAGGAATACTGGCTGGTGCCATGTATTCTTGTACCACAACATAATCAAGATACTTATCGACTGCGACATTATATTCAGGAATGTCAGCATCATAGAGGCGATAACTATCAATCCCCTCTTTTTGGGCCCACTTCTCAAATTGCTTAGCGTTTTTCTTTATACGGTTAGCAAAAGCAGGCGCGATATCGGCAATATCGACACCCTCTGGCAACACTGGCGTATCGCGGCGAGTACTCTGTGCGTGAAGCGTGTATAAGTTAAAAGCGCACTCTAACGCACCGTTAAACATTTTCATCTGTTTATCGGCTTTGAGTTTCAATGCCGAGATAAGCTCGATATCGCTACACAGCATGGCCACTTTCCAGCCACCAAATTCTTTTTTGAATTTATCGCCTAATTGATAGTACAGCTGCAACAGCTCAGACACACTGCCTAAACGCTCACCGTAAGGAGGGTTGGTGATGAGGTAACCTTCAGCCGCTGGCGGCTCAACATTAAGGGCATTTGCCACCTTAAACTCAATTAATTCAAGTACGCCTGCATTTTGCGCGTTGCGTTTTGCTAACGCCACTAAGCGTGAGTCGATATCAGAGCCATAGAACTTCACTTCGCAGCGCTTTACTCCTAACGATGCACGCGCTTTAGCTTCTTCGACAATTTCGTGCCAAGTGGCCTTATCGTGACGACGCCAATGTTCGAAACCAAAACGGCTGCGTTGTAAACCTGGAGCAATATCGGCGGCCATCAAAGCCGCTTCAATCAACACTGTACCACTGCCGCAGAAGGGATCGAGTAAGGTAGTCGGCGCGGCTTTCCAGCCACTGCGAAAAAGCATATTCGCCGCGAGATTTTCTTTTAAAGGCGCTTCACCCGTGGTTGAACGGTAACCACGTTGGTGCAGTGATGGGCCAGAAAAATTCATCGCAATGGTAATGACCCCATTGCGAAAATGTGCATCAACTTTAATGTCGGCATCGATACGGGCGACGTTTGGACGGGCATCACCGTCATCACGGAAACGGTCAACAATCGCATCTTTAATCTTTAGCGCGCCAAACTGGGTATTGTTAATAAAACCACCCGTGCCATGGAAATCGATACTAAAGGTGTTGCGATTAGAGAAATGTGCTGACCAATCAATACAGTAGGCTGCATTATATAACTGCTCCGCCGACTCACAGGGTCCCTTATAGATCACCAGTACAATACGGCTGGCTAAACGCGTCCACAGGGTAATGCGATAGGCTAAAGCCAGAGGCGCGGTAAAATAGACACCGGCTACACTTTCTTTAATCTCGGTCGCACCAAATTCTGTCAGTTCTTGGGCTAAGCTATATTCAAAGCCCTTGGGGGCGGCAGCAAAAAAATTAAGCATGGGATAATCAATACGCAGTCAAAATCAAACCGACATTATACCTGCGAAGCCACATAAAAGATAAACAGTTATTAGCCAAAACTCGATTTAGTCAGGTAGTTAATCCACATTTAACCCATTAAAATCCGATATCACGGTCAATACTGGGTAAATTCCCCGCACTACGCTTTATATTTAAGCATTCGTCCGCTTTTTTAGAATTCCTCCTTGCAATGCCACAGCGCTGCCGTTATAGTCTGCCCCGCTTTGAAGACGGACGCGGGATGGAGCAGCATGGTAGCTCGTCGGGCTCATAACCCGAAGGTCGTTGGTTCAAATCCAGCTCCCGCAACCATTTAAAGCAAATATAAGTAATACAGATAGATATCGGACGCGGGATGGAGCAGCATGGTAGCTCGTCGGGCTCATAACCCGAAGGTCGTCGGTTCAAATCCGGCTCCCGCAACCAATTTAGATGTATACGTTTATAAAAAGAAACAGCTCGTCGGGCTCAACTCTTTATAAACAACGGCAAAGGTCGTCGGTTCAAATCCGGCTCCCGCAACCAATTCTAAGATGACAGAATTAAAACATTTATCAGCAGCGTTACTCGGACGCGGGATGGAGCAGCATGGTAGCTCGTCGGGCTCATAACCCGAAGGTCGTCGGTTCAAATCCGGCTCCCGCAACCAATTCTAAGATGACAGAATTAAAACAGTGATCAACAGCGTTAATCGGACGCGGGATGGAGCAGCATGGTAGCTCGTCGGGCTCATAACCCGAAGGTCGTTGGTTCAAATCCAGCTCCCGCAACCAATTTAACAATGATAACGACCAGACCAGCATCAGCTGGTTTTTTTGTGTCCGAAATTTATCGTACTGAGTTTCACCATGCTAGCTTGTCGGGCTCAGCCCTTTATAAACAACAGGCGAAGGTCGTTGGTTCAAATCCAGCTCCCGCAACCAATTTAACAATGATAACGACCAGACCAGCATCAGCTGGTTTTTTTGTGTCCGATATTTATCGTACTGAGTTTGGCTTGATTTACTTGAATCGTTTATCGAGTTTCTTTCGTTACATACTGAAATGACTTACAAAAACAGAGCCGTTAACTCGCAGAAAATATCGCTGTGTTAGCTGATACTTGTACCTACTGCGCCTTAGCCACCTATTACCGTTTGTCTTTGCAGTTGCAGATCTTCACAAACCCCAGTTTAGTATTCACTTTTCCCTCTAAATGCAGCCATAGTCGTTTGCCGCCCAACACGCATTTCTGCTATGATCCGTCGCTGACTAATCATAATTCCACAAATTGGCAGATAATCAGCACTCAAGCTTTATCTTGCGATACCAATCCATCGCCTGCAGGTACAAATATGATTAACCACTTTAGTGTGCTTGGTATCAAACCTAGCGCCAAAGAAGACGACATTAAAAAAGCCTATCGTCGGCTCTCAAACAAGTATCATCCTGATAAGTTGTTAGGTGCCTCTGATGACGAAAAAGAGCAAGCGTCACAGCAACTTGAACGCGTCAAAAAAGCGTATGAAGTCTTGTCCGATCCGAAGCTTAGAAATGCGTTTATCCGAGATTTCAACAATGTGATAGTGACGGATCCGAATGGCGCAATGCGTGAATTATGGGATCAGTTCTACCCTTAATATTTTATTTTTAGCGCCGAATTAACGAGCGGTTAAATCCGCACTTTCTACGCCGAATAAATTATTTCTGCGCTTTATTTCGAGACAAGCCCATGGCCAAAAAACTGAATATCTCACGCATTAATGAGCTTAAGACCAATGCCTACGACAATATCGAGTCCTATGATGACCCGGATACCCCCAAGGCACTGGAACAATTTACCAGTCAAATCAAAAAAGTATTACAAGCCGATCCTAAAATGCTCGAGTCGGTACCCGAGTATTTGCCGGTTGCACTGTATGGCCGAGTCAAATTTCCAAGTGATGCCAAGCTCAAATGGGCCCATTGGATCAATACGGCAACGCAACCTGAGTGGGATGAGTTTAAGGTCACAATCGGCTTTAACAATGCCGATTTGCCATTAGTGCTAGCAGTGCGCGCTTACTCAGAGGATTTACTGATTGAAAGCTGCGCCGTGCTGTACTTATTGGAAAACCAAGGCAAAAGTACGCCAGCCCCTAAACGCAGTGCTGACGATGATTTTGAAGACGAAGACAGTGATTACGCCGACTATTCCGATGACGATGATGATGACGGCGAAGAGGAAGATGGCTATTACGATCAGTACGATGATGAGGACCGCTAATGAACACCAGTCTCATTGAGATAACCGTTGCCGAGATTAAAGAGCTCGCCGATGTCGAGCCAAAACAGGCCAGTAAACGTTTCGAACTCATCGCCACCACAATGAACGATGAGCAATTAGTCGAAGTCATTGAAAAAATGGATATTGTGACACTGACGCAAATCAACAGTCACCACGATATCTCCTGCCCGTCAATTATGTCGGAGCTGATGACACCTGAGCAAATTCGCGACATCGTCTGTCAGCAACCTTTGTATTGGGAAGAAAAAATCAAAAATAATGCCGAAGAACTCATTCAGCATACCTTTGATTTTTTAACTTATTTAATTCGTATTCAAGATAGCGAAGAAAAACAAACCGCTATTTTAGAGTGCATTGCCGAAGATCCCGCCGGCCTCTTCTATCTGTCTATCCCTTTTATCGAGATGATGCTGGGCGAACGCCACGACGATGAAGACCACTTCAACGATTATTATGACGATGAAGAAGATACTGATACCGTCGGCTATGACAACCGCGTCGCCAGCGAAGAAGCCCATAGCTTAAGCCTAGATGACCCACGTAGTCTGATGGCATTAATCCATGAACTGGCACCCGATGTAGAAAAAGCCATTAAAAACCTGCTGCGTAACGAAAGCTCTGGCTGGGAAATAATCATTAACAAATTCGTTAATGAATTAGTTATCCAAGCCAAAGAGAAAAACCAAGTCACGGACGAATACGCAGAAGTGGATGATATGTTTAGCTTTTTAGATTAAGGATTCCTAGATGCAACTGGTACTGCGTGATTTAGACCAAGGCCCATACCTGAGCAAGGTGTTGGCTAAAGGCCAAGCAGACAACACCCTTAGCGGTGAGCAGCTCGCACAAATCAAATCTAAAGCCATTTTGATGAGCCTCAAATTGGCAGATAAGTTCTACAACAAGTACAAGATGCACTTACTGGAACAAGCGGCGCACGATGTGATTGGCGTCGTTAGTCTCGGGTTAATGGAACTATCGAATAAAGATCAACAACAGGCATTGCGTTTATTGCTCACCAGCGACGGCGTGGTCAAATGCTTCCAAAAGGGCTGGAGCATGCTCAGCGTGGTGAGCAAACATAAGCTAGTCAATGGCAAATCACTCTATGGTGATGTGGATAAATTCCTACTGGAACAAGTCTCTACGCCGCCTGACGCCGAAGAGTGGCTTGGATATGAGGCCTATCAGGATGCATTGGTCGAGCACCAACGTCAGCAATCGATTGCGGCGCTAATGGCGCAGTTTTATGCCCAAACCAGCTACGATCCTTTGGATTTCTTAAATCTAGAGAGCGTATTGGCCGAAGCCGTGCTGTATCGGATGTTGTTTGATAATGCCAAAGTCAGACAAGATTTGAAAAAGCGCATTGCCAAAATCAGCTTGCAGGACGAATGGTTTAGCCTTGAGTATATCGAGCAGCAAACCCAAAAAGCCTTGGCGGAACTCCCCGCGGAGCTGGCCGAGACTATCGGTAAAGATTTGGGGAAAAACTTTGCGCCAGCATTGCTGCGAACACTGCATTTTGCAAAAAGCTACCGTGAGCTGCTGCTCAATGACGCCTCACCTGAGCGTTTAGAAAGATTCGAGCATAAAGAAGGACTCGTCGGTCTACTCGGCTGGCCACTTTATATCGTGCTGTAATCCTTAGCGGGGCGCTAATCAATTAGCGCCCCGTTTTTTATCTGTCGTCTGAATTTGCTTACGCTTCCTTTATCGTCTCGCCACCAGCCGCAATAACAAATACAGGCATAGTTGCATCGGGGCGTAGATAGCCCCAAATCCTGATCCCTTGAGCTTCTTTACTGTAGGGAAGCCGATACTTATGCAGTTGCGCCTCAATATAATCTGTAAAATCCGTGGTCTTTTCCGGCAGCAATCTGCCGCGGTGCTCTCTGTTCAGCGGATCAATTTCAAGCCACTCAATCCTCTCGCAAATAGCGAGTAACTCGTCCCACCACACTGGCGTAAAACCTGGGGTTGGCCCTTCATCCTCCAGCAGCTTATAACGCACATGGGGCACAAACTCTGGTGCCTCATGGAGTGCCTGCTCAAGCTTACGCCATTTAGTAAGGTTCATCACTGAGGTTAATTGATACTGATTGAGGTACGCCAAGGTGTCTGCATTCATTGCGATGAGTGTGCTCCCTGTGAGTAAAAATCCATAAGTGGCGTCATCTTAGCTTAAGCGAGGATGTACTTACAGCGACTTAGCTTGAATTTCAAGCACGCTATAGTCCGTTAATATAGCCAGTTAATATAGTCAATTAAGTAAGTGATGAATTAAGTAAGTGAATCAAAGTAAAAAGCCTGCAACAGCAGGCTTTTGATATTTAAAGAAAGAGGCTAACGCTTAACGGTATGTCAGTGTTGTCGTATCCGTTAATTTATCATTGTCTTTAACGGTTAATTCGACGGTATGCTCTCCGCGGCGCGCCAGACGCAGTACTACAGGACCATTGGCGCGGGTGCCATTATCAAACTTCCACTTATGCTGCTTAATAACCCCATCGGTGTCATAGCTAGTCGAAATAAACATATCGACCAGCCATAGATTGATGCGCTGAATTTGGGCAACGGGTGGTTTCTTCACATTTTCAACCACCACTGACACCATTTGCGAGCTGCTATGGCTTAAGCCGTCATTGTCCGTTACGGTTAACGTCACTAGATAATCACCACTTTGCGCATAAGTGTGTGATACCGCCTCTCCAATACCTTGACTATTATCGCCAAAGTCCCACTCAATAGAGACAATTTGGCCGTCGCTATCAATGGAGGTTGAAGTCAGTTGCACACTCGCACCATTCACAAGCTGAGTGAAGCTGGCTTCAGGAGCTACGTTTTCCGCTTCGAGCAGGAGTGAAATCACCACAGGATCATGGTCAGATGATCGATAAGCATCACTAGCGTACAAGTCTTGCACCTGCGCAGGGGTCTTAAACTCTTCGTTGTAATCTAACACACGTGGCTCGTCGGTATTGATATGCCACTCAGTCACATCTAGGACTTTATCCACTAACGCAGCATTCGCGAGCGCATGGTCTAACTGTCCCGATTCACCCGAGAATACATAGGAATAAGGATTAGCTTTTTCAAGTTTGGCGAACAACTCACTAAAGCCAGCGTTAGCCAATGCCATCAGCGGGTCTTCCTTGGCGTAGGAGTTTAAGTCACCAATCAGCAGTACACCTTGCTCAGGATACTGCGCGGCAATCCACTGCCCTGCCGCCGTTGCTGCACGACTACGGGTAATATTGCAGTTGCCTTGACCATCGTTCATATCTGGATCGCCAGCACACTCACTGCCTTTAGATTTCAAGTGATTAACAGCAACCACCACGCTTTCCTCACTGCCGTTTAGCGCGAAGGCTTGAGTCAACATAGGGCGATTTTTGCTGTCGTCGAACAGCGGCTGCGCGGCGTCATCTAAGGGAGAGTTAGCGCTTGATAAAATACGCGCATCCCCCTGAGGGCTCACTTTGTCACTGCGATAAATTAAACCGACGGTAATCGCATCCGTACCTATCGCACTTAAGCTGCTGCCATTGACCTTTGGAATAACATAAGCATAGCGATTTTCACCCACGGCGGCATTGAGGCCCGCCACGAGATCGGCAATCGCCGAGTTGGCGCCAAAGCCATCGTTCTCGATTTCCATCAGACCAAACACATCGGCACTGATCCCCACCATAGCGCTGACAATCTTCGCTTTTTGACGCTCAAACTCACTCAAGGTATTGGCACCACGCGCAGTCGGGAAACCACCGCCCTGTCCATCGCCATTAAAGTAGTTCAGTACGTTAAAGCTGGCGACTTTCAGGTTGCCGCCTTCGGCAAGCACTGGTGATTGTGGGCGAGGATTTTCCGCTACAAAATTAACGGGCTCAGTCGGCATAATGCGATAAAGATTAAAGCCATAGTGCATAACACCAGTAAGGCTCGTGGCTTTATCACCCACACGCACAGTGTTCGATGCGCTTAAACCTGGCGCAGGGAAAATAACCGGATCAGGGTTCTGCGCCGTTAAGCCATCGTCGAGTAAAATACTGTCTTTGAGATTGGCCGCCGTGACGGCTAAAGCATCGGCACCTGGCGCAGCGACTTGTGTCCCAATAAAGTGACGGCTGCTACCGAGTGAAATTTCACCATAGCGGCCCAAATTGTAGACTTCGTTCACGACCAGATCTTGGCTAAAGCGTACGCGCATGCCTTCAAAGGGCTCAAAATCATCGCTTGAGTTGACGGGTAAAGTTACTACCGCGGCACTCGGCAAAGCTTGTCCTGCAACGCAAAGTTTATGATCGGCAACGGTAGTCAGTTCCGTTAAGCCTTGATATTCAGTGACTTTAGCCTTTAAGCGTACACGGTCGCCCGCCACGTAACCCATAGGCGCATTACCGGTATAAACAAACACCCCTTCAGAAGTTTGTGGATCGTTATCGGCTTCGTTGTCGGCCATTTGCACGAAGATGCCCTTTAGGCCAGCTTCTTGGTTACTCACCACAATGGCTTCTACCACTAAGGTTTGTCCGTTTAACGGACTGACATTGGTCGAACCTTGCAGAGCATGGATAGGCGTTGAGGCTTCACCACAGGCTAATGAACTCGGTGGCGGCTCAACAGGATCGGTAGGTGTGCCTGCACTGAACTTACCCAAATCCGAGATATCGTCTTTGGCAAAACCTAACCATGTATTAAAGGTGACAGCATCATCAATAATAGGATCGGCGATTAACTGATCGGGATTGCGGCGTAGCGTGTTGTCCTGGGTCGATAAATCACCACTGCCCCATTCACTGCCTGGATCGACACCCACTTGGCCTAAGCTATCAATCACTTGGTCTTGATAGGTCAGCACAATGGCATCATCACCATTGAAAAAACTCGCGCTGCTTTGTTGATTCGTCACCGCCAGAATATCGGCCGATGCGTCGTTATCAGCGACAACATAAGTTGCCCCTGCCGCTAAGGTGCCATTCAGGGTGATAGTCGTGCCCACATTTGTGCTGCCATTAAAATAGAAGCGCAATTGATACTGGCTTAAGTCGATGCTGTTGGCGGTTGGGTTGTACAGCTCAATGGCTTTGTTATTGCCGCTGCCTTCAACATATTCAGAAATAATTAGATTATCGGCAGCATGAGCAACGCCACAGATGCTACTGATGGCTAACGCCAACAGCGTTTTGTTATTAAACATAATGACCCCTAAAAGTATCTTTTATATTGATATTTGAGTTTATGATTGACCATTTTACGAAGCATTCAGCTTCGAAAACTGACGATACTATAGGGAACAAAGGTTACAAATTAGTTGCACTTAAGTTGCAACTTAAGATGGATATTTAGGCAACGATTTAGCGGATTGTACTAGGAAAAATAGCGAAGATGGCGAGCCTAACTCACCATCTTGTTAACATCCATTACGGTTTCCCGTTATAGCGGTTGCAGCTGCTCATCGAGCAGCGTCACCAACAACAACTCTCCCCGTTCGCTGACTCTAAACTCGCCGTATTTGGCTTGGCTGAAGTGGTCAGCTTGGCCCTCTTCAAAGAAAAAACTATTTGAGGCCAGCTTTACCCTATGATTGCGCAGGCGAAAATCTACCGTGAGTTGATCGGCGGCTTTGGGCTGGTCACGGTAAATACCGACAAAGTGCGCCACTTTTTGCGAATCGAGAGTCAACAGTAGTTGCCCCTGCGTCATCCCCTCAGGCAACGCGGCGCGTACCTCCTGTGCAATGGCATATTCCAAGGCCATATAATCCCCCTGCATAATCGAGCGAGGATCCACTGGCGCTAAGGCAAAACGCACCACTTTGCCATCTTGCAATAACTGCTCAAACTGGGCGATTCGCCAATTCACCATCGTCAGCAAGACCACCACAGTAACAACAACCAATAATAGGACTCTTCGGTGGCTGTTCGCTAAACACAACATAGCCGTCCCCATTACACATGCTCCTCTAACTCAGCTTGTGCGTCTGAGATAGGAAAGTAACGCCACATCACTAATCTCGCGGCAAGCAGTAACAATCCTAATCCCATCAAATACAGCGACTTAAGCATCAGCGTTGTCTCTAATGAATAATAATAACCACCAGCAAAAACCAACCCTGAAGCAATACCCATTCCCTTCAACCAAGACTCATTTGCATAGTGCCCCAACAATATAAGCCACACAGCTGTCGATAAACCCTGCATGGGTAAAGACAGTGCAGTAATCAGCACTAGGCCTAAAAACGCAAACAACCCACTGGGGGCGATGAGTGAGATTTGCCATTGGTTAAACAGACTAACGAGTAGGAAACCACAAAGAGTAAATACTACGAGTAAATGACTAACTGCCATTCCCGACTGCCAACCGGATATAAATAACGCCTCGAAGATCCTATCCATACTGAAGACATGTATTAGTTGAATGGAGAGCAAAAGTGAAGCAGCACCATAGACCAACATCCTCGCCCTCTGATAGTGATATCCTGTGCGATGGATATTTAATAGCACCACACTCAGTAACGACACCAGCAAAGTCGGTGTTAAGTTGAGTAAATGCCACTCAGCCAACAGCCCCGTCAAACAGGCTAATAAACAGAATGCAAATACCCATTGAGCAACCTTGTGTTTTATCATGCCCCAAAGCAACAGAAACAAAGCGGCCATACTCAGATACCAAGCAAGATTAAAGGTATCGCCGAGCAAATCAAACAGTCCCCAAGCAAGGGCAAGCGTACCGCTTAAACATGAGGCAAAGGCAAATTGCTGTAAAAAGTGCTGTTGGCGCCCGCCCCAATACAAGGCGAGTCCTAAGCCTAAATAGATACAACCGATAAACAGAGCGGCTCCCCCTTCGAATCGCCCCCATACACTATCGAAAAGTGACGCCATAAAGCCCAATAAAAACCAGGCGGCAATCCAAGCTGCAAAGGCTTGCATCAACGCAATATACCAAGGTATTTCATGGGATTGGGGCCGTTCTGGTGCGTTCACTTCGCCCTTTGCATACAAACTATTCCAAAGCGTTTGCGCCGCTGAAGCACCAGGATCTTGAGTCGAATCAGTGAGGGGGTTATTCATGACTCAGCTCCTCTCCTACGAGGGATATTGGCGTCATTTCGGCGCTAAATTGCCGTTGTAATCGTACTAACACAGTACTCAAGCCGGTACTTGCCAAAATAATATAAAGCCCAATCAATAAAAAGCCGCCTATAGGATCGCTATTCTTAAACAGCAGTTCGGTTAATAGCACAGCACCCACACCAATCAAACTAAAACCGCCCAAAGCCAACGGATAAATCTGTAATAATCTGTGCCTGAACCACCAGAATCCCAATAACAAATGAATAAAGTAACCAGCCCACACACCTACAAGTAGTGGCTTAGAATCACTGGGTTCAAAAATCATCCAACAGAGCAATAAGGTAAAACAGCCCATGGCCACAAGTGAACTCGCATACTGCATAAGTGGTGCATGCCAGCGATTGCGCTGGCTTTTTCCCATAAAAACAAAAACATAATAGATAGTCAGATTAATTGCCGCAAAGACAAATAACCAAATCTGTTCATCCAAAAGGTAGGATGCGGTATCAGCAAAGAGTCCAAGGCTTAAATTAACTAACCCGAGTAATAACAACCATAAGCCATCAAAACCTGCCACCCAAGCTAAGGGGATAATGGCTAATGCCCACAACGCAAATAGCTGCCAAGGATCCGCTCCCGTTTGATAGGTCTGGCCCACCAAGGCTAAAAGTCCACCAATTAACATACTCACCACTAACAGTGCCACGTTTGCAAGCGTGGCACCAAAAAGATGATGATGGGCATCAACTTGCCTCAACATGCTGCGGTAATACAGCCAAACAAAGCACACAAGGCTAATCAATAGCACGGCTTCAATCAGGGCAAATTTGCTTATTCTGTCTAGGGACTGCCAATTGTAAGCAAAAAAGAAAATAATCCCCGTCACTAGGCTTAACGCCCCCGCCCACTGAAGCAAAAGGGATAATAACCGCTGCCAACTGAGAGAGTTGGGCGACACCAATACGCTGCGAAACAACTCATTTGCCTGCGCCCGAGTAATATGTCCTTGCTCCAGCCACTCATAAACTTGAGAAGTAAGATTGCGCAATATGAAACTTCCTTATTTTTGATACTGACTCACACAAAATACGCATTTAACCAACTTAAGTGCAATAATTAATTGTATTAACTTGTCTCTGTTAAAGATAAGCTTAAGACTTCACGATAAACAGGATAACTTATGCGACTAGCTGTATTACTGAATTTACTATTAGGCCTAGTGTTGAATTTATTCAGTGTTGCAACTGCAGGTCCCCTTTCTCCCGCTCAGACAAAAACCGTTATTCGTGTTGGGGGCTATCAATTTGCTCCCTATGTCAATTTACAGAGCGATGGCCGTTATACAGGCTTAACGCTTGATCTCATCAACGCCCTCAACCAAATTCAGCAAGAAATCAGCTTTGAATTTGTCTCCACCAGCATAGAGCATAGATATAAAGCCTATGCAGCTGGAAGATTCGATATGATCATGTTTGAAAATCCACGCTGGGGGTGGGAAAAACTTAATACAGCATTTATCCCCCTACATATCCATGATGGCGAAGTCTTTATCGCCTTGAAGGAAAAAGTAAAAGATCCTCAGTTTTTTGCTCTGTTCAAAGAGCGAACGCTAGCATTAGTTAAAGGCTACCACTATCGCTTTGCCAACTTCGAAACCGATCCTGCAGTGCTTGAAAAAAACTACAAGGTCGTTTTTGTAAACAGCAATAAAGCATCCATTGAAACCGTGCTTCGAAAGCGCGCAGAAATTGCCCCAGTGACAATTTCCTACCTCAATTTTTACCTCGCTTCAAATCCGCAAGATCAACAACTCTATGTATCAAATCAATGGGATCAACATTATTATCATGGCGTGTTAATCAATCCACATTCGAAACTACACCCAGATAAACTCAACCTTTGGTTACAGCAATTGCAGCAAAATGGCAAACTCACAGAGCTCGTGCGCCAATATGGATTAGAGCTCGCCAGCGAACACAATAGCGCAGGACAAATCACACACTAAGATGTATTGACAGCAATTTAGTGAGCACTATGGTGCCTAAAAGACAATATTAAATCTCAAACCCTCAGTGCGAACTCGATATTGATAAAACGGATTAGTGCAATGCTCCCAACAAGGTAAATAATGATACCAACAACAGGCTCAATGCCATGATATATAAACTAAACCTCTTGTCGGGTTGACCAAGTTTGGCGATATGACAATGCCAAATAGCAAAAATACCGTAATTTAAACCGATAAATAGTAATAAACTGTAGGCATACATACGAGGAACGACACCTAGCGCGCAAGCAAATAAGCTGAGGCTCGTTGTGATGAAAAAGCCCATTTGGCAATAGAATAAACTAAGTAACACTTGCTTATTCAATTGAGCAATATTGGCTCCCTGAAGCATGGCTATAATCTGTAATCTTCCTTGCGATAGGTAATAAATACAAATCATCAAGCTCAATAACGCCGCCACCAATATAGTTAACTGCATAATATTTCCCCTCCTCTGATGCTCTTCAAGAATTGAGAATAGTGCATCTGATTGCGTTAACTGTAAGACCAGCTTAAGCCTAGTTACATTTCGTAATGGGTATGAGATGGATTTAAATCGAGTCGCAGGAATATTATTTAGAGACAAAAATAAAGGAGCCTTATGGCTCCTTTATCATTGATAATATGGCATAAATCAGTGATGACAATGTTCATCATGAACGTGATCATCGTCCATAAACTCATCATCGCCGTCTTGGTGTTGCATCACACCCCAACCATCGGTCATGCCGCCAAACTCGGCCGCAAAATCATTGAGAATGGTTTCTTGCTCAACCAAGTCATCGTAGTCTGGCACCATGTTGATGCATACGATGATTTCCCACTTGCCTAGCTCATCATTCAAATTCAGCTCAACTTCACCTTCGAGATCCGAATTGGCTAATTCTTCAAGTGCAGTTTCAGCATCACGCTGATCATCAAAAACTAAAAAGAAATCAACATCGAGGGCTTTAGTAAGGTCAATTCCGGCTTCAGCCATTGCGGCCAGCATTTTGCCATTATCGTCGTCTGGAAATTGCATATCCTACTCCACAGTATCAGGCTTATTCAGCCGCAATGATTTGAACCGATTCACCGTTAAAACTGACAATATCACCCGCAACGACTTTTTTACGTTTGCGGGTTTCTACTTCGCCATTGACGGTAACCAAACCTTCATCAATAACATGCTTCGCTTCGCCACCGGCATTCGACATACCTTGTACCTTTAATACTTTGTACAATTCAATAAAATCTTCGCCGGGATGCAAAACTAACTGATTAATTTGCGTCACTTAAATACGCCTCAAAAAATAAACCTGCGGCATTATAGCAGCATGTCCATTGCGATGCAGATAATTTAACTTATCTTTGCCTTTCATCGGCGAGCAGGCCATAGGCGCATTCATCTAGCCACTCATCGCCTATCTTAAAATGCTGCCTAAATACGCCTTCGAGTTGAAAACCACATTTTTCCATCACTCGTGCCGAACCTATATTGTCTTTGGCGCAGTATCCGACGAATTTATGTATTGATAAGCTCAAACAGGCCCAATCGATGACAGCTTGCAAACTCTCAGTGGCATAGCCTTTGCCTTGTCCCGCGTGCGCCAGCAAATAACCGACCTCAGCACGTTGTTCCTCCACACTTTGGCAATGAAGACCGGTTAAACCGATAAACTCGCAAGTATCAAGGGTTTCAATCACCAGCGTAAGCCAATTGCCAGAGGTATAGTCCCAGGTGACTGAGCGCTGCTCAAACTTTTGCCAGATCACTTCGGGAGCTTCAGGAATACGCACGTAGCGATTGATGTCAGGATCTTGGTGTAATGCCAAAAAGTGTGGCCAATCCTGCTCTTGTAAACTGCGAAGTCTTAATCTGTCGGTATAGAGTTCAAGCATAGCGGCTCCCCAATGAATGGACGAACTAAAAAAAATGGCAGCCAAACGCTGCCATTGTCTCGGCAAGAAGACGATTAACCGCGGCTGGTGACTTCGAGTAAGTGGTAACCAAACTGGGTTTTAACTGGACCTTGAACCACGTTTAATGGCGCACTAAATACCACTTCATCAAACTCACGCACCATCATGCCTGGGCCGAATGAACCTAATTCACCACCTTGAGCGCCCGATGGGCATGAAGAATGAGCGCGCGCGATTTGCGCAAAATCAGCACCGTCGAGGATCTGTTGTTTAAGTGCTTGGCACTGCTCTTCACTGCTGACTAACAAATGTCTTGCTGTAGCCTGAACCATGATAAAACTCCCTGAATAATGCTGAGACATTTGCCCCAAATATCATATGGTTCCCGTTTTTATGACTGAAAACGAGATGTGAATGTTGAGTATAAAAACATTATGTTTAATTAAAAAGCTTTAAACCGCATCGTTATCAATTTTGTTATCGATAACGGCGCTACATAATCGACTCCGTGTTAAGCCTTAGTCGCCGCTATCCAGCGATCAATTTTCTGTTCCATCACCGCCATAGGTAGTGAGCCAGAAGTCAGAATCTGATCATGGAAAGCCTTAAGATCAAACTTATCACCTAGGGCTTTTTCAGCACGCTCACGTAGGGCAAGAATTTTTAGTTGACCCACTTTATAAGACAATGCTTGGCCAGGAATTGCCATATAACGTTCAACCTCGGCAATAATATCCGACTCGGCCATGGGCGAATTGTCCTTCATGTATTGAATCGCTTGTTCGCGACTCCAGCCTTTGGCATGTAATCCCGTATCCACCACCAAACGCATCGCACGCAGCATTTCGTCTGAAAGCTTACCAAAGTACTGATAAGGGTCGCTAAAGAGCCCCATTTCGATGCCTAAGTATTCAGCATACAGCGCCCAGCCCTCTTCAAACGCAGTATAACCGCTGAAGCGTTGAAACTCAGGTACACCCGTTAACTCTTGCTTAATGGCGATTTGGAAATGGTGACCAGGTGCCGCTTCATGCAGTGACAGTGTCGTCATGCCCCATTTCGGCTGAGCTTTCAAGTTGTAGGTGTTGATATAAAACACCCCTGGACGGCTCCCATCTACAGCTGGTGATTCATAGGATGCGCCCGCAGCCGATTGCTCTCTAAAGCTTTCAACCGGTTTAACCACATAGTCGGCCTTTGGCATTACATTAAAATACTGTGGCAATACTTGGTTAATCTTATCTTTCAACACCATATAACCATCGATTAAGCCTTGGCGATCGCCATAGAAGTATTGTGGCTCAGACGATAAAGAGGCAAAAAAAGCTTTTAAGTCACCTTTAAAACCCACTTGCTCACGGACTTTGTCCATCTCAGAAAGGATTCGTGCGACCTCATTAAGACCAATTTGATGAATTTCATCCACTGGCATGGTTGTGGTGGTATGAGAATTGGCTAAATGCTGATACCAAGCTTTACCATTTGGTAGACCAGACCAACCATCCGTTGCACGGGATTTAGGCAAATAAGTCTGCTTAAAGTAATCGCGCAGTCCCGTTAATGCAGGCACTAAACGCTCATTAATCATCGCTTGATAACTTGCTGTTAGCTCCGCTTTATCTTGATCCGAAAACCCTTCTGGGAAGTGATTAATCGGTGAATAGAAAATACTTTGGCTGGCATCGGTCGTCAGCATAGCATCTAACTGTGGAATAATACGCTCTACCAGCACTCGAGGAAGTACAACCTTACTTGCAATCCCCTCATCCATACGCTGTTGAGCAAGCTGGATCCACTGAATAAAACCATTCACACGCTGTTCCCAATTGCGGTAATCTTGAACGGTATTAAAAGGCTGAGCACTTTCACCACTTCCTAGCTGCACCATAGTTATAACAGTACTGTAAAACTGGCTGATAGGCATAAAGCGTGACGGATAGGTTTCATCGACTAACGCTATTTCACGATCATAAACAAACAACGAATAACTTAATTGCAAATCCGCTGGTAATTGCTCAACATCAATAGCCTTAACTTGTGCTAGATAGCGGGTATTTAGATCGTGTCGAGCCTTAAGATACTCTTCAGTTAAATCACCACCAAACTGCGCATTGTAGTCGTTAACACCCACAAAAGTGGCGTAAATAGGCTCGAGCTTCAAGTAGTCTTTAAAATAGGCATCGACGAGTGCAACATAACGCGACTCAGCCGTTTGGGTTTCTGCTTCAGTCGCTGGGGCCTGCGTTGCCCCTTCCTGTGTAACAACTGTTGATTCAGGCTTTGAGCATCCCTGTAGGGTTAGCACTAAGGCTATCGTTCCGGCAACTACATTTAATTTCATTTTTTATATTTCTCCTTTTACGTCCGAGATAGCCAGACTCTTCCTATACTTACTGAAAAGTCTACTTACGGGATTATTCTATGATCTACTCATTTCGTAACTCAGGTTTTAGAGATCCAGAAACAGGGGTTTACAACCAAACTTATTTCATGGAAGTCTTTAACCGAGAATGGCATAGGCATATACGAGAACAGCAAAGCTTGGCGCTATTGTATCTGTGCCCTCACATTCATGAAACCGTTAAACAACCGCATTTACTCGAATTTTTTACTAAACAAGTACAAGAAGCACTGCTAAGAGCAACAGATTTAATTGCTAGATTAGACCACAATCATTTTGCCTTAGGATTATTCAATATTGATGAAGCTGGTACCGAAGTTGTTCTTAATCGCATAGCAGATCATATTCAAGAATTTAATCAAGAGTTTGGCAAAACTCATAAGCTAAAAATTGACTACAAACTCGCAGCTTGCCTTTGCTTACCGACTCAAGAACAAAAAATTGAATCTATATTCAATAATGTTTCCAAACTTTCACAAGAGCTTGAACGTAAACAACAGCAATCCCAGGCATTAGTAAAGCTTCAATAAACAAAAAGCCCCTTTCGGGGCTTTCTAGATCTACCTAGCAAATTAGATGAATTACAGTTCGACGTTATGCATACGAGCTTTCTCTTTGATGTAAGAGATATAGCTGTTTGCACTCTTCTCTGTCTTCTTATCTTTCGCAGCTAATACAGCACGATTATAAGCAGACTTATACTGTTTCAAACTAAGATGAGCTAAAGCCAGCTCGAAGTTTGCTTCACCGGGATGTTCAATACCTAAAGAGATTGCTTTTTCAAGCACTGGAATCGCTTCATTATATTTCTCACCCAAGCTCAGTAAACGACCTTGCTTCAGATATAGCTTACCATCATTGCTGATTGCAGCAGCTTTACCATAAAAGTCAGCGGCTTCTTTAAACTCTTTCGCATTTTGGTAAAAACCAGCCAAAATCTCATAAGATTTAGCATCTTCAGTGATGAGGCCCGACTTCATATGCTTCTCAAAAACTTTCGCTGCTTGGTATGGCGCACCCTTCTGAGCCATCAGCTGAGCTAAACGAGTAATGTTAGCCCCAGTTTCTAAGAAACCATTACGATATGCCAAGTCATAAGTCGCTAGCGCTTTATCATAGTCTTCGACCATTAGATAAAATTGTGCGAGCTGAACCCATAATCTGCCGTCATCCGGAAATAACGGTACCATGACTTCTAACACACCAACGGCTTTCTTATATTGCTTCTGGTTAAAGTAAGACGTTAACTTCATCTGATACAGACCTTTATCAGGTGACTCAGCAAGTGAAAGGCCTTTATCAGCCACTTCAATCACTTTGTCCCACTGTTTCAGTTCTGTGTAAGCAATACCGATACGACGATACATTTGAGAATCAGCCTTACAAGTGAAGTCCATCCACTTGTAATAGTAAGGAATCGCTTCCTTAAACTTCTTCTCTTGTAGCAATAAGTCGGCGTAGAGGCGCAGTGTCGCCGCGTGATCTGTTCCACCTAAAATATCCGCCTCAACGGCTTGTTTTAGGTACTTGATCGCAGTATCCATCTTGCCTTTTTCGGCATAGAAGTTACCAAGCATACGCGCAACATACGCTTTATCGAAATCGTTCTTTGGGTTGGCTTCCAACAAAACGGCAATCGCTTCATCAAGCTGGCCATTGGTGTAAGCTTCAAATGATTTCTGAACCTTCTTCGCAGCACTTTCACCTACCGCTTTAGATTGACGTTTATCAACTTCACACTTTTCAGCTGCAATAGCAGAAGAAACTGATAACGCACCACCACAAAGGGAAAGTAATAACGCAACTGCGATTTTATTAGCATTACGCATTATTAATTGCCTCCTTTGTCTAAAGTGAAGTCAAGTTGTACTGTCATACCAGGTTGTTTAAGTGGCTTACCATCAACAATCTTTGGTTTGTACTTCCACTTTTTCAGTGCTCGTATTGCTTCTTTATCAAATAAACGTTTAGGTTCTGCTTGAATAACTTCAACGTCATCAACACCCCCTAACTCATTAATTGTAAAGCGTAATTGCACCCAACCTTCTTTACCATCACGAGCGGCTGCGATTGGATATTGTGGCTCGATACGAACGATTGGTGTTGCATCGCCGTCACGAGTCATCATATTACCCAGTTTAAAACCACCTGCACTATGACCACCAGTTTCGACAGCTCCCATATTGAACGACATAGACGTATCAATATTTGATGAAGTATCTGGTGGCGCAGTTTGAGGTTTCTCAGGCTGTGCTGGTGGTGGTGGCGGTTTAGGCACTACCCTTGGCTTATTCTGTGCTTTTGCATCCTGTCTATCCATGGTGATTTCAATTACAGGGGTCTCGGCCGATGTTTCAGCGCGTTGCGCCCCACCACCGACCAAGAACGCCATAAAAGCGAACAGACCAAAAGTCACAGCAGCACCAATAATGATTGATACTAGTGCTCTTAGCATATTAATCGTTCCCCGCAGATACCGAAATCTTATCTATACCAGCCGCTTTGACTTGGTCTAGAACTTTAACAACTAAGCCGTGCATTGCGTCTTTATCAGCCTGAATAAGCACTGCTGCTTCAGGCGCTTCAGCTAACATACGCTCAACGTTTGCTGTTACACGTTCGATATCAACCTGACGGTTTTCCATCATGATAACGCCAGTTTTGCTGACGCCAATGAAGATGTTAGCCGAAGGCTTTGAAGTCGCTTGTGATGCTTTTGGTTTGTTATAATCCAAACCAGATGGCTTCACGAATGACGTTGTTACAATGAAGAAGATCAGCATGATGAACACGATGTCGAGCATCGGTGTCATATCAATTTGCGCTTCCTCGTCTATACTGGAATGCTTTTTACGTGCCATGTTCAATCTCTCTCTAGTGGTGCGGCATGCTGTCTTTTAGCTTTTCTAAGCTGATTTTCATTTTGGCATCAAGGCGAGTACTGAAGAATACTCCCGATAATGCGGCAACCATTCCCGCCATAGTGGGCATTGTTGCCATTGAAATACCAGCCGCCATTAAACGAGCATTACTCGTCCCCTGAACTGCCATCACATCGAACACTGAAATCATACCGGTAACAGTACCTAATAAACCTATCATAGGACAAATCGCTACTAAGGTTTTAATGATCAGCATACGTGCATTCAAATCTTGCTTCGCTTGGGACAGCCAAGCTTCACGGATACGGTGTGCATACCAAGAGGTAGTTTCCTCTCTAGCATCCCATGCAGCTATGATTGCTTTATGTTGCTTTGGTGATATCCAATTTAGATACCAGTAACGTTCAAGCATCAATACCCACATTAAGAACAGCACAAACGCAACTAACCAGAGGACGT
>Ga0247725_1000133_pt1 | contig 86522 bp, 138 predicted proteins | sample OKSTACKMCFT3sol_FD_183021 | JGI IMG/M metagenome (GOLD analysis project Ga0247725, IMG submission 183021) | Subsurface sediment microbial communities from gas well in Oklahoma, United States - OK STACK MC-FT3-sol | ecosystem: Environmental > Terrestrial > Deep subsurface > Rock core/Sediment...
GAAGCCAGCATGGTCATTGCCTGGTGGCATCATGACTGGAGCACTGTTGCAGATACCCCGCTCAAGGCAGCGCAACGCATCCGATCCTCGGCTCGAAAATCTGGGTTGTACGATGCAAAAAACTTAGAAGTAAACGCCGGTTAGATGGCGGGGAATTGTGATTCGTTTGATGAATTCCGACCAAGGCAGCTTCACGTCAGGAGTTTCATCAAAGCACCAGGTACGATTTCGAAAGCCATTTTCGTCGACCTGCTCAAGGCACTCGGGGTAGTAGGTGTGGTCAGGAAAACTGGCATGCAGGATCGCCAGGGCCTGGGCAGCGGAACGGGCCGCAACCAGATCGCTTATCTCGTTGTCGTTGTACGTCCAACCGACAAGCGGTTGATCGGCCAACTCTACTTCCATCTGCAGGACATCCTCAGCGCCTTCAAGGGCTATCTCCAGGAGAACCGGATCGATATCAGGATTTGCGTTATTAACTGCCGATCGCAGCACAGCTGCGCGTTCAGCCCAATAGTTGGGGCTGAACGCAGAGGGTTCTCTTAAAGGATTCATCATGATGCTTCCTCAAAAAGGGCTGTAGTGATTATGCGGAACGCCCTGACGGCGTCACCAGATAAACGGTTGATGTGGGGCTCGGATGACTCTGCAGCGGTCCAACACCCACAATTAACGCCAACAAGCCCCCTGAGGATATCCAGCTGACGAATGGCCCTGCCACCAGATCGCTAGATGCCTTGGCTGGGAGCCTCATTCGCCGAAAGGCTGAATTTCAGGGCCTAAGTTTGGATGGCAATGCGCCAGCCTGTTGGATACCCTGCCTTCGCCTCGTATTTTAGGAGTTCAATCCTTTGTTCAGATTACTCATGGCCTTCGTCTGGCCAATGCTGGTCATCTGGGCCGCTCTGCAGGTCGGCCACTCTCTTCAGGTAATCGATCCTGCCAAGGTAATCGTGCGCGACAAGGCGGCCTGCGAAGCCTTGCAGATCCCCTACGACACCTCATGCCGTGTGGTTGGTCGGGTGGAGGCAAATCTCGACGGGACCTGGTGGCTTCAACCGAGGGATGCGGGTGACATATACATTCGCCTGCCGGAGGGCTCCTTCCCCTATCTCTACAGCCCCGATGATTACCACATCCGCGGCGGCAAGCCGGCCACCATAGCCTTGGTGGTGGTGACCGCTCTGCTCACGCTCCTCGGCCCGCTGATCAGCTGGCGCATTCAAGCACGCAGGGCAAAACGTGCACCGGGGCGCGGGGAGACGATCTGATAGGTCACCCTGGCCTGGCTGGTGGCACATCCCCTGGCATGGAGAATATCCATGTACTGCCACCACAGGAGCCCTCCCCCATGATGAATAATGATCGCCGGCTGGCCTGGCTTGATCTTGAGTCAACCGGATTCACTGAGCTGCATAAGCAGATGGTGTACCGGCACCGAATTTTGGAAGTCGGGGTTCTGGTAACCGACGGCCAGTTCAACGTCCTTGCCCAACACGTCGTGGTTGTCCATAACGACCCGGCTGACGTCCTTCCCTTGTGCGACGACATTGTACGGAGCATGCACACTCGCAATGGCCTCTTCGACGATGTGTCGGCTTCCTCAACCGACTTGGCCAGTGCTGAACAGCAAATCATCGAGTTCCTGGTAGAGCACGGCGTGCAAGCCAAGGCCTCACCGTTGTGCGGCAGTGGTATCCACTTCGACCGAATGTTCCTTGAGGCCCAAATGCCGGCGCTCAATGCGCACCTTCACTACCGCAATCTGGATATCAGCGCGGTGAAGGAATTCCTCAAGACGATCAGCCCAGCATTCGAACCAGCCAAACGCCAGAGCCACCGCGCGCTCGACGACATTCTGGAATCTGTCGAAGAGGCCCGCCTGTACCGGGATCTACTCGCGCCTATCCTCGCAGCCTGAGCTGGTGGCACACCCCGCCAGCGTAGACCATGTGCTCATCAAGACATTCACCAGAGGACGAGACATGGTCATCCCAGAGCTGGAGGCGCTCAATGCAGCCGAACAGGAAGAAGAGTCAGCACTCCAGGCCTGCCTGGCTTTCGCCCGTGCCGTTCTGCCGGTAAGTCTCCTCGTACGTTTCCAGTGTCCGGAGGGTGAGAAGGCCCTCCAGCAGGTTGCGCGGTCCATTGATCTGCCAACTCTCCCCGCAGAACAAAGTCATCTTGCCCCTATGGCATCTGAGGCGCATGCGCTGCTGAGCAAAGAACCGGGTTTCACTGCGATTGCCGGCCGCTGGCAACGTGCGTACGACCTTTACGACCTCGCCTTGATTGACTTCATCGTAGCCGAGGAAGAGCGCGCCGCGAACGAGCGCCAGCACGCCCAGGAGCTTGCAGATACCTACGCTTTGATCGAGCAGGAGCTATGGCATGATGTTCAGGTTGAGAACCTGGAGTTGGGGTTGATGTAAGTTCATTGCATGGCAGTGGAACCAAATCCCAACACCATCCCTCATGACTATGTCGCCTTTTATCCACTTGGTGCTGAGTGGCAGGCCCAATTACCTCATCAAGGAACGCTTATGACTAAAAAATGGATTGAACTGGAACTTCTCGCAGACTCGGACGCCCGGCTGCCGGTTGTCGAAGGCGGCAGGATTACCGTCGCCGAGGCCAGCATTCGCACCATCACCGGCTACTCCGACCAGATGCTGGGGGACGGGTGCATCCTCGTCCTGGACACCATTGCGAAGAACGGTGGAAGCCGCCTGATTCGCGTCCGTGACGCCTATAGCGAAATCGAAACCCAACTGTCGGACCTGACCGAGTGGATTGAGGTGGACATCGTCAACGACTCTCTGGCGAAGCTCAGCAGTCTCCAAACCGTAGGACTGCTGCGACGGGAGGGGATCAAAGCTCTGAACGAGGTCAAGGACTCGTTCACCGGAGCGCGCAGCCAACTCACTCTGGATACCGTTGGTGATCACGGTGTTGCCCGTGCTCTCCTCCTCAAGCAGTCGTACGAGGATCTCAAACCGGCGCTGCCCGAGCGTAGCGCCGTGGTCAAACATCACCAGGACGCCTAGGAGATACCAGTGGCACGTGCCCGACTCCACCTGATCTGCGGCAATTGCGGGTGCGCCGATATGTGGACCCACTGCATTGAGCCGAAGGGTACTGACATCGACGGTGAGCTGTTCCCGGCGGTTTACCTCTCCTGCGGCAACTGCGCAACGCTACATGATCTTGCAGATAAGGCCCCCAACTCGAAACCAAACCAGCGTCTTGAAGAGATCCATGAGCCACGCTAGCCCAACCGAAAAGAGACCGCGCTACACGCCCGTGTTCGCAGTCCTCATCTACGCATTCATCCTCTGCACCACAGTGCTGGTGGCCGGGATGACCATCCCATGGGACATCGGCACCTACATCACGCACTGCCACGCTGTTGTCGGGTGCTTGCTGGCATTACCCGTCATCGCCAAAGGCAGGCAGTTCAAGGAAATCGGGCGGGGAGTTGGCGCATTGCTGGTCGCCGGCCTGGTGATCGGCTTCACCCTTCTCCGGAGTGTGTTCGGGGTGCAGCCGTTGCCCGAGGACGTCGACTTCCTCGATCTACGCCCTTTCGCCGCGGCGTTGATCGTCATCTCTCTCGGCATCTTGGCCGAGTTACTGGTGCGACGGAGCTTTTGGCCAGGTTTCAGGGCACTTGGGCGGTAAGCTAGGCCTTTCCCTGACAGACATAGGATTTGAAGGATGCCCATTACTGAAGCTGGCAGCGCTCCGGCCCGATCTTTGGCCGTGATTGGCGTATTGACCTACTCCGCGATTCTGGTGGGGCTGTCTCTACTAGCCGCCTGGCTGATCTCGGGCCCGGTGGGTAGCACTATCTCGAATTGCTTCGCGCTGGTCCTGGTAATGCTGGTCGGTACTGGACGAAAAACCCTGAAAGCTGCATACGGCACCCCCTTGATGTCCTTCATGGCCATCGTCTCCGGCATTGTCTTTTCTGCGGTGTTTATCGTGGTCGCCGCTGGCCTCAAGGCGGATGTAGCGCTAGCGTTCGACGTTACCTCGCTCAGTGACTTCGATGTCAGCCTCATCGGCGCTGTGTTGGTCGTTTTCACCGCCCACTTTGTGGCGCATTTCCTGGTCAGGGCATTCTTCTGGCGGGAGTTGGCCAGCTGGGCTTGATCAGGAGGCAGCAGTTACACCAGAGCCCGCCACAGTGCGGGCTTCGTGCTTTCTGGCATCGACGAAATGCCCGGTTCTGGCACACATGAGCTCGGGGGAAGATAGCCACATCGAATCCAAGCCACCGAGCCAAGAGACTTCCGCCATGAAACACACTCCAGCACACATCGCCATCCAGGCCCCCGAGTACAAGGCAGTCAAGCAAGTAATCGCCGTCAACCTGGTGGCGCATGGCTGGACCGCCGCCAGCCAGCTCGATATGGACATCTGCTGCCTGGTGGCCTCCCAGGACTACGAGACCGCCGTTGGCATCAAGACCGCCACGCTCAGCCTCGAGCCGCGATCGGAAGGCTTCCAGCTGGTAGGCAACTACCAGAGTGAGGGCAACAACGTTCTGAGCACCACCTGGCTGAACATCCCCAGCGGCATGACCTCGGAACAGATCGCCGAGAAAGTGCCGGAATTCCTGGAGAAGGTCGACCGCGAGGTCAACCGCAGCTACGCCCGCCGCTTGTTCCTGCTCTGATAGCAGTAGTAGCCACTCCCCCAGGGCCCGCCTTAGAGCGGGCTCTGCGCATTTTTAGGGTCCGAATATCGGGAATTGATGTCAGGCGATAGGGGTTCGAAAAATACTTCGAAATTTTCTCGGCGCCGGTTCTGGCACACACGACCTCCCCTGAAGATGGCTCCATCGACCACACAGGAGCACTACCCCATGACCACCAAGACCATCGCCGCCAACCTGATCACCGAAACCGCCCAAGCTGCTCTGGCTGGCTGCAACTCCCTGCGCAGCATCCACGACACCGCCAAGAAGCTGATCACCGGCAAACAGTTGGGCTTAGACTTCGATCCGAAGCGCCAGAACGCCTTCGAAATGCCCACCGCCCTCCTCGTCTGCAATGTCGAAGAGGCAATCCGCAGCGAATTCGACCAGGATGCCATCCGCGGCTTCGCCGATTCCTACAAGGCCGGCGAGCCCGTCGAACCGCTGGGCGTTGTCGCCGAAAACGGCAAACTGCGCGTAGTGACCGGTTTCACCCGCCACGCCGGCCTGATGCTGGCCATCGCCGAAGGCGCCGACATCAAGCGCGTGTGGGTGAGCCAGGTGGAAGGTGGCCGCGCCGTTGAGATCGTGCGTCAGTGCGTGAGCAACCAGCAGGTGCCGGTTTCCCCTCTTGATCTGGCCGAGGCCTACCGCGAGCTGATCGACGACCACAAGTTCACTGTCGCCGGTGTCGCGGCCGCGGTGCACCGCAAGGTCAGCCACGTTCGCAAGATGCTGGCGCTGGTGAACGTGGCCCCTGAGGTCAAGGAGATGGTCGAGAAGGGCCAAGCTTCCGTCTCTACTGCCCTGGCCGCAGAGAAGCAGTGCAAGGCCAACGGCGAAGACACTGTGGTGCATATGCAGGAGCAGCTCGCCAAGGCCCAGCGCAACGGCTCCGCGAAGATCACCGCGAAGTCCGTTGGTGCGCCGTCCGCCCTGTACGGTCGCAAGGACCTGGACGTAGCAGCCCCGGTGCTGGTCCAGCTGGCCGACCAGCTGGAGAAAGCTCTGCCCTTCATGGCCACCCCGGAGAGTGTGAAGGTCGAACTGACCCTCAGCGGTGCCGACCTGAACCTGCAGGACCTGGCCAAGGCGCTGGCCAACATCCGCGCGGCCGTAAAATCTGCCCAGAGCGGCACCGAGCCGGCGGCGAACGTCGGCTAATCCAAGCCCCCTGACAACTATCGCCCCCACCCACTGGGGGCTATGGGCGGCCGGGACTTACGGAGAGACAAACGGAATGGCCACATTTGCTTTCTGTGACTTCGATGACGCGCTAGATGTTTTGAGGTCAGCCATTACGGAAGCATCCATCACCACCCTGATCGACCAGATCGATCAGCAATTTAATGCTGGATATCTGGATGTGAGTCCAGCGCAGTGGGGGCATCTGGCCTCTGAGGTGATGGTCAGGCTAGACCATGTCCGGCAATCAGCTCCGTCAGTTTGAGAGAGATACACGATGAGCATTCGCCTGGAACTGCAGTGCATCAACCAGGAAGACCCGAGCACCGACGACTGCTACAGCATGAACGAGCAGGGTGTGTTCGAAACTGCTGACGATACTCAGGCCGATCTGATCCGGGCCTACAAGTACCTTCAGGACCTGGCCACCCGTAAGGGCTGGAAGGCAGCCAAGCTTGCCCAGGGCAAGAAAGGCATGCTGTGTCCGAACTGTGTGAAGCTGTATGAGGCACAGACTGGCCACATTCTGAGTTGAACGCTCCACGGAAGTCGCTGGGCAACCACAATGCCCGAGGAGGGCAAGACAATGGCTGTTGTCAATGTTCACGAAGACCTGATTCGCCGCATGCGCGAACGTAAGTATTACGACCTGAGCCAATGGTGCGCCGAAGAGCTCGAGGAGACCGAGCACGAAGCGGAGCAACAGGGTGAATGGCGGATTGCCAAGGAGATCCGCGAAGAAATTGAACGCCAGAAGGCGTACTACCCCTGAACAAGCTTCCGGCTCGCCGGCGCATGACCGAGGAATGGACATGGCAGACAAACTCTACAAATGCAGCCGCTGTGATGGCGCTGGGAAAATCTGGCTGTTCACTGCCGTTCTCGGTGGTGTCTGCTTTCAATGCGGCGGCAGCGGAAAGCAGAAAACTAAGCCCAAGCCCAGGGCTGTCAAATGGGCCGTCTTCGGGCACAGCCGCGAGACAGGAAAAATCGGGCGCCTCTACAACGTGAGCGCACGCACTCAGGCTGAAGCGATCAACAAGGCCCGTGACACCTACGATCGCGCAAGTAGTGCTTGGCGTGACGAGTGGAGCATGCAACAGGCTTTTGCTCAAACCTGGGCCGAGCTGCAAGAGGCCGGAACGCTGGAAACCGCAGGCATCAGCTGATCCACCTCTTCCACCCAGCACCACGAAGGAAAGTACGATGAAACGCTTTGACGATCGAGCAACCTGTTTTCACTCGGGCAAGAAGATCAGCCCGCCCATGAATGAGCGCCGCCTTTGCGCCTGCTGCGGCTTGCGAATCGTAAAAGGCTTCATCGTTGAGATTGGACATGTCGGCGAGGACTGCGCAGGAATCATCGAGCGTCGAAGTCGCGACAGGGACTTCCATGGTGCAACGGTCAAAGACTTCGCCGAGCGGTATAAGCGAGCGACGGGCTGGACAATCAAGCCAGCAGTTCTCAGAACTCTGGAAGATCACTACCCCTGAGAATCGAGGCAACTGCCTCGTTAAGCTAGACAGAGAACTGATGGTTGGGATTACACCCGTTAGTCATAGTAAAATGAACCAAGCCATAACGTACTATTTCATTGCGCTCACGCAATAAAGCGATATTAAATACAAGGTTAGCTATGCAACAAGACAAACAAAGTTCAAAAAACAAAAGCTTTGCATCCAACGCTTTAGCAGTTGCTCTATTAATTATATGTGCCGTAATTGGCATGTTGTTTTATGGCCAAAATATCATGGCCACTGCTACTCAAGGCATGGGTAAACTGGCTGCGAAGCATCTGACTTATGAAATTCCCAATGCCTTGATTTTGCTTGAGGCCCGTCGCGGCCCCTGTGCCACTATCCCAATCACTTCTGAAGAGCTAATGAAGAGGGGAGCGCCTAAGCAAACAGCGAACGGCTCCCCCTGGACTGCAAGCTTCACCGGAGAGTCTGTCGAGGTCATATACCCCTACAGTGACGAGGACGACTATCGAATGACGAAACATGATTTGTTGAAGGTCATTCAAGAGAGTTCAAATGTTCAAAAGGCTGAGATAGCTGTTGAAGGCGTCAAGGTCACTTACTCCTGCCAGCATCCGGTAACTAAATCATGACCGATTCCCTAGGCCCTTTGAGCCCCGAAGAAGAAGAAATGATCCGTCGGCATCGCGACGAGAAGGCCCAGCGTGCCGCGGCATTGGCATTCCGCTTGAAAGCCCTCAAGGTGGCCGCTGAGTACGAAGCCTGGCTGCAACAGGATGAAGAGTGTGGGGATTCGTTCTCGACGTTCGTGAACCGATTCGGCTACCAGGACAGCGATTGCCAACCCATGCACGAATACGTCAAGCGAATCCATAAGGCAGCAACTCCTGACTGAAGGTAGGTTTTTGATGGAAGGAAGACAGTTCATCAAGAGCGTGACCGGGAATTACCCCGTTTACCCGGGCCATCCCCTGGTACTGGCAACTGCGATCATGGAGTTCTACTCCGACTTTCCGACGGCCAATGCGCCTACAAAACATGGCTGGTGCGCCGCCCTGAGCGATAGCCGCATCCCTGGAGCCGGGGACCACGTCGGTGCCGCGGTGCGCTGCTTGAGTATTGGAGCTGAAGGCGGTTCAGTAGATGAGATGGTGGCCGCCGCGGGCAGTTACTGGGAGCGAGGGCAGGCCGGCGGGCACCATGGATATGTCTGTGCCGGCATCGAGCAGGCCAAGGCCGTTGAGCCGAAGTTCCGCGAGCTGGCCGAGCGTTGGTTCCCGAACTGACCCACCCTCCCCGATCAAGGCCCGCCGATTTGGCGGGCTTCTCGTTCCTGCAGGGAAGGTCGGGCCCTACGGTTGGGCCTGAAGCTACGCACTAGCCGTAGTGAGGCTCGGATTCATGCCCGAGGTTCCGAACTCACCGTGCTTCGAGGAGGAGTGCGTTCAGGCCGAAATTTCCGGCCCGGGAGCAGTTGGAGCTTGAGGTTCGGTTTCGAGTCCCGAGATCGGTCTCGAAGCTTCCGAAAGTGGGGTATCCGAGTATTCAGGGTCATCCATTTTTCAAGCTCGGGCATAAAGCCTTCGCCAAGCACATCGCGTATGCACTTGTAGATTGCAGACCTGAATTGCAGATCAGAGAGTAACTTGATCTCCTTCCGCCGGCGGTCCCACTCGGTTTTCAGTTTCCAACTCCGGGCGCCTTTCCCGTTCTCCTCCAGCTCACGGTTCAGTTCGACCAGGGCGTCATAGGCCCTGAGTTTCGATACCTGGATGGCTTGCAGGAGTTGTGTATCGGTGAAACCGTTCTGCTGGGCCCAGAGCGGAAAATCTTGACCATATACACCCGCTTCCCAGAACTTTGCTCGGGTCACTCCCACAGCGCCCACGATCTCCGGGTACAGCTTCGAGAACTCGGAGAGATATCGCTCTCGTTGGTAGTCGTGCACGCGCGCCAGGGCGGCCTCGCCGGCGAGATGTAGAACGCCACGGGCAAGCGCCTGGTCGGTTCGGATTTCCAGCCGTACATGCATCTCGCTTCGCAACACTTCGATCTGCGTATAGAGGTAACGCTGACCGTCACGGTCTTTGCGAGCCACCGCGGCTTCCAACCTGCGGTTCAGGATTCCAATCGCGCCAGCGCACAGGGCCACGACGGTGCCGTGCCTATAGCTGCTCCTGATGAACTCCAGGAATCCGGCCTCGCTTTTCAGTGCTGATTTCAGATCAATCCACGGCATAGGAAATCTCCCCTATTGATTCCCCGAGGCTACTGCAATCCTGAGGAGGTACATGCTCAAAGGCTACGGCTGATTTCCGGATCGCAGATGGTGGCACGGGAGGACCAGCCCGATTCTTGCCTCAGTTGATCAACGAACAGGCACTTGAGGCGATGAGCACACAAAACACACAGATCGAACTCGGCCAGTACCCAACCCCGGCCTGGGCTGCAGCCGCGATCGTACGAAAGAACTTCAGCCACCTCAGCGCCAAGGATTTCGTCCTTGAGCCAACGTGCGGCCCAGGGCGCTTTCTGCAAGCGGTTCCCCAATATGTGCCGGCGCTGGGGATAGAGATCGATCCGCATCTCGCTCAGCAAGCACGTGACCTGACCGGCAGGCCGGTCATTACCGGCGACTTCTTCCAGGTGGAGTTCGAAGAGCGTCCAACTCTGGTCCTCGGTAATCCGCCTTTCGAAACCAAATTCATCGAGCGATTGCTGGATCGTGTACACGGCCTACTGGTCGACAATGGCCAGGTGGCATTCGTCCTACCCTGCTACTTCCTCCAGACAGCGGCGAGAGTGTGTCGGTACAACGAACGCTGGGCCATCCAGCAGGAGATGCTGCCCAGAAACCTCTACGCCGGGCTGAAGCATCCCCTGACTTTCGTGACGTTCACCAAAGACCAAGAGCGCCTGATGATCGGCCTCAGCCTATACCACGAACTGGCGTACCTGCAGGGCTTGCCGAAAGATGTGCAGGAGGCCATGAGTCAGGGCCCAGCCACCTGGCGCGAGGTCGTCGGGCAGGCCCTCGATCTGTTCGAGGGTGAGGCCCACCTGAGCCAAATCTACGAATACGTTGCTGAACGCCGGCCGACGGCAAACCCGAACTGGAAGGAGCAGGTCCGTAAGGTCTGCCAGCAGACTGCGCGCCGAGTGGGCCCCGGGCGATATGCGAAGCCGGACCAGCTGGACATGCTGGCCGCATAGCTGATCGAACATCTGGAGAGACACCGCATGACCACAACCAATCAACAGCGGGCGGTTCAACGGAAGCAACCTAAGAAGGTCAGCCCCGAAGAACTGCAAGCCATGATCGCCCAGTACCAGGCCGGAGAAGTGATTGCGTCCCGGCTACCCTTCACATTCCCCTCGGGCTTTAAGCTCACTGAGGTGGTCCCGCAATGCAAGCTGTGCGGGAGTGAAATCAGAAAGCAAGACTTTAGGGGGATCTGGAACCAGGTACTGCCGGATGTCGTGGTGATCGATGGCCACGGAGTGTGCCGGTCCTGCCGTTGCATCACAGCATTTCTCATCCGAGTCCGAGGGGAAAGCCCTGTGGTCCTGGAATCGATCAGCGATGAAGGCGTTTGGCAGCAATACACCCAGGACCAGACGATGTGGGCGCGGATCAAGCGCCAGCTCCGATTGCTGACCTCCCGCTTCTGACACACTCCGATTGACCTCAGACTGGTCTCATCGCTAACACGCCATGGAGCCCCATCATGAGCCTCAATCCAACGATCATGGACGAAGCCAAAACCGAAGTTCTGAGCTGTCTCGACAACGCGAGCCGGTCTATCCACGAGTTTCACGACGCACCAGCGTTCATGACCTGGTGGGAACAGTACGGTTCTGGTGATCTCGGCCTGACCCACGACCAGAAAATCGACCTCTACTGTCAGCTTCGGGTTGAGGTCTACACCTTCCAGGGCTGCCTCGATGAGTACCGCCGCCTACTGACGGGAAAACCAGACATAGCAATGAGAATTGGCGATTGCCATTATGCCTACCTCAGCGCCAGCGGGGAGCTAATAGGCTTGACGGTGAACCGCAATAGCACGATCGACGAGGCTGAGCCTTACGACTTCGATAGCAGCGCGTTCAATACCTGCGTTGGGGGCTGGATGGATGAGGATTACCGCCAGACACGCAAATGGATTACCGAGCCTGAATTCGTGCCGGTGACAGTCGATCCTCTCCCTGAGAAGTACATAGAGTTTGACCATGCTGGCCAGCGCTGGTCATTCAACCGAGATGAACTCTCCATGCTTGAGAGTGAAGACAGCTGCTTCCACTTTGTGGCGTATCACTTGCTGTCGGAACCGACGACTGAATCGGTGATCGCTTTCATTGAATCGAATGGGTTGGGTTAACTCTCACCCCCATAACACTCCGCAGGACAAGCATTTCGAGCGAGTGGATTAGGACACTCGCTTTCCCCCTCAAAACTCTCATCAAGCGAATTTCAGCCGGTCGCTTTCGTTGGTAGCCAAATTTCGGTCGCGGGACAATCCGGGGACCATCTCTAGAGAAAACCCGTGGTCAGACGACACTGAAAACACCTCGGCGTGTTCTTGATCCTGGCGACAGTGGCGGGAGTGATCAGCTCCTGCTGGGGTAGTGGCACACCTCAATGAACTTACTGCGGCAACAGTGGACCTGAGCGTTGCCGGATCGGGTGAAATCTTGGTGTACGGGAACCCTGCCCAACGCGATCACCGTGTCGCCGGCTCCGGCAAGATCAAATTCAAGTAACTCCCGCGAATAGGAACCGAATCATGAGCAAAACCAAAACTGGACCTCAGGGAGGCACCCCTTTGAGCTTCGATGAGCAAGGGATCACCGGACGTTACAACGGACAGGGCCTACTCGAGGTCTTCATTCCGGCAGGGGTCTCACCAGAGCCTGTAAGCAAAAACGATTTCTGGGCCAACGTAGCGCATTACTCCCTGGTCGCTGCAGCTATCACTCTCACGCTGCAAACCCGTCAAGACAAGGTGAGCCTGAAGGACCTCGTATCCATCCTCAGCGATCTGGAGAAGATGCTGGTGCTGGTCGAAGCAGCGGAACCCGTGCCCAGTGACTTTACAGGCGCATTTGAATGGGTTCGCTCCTGTCTTCAACATTGGAAAGAAGATACGGATGGCGCGTGGAACTTCCGCCACTTCAAGATTCTGCAACAGGGGCTCCTGGCCCGGCTGACCACGATCCTCGATTCCAAGGATCATGTACCTGAAGTACGCCGCTATTCGATCGACACCGACGGGAACGGGGCCTTCGCAGAAGTGGTACTTGCGGAAGACTACGAGCGTACCGTCCTGGCCATGCAGTCCGCTGAAGCGGAGCGCGATCAATTCAAAGCCGAGCTTGAGCGGCTTAAAGATCAGGCACCTGTCGCATTCATGTTCAGGGGGCCCGATGGCCGTCTTCGTATGGATGCCTGCCGCCACAAACCCAGCGAACCAGGATGGGAAGGCGTGTACGGAGAATCCAGGCCCGCCCGGACATGAACCGGCTTGAACGCTCAAGCGAAGAACTGACTGCATTGCTTGCCACGATTTCGCAGGCCGAAGCCCAGCCTGTCTGAGCAGGGGCCTGGTTCTGGCACACCCCGAGGACGCCGATGATTGCTTCCGTGAAATCCCATTCCTCCACCTCTTCAGGAACTGCAAGCGATGAGTAACGAAACGGAAAGCACCATGCCGGCGACCCTCCCCCAGCAGCCGGAGGTTCTCGCGTACCTCAACTACCACAAGCAGGACGTCGCCGGCCTTTCCTTCTCGCCACTTTCAGGGCGGTGCAAGCAGCTGATGGCCGTTGAGCAGTACCACCAGAGTGTGGATGCCCTGACGTCCCAGCTGGACATCGCTTTGCAGGACCTGGCTACGGCTCAAGCCGAGCTGCAGCGTAACAAGGTCACCATTGCTGGGATGAATGAGGCCCATGCCAAGCTCGCAGGGTTGTATGAGGGGGCTCTCTCGCAGATCAAGACGCTTACTGCCACGCCCACCTTCAACCTGTGCCGCTGCGGCGATCAACGTCTTCCGGCCGTGACCCTGGAACGCAACTCCCTGGGACCTTTCTGGAAAGCTGCATGCCCCGCCTGCAAGCATTCGGTATCGACCTTCACCGAGCCCGGCCTCGTCCAGCTGTGGAACGCACTGTCCAAGGTGCCCAGGCCCATACCTGCACCCACCGACGTAGAAGGGCATGTCGGTTTGGTCACCTACACCGCCTTCTGGAACACCTACGTGTCCGGCTACGAGGATGGGAAGCAGGACTCAAGGGCCAGCAACTGCGCGAAGTACAACCCAAGCGGGGCAGCTCACAAGTCCATGGCCCTGCTCGCCAGCCTGGCCCAACCGGAGCAGAACGCCCATGAGTGAGACCCAGCACAACCTGAGCACATCGGCCGGCGGCCGCGGCTACCTGGTGGATTACTTCCAGACCAAACTCGGGCGCTACGACTTCACCCGATACATCCGCGATCGCCTGGCTGCTGATTTCGCCTGCATTTTGTCCCAGCACCTGACAAAAGAGCAGGCCGAAACCGACACCATGCGCGCGGAGCTGCAGGCGCTGCGCGCGGATCGGACGGCAGGTTGGCGTTGCTTCCATTGTGGCGAGCACTTCCTCGACGAGGCCGCTGCCGCCCTTCACTTCGGCACTCATGAGATGCAATCGCCGGCCTGCCTTATCGACGTGGCGGAGTACCGCGAGATGGAAGCACGTATGCGCAGCTACAACGACGAGGATGCCGAAATCCACCGAGCAATGGCGCGCCAGCGAACCCAACATCAGCTCGAACTTCGCCGGGCTGAAGAGCAGGGCTATTCCCGGGGCCTTAAGGACGCCGCGGATGCCATGGAGCGCCAGCAAAGCTTGCATCAACTTGAGCTAAGCCGCGCTGAAGGGCTGGGTTATTCCCGGGGCCTCAAGGAGGCTACGGAGCAGATCCTCGACAAGCAAATGCAGGAGGACTAGCAAATGAGCCGGAAACAAACCGCCGAAGACAAAATCGCCAAGGTACTGGACTCGTATCACGCCTACCTGAAGGAATGGAAGTACGACGAAAAAAAGTCCCTCTTTTCTTCTGGCGGGTGGGTTTTCAAGGGCAAGAACCACACCGCCCACGAAATGAACAGCAAGATCCTCGCCCGCCGAAATCAGGACGTGCAGAAGATCCTCAAGATCACTTCCGAATCGAACGCCGGCATGGGTGACACCTCGCTCTCTGCACAGTGACAGAGGCGCCAGCATCTCTTCATTCCCAATCTCGTGGAGCTAACATGTCTTTCATCCCTTCCCCGTCGAAATCCGGCGGCCGAACCGAAGCCGACGTAACACCGCAAGCTATGGGCCTTGCGATGAACGGCTATGAGATCCGAAATGCTCTGGAGTTCCTAGCCCCGGAGCGCACCCCTGAGCAGATGAGTCATCGACTGGTGATCGAACTGCACTCCGCAGCTCAGGAGATCCGCTGTCCTGAGTCCGGCCTTTACGCGCGCCACGAGAGACTCCCAGACGACATCGCCATCTACCTGGTTGACCATGAGCCCGCCCAGGTCCTGCCCACCCAGGGTATAGCGCCGTACGACAAGGACGATCTCGATGCTGACGATCAACCCCAACATGTGCCCAGCCTCGTGCTGAACGGCTATCAGTTGCTGAACGCCATCGAGTTCCTGGCCCCGGACAACACAACTGAGCAGCTCGAGCAGACGTTGGTGATCGAACTGCATGACCAGGACGAGGACTTCCCTGTGGCAGGCTTATACGCATACCACGAGGAGTGCCCTGAGGAAGGGGCAATACTGCTGCTCGAGCACCAGGAAGGAGTGCTGGCCGGAGGTGGTCAAGAAGAGACCTACGAGACCAAGATTGCGAACACCCTCGAGCTGGTGAAACAGGCTGCAGATGCCATCCAGGTTTTCACCGGGCACGACAGCAGCGCGAATCTGCGGCACCACTATGGCGAGAAATGGTGGGAGAAGTTGGACGACTTGCGTGACAAACTGCGCGCAATCGGGAAGAGCCTCCCGCTCGCCCACTCCGACCAGTTGCTGGCGCTCGACAAGCAGTGCCGGGATGATGTCGGTCGCGCGTTGGGGCTCATCCCTTCGGAAGATCGTGGTTTTGCTTGGTCCTATCTGCTTGCCGCAATCAAAAAAAGAGTGGGCTCACACGTCCTGTCCTCGATCAAAACGGCAGTTGAGCAAGCTGGCGCGCATGAGGCAGTTCAGGATCAACGACATTCTGATTGGTCGTGCTTCGATCCAACGTTCGTCATTGAGTATCTGCGCGAGAGCAGCACCTTCGATGCTGACCTCATCGGGAAAATGTTGGAGTACGCCACTCGCCCTGTCGAAGCCGGGCAAGCCTCCCCTAGCCCTGTGCTTGGGTGTGACTACCGAGGCAAACATTTCGGAGCGCCGTACCTGGATGCTCAATGCCAGAATGGCTACCTCTGGGACGAAGATAGCTGCGATGAGCCAGGGGGGCCGCTGCTCAACGGCGGTGATATTCCGTGCCCCAAATGCAATGCCGCGGAGTACGCGGAATATCTGCGCCTGGACGAGGACGACAATACCAGCCCGGTGCCTGTTGGCGATATCGAACTGGCACGCAAGCTGTTCGAAGAAATGGCACTCATTGCGGATGACGAGAAATGCATCCACATGCTGGCCGGCGCACTTTCCAAAGCACAGCCCCTGGCACCCCGCGACGATATTCTCTCCCGAATGAGCGAACTGGAGTCCGTCGCCAAAGAAGGCAGGCCGAAGAAGATCGTTGTCCGACTGAAGCATCCCGACAGCGAACCCAGCGGTTGCAGCAGCCTGCTCAACTACCACGAACCGACGCGCCAGCAGTTGATTACTGCCGGTATCCCGCTGAGTCGGCACACTCGGAATCCTATCGTTTGTTTCGGGATGATCGGGTGCAAGACGACGGCCGATGGTGTTATCGAATACACCTGGGGGGAATCCCAGGAGGTCCTGCTCGACAAATCCATCCCGACTGTAGACATGACACGTCCGGCCTGGCTGATTCCGGAACTCAAACCTGACGTTGTGGGTGCTCTGCTGCTGGGAGGAATCAGCGGCTCGGAGTACGGCGACAACGACATTCAGGTTGATTCCAAGGTCGTCGAGCGGCTCCAGGCCGAACGTGTAACCACCGAAGACGATGTAGTGGTCGAGCTGGTAACTGCCGACCAGTACAAGCGCGACGTCGCTGGTCTGCAAGCACGTGTGGATCTCTTCGACCGGCTGGCGGTCGCTAACAAGGCCCTTGCCGACTCGTTCCAAGCTGAACGGGACACTGCACTGGCCAGCCAGGCGGCTCAAGTCCGCGTGATCCCGGCAAACTGGAATATCGAGCGTACCGGCGAGCGCATCATCGTCCAGCACCTGCACAACGGTGCCGGCTATGCCGCCTCCCGTGCGGGTGAATCCGGCATTGCCGAGGCGGTACTGTTCCTCCTCGCTTCCGACCTGGTTGGTGATGGCGTTGTCGCCCAGGAGGACGAGGCATGAAGCGCCGTCCAACTGGGTTCGTTGCGACCTGCCAGTGCGGCGTTGCCATTGGTGCGATGGACATCAATCGCACTGAGCGAGCGGATGCGGGCAGGCTGCTCGGCAAATGGCTGTACGACGGTTGCACCGTCGAACCGCGCTTCGCCGGCACCTGGTCCGCGGAAATCGGTCCGTGTAAGTGCCCCAAGGCACAGGGAGACCAGCATGAATAAGGTGCAACGCTACAGCGTGGATGCAAGGCATCTGCACCCACAAGGCTTCCTGACCGGCCAGGGTATGGGTGAGGTCGTCTACGTCGAAGAGTTCGACAAGGTAGCCGCCGAATCCCAGGCAAACGCCAATGCGCTCGCAGCGGCACGGAAAGAGATTGCCACTCTCCGCGCCATGCTGGGGTTGGCACCGGAGTGGATGGCCCTCACTGGCCCGGGGCAGGTCAAACAAGGGGACATGCTTCGCTTTAAGGTCGGAGACAGCGGGATCGAAGCGCCAGCGCAACTGGTACTTCACGAGGGAACCGGCCGCGAAGAAATCGTCTACAACCGTGGGAAAAACCACTATTTCATCACCGCCATGGCCGTCGATGGCACCAGCTCTCACAAGAGCGTCATGGTGAAAAGCGGCCAGGCCCGGGCGGGTAATGAACAGCTTCTGCGTCGACTTGGACAGGTCATCGCTTGGCAATGCTTCGGCGACTGCAGGATGTTCAGCGAAGAAGCGGTGCCGGCCCCTGCGGAGGTCATTGCAGAGCTGAACGCTGTGCTGAAGGGCGCGGAGTCCGTCCATGCCTGAGAAGCTGAAGCCGGTTTGTCATCGTGCGTTCTTCTTGAGCGCTCCCCAGCACTGGGGGCCATGCAGCAAGGAGCACCATGACATGGTCAAGGCCAACCCAAAGGAATGGCCTGATTATGAGGTGCAGGAGCTTTACGTCCTTCCTGCGAATCATGTGGTCCTACCGCGGGATCTGCTGGAGCGCATTGCCCACGACGATGAAGGCATGTCCGATCTAGCCGACTTTGAAGAGTTGAAGCGGCTCCTTCGTCTCCAGCAACCGTAACCCCGACCTCCAAATCCACATCCTGGGCGTTATTGTCCAGCACACCCCACCAGGAGAAGCACCATGGATCTTGTTCAACTGCTTGACGCGATCCGCGCTTACTACGGCGATACCAGCCGCAGTCGCGAGGCCACCCGCGAAGGTCTTGAAGAGGCCCAGAGCGAAATCGAGACCCTGATCGACAGTTTGGCTGACTAGACAAAGCCTACCGGTGGCTTCTGGCACGCACTGATCAAATAGAAGATGGGCTGAAGTCATAACACTCCAGGAGAACCCCGACAGTGCATCAAACCCCTGAAACCGCCCCCCTCACGGCCATGACGGAGTCCCAAGTGCTGGCATGGATCGACGAGCAGACCTGGTATTCGGACCTGCACAAGCCTACCCCGTCGAACTTGCTGTATTTCGCACGCGCCAGGGGGAATGCCAACCTGACGGACATCGATGAACGCCGGTGGGTGCTATCCCATACCCCGGCCGGATATGAGTTGAAGTGCCTGGACTAACGCCTTCCCCGCCTGAGCCTGCCAGGTAAAACAGGCCCGATACCCTTGGCAGTTCGTCACGGCTCTGCCAGGGGGCATCGGAGAGAGAGTTGAATCGCGGTACCAGCTCGTTCTCCCATGCAGCCCGGAAAATTAGTTCGCCCCGCAGGGCGTAATGGAGCCCCTATGGCATTCGAGTACGTGCGCCAGCACTATCAAGTCCCAGCATGCGTTGGCCGGCGCGTTACCGCTTACGGTGAACCAGGCACGATCATGGCGGACCACGGCCATTACATCGGCGTGGTTTTGGATAGCGACCCGAAGAAGCGGATTCGGAATTACCACCCCACGGACGAGATGGTGTACGGGGAAGTTACGAGTGACCTCCCCCTCCGCCAGTTTGAAGTCCTGATCTGGGGGAGGAATTGGTGGGATTCTGCACGGCAAACCATGCAAGTTTGGGCTGCCAACCACGCCCAGGCCAAATACAAGGCGTACCAGGAACTGGATGACTGTTTCGAGGACGCAACTGCGATGTTCGGCTTCAAAGCCCGGCTGGCCTGATCATGCAAGTCAACGCGCGCGAATGCGAGGCTGCAGGGCTTGATCCGAAGGAGGTCCGCAGGATAGCTGCCGGACTGAGCCGTTATGCCCGCGAGGCTGCAGCCCTGGGTTTGGAGATCTTCGGCGGTTCAGGAACCGGTGACCTTCGTACCGAGGCAGATGCCCGACGCGCCGGACTGATTCTGGCACGCCTGGATGGATCGTTTAATGGTGGTGACGGTGCATCGGATTACGACGAAGACGGACTTCTCCGGGGCGAAAGCTGAGTACCGGGCGCCAATCAGAGGACATGTGCATGAGTGATGCAGCAAAGACCTTACTCCACCACGTGACTGGCTGGCGCTCCGGCGGTTGCGCCGATGAGCCGACCCGAGGCTACGCATTCCACGCAGCACGTGCTTGGGCACAGGCGATCATCGCCGGAGCCGAATAACGAACCGCTCTGTTCAGGAGCAACCAGAGAGACCCGATATGGAACAGCTGACTATCGATGGAAACCCGGTCGAAAAGACAATCAACCTTCGTTGTTTCCGAGTGGACGACCATGACTACTACGCCGCCGCCGACGAGGCCGAAGCCCTCCGACTGCACTCCGACCTGACGGGCATTGACTGTGAGGAAGTCGACAGTTGCACCGAGGTTGTCGGCGATCTGCTCGACAAACCATGGCAGGAAGAAGACAAACCAGGTGTCGCTGTCGGTACGCTTCGTCAATGGCTGGCCGAGGCCAAGGAACCTGGCTGGCTGGCCGGTACCGAGTAAGGAGCCGGTCATGACCACCGAAACCCATCGGGACTATCCCTCACTGGAGTGCCCACTGTGCGAGCGACTGACAAAGCCGCGGAGCCTGAACAAGGATGGCAGCGTCACCTACAGCTGCCCTCCTGACCATGTGAACCACGGCCAGCGATACACCTGGCGAATCGCAGAAGGCGGTGAACTGGTCGAGAAGCGGTAAGGAACCTATGAGCAAACTGTTCAATGCCGAAAAGGTATTGTGGCTCGCAGCCCAAGAGAAGCCCCTGCATGTATCCCCTAAGGAAGCCGCATGCTTCAGTGACCTAGACGGAATCGTCGAGGAGCGACTCGCCGCCGGCCATTTGGAAAAATGCGGCTCGGACGACTCGGGGGACTACTACCGCTGCACCAGGGCCGGCCTGATCGACCTCTACAAAATGAAGATCGCTTGGCGGAAGAAGAACGGCAAGTCGATCGAAAAGGAAATGGCCAAACTCAACGAACTGCTGGCCAGCGCCAGCTGATCTTACCTGTTCCATCGCCCGCGCCTGCCGGGTCCCCGCCGCAGGCCCGCTACCCCCTCGGGGGTATCGGAGAGTGCGATAACCAGCGTAAGCCGGCCACTCTCCAATACCCCTCACCTAAACCAGGCTGTTCAGGAGCAGATCCATGGCTGTGCCGATTAACTCTATTCAGGTTGGCCGCGTCTTCGAATTCCCTGGCGGCGCACGCCGTGTCGTGAAGCTTTCCCCACCGCTCGGTACCGGGTTCAACGTGGAGTGGGAGTACGCCGATGGTCAGAAACGCCAGGGTAAGCACGGCGGTTCCCAGTGGGTGCATTATTTCCGAAGGTCTGCGAAACGGGAACTGGTGGTAGACGGCCCCGGCGGTCAAACCCGTGCACTGCGAACTTCCGAAGTTGTTCCTGTCCTGGACGCACCCATCGACGTCTCCATCCATACGACCTGCCCTAGAAAGTGGGCCTTCGTGGACCTGGAGACGGGTGAGGTCTGGAAGCACGACGGACAGACGTTCATCCGCGCTTCCACTGATGAGGTAAAATCGGTGACCCGTGCGCTTGGAAGCTGCTGAAAGCTGCCACGTCAGTTCAAATAATTAGAGACGAATCATGCGCAGCATATTCTCAAACCCAATCTTCGAGCTTGTAGTTGCCGGCATCGTCATTGCTGCGCTTGCCTCAGGCAGCATGTACATCTGCGCCAACCTGTTCGAAGAGTTCTATCTCCTCGCCCTCAAAAAGGGAGATACGGCATTGGTTGAACGAATCCAGCTCCAGATGGTGTTCGGTGCAGTTTTCAATCTGGTCGTTGTCTATTTTCTGCACAAACTCTACTCGGCCCTATTCCTTAGTGGGGCCAGGCTCAACGGGATGTCTGTCAACAGGGAGCCGATCATCCGATCAGCTCTCAACAAGGTGATGTTTGGCTCCTGCATCTTCGGCATGGCCTCTGTTCTGTCGGTCTTTACTCTGAAGTTCTGGAGGTAATCGCCTTGCGCTGGCAGCTAATTGAAGCAGTAGTCTTGGACAAGCCAGCCGAGGGCGATCCATGCAACGGTTGCGGCCTTTGCTGTATCGCTCAGGTCTGTGACCTCGGTATCGCGCTTGGTGATGATCGGAACTGCCGTGCATTGATCCAGAATGCGGACAACACCTTTTCTTGCGGCCTGGTGCTCGACCCTTACCGCTACTTGGACGCTGATGCCGTTAAGCCCTGGCGGATCATCGATGAGATGAGCGGGAGCAATGCTGGCGAGGAGGCGCTGAAGAAAATGAACGCCGAGGGCCTCGGCGCTGGGCGAGGCTGCGATTCCGATGATGAAGAGGCAGCGCAGATCCTCGAAGAGGCACATGCAAACTGGCAGTTGAATCTGCCTCTGCATTGATGCCCTTGTGGCACCCGCCCTAACCGGTATGGTTGGAATAGGGAGGATTGGAGAGCGGCCTGACCGGAACCCAGTAGCACCGTCCGCGGACACGGCCCCAGGGATGAGGCTGGGATAGCGCAAGATGCGCCCTCGCAGCGGCGGCAGAGAGCGCTGGCAGGTGTCAGCAGGCTGCTCTCCAATCCTCCCCCTACAGCCCCATCCTGGCGACAGTTCATTTCATGCAATCAGGGCCCAATATATGGCACAAAGCCTCGACGAATTCATCGAAGAGATGAAGAAGGACCTGGAGTCCTTCGCCTCGGAATACCGCAAGTCCCACGCGGAAAACCCGGAGCACTTCCCGCTTGTTCTCGACGACAACAACGAAGGGCTATGGCTGGAGTTTCTGGTGGACCATGCCACCAGGGATCGTAGTTAGGCATATTCCGGCAGCTACTGGTGGCACTCGACAGCTCCGGTAGGATAGCCCCATCAACTCAACCATTGGATGGAATAGAAAATGATCGTGAAGGTATCCCTCACCGCCGACGAACTCGCTGACATGGACATGACGGAGCAACAGTTTCATGACCACGTAGTGGCAGCCTTGGATGACGCGCAACCCGATCTGCCCGGGTTCAATGTCGAAGTAGAAATCCAGGACTGACCTATGGCCGCCAAGCAAGAGAAGTCGATCGCTTTCGAAGCAGGCCGCCAGGCCTACCACTGCGGGGTACCGCTTGAGCAGAGCGCACTCCGCAAACTGCGCATCGGCAGTGCCCAGTACGAAGATTATGTCGACGGCTACGAATGCGCGAAGGCAGAGACATCAAAGCGCCAGCAGTAATTCGTGGCGACCGCTTAGTAAAAGGCCCCTCAAAATTGAGGGGCCTTTGCGTTATGAAGCCATGCTCCCTTTCAAATTTCGCATGCGAAACTGCCAGCAGGGCTCCGAGGCCTCAATTTCACTCCAAATATCAAGAGCAGGGATAGTGGCACTCCCTCTGGGCCGTGACTATGGCAGCATCTTCTGCCATGGAACACACCACATGAAAACGCTGGATCTTCAAGGCAATCTGCTCAACCTGTACGTGGCCCTGGCAATGGGCGGCTTCGACGAGTCCTCTGGCAGCTGGGCACCCTTCGACTATTGGGAAGGCACAATCCGATATCGGAATCAGGAGTTCAGTCCCCTTCCGCGATCGGGGCTGCTGATCAACCGGCCGGTGAACCCCAAGCTTTCCGCGTCGCAGACCCTATTCACGGTTACTGCCTGGCCATCGTTTGGAATCAGTTCGGTCCCGAGGTTCCGGACGTATTTGAGTCGTCATGGGCAGGCTGTGTCCCTCTGGAGCACTACAATGTTCCGCTCGACACCTCGGTGGACTTTGACGGGGTTGTGCAGCCTCTGCAGGTTCAGAAAGCAGCGGAGATACTGCGCACATCGCCCCTTGATGCCAGCCAGGCCGGCCCGCTGATGCAAGCCGCTTTCTTCCTCGGAGTCCAAGTTGTCCAGATCAAACCCCAGGAGCCTGGGCGTCGCTGGTCGATCCAGGTGGGCAACAGGGCTGATAGTCAGATCCTGGCTTCAGCTCTCACCGCTGCTGGTATTGCTGCAGAAGCCGCCTCTCACCACGCCTTCCATGCGGTGTACTTCGAGTACGGGCAAGACTAGGACACTGGTCTCAACTGCAAAGACCTACGCCAGCAAAAAGCCCCTGCTTTGCAGGGGCTTTCTTCGCCGTTACTAGGATTCAAACCAACGGATCTGATGCCGGCGGATCAGCAAAGAGACTGGGCTGCTCTTCAACAGACATGCCTTCCGAAACTTGGAAGTGAATCCCGTCGTAGATAGCCTGAGCCTTCTTCGGACCGATCCCCTTCACCGCGCACAGCTGCTCCACCGACGCATTGATCACCGCATGTACGGAACGGAAGTGCTCGAGGAGTTTGCGCGCGGCAACTGGGCCACAACCATTCAAACCCTCCAAGGTGAATAAAGACTGGCCAACGCCGGCGGGCACCTTACCTTTGCGAGTGGCAGGCACGTAGTCGAGTCCTTCCTGCTCGTGCTTGGCTAGCCGGTAGATCATGCCTGCCGCACGCCTGGGGGCTTTGTACCAGAGCACTGTTTGTTGGAGCACGACCGCTAGGTAGCTCAGCGCTCCATCCAATGCATCAGGATGAATCTGAGCCCTGGTGGAGTAGACGTCGCCTTCAATCAGCCAGATCCGGCGCTTGAAGTTCATCATCATCTTGCTGGATTGGTTGATGAATCTGCCATCGGTAACGCTCATGCAGAAGTCGAGGGCGGTTTTCCGCTCCAGCACCAGATCGGCGCTCAGGACGTAGTCCCCAACCTCCAGATTCACGATTTCGACCTCTGCGCCCATCTCGCGCAGGGCGTCGGGAATACGTGATGGGACCTCCCGGGCGTCCACAAAGATCTTGACCATTGCCTTTCCTGACCGAATTTGGGGATCGACCTCAATATAACGGGTGACTCAGCTCTGACCACGTCGAAACACTGCCCTGGAGAGCAGGCCATTCAAGGCGATAAGCAGTTGTCTTGCAGGCTCGATATTTCTCAGGGTAGGGGTGGCGGCACACTCTCATCGCTGTAAAGATCGCTTCATCAACCAAATACGCGCTTTGGAGAGCTCCATGAACACCCTGACTTCCCCTGTAAAACAACTGGCCAATCTCGGCTACGACCTGGTCAATGGTGCCATGCGCTTTGAGGCCGCGATGTCGATGGGCGCCTCGATCATTGTCCGTGACGAAAATGGGAATGACCTGCAGATCAGCTGCAACGAAGGCAAGCTGGTTGTGGGCGCTGCCGTGGCAAAGCAAGGGCTGACCGTACCCGCCATGATGGTACGCCGCAATGATCGGCAACCCTGCGACAGCAAAGGTGGGATGAGCGTGACTCCGGCTCATGTCGCCAAGAAACCCAATGTGCCGGCGGCCATGCTGCGCCTGCTGGCACGCAGCCAAAAGTAATCCGGTCTAGGTCTAGAACCGGCCTGGCCAAACCCAGCATTCGGAGACAAAACATGCACATCAGCATTTTCCATTCGGTACAGGCACCCCTGGATGGCCACCGCTTCGCCTATGGAACCCTGGCAGAGGACTACCAGGGCGACGACGTGATCGCCAAAGTCGTGTTCTTCAACGGTACCGCCCAGATTGCTGGCCGGTGCAACGTGAACATCAACAAGGGCCTGATGCCCAGTTCCGAGGACATCATCAAGGCATACGTTGGCCGGCAATTCACCTTGCTGGACAACCAAGCGATCGTCGACGAGTTGCAGACAGCCTTGAAAGCTGAGTCGAAGAAGCGCGCGCAGGGTGTAGCGCACATCAATCTCGCAGTTCTCGCCGGCGAGGTGCTGCACTGGCGACAGCTTGGCTGCCTCCCTGAGAGCGGCAAGTTCAGAGATTTGGCCCGCATCTGCGCGGAATATGCCAGTAGTGGCTCTGAGTACCAGGAAGCCGAGCGCCTCGTTGAAATCGAAGCGTTAAAGCATGCCCAGTCGGCTCGGTAAATCGTAGAGGCCCTCAATGCTCGTTGACGATGATGATCTGTCGCTTGACCGGATGGACGACAATCCTTCGGAAATCGACGCTGACGAAGAAGCCCTTGATGCCCAGGACGATGAACTGGCATCCACATGGACGGATACCGAGGATTAATTGATGGCTCGGAAAGTAGAGAAAGCGCGCCGGCTTGAGGTGAGTGCAGGCTCGGCAGAATTGGTTTGTGTTCCCTCCGACAATTTCGATTTCAACGTGAAGGCCTGCGCAGATGCGGTCGCGGCGTTTAAGAGAATCGATCCCACCCTGGCATTCAAGGATTGGGAGGAAGGCACCACCGGATACAGCATTGAGCGGGCACTCGCTGATGCTGCCCGGCGCTGCCGTGTAGTCACGGAGCGTGAAGGAGAAACCAGCTCTCGGCGTGCCGCGCGCCTTAAAGTGTTCCGGCCGGGACAAGAAGACCTGGAGTGTGTGAAAGCCTCGGACTACGACAAGGTGGTAAAGGCTTGTACCGCGGCGGCCAAGATTCTGGCTCGTCTGGACCCTGACCTGAATTTCAGGGACTGGCAGGATGGTTCTGGCCGCATCATCGAGAAGGTCCTCGCCCCTGCCGCACGTAAGTGCAAAGCAGTGGCAGACGCAGAAGCCCTCTGATCTCCATTTTGGAAACTGAACTCATGGATGCGAACCTCAATCTCAAAGCGGCCCTGGCGGTCGCACTCAAGACGGCCGAGACTCAGCGCGCCACAGTACCTGCCTTGCCTGAAGGCTGGATTCAGGCTGCAAGCCAAGCATTCGTGGCTGATGACAGCCAGGCAATCGAAGCTGCAGCCTTGACCATCATCGATGCGCATTCTGGATACGCTGCCAGCTGGGACAAGCGCCCCTGGCTTGCTGACCTGCGCACCGCGGCGACAGAGCCACTCGCGCGGCGGCTGGCGAAACGCCTGGTTGCCGAGGAAGGCCATGAGCGCGCGCTGCATGCCTACATGCGCCGCACAGGTGCTGATGAGCCTCGAGCTCGCAGCGTACTGGCGAGCTTCTGATCCTCGTACCTGGTGGCACAGTCTGGCCGGCAGTACAAATTCGACATAGCTACCTACCAGAACAGAGGTCTAACGATGATCAACGAAACCACCTATGCAGGGATCAGCGTTCCCAAAAGCCTGATGGAACAGTGCAAGGCGCTTATCGCCAACGGAAAGGTGATTGACGCTATCAAGGCTTTCCGTGCTGAGACGGGGTGCAGCCTTCAGAATGCGCGCCGCGCCCTCGAGCTTTGAGCAAGGATCAGCTGCATCATGCGCCCTCAACAGAAAACTGTCCTGGGAAGCCACCCGACCAGCCTGCCGCCACCCAGTGATGACGAACTGGCCGACATGAAGGCCAGCGGCTACTTCTTGGACACCAAGAGATTCCCTTGCGGGCGCGTCGCCGGCGTTATCAAGTTCATGTTCACCTACGCCATCGTGGCCGACGTCACCGTAACGAGCTATTCAAGGCGTTGGTGCTATTCCGACCTGATGGCTACCCTCTGCGCCCTAGAGGACTGGGATGACTACGAGACCAGGCCCGAAGGTTGGCATCGAGAGACTCATTCTGGAGAGCGCCGGAGCGCTGACGGGAAGGTCGAGTTCTACTAAGAACGATGGTTGTGGCACCGTTCGACCAGCAAGATCATGGGCGCAGCGTTCCAATCCGCTGTCAAAACAAAAAATCACAAGGAGACTCACATGGAAACCAGGCTCTGGACTGTTGCCCGCTTCCCTGTTGGTAGTTGGACCACAGGTGGAAGGCCAGAGGATTCTGACTACGAATTCAGCGAGGTGTACCAGATCCCGGCGGAGAGCCGGGAGAAGGCCACCAAGAAGGCTCAGGCAGTTCGCTCCCGGCTTAAGAAGAAGGGCCTTCCCTTCCCGACCCAAAAACAACCTTACCGCGAAGATTTCAAGTAGCGGCAGACTGCAGGAAGGAGTTGAGCATGATGGAAGAGTTCAACGGTCGGCCATTGACCGACGAGCTACGCCGGTTGGCCAGGAAAAGCATCGGCGACTGTCAGACCGTCATGGTCCTGGCCGCCGACGCAATCCAGAATCGCACGCCGGCAGACTTCAAAGGCAGACCTCTCCACCTGGCCCTCGGCAGCTTGGCCCATCGGAATATGGGGGATGCCAAGACGGCGATGTTGGTCGCGGCCGATGTACTTGAAGCCAGGCTTACCCAGCCATGACATCTTTCATTGCCGCCGGCGTACGTTAGCCACTCGCAGTTAGGTAGTGGTGGTCGTATCCTCGATGGCTCCATCCCTCAGGAGCCATCATGGAAAGGGAACACTTCCTCGCCCAGCCAGATGTCGAACAATTTGTCCGCTGGCTGACCAACCACCTACCCACTCTCCAAGTACACCTCAAGTGCCTTCCCAGTCAGTTCGTTCCCAGGGGGCTAGATGTGCAAGTTCAAGGCATCGAAGCCGTACAGGGCCAATACCAATGGAAGGGCAAATGGGCAACAGTCAAAGTCCGGCTGGATGCTCTTCGGGAAGACCTCAGATCGGCAGTACAGGCCGAAGACCAGGACGATACGTTCAGCGCCTGTGCCGCCATTCTCGATTGGGGGAATGTGCCGTCTTCGAAGGGCTTTCTCCTGGAACTCAGCCAGAATGGCCAATTGGTCAAGTACCTGACCGACCGGCAACCCCTTTTGAGCCCTGCAGGCACTCAGAAGCTTTCAGATCTCACCAAACAACGGTTCAGCAGATTCAACTCGGGCCTGACTAAAGTCCATGCGCTTTTGGATACGGATGGTTCCCCCATCTATGACGGAAGAGTCGGGGCGGCGATCGCTATGCTCTACCACCTGTATAGGGGTTCGTCAGAGGCTCGGGCCGCCGGCCAGGCTTCGCACCGGATGTTCGGCTGGGGACCGGGGCTCGACGATCCAGAATCTGACAGGATTCGACAGATCCGCAATCCCGCAATGCTCGGGCGCGGTTACAACGGGACTCCCCAGCTCCTCTACCAAAGCCCTCACATTTGGGCGCAGCGCCAGCTGATCCTGGGCTGGATCATGCGAGCCGTGCTCGAGCGGACTACCTTGTTCAAAGGTGAGGACAGTTCCCTGGCTCACCGGTGCCATGCCTTAGAAGCAGGGCTCTTCATGATGGGCTATGACCTTCGCGCGCTGATCCCTGGGGGGTGGTCGATACCTGACCCGAAAAAGAAGGTCTATCGTCGCCGCAGGGATGCTGGCACACCTCTGGTAGCCTGACGATATGACTTGTCCGAACTACTAGATCAGGATCATCAAATGGAATTCCACGAAGTTGTCCGTCTCGTCAGCACCGTTTCCACGCATGCAGCCAAGGTGCTGTCGGAGGCACTGGCCAAACCCCGTGCCGGCGATTGGCTGGCGCTGGTCGACGATGAGGCCCTGCAAGCGCACTCCGCGATGGAGCAAGCCTTGCGGGAGGTGCGCGAATTGAAGCGCAAAGTGAGTGAAGACGCTCCGGAAGAGGCTTACGACTTCCTGAGCCGCTGCGACAACACCTTCGAATACTCGCTGGCCACCATCACTCCTCGCCGTGGAGATGAACCGGCGGAGGCTCATGCTGGCCGTGCAGGATCAGCTAACCGGCAGTTGACCTACCTGGTGAAGCTGGCTGGCGTTTACATCACGGCATGGGATGAGAATGACGCACAGATGCGCGACTACTTCGAAAGTGGTTGCCTCTGCATCCTGAAGGACAAGACCCTGCAGAAAGCGCCAGCCGAAATGTCCAACGAAGACGCAGTGAAGCTCTACATGGACAATTGCAAATGCAGCCGGCACCCGGAGCATGGTCTCCGGAAGGGTTAACCCTACTCGCCTTCCCCAACGTTGCCCTCGTTGCGTTGGTCGCCCAGTACCTGCTGGGCGACCTGCTCGATGAACTCGAACACCTCCTCAGGCACCGTGTACTGGAACTGCTTTCGCCGGTTTTTCGAAACGATCCCCTGGTTGGTCAGGCACATCATTACCAGCTGTGCCAACTCACTGCCGCGAACATCAAATCGCTCGTCTACGGCCCTATAGACAGCGTCAAAGCACTCCAAGAACGCAGTTTCCTCCCTTAGCTCAACCTCCAATGCATGTCTGGCCATTACCATAGTGAAGGTCACGCAAGGCGTAGCATCCCAGAAGCGGTATACCGCCGGGTGCCCGCGGAACTGGAAGGCTAGTTGGCCATAGTCGATCCACTGCACATCCCAGAAGTCTCGTACCGGGCGCGAGAACGTCTGTAGCGCTTCCAGGTACATGCGCTCTTCTCGCTTCATGGCCACGGACACAGGCAGCAGTAGACCATTCTCCAGCGCGCCGGCACGGCAAAGCGCTTGGTGGATGAGGAAACGAGAAAGCCGGCCATTGCCGTCCATGAATGGATGCAGGAATACGAAACCGAAGGAGATGATTCCCGCGGCAACAAGTGGATCGATCTGCATGGGGGCCTCGTTGGCAAACCCCATCAGGCTCTCCATCAGTTCCCTGCAGAGCTCAGGTGGCGGCGGCACATATGTCACCCCTGCAGCACCTTGAAGAGCGCCAGCGAGGTGGTTCTGTTCATGCCGGAAGGCAGCGGCAAGATCGTAAGGATTTGCGACTGTCGCGTTTTGGAGCCCAACCAGGTATTCCTCAGTCAGCGGTTGGCGCTCATGGGCCTGGCGCAGCAGTTGGATAAAGCGCCGTGACTTGTCTTCCGTTGGAGCCTCACGCTCGATCGCGAAACTGTCCTTCGTCTCGCTCAGGTAGGCCCAGTTGATGGCGCGATCCATCATTCCCGGCGGAAGAGACTCCATGAAAGCTTTCGCGCGGCCAAGAATATCGTGCTCGAGCAGCTCGGTTATGGCAGGCGTCCGCTCCACGGTGGCGCAGTAGGTGAGATCGCCAAGGCCATTGAATTCAACTCGCCACTTCGAGTTCCGATTGCCCGGCCTTGTGATGTAGCGCTCCGGATCGAACAAGTGGACGAAGGGCCCGCGGACGGGGGAATGCTGGGCCAGTTGCTCGCCGGTGAAGGCTTCTCTCAAGAAGCTGGCCTTTCTGATATAGATCCCGTTGGGTGCGGCCTGTAGCGCCCGCTCAAACTCTTCAACCGGAATCCGCGGGAGCGTTTGTGCGAGAATCGAAAGGTTGATGCCCTCATGCTTTAGGGCAAACAGCACATTCCCCAGTATGTCCTCCGGGGCTGGTGCGATGGCAGGCGGTACGGCCAGGGTTTGGCCGATGCGCTCAAGACGAGTCACAGGCTGTACAATGGCTGGAAGACTTAGTGGTACAGCCGAGAGCGCCAGCCGCTCGTGAAGAAGTGCGTATCCTGCTGCCTGCATCCTGGAATTCCTTACATTTCCACCCTGGTTCCCAAGTTTTTCTTCACTCGGCCAAGAAAATCTTTAGTTCTGGGGAGTATGCCGATTTTTTCTTTACCTGCCAGCTTCAATCCGAAACAGGGGTAACGAAAATCTTACCCTCCGTCGCTTCTGCCACATCCCTCACCCGCTGACGATATGCCTCATCAACCACGAATGAGGTTTTCATCATGCAACTGCGCAACACCACCGACCAAGACATCCACCTGTCCGCCGATCAGCTCGAGCAGAAATACAGCCCCGCCGGCGGCGGCCAACACCCGACGTTCACCCGTGAAGACTGGCGCAACGCCGTCGTAGCAGACGACACCACCAGCGGCTACTGGTCCTGGGTAAATGGCCAGATCCAGTCGCTCCTTGATGACTCCCTTCTCGAGCCCAGCGCCAGCAAGGTGGTTGAACCCTCCATGGACCTGGTGGCTGACGAGAAAGGCGTCCGCCAACTGCACTTCGTAGCAACCATCCATGGCAGCGTGGACGTGAACGATGGCAAACCAGGTAGCCCGAGCGTCACCGAGAGCGAACTCGGTCGCCAGATCAGCGATTCCATCAACACCATGATCGGCAATGGTGGCCTGACCGAGGACACTCCGGCCGTCGTCGACAGCAAATCGGTCAGCATCTGCGTCGCCGAGGTGCTCCATACCTCCCAGCAGACCATCTCCATGCTTCGTGAACAGGGCTACGCCGTTGTGCTGTTCAACAAAGACGAACTGGGCAATGCCAGTGCATCTGCACTTCAAAACCGCCTCATCGAATTGGCCTCCGACGAGATCCAGTACTTGCAACCTGCAGAGTGATTTTCAGCGCCCTGACTTGGAGTGAGCCCTGGCAGCCCGGATGGTTTACTCGCTCGACCTTGTGAATTTGCGGAGTTGAATGGATATGACCGAACAAGCCCTCATGGCAACCGAAGCCCTTCCGACCCAGACCTACCGCGATCCCCGCGATGGGAAAGTCATCTGGAGCAACAATGGAGAGGCCTGGCACAACGAAACCCTGGCCGAAGTCCTCAAGCGCAACGACCACCTGCTGGTGGGTTCCACCGTCTTCCGCGGCGAAATGCAGTATCCCGATCCTGCAGACTACGTCCCCGACGTCGATGACGTCCTCATTCACATGCAAGAAGAGGCAGAGGGAAGTGACTGCGGCGAATGGGTGGAGGACTACCCGGAGCCTTCTGATGAAGCGAAAGCCGAGCTGAAGGCTCTGCTTGAACCGATCAAAGCTTGGGCGCGCCTGCATTGCCGTCCCGACTTCGGTCTTGTCGAGAACGTCCAGGAGCACGTTCTTACCCAGGAAGACATCGATCAGGCCATGGAGACCGAGGCGTGAACACCTACATTCCCTCCCAGACTACTCCCAACCGGCTTGGTGCTGATTCCCGCGCTTGGTCTGCTCGGGTTCGAGCAGAGATGCAGGAAATGCTCCAGGAATGGTTCAACTCTGCCACTCAGTGCGAGGAAGCCGACGTCGACCACGAGTTCAATCGTGCCCTGGAGCACCTGATGATTTTCGCGGAGCGCCCCCAGGACCTGGTTGCTGAAGACGCCTCCTACGATCTGGCCACACTCCCACGCTTCGACCAATTTTGCGAAGAAAGTGAAACTGCTCGCTTGTCTGGTGAAGGCGCCTTCATCCGCTATGAACATGCGGCACAACTCGTTCGCGCATTGGAACTCAAGGTCTCCCAGGCTGACTTTAACTACGACAGCGATCGGGCTGCCTGGCAACGTCGGGAAGCCGAACTGCTGGCGCTCCTGGGCTCCCCGACCACTACCCCAATTCACCAGTGTCGAGAGATGCACAACCCGCTTTGGGAAGATTGCACTACTGAAGACGCTGAGAAGGCGCGCGCAGAGGGCCTGGAGGTTCGTACCATGTACTGCCTCCCTGAAGACGCTGTACGGGTGGGGTTGGAGCAGGAGAACCAAGATCTACGCTTGCAGTGTGGCGGCATGGAAATGACCATCGATGAGCTCCGCGGCTCGCTCCGTCAGCTCCAGCACCAGCTGGCCGAGATCTCGACGGACGCAGTTCAAGGCGTTGAACCGGTTGCGAAGTGCGGCCGCGGCCCGGTGGCCTCTTTCTGCCACCTGACGGACTATGGTCGCCAAGTGCTGCCCGAGGGGCGGCATTCTCTCTACCTGGCGGCCCAAGTAAAGAACGGTGTCCTGCTGATCCCCGACAATCTGCTCAGTCACCGACAAAGCTGGCGTGCAGCGTTCGAGCGCCTGATTGAGCTGGAACCAGAAAGCCATCAACCTGATTGTGATGAACGTGGATTCTGGAAGCATGAGTTGAGGGCATTCGACCATATGTACGCCGATCTGGACCGCATTAAGGCAGCGCACCGCGACAAGGTGTGATGCCTTCTGCTGAATAGCATCGGGCAAGCCTGAACGCCTCACACCGCGCAAACCCAGTGGGGCGCTACCGGCCCCACTCCCCTTCAACCGGCTCAAAGCCCCCGAGTACCTCTCCGTTTCGTATAATCGGAAGTTTGTTGGCCACGTAACCGACACTCTCCCATGCATTTCGATCTCAATTCCCTTGCTGAGCATCAGCACGAAGGCCTCAACGGCACCTTGCAGGTATTCCAACGGGGGAACCGTGCCCAGGTTCACATGGCATGCGGCACGGGCAAGACCCGCTTGGGCCAAGCAGTGGCGTTCGCGACTGCTGCTGATTGTGTCCTGGTACTCCTGCCTTCGCTTTCGCTGATCAGCCAGACACTGGCCGCCTGGATCAGCCTTGGTCAACTCCCTTTGGATCGCATCCTATGCGTCTGCAGCGACCCATCCGTTGCGGAGAGTGAGGATGAGGATGTGGGCATCGTGGACCTGCCGGTAGAGGTCACGACAGATCCATTGGCTATTGGGACGTTTATCGAGCGGCGGTCGACCGGCCCGCTTTATGTCTTCTGCACCTATCACTCAGTTCCCACCCTCGCCGCAGGCCTACCGGTCGGGTTTCTCTTCGACCTGGGAATTTTCGATGAGGCGCATAGGACCGCCGGCTACGTCGACGCTGGCTTCACCTTCGCGCTCCATGACCATTCGACCCTGAAAATTGGAAAACGACTGTTCCTCACCGCGACGCCAAAGCATCTGCCGGAAACCGCGCGAGCAGGCTTCGAGGTCTACTCGATGTGCAACGAAGAGGTGTACGGCCCGGTGGCCTACCACCTTTCGATGCAGGAAGCGATCGCCCGCGGGATCATTTGCGATTTCCAGGTGATCATCACCGTTGTGGGGGACTCAGGGCCCAAGCTACGCGATGCGTACGAAGTTGTGGAGGAAGACTGGGCAGGGGCCAACGCTACAATCCATGCCGTAGAACTGGTCAGGGCGATGCAGCAAGTCGGAGCCCGCAAGGCCTTCACGTTCCACAATTTCATTTCACAGTCGCGCCTGTTCAGTGACACCTTGAACAAGGTGGGAGATCGACTCGCCCCCGGTATTCAGGGTTGGCACGTCGACGGCAGGATGGCCGGTAGCGAACGTCACCTGATCTTGAGGCAGTTCATAGAATGCGACATGGGCGTCGTCTCGAATGCCCGTTGCCTTTCCGAAGGGACCGATGCACCGGTCGTTGATATGGTCGGCTTCCTCGATCCGAAGGAGTCTTCAACCGATATCGTCCAGGCCCTCGGCCGGGCCTTGCGTCGTGCCCCTGGAAAACTGAAAGGGTATGTTCTGCTCCCTGTCCGCTTGAAGCTTGGGCACGGAGAAACCGTCCAACAGGCCCTTGCGCGATCTTCGATGAAGCACATCTGGAGAGTGCTCTCGACGGTGGCCGAGCTGGATGACCGGATAAAGGACGAACTGGTGCAGATCCGCCGGCGGGTTGATCCCGATTCGTGGGGAATTACTCCAGTCAGCTCCCTGCTCGACAAGCTGGAGGTGCACGCCCCGGCCGAACTGCTCGAGGCGGTGAAGGAGTTCATCCAGCACCAACTGGTTGACCGCCTCACAGTGTCTTGGGAAACCTCATTCGGTCATCTGCAACGGTATCTGGAGGAGTTTGGGCATTGCGCCGTGCCTAAGCGGTACGTGACAGCCAATGGCTCCCGTCTTGGGCTCTGGTGCGCCCAGCAGCGGACCCTACACGCTCAAGGAGTTCTGGCAGATGACCGGCGCGTTCAACTCGAAGCGATCGGATTCGATTTCGATCCACACGCCACGTCTTGGGCCGAAGCATTCCAGGAACTGAGGCAGTACAAGAGGAATCAGGGCCATGCAAACGTCCCAGCCGGCCACGTCACTGGGACCGGGCGCAACCTCGGGACCTGGTGCAGCGAACAGCGAAAGGCCTACCGCGCTGGCAGGCTCTCCGATAGTCGCGAGGAGCAGCTCCGGTCTGAAGGATTCGCTTTTGATGTCAACGAAGACCTCTGGGAAGAGAACTTCAAGGCCCTGCAGGCCTTCATCGAGCAGAATGGACACAGCAACGTCCCGGAAACCGTAGAGGGATCTCGGGGCATCAAGCTAGCCGACTGGTTGAGGAACCAGAGAACGCGCCGAATCACTTTGGCAAGAAAGCGGCGGCTCGAAGGGGTGGGAGTCAGCCTGCAGGCTGTAGCTGAATCATCCTGGGAGGATGGTTTTGAAGCCCTCCTTGAATACTTTGAGGACACGTTGAGTCCCAGCCCGCCTCTGGAATACGAGAGCCCCGGTGGGTTTGCGCTAGGCACCTGGGTGAGTTACCAGCGCCAGCGCTATCAAGCCGGAAAGCTGGAGTTGAACCGCGTATCCAGGCTTGAGCGCCTCGGGTTCGTGTTCAACATGGAGTCAGCCGCGTTCGAAGACGGCCTGATGCAACTCCGTCTGTTCCAGTCCACTCATGGCCATTGCGACGTTCCGACCACTTATGTGACCGCGGCCGGCTACAAACTCGGCTCGTGGTGTTCGAACCAACGCACCAGGTTGAAATCCCGGCCCGAAGATCCGCGGGCAAAGGCATTGATTGATCTGGGCTTTAAGATGGACCCGATTGCAGCAGCCTGGGAAAAGCATTTCACCCTAGCCACGGCGTACGTGGCCGAACATGGCTCAATGCCCTCTACCTACCAAGCCTCTTCCGGTGAGAAGGTGGGAGCCTGGCTCTACCGGCAACAGCAAAAGCTGAAGAAGGGCACGTTGCCAGAGGAGCAGGCCAGGCTGCTTGCAGATTCAGGCTTGGCCTGACTCAGTCCTTCTTGGGAGCGGTGCGTCGCCACTTCTTAACCTGGCCCTCGCGGTACTTTCGCTCCGCGTTTCCGTTCCAGCGGGCCATGACATAGGAATGATCTTCAGCCACCTCGGTAACGAGAACCCTGTAGACCGCCTGCCGGCGGAGAGTGGTATTGCCGGCCTTCTGCGAGACGACATCGTAAAGGACATCGTCCTTCTTCAGCGCGGTGATGGCGACCATGTTCTGAACTCCTTGTTGGTGGCTTGATTGCCTAGAGTCGGCATCATTCCTCGGTGCAGATTGTGCCAGAAGCCTCGGCTGATTCGGAAAGGTGGCCGAGTAGTGGCCTTTTGCAAGCAAATCACGTTGATCTGTTCGCCGACCCTTGATAAATTCGCCTCGTTTACTGCCTGAAATTGCTTTTAGGCACCGCTCCTACGCCCTTGCATTCAAGGGGGTTTGAGCGGATCACTCGGTTGGCAGAATTCTGCAAATCTGGTGATAGATCCACCCAGGCACCACAACCACGCGCAGTCATGCAACCTGCTGACTGCCAGTCCCCTCGCGGCTGATTCTTTGGCCGCGCGCCAGGAATCTGCCTTAGATCCCTGGCAACCGAGCCCTGGGATTCATCGTCCTTTGCTCGGAATGGAGACTCCTCATGAAAAACCTTTTCCTGATCGCCCTCATCGGCCTCGTGATCTATGCAGTTCACTCCCAAAAAGTGGAGAAGGCTGCAGAAGATGCTGCACTCGCTCAGGCTTGCAACGCTGAACGACTCGCTGCACTGAACCACAAGCCGGGTGATTCGATCCCTAAGCGGAACCTCGCCTGCATCTCTTTTGAATCCAATAAAGAGAAAACGGTGTATGCTCCTCAGGGCTGACCTTAAGCTGCTCGCCCCTGGCTGTTGCGCTAGGTTTCCTGGGTGCAGTTCCCTCGGGACCGGCACCATCAGGGTGAAGTTGTGATGCCTCTAAACCTACCCCGCCAGGGGTAGGTTTTCCTTTTTCTGCGGCCCTCTCTATCTATCTCGCCTTTGTCGATCGCCTTCATCCCAGGTGATGAACTCCAGCCCTTCCACTTCACTTGAACCCGCCGGCAAGAGGCATAGCCTATCCGCCACTGGATGCTGTTGGCACACCAAGTCCTGCGAGAGGATATCGGCTCCAGCTGCCCTATCCCCAAGGAGGAAACTAGGTGAGCAAGCAAGAACGTCTGGAGCACGCCAACCAGCTGATCCAAGTCATCGCCCGGCACGGCCGGCGCTTTTTCTTCGATGATACGACCAACACCACTGCCCGACTGGAGCTCGACCAGCGCGGCAAAGTGTGGTTTCACGACCACTACTCCAAAGCCCGGGTTTACACCCACCCTGCAACATTCGGGAACGGCTGGCACGGTTTTACCCACGGCGGAACCATGCGGAGTCTGGTTGAAGCGATGCGTGACTACATCCAACACGGCCGCCAGATCCCCGTGTTCTGGCTCGGTTTTCAGCGACAGTCCGACAAGTCCAATATCTGGGGCTATGAGGACGAGGCGATGTCCGCCGTCAGGATGGAAGGCAGCGCCCTTCCCATCATCCACGGGAAACCTGAAGAGGTGTTCGACTGATGGCAGAGTTCACCTTCACCGCGCACCTCTACAAGAATTTCGGCATCGCACTCCAGGTCTGGGATGAGGAAAGCCTTCCCTACTGCACACTCTCTGTGAACATTCCGGATGCCCTGTTGAAAACGGATGAATTCTGCGTCAACTGGGATGTCGACGAAGACCTGGCACAGCAGCTCCTGGCCACCGGCCGATTCGAGGACACCGGACTCGCCTGTACTGCCGGTCATGCCGTTGCACCGATCTGGCGTTTAGTCTGCCCGGAGTTGCTCGAGCATGTACGGCAGCAGCGGGATCTCGCGCGGCACCACGTTCAGCAATCCTGACTGGCATCCCCTCAATGGTCCATGCCACTGGGCATGAGCTGGGCCTCAAGTACGGAACGAACTTTTGGCCCGTTTCATGCCTACCTCATCTCCATCAAATGGAGTTTCCCCACGAAGGAACGCACTACCCTCATGCAAGACCCTGTTCAAATCGAAAAACTTCTTCGCGCCAGAGAGCGCATCCTCGCTTTCATCGACCTTGACCAAAGAGCCCTAGAGCGCACTCCCGGAATTCAAGCGCTGGAGCTATCCCTGACGAGCTGGCGTCGCCAACTCGTGAGCATCGACTCCAAATTCACCGCGCTGACGGGGCTCTCTCCGCAGCAATACCAAGCGGAAAGCTGATCAGCCCCTCGGATTTCGGGGCTTTGGCGTTATGATGTCGGCCATCTAACTCCCCGATCCGAACCTATGAATGAACTGATCTCAACCATCGACGTTTCCAGCTTGCCGAAGCGAGAGGCACTGGAGGCGACTGCCCAGGAAAATGCCTTCCGCATCGCACGGGACGCTCCCTGGATAGTGAATGCAGGCGAAATGGCGGCTGAAATCGGTGATCAGAAGGGTAGTCTCAAGGCGAAATACATGCGTCTTCGGAAGCTTGGCGATCGGATTGCAGAGGCCATCGGCCCTCATTCGGCCTGCCAGAAGACCTGCAGCCACTGCTGCCATATCGCGGTGGCCATCCATGAAGTTGAGGCCGACATCATCGCCGAGGCGACTGGCAGGAAGCGCACCCAGTCTCCCTCCGGGGAGCCGGTAGGTGAACTCGCCAACCGTTACTTCCGGCAACCCTGTCCCTTCCTGAAGCAGAATGCCTGCTCTATCTACAACTCCAGGCCCATGGCGTGCAGGCTTCACTTCTCCATTTCGGGCACCAATGCTATGTGCGATACGCGCATCGCCCCTGTCGACTCGACGGCGATCAATCTGAACCTCAATGACTTTTGGTTCGGATACATGTCCGTGATGCACGTGTCGCCGATGGAAGATGTTCGGCACTACTTCCCCAATCCCCAAACCAGGAAATGAACCACCGTATGGATACTGTTGGCCGTGCCCGCCCACAAACATGCACCCGGAGTCTGGACGAACTGATCGCACGTCGCAGCAAAATCGACAGGTATGCCTTTGCGCTGGCCGCAACTGCGATCGCGCTGGGGTTCATCGGATACCAGGCTCCCTCCGCTGTTGCTCGCCACCTGGGCTTGGTTGGGATGATCGTGAGTGTCTTCTCGACGACCTACCTGATCGACATGGCCGACGGAATGACGAACACCGTCCGCGCGCTGACGCCGAAAAAGGGCCAGAGCCTCAAGACTGTACCCACCCCTCCCCAACACCAGCCGACCCAAGCTGCGTGAATTCCACAGCCGGTGACTGCAGCGCCGGCTACGGCTTCTGGCACGCGAGCCCGCCTCCGAGACTGGGCGAAACTCAAACAGTCCATGAGGTTCACCATGCACAAGTTTCGACGCTCTCTGATGGCGGACGAGATATTCGAAGGTACTGATCTTCGCACCCAATGGGAGCTCCACGCCCCTATCGACAAACGCACATTCTTCGCCCTGGGCGATATCCTGATCTGCTTAGGTTGGATGACCTGGTGCGTTATCGGTGATGGTCGTCAACTGCTGGAAGCAAGCCTATCCACAGCAGTCGTTTTCTGGATATCGAACACCATTGCAGCGATATGCCTCTTGCTTGCCTTCAACCGGATCGGCAAGGCCATGGAGATAACAAGGGAATATAAGCGCCAGGCCGCCCTCCTCAACAACTGGCTTGCCCAGGGTTCGTATGACCATATCAGCGTCGACCATGGCGTTCTGCAGCTGGAAATCCAGACATTCCCGCTCGACAGACTTCAGATCACGGCTGTTCATGGAGAGCTTGACCCAGACTCCATTCCCTCCCTGACTGTCTATGGTGTGACCAGGGACAGCCACCAGACGAAAGACAGCCGCGGCAATCGACATTCGCATTTCGTGGTTGCGGTCGACTTCCTAATCGGCCATCAAGAAGCTGGAAGGCGTGTGGCGGAGGCAATGGCATTCGTTGGGAACGAAGCTGTTGGTACCAGGTTACAGCGGGGTTTCGGTGACGCTGCCGGCGAGCAATTGCTACGGGCCTTGAACGAGAAAGCCAGAGACTTCAGCCCAGTCTAGGAATTTCCGCCCCCCATTTTCGCTTTTCATGGCCCAGATCAGGGAATGAAATAGAGGCTAGGGCTCCTGGCCCTATAAACGTCCGTTTCCTACCGTGCTCCCGAGAGGCAAGCCATGGAAAGCGAGAATCACCGTCAGACGCCAGCACTCCCCGCCGTGACCTTGGACCATGTTCAGGGCTTTGGGGAGCAACTCTGTAGAGCCATTCGTGAGCTACGGTGTGACCCGGAGTTCAGTGCAAAGAATCTTCGCACCGCATATCAGCAGGGCCACAAGGATGCTCTCGAGCAAGCTGAAGACGCCACCCGTGAGGCGCTTGAGCGACTAATGAATGGGCTCGCCGGCGGGGATAGTGGCACCGCGCAGAGTGGGTGAGCATGGCTCAAATTCACCATTGAGCTACTGTCATGTCGAACCTTATCCCCGCAGAAATCCTGGCCCCAGAAGTAGGGGCTCTTGTCAATTACGGCACCGACAGTTTCGGCAAGGAACCAGGTCGGTACCGGGTAACCGGCTACATGTGCCGCGTGGAATCGAAACCTGATTTCGGTGACGACTTCCTTGGCGAGATCCTCTTCGACTCTTGCAGGGACTTCCAGGGCGGCAAGATGCGTTACTGCCTTCGCGAGCAGGCAACGCATGTGACCTTGACCGGTATCGCCGGCGCAATCGCCCCCATAGAAGAATGCACCGTCACGGGCATGGTTCCGTGGCCCGACGAATTGCTGAAAGAGGCTCGAGAGAAAGCCCGAAGAAAAGGTGAGCGCGGTGAAATGCTGTTCTGATCATTCGCTGGGCGTCGAACGGTCAGAGACTGAACGTCTGGATTGGGTTCTGAAGTATCGACCTGAGTTCTCTGACGGTTTCCTTCGTGTTCGACTGGAGGCTGCAGCGGCACCTGATGGGCTCTCGGGCATGTTCATGGCTGTCGGCTTAGATGCCAGGAGCTGCATCGATAACGCCCTCGCAGGCTTCCTGGTGCGACTCAGATAGCCCCATCAAAAAGGCCGGCAAAGCCGGCCTTCGTGTCTTTGCCTTGATCATCCTTGCGCCGGTGGTTGCACCTCCCCTCTCTTGCACAGCGGTTTGAGTGCTGCACGGAGAATCTGCCACCAACTCATCACGGGCGGTTGTGGATGGCGGTGAATCCCTTCTATTTGCACCTCACCGTCCGCTGGTACCGCCAGGAATCTCCTGGTAGAGCGCACGACGCGGGCCGTAAACTGGTTTTGGAAGCCAAACCGGCACCCCATAGCCAGCATGACCAGCGTGGTGCCGCCCGCGATCAGGTATCCGAACGCAGCATATGCCAGAACCAGCTCGTGAGGAGATCGCAGCTGGAAGTCACGATCGAATTCAACTGGCGAGCTAAGAGCGTCGAACACCAGTAGAAGCAACGCAACCGCCGGGGCACACATCACTGCGAGCTTCAGCATCCGAAGCGCCGTTTTCAGGACTTCCACACCCTGGGAGACATACACCACCCAGTCGCGCTTCACCGTCGCGGTGATCTGCTCCATTTCCTCGTGGGGGACCTGCCCTACCTCCACGCCATTCACATAAACCAACCAGTCGATTTCCGGCTTTGCCATTCAGGCCTCCTATTAGGGATTGGCAAGGCGCGACGACCTTGCATCCATGAGGCTATTCCGCCTGTATAGCTGGTACCAACCAAAGTACCCGTCTCCAATTCACGAACCGCTTCTGGCACACCCCTGACCACCGTGTAATGACCTCATCAACACAACGGCCACAGGTGTCCACCTATGAAGATTACGAACTCATTCACCCGCCAGGTTGGCCAGCTGGAGAACACTGATGATCCAGCCACCCCGATCCTGTTCAGGTCGATCCATCCTGCCCAGGACCAAGATCTGCTGAGCAGCATTCAACACGACGTGGGCCTGGCTCCCGGGCTTGCCCTGCTCTATGACGACGAGCATGTCCTCATCTATGACCAAGAGGAGGTCAACCTCCTTCCAAGTGAGCACCAGAATTTCTATCGCGCTGCCATTAGCGCCAGCACCTGGCTTGGGATTGCCTGGGAGCTCTGCGTAAACACCGACAACCCGGACTCACCGATCGAGGTACTTTCAAGCGGCTGCCGCGAGCACATCGAGCGTCTGGCAACTGCCCTCAATGATTCGATCCAGCCCTCCACTTCGGTACTCGTCCCTCTGCGCAGTGTCGTTCATGAGGTGGACCCGAATGGCAGCCTGTATGCCGTGACCTGCAGACTCGCAGATGATGATGATGATTCTGTCTATCACGTGCGCTGTGCGGATGAGGGAACCGCCCAGGAAGTGGCAATCCGCAACCTCTACGAAGAGGCGGGCTCTAGCCCGGACCCCACTGCTGAAGGTCATCGTCAGCACTACATCATCACCTCCCAACTGGTCGCCACCCCGGTCGCGAGCACCATCTAACCCCTACGCCCCGGGCTGACCGGGGCTCATCGTCCTGGAGTCTTCCACGTGTCCTACCGCGTAATCCCCAATGAGCATGCTGTACAGCATTTGGAACTGAAGATCGGTCGCCAAAGCTCGAACTTCGCAAACAACCTGTATTCGGTCATGAATTCGCTGATGGAGGGCAAGTTTTCTGGCGGTCTCTGGGAGCTCCGCGAGTACAACAACGGTGCAGTTGCCATGGTTCTGCCGCAAGCAGACCGTGTGGTGGTCGCATCGCAGGCTTGCCAGCGCAATCTGGAGATGTCCCTGGAGGCCCTGTCCCTCATCGCGAATTCCATGCTTCTCGTAGGCCTTTGCGAACAAGCGGCCTTTCATGGTCATGAGGAAGAAGCACTACACCTGCGAAATCTCAACGACGTACTGCGCGATGCGGTCGATGGTCTCATGACTTGCGTGCTGAGGGACGGAGAGCTGCAGGAACCCACAGAAGCGGATCGCCTTATGCCGATGGCAAAGCATCCGGAAAGGGCTCAGTTCCGTCGGTTCATCGACTGAGTAAGGGGCCTGAAAGAAAATTCAGCCCCTGGTGGTGGCACAGGCTGAGCCGCTCGAACATGGCTACATCAACGAACAAGCGAGTAATGAGCCATGAGCCAGCAGCACTCCCCACTCCAGCAACTCACCGCCCTCGGCTACGCCGTGGCATCTGGAGCCATGCGCTTAGACGTCGCAATGTCGATGGGCGTGTCCATCCTGGCGCGTGACGATCAGGGTGCCATTCTGCAGATCAGCTGCAGCAAGGGCATCCTGGCTATCACAGCCGCCAAGCAAACTCCCCAGCTCACCGCCCCGGCGATCCTCTTGAATCGCGTCATCGCATAACCAACCCCCCAAGAGCGCGTCTCTAGAAGAAGGACCACAACGATGAACATGGTTGAAGTACAAACTGAGGAGCTGATCGGCGCGGCACTGGACTGGGCCATCGCAACGATTGAAGGCCTGCCGATAAAGTACGACCCGATGGCTTTCGGAAATACAGCGAATGGAGGCTACTGGATCTGGGATAAAGCGCCTGGCGGCATGATGGCCAAGATCGGCGACAAATACAGCCCCTCGAGCAACTGGAGCCAACTTGGCCCGTTGATCGAGAAGCGCGCCATCGTCCTGGGCAACCACGAATCGGGAGACCCGAGCCGCCAAGGTGAATTTTGGGGGAGCGCTCATTGCTTCGACTCGGGCACCAGCTTTGAAACCTACAAGGGCGTCAAGGTGGCCGCCTGCCGCGCTATCGTCGCCAAAGAGATGGGCCCCGTAGTGCGAGTCCCGATAGTGCTGGTCCAGCCGGGCTGAACCGCAATCTCGGCTCCTGATCATCCCGTCCGTTAACTGAGGGGGCGCCTGCCCCCTAACCCTGGTTCAACTCCAGCTATTGGCACTGAACTTAGCCCCTGAGTTGCGCCCAGCGGCTCCCATACCTCCCCTGAGCAGCAACTCGAAACTTTTCCTTTACCCCGGTTCTGGCACAACCAAGTGCCCCTGAAACTGGGCTCATTCCGATATTCATCGCAGTGAGCCCAGCACCATGACCTCCGCGCAAACCAAACTGAACCAGTCGATACAAGCCGGCCTATTCGACGCCGCAGAGCCTGCCCCGGTTCTTCTGCAGGTGGTAGACCTGACCTTCGACGAGAAGGTGAAAGCCGCGGTTGAGGCCATCAAGCAGCAGGTGCGCGAAGGTCGTCGCCTAGTGGTGGCCTGGTCGGGAGGCAAGGACAGCAGCGTGACACTGAATTTGGCGTTTACCGCCCTGCGCGATCTGATCGCTGAAGGCCACAGTGTTCCGGCACTGCACGTAATCCATTCGAACACTGGTCTCGAAAATCCAGTGATCGAGATCTACAACAAAGGCCAGATCAGGGCGATCAAGGCTTACGCCAAAACTGCCGGTATCGAGACTCGTGTTTGGGTGGCCTCCCCAAATCTGTCCAACGACTATCTCGTTGGCCTGCTGTCCGGCCGCACGATCATGTCGGTGGGCAACAACACCAAGTGCCAACAGATGATGAAGAAGTCAGCATTGGACCGAATCAAGCGCCAAGTGCGTGCCTGGATAGCCGAAAAGGATGGAGTCAAAGCGAAAGACGCAAATCTGGTAAGCCTGATCGGCACACGCTTCGAGGAAAGCGCGCAGCGCGCTGCACGGATGAAGGCTCGAGGTGAGAGTTCTACGGAAGCTGTCGATGCGATGGAAGATGGTCAACTCGTGTTGAGCCCGATCGCCGAATGGGATGCGTTCGACATCTTCACCTACATCGGGCACGTCCGCTCCGAGAAGATTGAGGCCTACTCCGACTTCGAAGAGTTGGTTGATATCTACCGGGACGCCAACGGCGGGGACTGCATGGTCAACCAGTACATCTCGGGCCGGGAGCAGAACCGCCCACCCTGCTCCGCCAGGACAGGTTGCTGGGCCTGCGGACGTATCTCGAAGGACACCAGCGCCGAAAACATGATTTCGGCTGAGGGCGGAAAGCACGCTTGGATGAAGCCCCTGCTCGACCTGCGGAACTACATGCTGGCGCGACACTTCGATCCGTCTGCGCGCTGCTGGCTGGCGCGTACGATCAACGAAGAAACCGGGACAATTAAGGTCGTACCCAACGCTTACGCTCCGGGATATACCCTGGAGCTGCTGCGCCTGATTCTGACGATACAAGTCCGGGAGCAGATCGCTGCACGCAAGCTGGGCATTGCTCCCCGCTTCCATCTTCTTGACCACCGCCAGCTAATCGCTCTGGACTGCCTCTGGGGCCGGTACCAGTACCAACGCAGCTTCATGGCCCTGCGCACCTGGAAAGAGATCTACGAGCAAGGCAAGCGTTATGACATTCCCGATCTTGCCTCGATTCCTAAGTACACCGAGAAGGACGTTTCCTTCCGTGCAGAGGTTCCCTTCGCGGATGAGGAATATTTCGCCGCGTGGCGCGGATTCCGCAATGTGGAAGCTGCTGCCGTGGATTGGGAAGACACCACCGTTCTTCCGAACGGCAAGATCGTTCAGAACGCGAACGTAGGTGACGAGTTCGAGATCGACGAAGAAGGTGCGGCATTGTTCTGGGAGTTCGACCTCGACTATGCCCTGAACCGAATCTCGGTGCTGGATAACCCCTCTGGCGTTGTCCATTACCTGGTCGGTCTCGGAACTGTAACCCTCTACAAGGGCAGCCTGGGAGAGTGGGATCGGATGATGCGCGTGGGCAACCAGGCCTGGTTCCACGGGCTGATGCCGATCATCAATGACCCGCATGCGCTGGTCGAAACCCTGCAAGCAAAGTTCCAGAAAAAGGAAGAAGACAAGCGAAATGCCCTGATCGGGCAGCTGGCGCTGTTTCTCTAAACCCGAACTACGAGGATGAAACTATGGTCCTGATCACCAGCCTGGCAATCGAAGAGGCAGCAGAAACGCTGACCGAGGACGGAGGTCGATTCGGCGACACACTCTTTGGCGGCCAGGTCATTGAGGCTGCCCGCGCACTGCTCAAGCAGCAGACCGAGGATCAGGGGCCGCCGCTTCCCCTGGGTGAGTTCTTCGAACGCAGGGAGGATATGGGCCAAGGACGCTTGCGGTTGATCCTGGACGGGGACTCTGACGTTTGCGTAGCAGTGATCAGCGACGAGGGTGAAATGGCAGACGTCGAGTTCTGTGTGCCCTTCTCCGGCGGCGGCCGCTCCCCGAAGGTCCGTGAAGCGCTGTTGAACCTGTGCCGCGCTATCCGCGACGAGAACGAAACCAACCCGATCCCAGACTAGCACCGGCCGACAATGACCAAGCGCTTCAGTAGTACAGCCTGAAAACCTGGGCCTCGGTTTGGCTCGAATAACGCCAGCGGGCCGATAGACTAACAACCCCATGGACTGCCCTGAGAGGTCCTCAGTCGCATGAACGTGGACAGAATGAAGGAAAGAAAGTGAGCAACAGTCAATTCCCACTATATGCCTCACGAATCGCAGACAAATTCGTGGTTCGCTTCCCGGACGGAATGCGCAACAAAATCGCGGACGTTGCCCGGGGGAACTTCCGCAGCATGAACTCAGAAATCCTTGCTCGGCTCGAAGCGAGCCTTGAGGCCGAATCTCAGGATGGGAATGAGAACCTTCCTGCAGCGAACGGCGAAGGTCTGTCCGCGGATGAACTTCGCCTAATTGCCCGTTTCAGGAAGCTCGACGTGAAACAGCAGTCCGCGCTGGTCGAACTCCTCACACCAGTGGCCCAGGCTCCTCACCTCGCCAAAGCATCCTGATCGGTTAAGCCCGTCTGTTGAATCCCAAGCCCCATCAAGTGTGGGGCTTGGGCCGTAAAAGAGGCGTGTTATTCGCGCCCGCGATAATGTAGGGAATGACAAATGACTGATACGCCCACAGGAAAATGCACTCTCAGCGATCCGATACCATTCAGTGGAAAAGGGAAAACTCCCATTGCTGACGCATATGCGGAAGCAGAAATGATGTTGGCCGAGTATCGTCACGCCCTCAACGATGGTGTCGGCGCGGACATTGATCGATATGAGTTGATCTGTTATCCCGACTTCATGGGCAAAAAGAATGTAGGGGTTGCTTACAGCACCGAGCTTCAGCGGGTGTATCTGCTATTCATCGGCGCAGATCGCCCTGAGCCAGATTATGAACCAGTGTGGCTGCTCGACCAGGCAAAGGAACTCACACTGCTTTCGCGCACATTGGTGGTGCCGGATCAGACCTCAAATGCGTCCACGTTCTGGGGAGGAATCAAGCGCGGACCTATCATTTCGTACCGTTTCAAGCTGGCCGATGCGCCAACATTCATCAACTTCTAGGGATTTCGGATGAGCCAACACATTGTTTGCGTGCCGTGCGCGAAGTCCAATGGCTTGGTCCGGGTTCAACTTGGGTGGGACAAGCCAATGGCAGAGTTCTACCTAGTCGTTTTCGCGGAGCCGCCTGCGGGCCAGCAATACAGCGATGAACGGATCATTTACTCCAACCTCGACGACCCACGTTCTCATGCCCAGGAGCTTGGCTATTTCAAGGGGGTGGTCCGTGAACTGGGCTGCGACGTCCCGGAGTCTATGTGGCGAGCTGCATACCAAGATAGAGAGTTCAACGTCGTCAACAAAACCGTCTTTTACTCTCAGAGCGGGGATGTAGTTGAGCATCTCTAAGTTGCTATGAACCAGCTGGTGGCACACGCGACCAGGTAATTGAATGTAGGACCTGACGATGTCCATGGGGGGCTCGTCGAGCGAAAGGAACCATCATGTTCAAGAACGATACCTTCAGCCGCATCGGCAGCTATCACCAGATATCCGCGTCGGTTTACAACCTGATCCTCGGAGCGGTACTTCTCTGGGGCTTCGCCCTGAACTGGTGGATGGTAGCAACCATCCCGACCGAAACCATCAAAGCGATCAACCCGTTGGTGTTCATCATCGGATACTTCGCCAGTGCGATCGTCGGCTGCATCATTATCTTCAGCTCGAAGAACCCGATCATTAGCTTCTTCGGCTACAACATGATCGTGGTTCCGATCGGCCTGGTATTGGTCATGTTCATTCCCGGCCACTCGCAGGAAAACATCATCGCGGCAGTCCGTGTCACCACCCTCCTCACGGTATCCATGATGGTTCTGGGAACGCTGTTCCCGGCCTTCTTCAAACGGATCGAGGCTGCGCTTTTCTGGGCGTTGTGCATCACGATCGTGGTTGAGCTGCTGCAGATCTTCGTGTTCGACGTAAAACTGGGCGTAATGGACTGGATCGTCGCAGCCATTTTTTGTGGATACGTAGGTGTGGATTGGGGGCGGGCCAACCAGATCGAGCGGACCGTCGACAACGCGGTGGACAGCGCGGCATCGCTCTACCTGGACATCATCAACCTGTTCGTGCGGGTACTGGAGATCATCTCGAAGAAGTGAGTCCGCCGTCCCGGTCCATAACGGATTTCAGCCCCTCAACTTGGCTCGTACGGGTCGCCACCACTTCATAGGATAGGAGTCTCCACCATTGGACTCCTATCCATATGAACCAGAACACTGACGCTACCAAGCCCCAGGACACCGAGGTTTCGTCTCAGACGCAACTGGCAATCCTCCTGTCTATCCGCGGTGGACTCACCAGCGGGTTCACCGCCCAACGATGCATTTCGCAAATCGCTAAGGTCGGTCCAGTTGGTAACTGGGAGGCTGCAGCTTCCAAATACGAAGTTGGCAGCTCGCTGGCGCAGGCCCTGTTGACTTCGGGAGCCTTCAGTTCCGATGTCCAGTTGCTGATCGGCTTCATGGATGACCACCAGGTCAATCCCGTCCAGCAACTTGACCCCGCAATCGACTATCTCAAAGCAGTCCTGTAGGAGCTCATGATGCTTCGTTTGATCATTTTTGCGGTGTTCGCTCTGACCTACTATCTCGGCCGCTTCAAGAGTGACTGGCTGTACGCCTTGTTCGACCAGGACATGACCGCTGACCCGGATCGAATCTTCGGTCTGCTGACGACCATGGGGGCCGGTGCCCTTTGCCTTCTCATCCTTATGTTCGTTGCCGGCTGCATGGCTGTCGGTCAGCGGAGCGCCGTCGACCAAGAACAGTAGGCTCTCTCAAGCTGCCAAGGCAATGATCCGCCTCATTGAACGAAGCACCTGAAAAGGTGCTTCACCCCTCAATCCAGGGTTTAAATACCCTTTGGAGAACGAATGCCAAAACTCCCCATGCTTGCTCTTGCCGCAGTCGCGGCCGCTGTAATTTCGGTGCCTGCATCCGCCGGCGATCGCATCACGATCCAGACCGAAGTCACCAAGGGCGGCGTTGTGCTCAGCAGCGGTACCCAGGAAATCTCGAAAGGGGCTACCGCCCATTTCAACGATGGGCGTTTCAAGGAAATCGATACCAACGTGACGGTGACGTGCCGGGAAGGCATCAGCCGCTGGTTGAATCCCTTCAAACCCGCCTGTGACAAACCGACTCGAGAGAAGGAAAAGGTGCCCGTTGGGTTCATGGCCGATATTACGGCTCGAGAAGCGTCCGACGACAAATTTGCCGTCTCTGTCGACGGTAGCTACGTTCAGGTCCTCGAAGAGCAAAAACTCAAACTCGGAGACACCGAACTCGAATCTGCATCCTTCCGTATCCAAAGTCTAAACAGCAGCATGGTCGTCATGGCTAATTCCGAGGTGGAAATTGCTAACGGAATAGGTGCTGATGAGATCAAGCTGAAGGTAAAGGTTCAGCGCCTGTAAGGCCTTCTACCAGGGCCGCAGGGCAATTCACTGCGGTTCTGGCACGCATCGTCTGCCCTGAAACTGTGTCCATTCTGAACACAGCCAGGGGATACACGATGACTGCAGTACGCAAACTCCAACCGTCACCTGAGACCCATACGGTCGAAGGGATAGCAGCCATGTACGCTCACGAGCTGGGCGGGCGCGCCGGTCGAGAAATCCAGGTGCGGGACTATCACCTGCATTTCGCCGAAGCTCTCCTGGCACGCGATGCGTATGCGCTCAATTTCCTGGCAAACGGATTGAACAATGTCGGCAAGGCAGTGTTCACCGCGGTTACCGGAGTCCAGCTGCCGCGCACTCAATCCGGCACCTGGGCCACTATCCTCGAATGGGCCGGCGTAGATCCGAAGCAAGACGACCTCAAGAAAGCCGAGCATCACCTGCAGGTTCTGCACACAAGCCTGTGCTCACGTTTCTCTGAAGTAGACCGCCTCACCCGCTTCGCGGAGAGCGGATACGCACAGGGCTTCGTTCAGGTGATCAAGGATGGCCGTCGCTACCTCATGGCTGATGCAAGTGGAAAGGTAGGGCTCAACCTGAGCACTCGTGGGCTTCACGGTGAACACACCCGTCCCTACATCGAGGCCTACCTTGCTGTCCAAAAGATCAAAGTTGAACTGGGCCTGCAGAAGGAGCCGGTGTACGTGCCTGCAGACGCGCCTGCAGGCAACCATTCGCCAGCGCCCAAGCCTGCTCCGGCCACCCAGCTGACAGAGCCGCTCGGCATGGGCTTTTAACCAAGCGCCAGCTTTTCAGAAGGTGGAGATGGCTTGAACACTCCACCTGCTCATGATCTTTTCATCACCAGCGGGCCAGCCTTGGGCCCGGCCTAAAGGGAACTCCATGAAAGACTCGCTCCTCACGCGCATCCGCCGGTCCCTGCGCAACAAGTATGTGCAGTCAATGATCGGGTGCGCACTCACCTTGGTGCTGTTCGGCGGATACTGGGCGTACAACCAATTCCTGCAACCCCAGGGGCCTGATACGTCTGCTGGTCAGCACCAGGCAACGATCATGGATCAGATCAGCAAGAACCCCTCCCGGTGGACCGATAACAGGAAAACGCTGGACAACCTCATGGAAGACGTCCGTCTAGGGAACGTCATCGAAGCTGACATCGGGAAGGAAGACATCTACATCACGACCAAGGACGAACGGGCCTATGTCGTGAGCGACCAGTTCGGCCAAGTAGCCCGGCAGTTGCTCAACTTGATCTACAACGAAAAGACTCCGTTGTTCACCATTCAGGAACTGAAGATCGGCCCTCAGATCAGCGCAGCCCGTTCGCTGGACGTAGCGGTTCAACTGATGATGGTCCTCTTCTTCGGGTGCATGCTCTGGCCCATGTTGAGCCCCTACCTCACGATCCGTAGGAAAAAAGCGACATCCAAGGTCACCTTCAAGGACGTGATCGGGTGCGATGAGGCAAAGCGAACCCTGATGGACATGACCGCATGGCTGCGGACCCCAGAGAATTTCGCCCTGCTGAACGCGCGACCACCGAGAGGGGTTCTGTTTACCGGCGACCCAGGCGTAGGCAAAACGCTCTTGGCCAAGGCGCTGGCAAATGAGTGTGGCGTGAACTTCATCGAAGCGAATGGCAGCAGCTTCAGCAGCATGTTCTATGGCGTTGGCATCCAGAAGGTAAAGGGCCTGTTCCGAGAGGCACGCCGCAAAGCGCCGTGCATCCTGTTCATCGACGAAATAGACGGGATTGGCCGGCGCGTCGACCAAGGGCGCCTTGCCGATGGTGAAGGGAACCGCATCGTCAATCAGTTCCTCACCGAGCTGGATGGGTTTAGCGAAAATGCTGGGGTGATGCTGATCGCCGCAACCAACCATGTCGATGCCCTGGACAAAGCTCTTCGCCGGGAAGGTCGATTCGACCGGACCGTTCATGTCCCCCTACCGACGCTCGAGGACCGGGTACGCTTACTGCAGCTGTACCTAGGCAAGACCAAGCCGGCAGAAGACCTGAACTATGACCGCCTTGCCAAGAACTGCATGGGGCTGACGCCAGCAGCTATCGCCTTCGTTGCGAACAACGCAGCGCTTCTTGCCGCTCGCAGCAGCGATACCGAAGTTGGAATGCACCACATCCTGGAAGCAATCGAGATCCAGCGCATGGGTGAAGCGGATGAGAACCAGAAACTGGCAAGCCCTGAGGACCGTCGTAGAGTGGCAGTTCATGAAGCTGGTCATGCACTGGTTGGCGCGCTTCTCAACACCGGACGGGTGGAAAAAGTCACCATTCTCCCCCGCGGGCCTGCGCAAGGCGTCACCCTGATTCTTCCGCTCGAGGACAAGCGACTGCATTTGCAGTCCGAGATTCAGGCGCAGCTCGCTATGGTTCTGGCCGGTCGCGCTGCGGAAGCTAACGTCTTTCAGGAAGTATCCACTGGCGCTGCCGGGGACCTGCAAGAAGCCACTAGGATAGCCCTTTCAATGGTGACCAGTTACGGGATGTCCAATGACGAAAGCCTCACCAGCCTGGCGACCATGCGAGAGCTCGGCATAGCGATCGATGCCCGGATCATCATGGAAAAGGTGGATACGCTGCTGAACGCTGGGTATGAAAAGGCGTTGGCACTGATCGAGAACTGCCGCCCAGAGCTGGATTTCATCGTCGAGCAACTGCTGGCGCACGAGACCATTGGCGGCGAAGTCGTATATCAGGCCCTGGAGCCAATCGGGTTCCCGGTACAGATTGTGGAGTCCGCGGCGGTCGCTTGAAGGCGCCGGTGGGGCCGGGATTACTCCGGCCCAGCTGCTTCTGGCACAAGAGCATGCGGCCGATCCTGACTGCAAACCACAACAGGAGCACGGCCATGAAACTCCAGCACGCCCACCTGCTTTATGGATCGACCACCATTCCGGTGCTGCCCACCACCTCGACTCCTATCCCCGAGGAGTTCGATTTCGCATCTCCCGAAGGCTGTGCGAAGAGCATCTTCGCCATCATGGGCCGTGCAGCCGGCGGACACTCGATAGATGCCTGCCAACTGCGCATCAATCGCGAGCGGGGAACTGCCAATCTCATCGGGCGCGGAGTGCATGTCTTCTACCGAGACGACTCCCTTCCCCCGCTGACCGTCGATGAAGCACTCGAACTGGTGAGCAGGAAGGTCCAAGAGACCTTCCACCTCGGTACAGTCGCACCCTGCTAGAAGCCATAGGGTGAGGAGCCATAGGGGCTCTGTTGTGGCCCCTTGTAATCCGTCAGGAACTCGTCGAAGCGCTCCAGCATCTGCACAAAGATGTGCAGGGACCTCGTTGATTCGTCGCGGAACACCAAATTCCCCTCCTCGTCCACCTGGTGGTAGAAATCGAACATTCCCTCACCCATCAATGCCAGGGCAGGCATTTCGGCCAGGCGTCCAGCCATCCGAACGATCTCACTTTCCCAAACCTGAATTTCCGGAGTGAATGTCCAGTGCGGATGGTAGGCGTTCCAGGGCTTGGCCATGTACAGGCCGGCCCGGTTCCGAATCAGTCGAGCAAACTCAGTGTCGAACTTTACAGTGGAGTTGAACCGATCCCCGGGCGATACGTTGAACTTCGCCTCCCGGAACTTCACTCTGACCTGCCATACGTCGTTGAGAAATTGCGCCGCGTTTTGATGATCGCGGGTGAGATCACTGCCAACCATCAGAGCTTGAAGGCGGCGTCCTCCGGCTTGGTGAGCGTCTATTGCCAGGCGCTTCCAATGGAGCAGCATGTCAACCGGGTAAAGGCACGCACTGTGATCGATCATGCGATGGCACACCGCGCACAGCCAAATCCCATTTTCATAGCCGTGACGATCCACATCCATCGGCAGATCGTAATATCGGGCCGCGTGTGGGCGCGCTCCGCAGATATGCGCAGCATCGCCCGTCAGCTTGTCTTTGCGCCGGGCCCGGTCGTAGACAAAGGTCTGAATCCCACAAAATGGGGCTGAACAGTAACCCCCAACATCCCGCCGTAGATCTTCTTTTACCCGCGGAGGAAATCCATCATCTGTCGTGCTCATGCTATTTCTCCTGAGCCTCTAAGTAATGAGCAGCCGCCAATTAAACCGGCACCGGTGGACGAGGATAACCGGGAAATTCACCGTTGCGTTTTGGCATAGCCAAGCTAGAGTCGGCCGTTACCATCATGAGCCTCAGCAACTCCTGGAGGAGCTCAATGATCACGCCATCGGAAAGCTGCCCGGTGTGGCAGCGCTATCTCGAAATCGTTGCCGCAGCTGGAGCAATGCCCAACCACCTCCCGGACAAGAGTTCGCTCTATCATCGGCTCCTCGCCGGCAAGCAACCACTGGTGCTGCCTCCTCCCCTGTCCCATTCTTACCCCTGGTACGACGTTGTGGAGTCCGAAAAGGTCTTCGCCCCATTAGACGGGCCAGTCGCTTACGAGCCGCTGACTGAGGACGAACCGCCCGTCGATGCGGTATGGATCGATCAGACCCCCTGGCTTGTTGTCGAACGGATTAGCAATTCGGAAATGATCGTCTCGCAGCCTGGCTGGCTGGATCTCGGGTTCCGATGGCGCTACTGGCATAAACCAATCCGCGCAGATCAATCCGAGGCATGCATGATCGCCCACTATGATCGAGCTGTTGGCCGCATCACCACCAGTGCTCAGCTCGACCTAGAGTGCCGGCACCAAGCCGAGCATTGGAAGGCGCACCTTGAAATTGCCGTATCCGCCTTCAGCAATGAGGTCAAGCTGATGGGGATCGACCCCGATCTTGAGGATGCAGAAGATACCCTAAGAGGGCGAATGAACAGGGCTGCGGCTCAGATGCGTCTTGACCGGGCAGTAAGGGATGCGCGGACCCGAGTGGAGAAAGGCCTGCCTGCGGTGCCGTCTGATGCGGAGGTCGAAGCCTACGCGCATCGCTACCGGACAAACCTCCTTGAGGGTTCATTCCAGGAGCAAGATGGCTGGCTATATGTTGACGGCTGGGCGTTGCAGCGAATCTCGCCAGAGAAACTCGGGCCTGAACACTATTTGCCTGGCGCACCGGCTGCCCAACCGCAAGAGAGCCTGGAGGACTGAACTGTGCTCCAACCCTGCAATGAAACTGCGAGAAATCTGCTACTTCGCCTCGAAGCAGCTGGCCTGCGGGAGAGAGCTACCCCCGGCCTCGACGGTATCGGCAGTTACTGCATCGGCGTTCGGGCCACCAACGCCATCGAGGTGTTCGAGCTTGGGAGGACTCTGGGAGCTGATTTCGGCAAGATCCGCGTCGAAAGCTATGCGGAGGGCCACATCATCGCGTTCCCGGAAGCGCTGGTAAAACTGGATCATGGTTCTGCCTGAGCATTTCCAGTTCGGTCTGCTGCACCGGTTCTGGCACAACCGGCGCAGCCTCACCATAGGTCCATCGAATTCATCAACGAAGGATCTACTCCATGAGCACCAATAACCCCAACGCTCTCGACCTCAATCGCGCCATCAACACCTATTCCAGTGACGAGGCGGAGCGCCTGGCCTATCAGCGCATGCAGGAGGTCGGCTTCAAGATTGCTGACATCCTTATAGAGATGCCTCTCGGGACCATGGCTGATCTGGGCCAAGGCGAGTGCCTGTTCGTAGCCCCGTATGCCGGCCGAATCGAGGTTTTCTCTACCCCGGACTGGCATGACAACTGCCGCTGGGGTGATGTCAACTGGTTCTTCCTGAATGACTATCAGGGCCTTTCCGCCGAGGATCTGGACGAACACCGGGTCACGATGGAAAACTGGCTGAAGAACCCGGTATTCCGGCAATGCGTGCCTGCGGACAACGCATTCAAGGTCGTAGCTGCTCAGGAAGACTGGGCGCAGAGTCAAACCGGGGCTGCTCCCTCCCCGCTGAATCGCTATGAACATGACAACGTCAAAAGCCTCATCGGCGGCTACATGGTCACTTCCAAATCCAAACCGCAGGAAACGCGAGTGGAGCAATTCAGCCGGGCGAAAGCTGAGTTGATCGGTCACCTGGAGCGCCAGCTCCAGCAGGTTAAAGGCTTCACCTTCGCGGATCTGTCCAAGAAAGTGAGTTGAGCTCAATCCCAACTCCATGAACCCCGCTTCGGCGGGGTTTCCTGTTCCTGGGTGAGGCCTAGGCCGAATTTCAGCCCTGCCATTTCGCTTGTGCGCGCGCCCACGGCCAGGACACTAGGGCCTTTCTCACCCAGGGAGCCAACATGATCAGCATTCGAGACAAGAAGGTTTTCGAATCCGCGGACGAAGTCCAAATCGAAGTCCACCAGGACGACATCCATCTCGCTGCCCTGGGGCAGTTCACAGCTGTACGTTGCGGCTACGGCGGCCACACTTCCTTCACGGTCATTCAAGAGGACAATCCCTTCGATTCCAAAAAGCCCCTGTTGCAGGTGAAGGAGGGCTACAACACACTCGCGTGGTTCACCAGCGAGGTAGAAGCCAACAAGCTCCTAGCCCGCCTTCGTGAGGTGTTTCTGGAGATAAGGGCAAAGCAGGAAGAGAATTACCGGCATGAGCCGGACTCGATCACCGTCAAAGTGATCAAGCGCTCAATCGAGTGGATCGGAATCGTGCTGACAGCGCTGGTAATCGCCTTTGTCGGCGGCATGACTGCATATCCCGGTTGGAAGATGGGCGAGGGGCTGTACCACTCTGTGATCAACAGCTCTGAGACGTCGGATGGACTGAGCTTCGACTCGGCCGGGGAGCTGCTCCCGCCGGCAGAATCACCCGAAGCCGATTCTGGGTTGGAGCCCAATCAGCCCAGCGAACCGCTACCGGCCAAAGACTGATAATCAAAAACCCGACACACACTCAAAGAGGCGTGTCGGGTTTTTCCCGAATGTCAGGCCTCGCCTGCGCGTATGGCTTCGTAGATGACTGCCAAGAGAGGCTTATGGTCCTCGAGCGAACCATCCTCATCCATCTGGTCGTATGCCGTCAGCGTGTCGAGCCAGGTGAAGAACGCCTCGAAGTCGTCATATCCGCTGATCACATCAAGAGAATGACCGTCTTCTGCCAGCAAGCCTGATACCTGGGCCATCAGCTCACGATAGGAAGGCAGGGCCCCATCCAGCTCGGTTGCGAGCTCATCGAGCTTTTCGTTGTAGCGCTGTTCGAATGCGGAAATGTTGTTGGCGTTCTGCATGATGCTGGCTCCTGTAGCTGGGGCCCCTTGCCCCGCGATGGAGTCACTATCAAGCCGTCCTTCTTGTGCCAGAAGCATTCTGCCAAATCTTTTGATGATCGGCATTTTCCCCTCGGTTCTGGCACCTCCCCTCTTCATGGAACATGAGCACTCGATCAGGAGAGAACCATGTTCCCGAAGCAAAAAAACTTCTACCGAGGGACCAAAGCCCGAACCACTAACTTCCAGCCCGCAATTCGCGGAACTTTTGGTTCCGGCCTGTATTTCGGGGATCAAGCCTGTGCCGATGAATACGCAGGACCTGGCGGCTCTGTCTGGGAGGTCAAGCTCAACATGAGCAACCCTCTCCACTGCCTGGCCAGCCTTGAGCATGACTACGACCTGGACAGTCCGGCCGTTCCCCTCATCGAGCAGATTTTCTCGATCGAGACTGCAATTGAGCTGATAACCAGGGCTATTGAAACCGACGGCTATTTTGGAGTTGAGATTCAGCAGCGACTTGAGCAGCTCGGTCATGACGGACTTGTGGCCACCTACCCGGACGGCAGTTACGAGGTAGTGGTCTTTTCCCCTGCACAGGTCCTGGATGTTCGTCGACTGGATAGCCGCGCAGCTTGACGTCTCCTACAAGGAAGCGTGGAGTTCACACTCTGAATTCAGGGGGTTCAGGCACGCCAGCAGGTGGCAGATTATCGGCTTGGCGAGTCGGGATTTCAGCGTGCCATTTTGGCTTTGTGCCACCCGTCAAATCGCGCAACCTCTTCCCACCCCCAGCCAAAAGGAATCAGGCAAATGGTCAAATTCACCCCCGAACTTCTCGACGGTTACACCTACATGCTGGATGGCGATCGTACGGTGGACACTGCCGTTCAGGAGTTGAAGGAGGCATTTTCTCCGCAGGCAATCTTCGATTCCGAGGAACGCAGGCTGATCAAGCTGAATCCTGGTACCACCCAGGACCTGCATGCCTACATCAGTGTCGGATACAACCAGTTCGGCGCAGACGCCCGAGCAGTAGCATTCAAAATTCTGGTAACCGATACCGAACAGACTGCTGGCACTGCTCTCCTCTGCGCAGAGGGCTATTTCATCGCCACGACCTGCAAAGGGTTGGATCTGGTCATCGCGATGGACAATATCAGCCAGGACGTTTACCTAGCCGGGGAACTCTTCAGTCAAGGATGGCCACGCCGTAATGGCACCTTCACGCTTTTCACCCAGCTGATCGTTCACCCCGATCTGCGGTCCCCTGTACTCCATGACCTGATGCTGGAGCTCGAGGGGGGTATCTGCTCACTATCGCCGGACATCCCAACTCTCTCCTCGGGGCTCATGCTGGTTTTCAACCGGGATTCTGAGCCGACCAACGTGCTGCTGGAGCAGTGCAGTATCTGCACCGTTCACGAACAACGGGACCAACTCCGCCTGTTCAGCATCCCAACGGAATCTTTCGTCACCGATCGACCCAGCGCACGCACCACTCGCAAGCGAGTTTGCGAGTTCCGGTTCGACGCTTGCGCTTAATCGCCCTCCTCCGTTGCCGGCAGGATCTCACCCGTTAGGATCTCGCCGGCAACCGCTTTCTGCTTATCAGTCTGACCTGAGGTCCCCATGCCCATTCGCCATTGCATTGTCCATTTCATCGACAAGAAACCCGACGGGAACCCGGCGGCACTCCACTCCCGGGATGCCGAACTGGAACACAACGAGGCCGCAGATAACCTGCTTGCCGATCTCAACGATGCCTACAACGCCAAGGCAACTAAAGGTTGGGGGCTTTTCCATGGTCAATCGGGGGCCTATCCACTGAGTGGGTGGCTGAGCGAGTACCTGGATGGCGGACAGGATTTCGTGAGCTTCAGCCGCCAGGCAGCCGAGCACTTGGTGAGGCTGATGGAAGAATCGAGCCTGACTGTCGGGGGCCATTTCCTGCTGGCGCATTACCAGCAAGGCATGACTGACTACCTCATGCTCGCAATGCTCCATCACCGCGACGGCGTCGCGCTGACCGAAGGCCTCGAGGTAGCCGCCATCAAGCATCTCGATGTGGGGCAACTCCACCTTGCCGCAAGGATCAATCTGTCTGAGTGGCGTAACAACCCCAAGTCGCGCCAGTACATTTCCTTCCTCAAGAAAGGTGGCCGCAAGGCTTTCGACTACTTCCGCGACTTCATCGGTTGCGAGGAAGGCCACGATGCTCCAAGCGAGACGCGAACTCTGCTGAAAGCATTCTCCGACTTCGTTGAAAGCGAAGACCTGCCAGAAGCAGCTGCCAGGGAGAAAACCGACACGCTGGTTGATTACGCCAACGCCCAAGCGCGACTCGGGCAACCGGTAACCCTGGACGAACTTTCGAGCCTGATCGACGAAGACCGACCGAAAGCCTTCTACGACTACATCCGGAACAAGGACTATGGTCTGGCTCCGGAAATTCCTGCGGACAAGCGGACTTTGAAGGAGTTCCAGCGCTTCACAGGACGTGCTGAAGGCTTGGCCATCACCTTCGAAGCCCATCATTTGGGATCGACGGTTGAGTACGATGAAGAGCAGGATATGCTGATCATCCGCAACATTCCGCGCCAGCTCAAAGACCAACTCGCGAAGCGGAAGGACTCTCAAGGGGCCTAAGCGGCCCCGACCACTCTTACCACGTGAATACAGCATTACAGGAGAAGTGGGTGACCAGTCTGCAACCGGACCAGATCCTCAAAGGCGTCAGAGCAACGTACGAGTCGATGCTGCACTCCTCACTCGGGCATGGGCGTACGAACGGTACCTGCCTCTACGCCGCCATCCTCTGTGAGGCCCTGCTACGAAAATTCGCCGCTCTGGACCCAATTATTCGAGGTGGTGACGGTAAGAGGGATGGTGGCCTGGTTATTGATGGGGTTCCGCACGGCCACTACTGGGTTGAAGTCGAATATCAGGGCGGAATCCACGTCGTAGACATCACTGCAGACCAGTTCGGCCTCGACGCCATGGTGTTTGCCCCGAAAGACAGCATTTCTGCTGCATACGTGGCAGGTGACCAGGCGACTGTTGACGCTCACGTCCGGGACATGAGGAACAAGATCAAAGAAGAATATGCTGATCGGGAGCTCCCTTAGCAAAGCCAGGCAGAGATGACTGCATGACCTTTGTCCGGGAGGATTCTGGCACACAGCCGGCCCCCTGAGACTGGCGACTTTCAAACAGGGAGTCGCCCATGCTTCTACCAATCGCTCTCTTCGCATCCCTCATCTGCGCAGCGCTGGCCATGACTTGGCTGGCCCACACTCTTCCAGTAGCCTTTGCCACTGAAATTCAAGGTGTGGCAGCTATCCTGGCACTGCTCGCGCTTGCCCTCCTGATCACTGCATGCCGTCCGAACCGGTACCTTCAATGACTACCAAGAACAACAAACCAGAAGTCCTCGATGCTCGCTGGGCTGACTGGAACCACCAGGTGGTCACCATCAAGAGCGGGCGCAAACATGCCTGCAAGGTCCCTTGCAAAGATTGCCCATGGAGGCGTGATTCCGTCGGAGTCTTCCCGGCCGAGGCATTCCGACTTTCCGCGGCAACCGCCTATGACATGAGCGACCGAACCTTTGGCTGCCATACCACCGGGAAGGAGAAGCCAACTACCTGCGCGGGCTTCCTCCTCAGGGGGGCCGATCACAATCTCTCGGTTCGGTTAAATCTCATCAATGGTGAACTGGACATGAACCAGGTTTCGGACGGCGGAGTCGATCTGTTCGACAGCTATGCAGAGATGGCCATCGCCAACGGCGTCGACCCCGAAGATCCGATTTTGAAGCCCTGCAGGAACAACTATTCCTGACCGGGACCTGGCTTCTGGCACACCAGCCCAGCCCTGATCATGGCTCCATCTCATAAGGAGCCATGCGATGAACGTAACCTTCACCTACAGCTACAACCACAGCATCGTGCCCCCTCGCTGCCGCCTGCCTCGTACAGTCCGCGAGCACGACGGACTGATCACCGTAGAAATTCGGGAAATCCCGCCGGAGCAAGCCCCGGTGGCGATCATCAGCCGAAACAACAGCGACCAGGGGCACGATCCAGTGGAATACCGCACTTTCGAGGGCTGCCTCTGGACGAACTGCAAGCTCTTCGCCGGCGCGCGGGACAACAAAGCGGAAGGAGGCCCGAACGCGACCCATCGCATGCCAGAGCCTGAGATCTCTCTGGTGACGGAAAGCGTCACGCTGAGCCATTGGGAACAGGGAATCTACATCGGCGCCTATCAGGGAAAGGCCGGGATTGACGAATATCTGGAGAGGTGGGCACGCGATCGGATCATCATCGATGGCCAACTGTTTTTGCCGGTCGGAGAACCCATGTATGTGGTGATGACCTTCGGCCTGTCAAACAACCACGGCGGTACGTCCCTCCATTGCACAGACTTCTTGAACGCCAACATTAAGGATTCCTCCTACTTCTCCATTTTGGAGTTCGATCGAGCTCTGGAGTACGCCCGTCAGGTGGCAGCAAACCGCGGCGACACTATCAAATTCTCCGTCGATCCTGGCTTCGAGTTTCAGGTCCTGATCCCCAAGGCCGTTCAGTGGAAGAACCCTGGCTTGTCAGTGGCTACATGACCGCGCCCTGACTCCTCACCCGCCATCACCCGAGCTTCTAGCGTGCTCAATAGAGACCTTGTGCTGGGTGATGGTGGCACGACCTACCTGGTCAGAAAATTCCCTCATCAAATACACACCCGAATCAGACACATACCGTCTGAGCCGATGAGGAGATGAAATGGCTAAGTTATCCAAAGAAGCGGCGAAGCGTCACAAGCAGGCGCTCGACCTGGTTTACTCGGACAAGAGCCTGCGTCTCGAGGACCGCTATTTCATCTTGGAACATTTCCATGAGTCCGCGACCAACATGAATGGTCTAGCCGGCGCATTCTTCACGCCAGAGGGACTGGCCAACGATTTCTCCATCGAAGTCCCGGAGTGTGAGTCCTTGATTGACCTTTGCGCAGGCATCGGGAGGCTGGCTTTCGCCTGCCGCGAGCGTGCAAAGCGTATCGTGTGTGTCGAGATTAACCCTGAGTACGCTGAAGTTGGGAAGCGAGTGCTCCCAGAAGCGGAGTGGATCGTTAGCGATGTGTTTTCAATCCCGGATATGGGGCGTTTCAGTACAGCGATTTCGAATCCACCCTTTGGATCTGTGAAGACTGGCCAGGCGTTCGACGGTCGCTACACAGGGGCAAGTTTTGAGTACAAGCTCATCGAAGCCGCATCCAAGATCGCTGATCACGGCGTGTTCATCATCCCGCAGACATCCGCCCCATTCCGGTACTCGGGCCAACGCTCCTATAGCGTCGAGATTACGCGGGAGTGTGAGAAGTTCATGAGTCAGACCGGTATCGTGCTCGACCATAATTGCGGCCTGGACACATCCGCCTACAAGAACGAATGGCACGGCGTCAGTCCGATCTGCGAGATCGTCTTGTGCGACTTCACCCAAGACCCTGCCGAAATCCCAGCCGCTCCGGCAGAGGCAGAGCAGAATTCCGTGTCCAAGGCTGTAGTCGCGCCTCCTGCACTAATCCCGCCACCGGCTCCAGCGCAGAGCGAACCCACGCTGGCGACCGTGCCCGATCGTGCTGTAGCGCCAGCACCAACTGCACCGGCCCGAATGAAAGCCTCCAGGAAGCCAGACACAGGTTCTGCCAACCCGCAGTCCTTTGCCCAGCTCTCCCTTTTTGATGCAGCGTAGAGGGCTTTTTCCGGGCGCTTCTGGCACACCCCCTGCGCCTTAAGAATGGTCATCAGTCCCCGGACTTCGCTGGAATGAAACCCAAGCATCCGGACAATTAAGGCAGACCACTCTGGAGAATCAGCCCGTGATGAGCACCACCGTCTACCATGCCCTCGAGCAGATCGCGAATACCCCTGGCACCAACGACAAGCTGGCGCTACTGAAGACCCACGTCGACAGCGAAGCCTTCCAGCGCGTCCTGATCTACATGCTCAACCCATTCATCACTTTTGGCATCCGCCCGGCCCGGGCTAGCCAGTTCGGGGCCGAGGAGTTCAGCCAGGAAACCTGGTCGATGCTCGACCAATTGGCCGCCCGAGGCCTCACCGGACACCGCGCTGAGGAGGCGGTTACTCGGGCATTGACGTCCTTGAACCCAGAGTCCTCTGAATTGCTCTGGCGCATCCTTTCCAAGGACCCGCGCGCCGGCTTCAGCGAAACCAGCGTCAACAAAGTCTGTTCCGGGCTTATTCCTGAGTTCAGCTACATGCGCTGCAGCCTCCCTCACCACACCAATCTTTCGGAGTGGAACTGGGCTGCTGGTATCTACTCGCAGGTCAAAGCCGACGGCATGTTCGTCAACGTGACGATCGAAGCCAATGAGGTCAGCCTCACCTCGCGCGCTGGCACCCTTCTCCCTGGAGCACCGTTCCAAGAACTGCTCGACGGGCTTCGTCAGCTTCCGACCGGGCAAGCGCATGGTGAGCTGCTCGTCGAATGCGACGGCAAGATTCTCCCCCGTGAGGTCGGCAACGGCATGCTGAACTCGGTAGTCCAGGGCGGCCAGTTCGACCTTGGCTGCCGGCCGATCATCAAATTGTGGGATCAGATCCCGCTGGCCTCGGTCAAGAAGGGTGGGCGCTGCGACACCCCATACAAGGACCGCTTCGGTCAGCTGACCGATCTCGTAACGGCGCTCGCCCACTCGGCGATCTCGATGATCGAGACGCGCATCGTGTACTCCTTTAAGGAGGCCATTGACCACTATGTGGAGCAGCTTGAACTCGGACTGGAAGGCACGATTATCAAGAAGCCCGAGGCTATCTGGTTTGACGGTACCAGCAAGGATCAGGTCAAGCTGAAGCTCGAAGCCCCCTGCGAGCTTGAAGTGGTTGATTTCCTTCCTGGTAAAGGAGCAAACGCAAAGACCTTCGGGTCACTGCTCTGCAAGAGCTCCTGTGGCCAGCTGGTTGTAGGAGTAAGCGGCTTCAAGAAGAAGAAACGAGAAGAGATCCATCTCAATCGGGATACGTGGCGCGGGATGATCATCACTGTACGATCCAACCAGATCATGCGTCCGAAGAAGCCAGGCAAACCATACAGCCTCTTCCTCCCCCGCTTCGTCGAAGAGCGCTTGGACAAGTCGGTTGCGGATGATCTGGTGCGGATCGAGGAGCAGTTCGAAAACGCTATCCGCATGGCTGCCTTGGGATTGGCTGCCTAATCTCAGACACGAAAGGGGCCGCCTAATGGCGGCCCGATCTTATTGGCCTCTTAAAACTCAAAGCATCCGCAGGGGCACGTCAGCCAGGTAAGTCCGTGCGAGCAAATGCCCTCCTCTCGATCCCCTGCCTGATCCTCAGCCTCTTCTTGAGGACTACGGTATCCGTACTTCTCCCGGGCATATTGAAAAGCTTCGATCGCCTCTTGGCTCGCGGTTTCTTCATCTCCAAACTCGCTGCGCATGGCAGCGCAAAAGCAGGTGAGCACCACCATTTCGTACGTCGGATATCGCTCTACCGCCTGGCGGTACAACTCGCCAACTCGGTTTTGAGTTCTGCTCGGCAACATCTGCACTACACAGTCATCAGCTCCTCGAACCCACGGCCGGATCTGCTGCTTGACGACATCGCTCCAATCTTGGGAGCTCACCCCCATGAATTCGGTTTTCATCGATTTCTCCCAGAATCTGGGCAACCGTAACAACACCGCTCCCGCGGCTCACGCCAAAGTAGGTTTGTGAAATTCGTTCGTGGCTGGTGTCACTAGCCATGGCGTGGAGAATTCACGGTGTGCGGTACGGCAAGCTCCCTACCATGCCCAAGGTTATGATCCGTCAATGTCAACACAACGCCTGGAGTAGCAGGGAAATGCCTTTGAATCACACCGAGCTTGAAGATCGTTGGCATCGGCTCTGGCGCGCGCTTGGCGCAGCACCTGCTGCAGGTGCCTTCGACTACCTCTGTATGCAATACAGCGAGCCCGGACGGCACTACCACACCCTTGAACACATAGCCGCGTGCCTTGAACACTTCGACTCTTGGCGTCATCTGGCCGACAAACCTCACCTGGTTGAACTGGCGCTGTGGCTTCACGACGTGATCTACGACACGCACCGAGTGGACAATGAAGCTTGCAGCGCTCAGTACGCCATCGCCTTGCTCACAGCTGCCGGCGTTCCCGAGTACGCCCCAGCTGTGGAAGCGATGATCATGGCGACCACCCACCAGACTGGCTCCCAGGCCGATGATTGCGGCCTGGTGCTCGACATTGATTTGGCGGTTCTGGCACAGCCACCACAGGCGTATAAATCCTACCAACAGGCAGTTCAACAGGAATTTGCCTGGGTACCGGATGACCTTTTCCGTGCCGGACGTGCAGACGTCCTACGGGGACTGCTGAGCTCTCACCCGCTGTACGGCCACCCTGAAATCTCGGCCGCATGGGAAGCGATTGCAAGGTCGAACATCGAATCCGAACTGTTGGAGCTGGAAGGCCCGCAGTCCAAGTAGCTCATTCAAGAGGTGAACTATGTGCAAGCTGAACGCCCAGGACCGGGCGACCCTAGAGAAAGCCAAGGCCCAGGCTGCAGAGCTGGTTGAGGCCCTGACCAAGCTCGGCTCAGCGAAGAACGGACTGCTCGGTCTCGAGGGACTGGATCTCCAGCAGCAGGCAATTTCCATTGAAAAGCGACTGGGCGCGATCCAGTCCGTAACGGAGTAATCACAATGCCGACCAAAACGACTGGCTCGGAACTCAAGGCCTTCTACAACGACGACGGGTTTTGGAAGCCGAATGGTGAAGATGATGTCTGGCATGAGGAGCTTGAGCTTGAAGTTAACGGCCAGGTCATGAATGACTCCTTCTCCATCGGCGAAGACCTCAAGCCAGAGGACCAGGTTCGAATCATGGCTGGGTGGGTGCAGTCGAATGACGGTTCTGTCGACGTTTCCTTCGAAACCTACTTCAAGCGCTGGAAGAAGAAGCAAGACACGGTTTTCCTCTCGGTCCAGGCACCGAAGGACAAGCTGGATGCCATCAAGGAGGCGATCATCGCCGCCGGCGGAAAAGTAGCATGAGCCTCTCAATAGAGGGGTTCGCCAAGGTCCAGCAGTGGCTTCTAGATGAGGGATTCTGCAGGGATGAGGTGGCCACCGCTGAGCAGGTCCAGGCAGTAGCCCAGAAACTTGAGGGTGAAGGGAACCGTCTCATCAGCCTTGCAGAAGACATCCGTATCCAGTTGTCCGCGGCACGCCCAGCGGACAAAACGGCATGGTGAGGTGAACATGTCCTGGGCAGATCGAGCGGCACCGATAGTGGCAGAAGTCATCAACCGCGTTGGCCGGAAAGACATGACTGCATTGCGCAAGGCTCTCGCCGAGGCATACCCCTGGGGAAACCGCGCAAACAGGCCTTACAAAGCGTGGCTCTCTGAGGTCAAGCGCCAGCTCGGGCACCCGCTTAACGCCCCCAGGACTGACCTCAACAACCGGCAAATCGATTTCTTGCAAGATCAGTGATCATTCTCTCCCGCGCCGGTTCTGGCACACCGTCAGCCCCCTGAAGATTTCCTCAGTCCACTCAACTGAGGAAGTCACATGAACAACACATCCGTCAGCGCCGGCCTCGGCTTTATGCGTGCCGCTTTCAACGGTATAGGCAAATCGGTCGGTGATCGGGAACGCTCCAAACTTCTCCATGAAGCGATGGAAATCGCGATCAAGGGCAAGATGGCCTTTGATCTGGATGACGTTGAGCCGATGAAACGTTTGCAGATGACCACTTCGGTCGGCGTTTTCCGCCCCTTCTCGGACCACAACTACTTCACCGCATGCCTGGCAGGGGGAACGTTTTGCCGGCTGTGGGAAAAGGCCTTCGACTTCAAACCATTCAAAGCCCCGCTGGTTGCGATATCGACTTCCGAAGTCCTGAAAGACAATCGGGTTGCACCAGGTGTCGCACTGCTGGTGCCCGGCGATGACACCGACCTGATGATGCCTCGATTCCAGGACCTGCAGGTGTGGTGGTGCACCAGTCTCAGTACCAGCAAAGACACGATTACCCTCAGTCGTTATCGACTGACAGAGGACCGTCGTTACCCGTTCTCCCGTGAGGGGCATCCGGCAAACCTCAAGCGCCTGACCCGGGCAACCTGGAAGGACTTCGTCTGCGGCGCAAATGGTGCTGAGCAATGATCCCGCTCTACCCAGCGCTCGACCTCCCCGCTCTTGATGTAGCTCGTTTGCGCCGGGGGCTAGCCGTGCAAACCCGGATTTTCTTCGCCGACAGCATTCCTGGGAACAAGGCAAAGGTCATTCGCTTTTGGGATACCCCAAAGGGCGTCTTTGTCCGCTGTAACTACGGCAAGAACCAGGGTGGGCAGTCGTTGCTCAAGACCATGCCAGCCAACGTGCTGGCCCTGGCCGATTAGCTCACGGCTTCCGGCACGCGCTCGGTCTCCCGAGCATAGACCTGATCAAATACGAGTACGTTCGAATGATTTCTACGATTCCGCCCAAATCCCAGCTCGAAGAGCTGATCGGCGATTCCCAGAACCTCACTGTTGGCCGGCGTGAATTTGCTGTTTCAAACATCCGCCGCGAGGGCGATCTTGGTCTGTTTGCCACGTTCAAAACCAAACGCGCGGAGTTCATTGCGATGAACATTCCCGCCCGTGTCATCGGGCGTCCCAACGCCGAAGCCTGGAGTGTGCTGTCCCTTCGTAACCGAGGGAGCAAGATTGTTGACTTCGCGATCGATCAGGGCCGCGTCCTGGTACTGGTGTGACAAGAGGAAATGCTCATGCTGACCATCTTCATGGCGTCTGCATCGCTGGCTTGTTGGGTATGCACCGAACGAACGGCTCAGCGAGGATTCGGATTCACCCCTGCGAAAGGTCTGGCAAAGCTGATCGACAACGTGCCTCATCTACTTGCGTTCGTCGCCTCGGCCGGCCTGGCAGCTCAAAGCCCCATCCTCGGTGTTGTGTTGTTGGCCATGCACAACGTGGTTTTGCTACTGCTGGCTCTGATGGTGAGAGCCGACACCTTGGATGCTCGATCCCCACGGCTTCGAAAGCGCAGTGATGCGTTGGCAACAATGGACGGCCGCCGTATCTGGAGGCTTACCTCCATGTACACCACGATCCTCATGATTGTTCTTGGAGTGCCGGCGTTCTCGCTGCTGCTGCACCTGCTGAACTGAGCCGACGATGGCCCACGAAATATAGGCCACCCACTTGGCTGGTGACACACACCGTCCAGCCTCACCATGGGACATCGATTGAAGGAGTCACCTCATGAGTACCAAGATCAATCACGGCCGGATCAAACGCCGCGCAACCCTGGAGCAGGCACTTGCCGAGCTTGTACGGATACGCCCTGCTTTCATCCAGGAAGCTCGCAAGGCGGTGGCTACCGTCATTGCTCGAAAGCTCGCCTTCGGCCGGGACCTGGCGGAGAACTACTGCCTTGTCGATGAGGACCGCAATCGCTGGTCCCGAAACCATGTGTTAGGCCAGATCGAGGACGCCTACCGTAATCAGGACAATACGATCAAAACCATGAATTGGGACTTCATAGGTTCGGTATCAGTTTTGCCGTTCCGCGGTGATGTTCTGATGCTGACGTATTGGCGCAACCATGCGCCGTTCGCTCGCCTGATTGAAGACGCGGGATTCACTGACTACCACTACCAGAACTCAACCGACAGGCCTGACACAATCAGCGAAGCTGAGTGGGACACCAGGAGAGATGCGTGGGATGAGGCACTACCCACCGGCAGGGCAGTCGATGTCGCTTTCGAGTTCCAGCTGGTGGATTGGTACGACATCATTTCCGCAAGATATGACGCCGATCTGATCCGAGCCTGCGCTCCCAGCGAAAAGGCCCGCAGGGAGCGAGTCGCTTACCACCTCACGGAAATCGAACAGTTCCACGGATGTGATACGACACAAGGCGCAATGCGCATTGTTCGCAAGGTTCGAGAGATCTATCCAGATCGGGTAACGTCGATTCATCTTTGCGCAACGCCGCTGCAGGAGGTGTGAAGCATGCCCAGCCCGTTATTTTCGCTGTTGCTCAACGCCGCACTACACAGTGCCCAGCTCCGCGTCTGCCGTGCGATCTACTCTGACCTTTTTGGGACGGGAAGCCTGTATGAGCCTCGCCTACAAGGTTACTACTCCACCCTGGACCTGGCTCGAAAGGCTATTCAGGAACTTGCGGATTACTGTCGACGGCAGAGCATCAATGCGAGCAGCCATCCATTGTTCGACTCACTCGACTTGAAGGATGAATTTCTTGCCCGTGTAGAGCTAGGACGGGAATTCGTCCTGGACGATATCACTCCCAGCCAGATCTATGAGACCGGGGAGAAAGGCTGGATCGTTCAGTTCCAGGGCTGGATGCTGCGTCGAGGCAAGCTGGAAGAGATGACCGACAGCTACGGTCTACCAGCGTTTGCTCATCCCCTGGTGCTGATCAGCCCAACTGGTGAGCGCCACACTTTAGAAATGCCCGACGCTAGGATCGAGCGCGCACGTCTTGCCTATTCGCTGATAATGGGCACCGAATATGTGGGCGACGATGGACTTGGAAGCGACCCAGAACATCCGTTCGAGCGAGTGGCCTAGCCGCTTCTGGCACATGCAGCTGCGGGAGATCCTGTTGGCCTCTTACCAATAGGATTAGACCATGCCGTTCTACAGACTTCCCAACTCCAGCGAACCACATTCTGTCCCGCCTCTAACCACTGATTCCATGGATTTCCGGGCTTACTGGAAGGGCAACGAAGCCATTCTGATTGCCCGGCCGGGGCGCGGGCTCATCCTGCGCTGCCCAGAGAGCCCGCACTTCAAAGAGGTCAACTTCATGGTTGGAGGTGAAGTCTGCTCTGCACCACTCCATGAAGATGGTCTGATCGACGTTGATGAGATCGGGTGCCTAGATCCCCGAGGTTGGGACTTTGAAGGAGAGGGATGGGTTGTTCGGCAGTTGAACAAGCCTGAGCTCATCGACATTCGCCTAAGACCCTACGGGGAGGTCAGCGACCTGTACTTCGAACATGATGACTTCGAGATCCGCGACCCAACGCTCAGCGAGTGTGGGCGCTTTAAGGTTGAGCCCAGACATTACGGGTTCATGAAGATTTCGCCCGACGATACCCTGTGGTACCGGCCTGTTCCACAAGGCAGCCTTGTGGTGACCCCCACGCAAGTAGTTCTCATGGATGAATCGGGACAGATTCTTGCTGCGAGGGACATCGACGCGATCCCGGTACCTGGCGAGGAAGAAACGCCAGTCTGAACCCTGGCCTGCTTCTGGCACACTTCCAACCCCTTGATCCTGTGACCAACACTTTCATCACAGGATCAACGAAATGTCCTTCCTGCGCCGCTTCATCAGCACCACCCCTGACATCGACAGATTGCTGGCAGCGAATGCTGCAGTTGCTGTCGGAGTCAGCGGTGGCCAAGACAGTCAGGCTTGCCAACTGGCCGTACACGAACATCTCAATTCGATCGGCCATACCGGCCCCCGCATTGCCGTGCATGCGGACTTAGGCCGTGTTGAATGGGATCAGAGCCTTCCGAAGTGCCAGGAGATGGCAGAGTTCCTGGGATGGGAGCTTCTGGTCGTGCGTACCGGCAGCGGCGACATGATGGATCGCTGGTTGACGCGCTTTGATAACAACGTGAGGCGCTACATCGATCTCGAGTGCGTTCAGATGATCCTGCCCTGGTCTACTGCCTCGATGCGTTTTTGCACTTCCGAAAAGAAAGCAAAACCGATTGCGAGCGCCCTCAAGAAACGATTTCCCGGCCAGGACGTAATCAACGTGGTGGGTGTGCGACGCGAAGAAAGCGCGAACCGGGCAAAGCAACCCGTAAGCAAGCCGGATAGCACGCTGGTCACCCGGGGTAAGGAGGGGGCGACCTGGAACGCGATCATCGATATGAAGCGGGACGAGGTGATCGACTTCATCGAGTCATACGGACTGGCCAGGCACGTCGGCTACACCACCTACAACATGACCAGGATTAGTTGCGCATTTTGCGTGCTTGCTTCGGCAGGGGACCTGAAGTCGTCGACTGGGTATGAAGGGAACCACGACATTTACAGGGAAATGGTCGGGCTCGAAATCGCATCCACCTTCTCGTTCCAATCCGGTAAATGGCTGGGAGACGTGAGGCCTGATCTCTTGACGCTAGACATGCGCCAGGCTCTGGAGGATGCAAAGCGTAAGGCCATCACCCGCCAAAATGCGGAGGCTCGCCTTCCGAAGCACTTGCTGTATGTGAAGGGATGGCCTGTTGCGGTACCTACCCACGGGGAGGCCGAACTGCTTGCCGAGGTGCGATGCACTGTTGCCGATGAACTTGGCTTGGCCATCAACTATCGAGATGCACAAAGCATCATCGTCCGGTACGAGGAGCTTATGGCCAAGGCCGCGGCGAAGGGTAAGGGCCTCTCCCCTACTTTCGAACAGCAAGCCTCAGGCCTGCTGATTCCTGTTCAGCAGATCGATGCACAAGAACACGCCTGGCCCTTCTGAGGCCAGGCTCCCTATCTCAACGGCCACTGGCATTCGAAAGTCAGCCTAACCGCTGGCTTGTTCAGGCATTCGGTAGATCCTCTTACATCGACTTTCGATGGGGCCAGGCTGGGCTGTCAAAATTTCTACTCTACGGTTTGGCCGGATTGATGCTGTTCGCACGCTTGAATGGCAGCATTCGTTGCCTGGATGACCTCATCCAATCGACGGCGAATTATCGGTAAATCGCCGATGGTGAGAGCTCCACCAATTGCCAACACTGAACTCAATTCCTTCGCGGCCTGTGATGCCTCGGTTTCCAGAGATCCGGGTTCTTTTGTGCTCATGAGCTTTCCTATGCCAACGATTTGTTCAGACCGTCACGGAGGCAGTGCGCCTGATCCTCATAACGATCGGAGCGGTCCAGAATCTGTCCGCAGGAATTCGTGATCTGCCAGAAGCAGTCACCTGTTTCAATCTCGTCAACTAACAATTCAAGCATCCGACTGTTGTCGACCTGTACGCTGTAAGCGACCTCAAAACCATCTAATTCTTCACGCTCGATGCTCATTGGCTTTTTCCTATGTGATGAGATCGCCGAGAGTGCCACCTTGATCTGCCAGAAGCCTCGCTCCAGGCATTTCGCTGAACATGCTCGGCAGCGACTTGGAGGGTCAGTAGTCGGCGGTTTCCTCAGTAACTGGGAGCCAGGATAACGGCAGTTCGCCCAGTCCCCACTCCATGTACCGATCATCTCACAGCGATAGGGAATGCAACCTCATAACAAGGCTCCAGACACCGACAACTCCTACCCGAATGTCAGTCGGCAACGGTAACTAGGGTATGGATTCCAGACTGCGGCTTTGGTTTGGGCTTCCGGGTATTGAATGGCAGGATCGCTACGCTTCTGGCACTGGCCGTAAGCACGCATGCTGAATGCGATCAATTACTACGGCCACAACATGAAAAGCATCATCGCCATTCTTCTAGCCGGCATCTCCATCAACTTGGCTGCCTCCCCCGCTCCGGTGCCGGCGGACGATCCGCGCCTTCAGCCTGCAGCAGTGACGTTCCTCAAACCGTCTGAGGATGGCGGATTCCCTGAAATCTACATCGACGGCTATATCCATCAGCCAACGGTGGAAGCATTCAAGCGCGTCGGCAATCTCAATGGGGCAGGCCTGGGAATGGTCTACTTCAACTCGCTCGGCGGGGACCTGGTTGCCGCAATTGAACTCGGCCAACTCATTCGAGAACGAGGCTTTTCAACGAGAGTAGGCCGACGAGGCTCTGCGGGCACTCCACAACCTGGTCGCTGTGAGAGCGGTTGCCCATTTGCATTCGCTGGGGGGCGCTTTCGCTTCCTGGATGAGGATTCGAAGATGGGCGTACACCGTTTCTATCGGGCTGCCGGGCAGCAAGCAAACGACCTGTCATTGGCGCAGGTCGCGTCGACACTGATCGCAACTCACCTCAGCGCAATGGGAGTTAGCCTGAGTCTAATGGACCGTATGGTCTCGGCTGGTAGTGAGAGCATGCGGTATCTGACTCCGCAGGAGGCTTATGACCTGGGCCTGATCAATGCGGGTGAACTGCCGGCGCGGTGGGGTATCGAAGAGGTCCAGGGAGCCATCGTACTGGTGGGGACTCAGGAGAAGGTGCAGGGTACAGGTAAGATCGCCTTGGCCTGCAGTCAAGATGCCAGTGTCGAACTAGCTGCCCTTTTCAAGTCCTGGTACTCCCCTTCGCTGCTCCGGAGAATGGATACCATCACACTCACTGTCGATGGGGCTCCGACCGGCCAAGCCTTGGCCGAATTGAATCCTGAGCTCCGGAACGGATTCCTGACATTCACAACAGAACCTTCCGCAGAGCAATTGATGGCAATTTCGCGAGCCAGGACTGTTGGGTTCCGGTACGGCAAATCCGGGACTGATCTTCGGGCTGGATTCGACGTTGAGGTGGATGGCGCCTCGTCCATGATCGGTAGCTTTATTCAGCTCTGCCAAGGGAAAAGGCTACGACTGGCTGCCCGGCTTTGATTGGATTATTTTTCGCGGATGGTTCTGGCACACACCAACCAAGCTGAAAATTTCCCCATCGCAAACAACACCTCGGGGAAAAGCCATGAGCAAACTGAACACCCTAACCTTCTTCTCCAACAGCACCTGCTACCTCTCCCATATCGTTCGATTGGTGCTGGCAGAAAAGGCAATCGACGCTCGCATCTTAGATGTCGCAGTACCAGCCAATGCACGATTGATGGCTCAGTTCGGTTCCACGATGCAGGCACCCGCGCTGGCTGAGCGCGACCTCGCACTTCATGAGGTGGACATGGTTGTCGAGTATCTGGAGGAGCGCTACCCGCATCCGGCGCTCTTACCCAGCACCACCGTTGCCCGCGCCCATACCCGCATGCTGGCTCGCCGTATCCACCGGGAACTCTATCCGCTCTTGGACAAAACCCAAGATGGTTGTTCCGATTCGCGCAAGGAACTGGCAAGCACTCTGCTGGCGCTGGCACCGCTCTTTGAGCAGAAGAAATACTTCATGAGCGACGAACTTTCGGTCGCTGATTGCACCCTCGCCCCTCTCCTTTGGCGGGTAAAGTCCCTTGGGATAAACCTGACAAAGGTTCGCGGAATCTCCGAATATTGCCAGCGCATATTCAACCGCCCTAGCTTCATCGCCAGCCTTTCCGAGCAAGAGCAAAAGCTGGCTTAAGTCCTATGCGGCCTCTCTGAGGCCGCACTACTGGTGCCGCCATGAAAATCTGCAAGAAGCTACACCTTGCTCTCGACAATGCAGCTCACGCCGTTGCTGTAGCCCCCGAAGTCCATAGCCACTACAAAGACCCGCCACCGACCTCGTGTGACAACATTCGCTACTGGATTTTGGCTTTCATTGACGGTCTGATCGGCGATCTGCCGCTGCACATCCTTCGATGCAAATTCTCGGCACTGAAGCAAAAGGCGGCTGCCCACCTCCGCGCCCTTCTACACCAGTTCAATCAAAAGTGACCAAGCGGGTTCAATGAGTCGGCTTGTGTGAGGTTGAACCAATTCTCGACTCCGCGATGCTTTCCTGGCGGCTCCCGTGCCATTCCGGTCCCTGCTTTGGGGGCCTGAATTTGAACCTGCCGTTCACTTCCCCATTTGGGACTAGAACATCCCCCGCTCTGCTCACGTGCAATCTTCAACCGCCTGCCTCGGTAGACAGGGGTTGGAAAACGGGCCATTACAGTGCTTCTGGCACACTCAACCGGCGGGGAAGATGGTTCCAATTACACACCACGGGGAACCTGAAGATGAACGTACCTGCACCTATCACCGAGAAGGAAGCGGACATGATCGGCCTGTCCAGCATGCAGGCCACCTACGCAGCCTTGGAAGCAATCTGCGGCGACCATTTCCACGACAGCTATGAGAAAGCGCGCATCGTCTTCAACAAAGACGGTCGGTTTACTACGGTCATGCGGGATGGCCAGTGCGTTGCGCACATGGCAGGCCGATTTTCGAAGCAGGAGCTTCGTGACGCACTCAAGGGGAACATCAAGGATCATGGGCGCTATGTTGCCGGCAAGATCAAATCGATCCTGGAACAGAAGCTTGTCCTGCCTGATACCTACCTGTTCCGAATGGACATCGAGGACGACCTCCGCTGGGTAGATTCGATCCGGAGTCGCCAATTCTCCGCCTGGGTGGTTCCAAAGGTTCCGGACAATGACGATCCCAAGCAAGTGCGAGCTGAGTTCCGATTCTGGATCGCCGAAGCTCGCGCAATCATCTTCGCCGACAAGGGCAAGGCCTGGGCCTGGCAACACAAGGCCATCGTTACAGACGGCCTGCAGCATCCGAAGGCAGACACGCACGAGGAGCTGGCCCACCTGGTCGCGGATACTTTCAACAAGGCCGTGGAGCACGCCGGCTGGGACTAACTCTGGCGTGTTGACATGCATTTGGGCAGCAAGCGCGTGCTGTTGCCCCCTGCATTTTCCCCTCCCCTAATGGCCGGGTTCTGCACCAAACCTGGCCAACTCTCCTCAATCACACCCTTGATATTCATCGGGATGAGGGCCGCCTTGAATTTCAGCACCCTCACTTCACTTGAATCCCTTCCCACAATCGGAACACTGGCCACCGCCAGTACGTACTGTTATCCGGAGCTTCAATGCCTTCCACACAACTCGAAGCCTATGTGGCACAGCATGGTTCATCCCTGGACTTCGCCGGCGAACGCATCCAGGTTCGAAATTTCATCCAGCGCACGGCCGAGTCCGTTACCGCCGAGTTCCTGGGTAGCCGAAACCTCTACCTAGGTCGTTGCGACAGGCTGGATGACGATGCCAGTAGCTCGAGTCATTCCGAAGTTTGGGAGCTAATCCGGATTTCCGGTCGAGGTAACGTCGCCGGAAGGCTCAAGGTGGAGAACCAGACGATCACTCAACTTTGAGTCCCCCCGGCTCAGCCGCCTGGGGTTCTGGCACGCCCTGACGCGCTTGAAGATGTCTCCAATCCAATAAGGGAGCATCTCCATGTCCACCAGCAACCAGGCGTTTGAATACTACACGCGGTGCATAGACCTTCATGACGGCGAGTCCGCACGATCAAAAGGACAAGCCATCAGCGACTTGGTCGAGGCTGCGCGCAAGATCACCTTCAAATCGCTGGCGAAGCACGTCACCGGCCTTGAGGAACTTGAGCAACAGCTCGGTTACGGGCGTGGACTGCGTCTGCGGGACGATTACCACGTCACCTACTGGAAGGGCGTTTACCGCGGGGAGCCTGTTTACTTCCTGATCCACTCCGCCATTGAGCACGTATTCATCCGCCCTTCGTCCAGGGTGGCGATCCGAGACGTGATCCGAGCCGAAACCGATCTTCAGAACGCATTGTTGCAGCGCCTCGCTGCTTGACACTCTCCAGAGGAGGCATGATGACCACTACGCCAATCACGCTCGTCTTCAACACTGATGACGGCCTCGATGATGCCGTCATGGCTGAAGCCTATGTGCTGACTCCCGATGGCCCTGCCCAGGTCCTGGTCGATACCCAGAAGCTGCGGGGCGCAGCCGCAATTCAGTTTTTCTACCGCTACCCCAATGCCAAGAAGTATGGGCTCAGCCAATGCGCCTGCCATGCCGGGGCTGCAAGCTTCGCTGCGGCGCATGGCTTCGTCACGACCAATATGTCGCTGAAGACCGAGGACTCACTCGACGATAGCGGCGATCACATCGAGATCACCGTAAACGCCCCCAATGACTCATTCGTGGGAGGCGGCGAAGAAGCACTTCAAGAGTGGGTTGGCTTGCACTATCAGTCTCACTTCCCAAGCCTCGATTCCACCCGCAAGCAGGCTTACCTGCAGCGCTACGTAGAAATTCACCACCAGCACCTCTGATCAAGTAGCAAGGACCACTCGCAATGAATGCAACGCAGTCGAATTTGGCCCTTGAGGTGCTTCAAGGTCTGGTGGATGCGATGAACCAAGACGAGGATGGCGATTTCCTTCTGTTCGGTTCGAACCTTCCACTGATCAATCAGGCTTTCGCGGTTTGCGGATATGCCCCTGCAGCCGTGATGGACAAAACCGCCCGGAACATCGACATCCTCACTCCAGGTTTCCGCAGAGAGGATTGCCCGCCCGGGGAAGCCTATCCTGACTGGTTGAACGCTCAGCTACTCGCAGCCCACTCGGAGATCACTGCATCTCTTGCAAGTGATCAAGGTCCAAGAACAATCCTTGTCTCGCGGCCGCTGCTCGAGGTAGCTCTGGCCAACCTGGCATCCACCAGTCCCAAGGTCGCAGAGGTTCATTCAGCGCTGTACCTCCACCTCCGGGCCACCCGGAAGTACGAGCCAACGTACGTCAAGACCTGCATCCCTCTACTCGACGAGATTTGGGAGCATCTGCCGAAAGACAGCTTTGCAGAACAGCGGGTGGCTGATGCGATTGGGGGCCTGATTGAGAAGGAACCCTGTCTTCAGGACTGACCCTCCATAGACAAGGTTTTCAAGACCCTTGCTCTCCAACCAACAACTGAGACTAGCCCGATGCCTGCACCAACAATTCAAGTCACGCGCCTATCCTGCCTGCACCTGGACAAGGAAACTTTCGACGTGCTTGCCAAGCACGGCGACGACAATGATTGGCTGGTATGTGCGGTGTACCAGGACGGAATGTTCCTCTACATCGAAGACCTGCCTGAGACCGTCCCGCAAGCTCTGCGCGACATCCGCCACTGGCTCAATACGCATAATCGTCTCGGATGGGTGCGCCTGGACGAGCAGTTCGATACCGTGGAAGGACTCGCCGTTTACAACCAGAGCTAAGTTCAGCCTGGATTACAGCTCAGATGTTTGGCGGGCACTCCGCCAGCTCGACCGGCACAATGCGTACCACGGCCACCCTTGGCCGTGGTACCACAGAAGTAGGAGTATGGACGAAGCGATGAAGAACAAGGACAGCAACTCCCGTACCGCCCCCAAAGTCATGGTCCGCCTCAACAGCCAGTGCCATGAAGGCCTCACCGACCTCGCCCAACAGCATGGGAGGAGCATGAATGCAGAATGCGTCATGGGCCTCATCTCTTGGCTTGACCACCAGAAACGCTGCGCAGTGATCCGCAAGATGCTGATTTCTCAACTTGATGAAGCGGACGTCGCGGTGCTTCTGGCAAAACTGCCTGTCGTCACCGAAGAGCCCGGCCTGGCTTCGGACAAGATTTCGACCATGCTGCGCTACACCCCTTACATTCGGGACCGAATGGCAGAGCAAGCCAAATCCCATGAGGTGAGTGTCCACAGCATGCTGCTCACAGCCTTGGCGTGGTGGGTGAATGTCTCGCGCCAGGTGAACGCATTGCTTGAAGCGATTATTGACCAAGGAGGAGCACTCCAAGCTCAACTGCTCGATCAACCAGCTCGATCCGCTGCCTAGGTTCTGCCACGCCTGACCTCATGGGGTAATGGCTCCAGTCACTCACTGGAGCCACCTCATGTCATCCTCCCGCTCTATCTGCCCCCGCACTCAAAGCGCCGCTCTTGCCCTCCGTCGAAACTTCGTTGTTGGCCCTTCCTATGACCAGCCAATTGTCGAGATCAACACGATCCCAGCGCGGGTAATCGATATCGCTGCACGGCAGAAATCCTCCGGTTTCGTTTGGATGGACTACGGCCAAGAGGTGCTTCAGGTCGCAACCTATGACGGCAACGGATTGGTTTGCTTGGGCAATGATATCGCTGGACCGAAAGCATCACCGGAGTCGCTGCTGGTCTACGCAGAAAGCATCTACCCAACAATGCGCGTAACGAGCACTCCTGCAGTGCCTGTAGCCGGCATCGCTTCGTTCTACCGACCTGACCCTGCTTTTCGAGGTCCGATAGTTCCTCTTGAGGTGAGCGATGACCGAATGGAAGCGCTGCTGCTCAGCAACAAGATGATTTTCTCCTATCAAAACTCTGACCACTTGTCGTCCAGCGAACTCGTTGTCCAAACGTTGCACCTCCTCAAAACCAAGCCAGAGGGATGTGGCGGGTGGGAAGCCCGGGTGGCGGCTCGAATCCAGGCGCTAGGCGATGCATTGAGCTTCTACGAAGGGGCGGTCAGGCAGGCGGTGAAAAATGATGACGAGAGTGCTCCTGGCACACCGGCAGCGGCTTGAGAATTTCGATAAATCTTACAGAGGTACTACCCCATGATTCTGCGCGTTCTCGCTGTCATCGCCTTTGTCCTACTCGCTTCCGGCCTTCAATTCTTCGTTGTGGAGTACGGACACTGGGCAGAGTCCAACATTATCGTCGGCATCTCCATTGCTGCCCTGATCTGCGCGTTCTTCGCCGGTGGACTGTCAGCCTTGAATGATCAGGCCGCCCGCAAGCGTAAAGAAGGGTAAGCGGGCATGTTCTTGTGGGGCGTGAGCCCCACACTCCCCTAATCGTTCAAGCAGGCATGACCGGGTGATTTTGGTGCTGTTGCACAAAGTCGTGATAGTCCCCCTCTCCCCCACCTAACAAGAACGTATCGTAGGCCCGGCTCATGGCAATCCGCGAGCGGTACATTCGGATCAGTGCAGCCTCAATTCCTGGGCAGCCGACTTCCTGTGCCAGCCAACCCGCACGAACCACTCCTGACCGATAAGCCGAGGTGAAGGAGCAAGCATTCTGGGCACAGAAGGAGTGTGGGTGGAGCCTCACTCTGTAGTCAGCATCCACTACTGGCAGCCGCCCTCCCGCTAGGTGCAAAAATGCGATGCTCGCAACTACGTCTTCAGCAATCGCCGCTGGATAGAGCCTGATCCAGTTCCTGGGAGCCGCACAAATGACGCTGCCATAAAAATCCAACAGTGAGCCCAGCTCCAGCGTTGGGGACTGAAAGCGCTTCACCTCCTCCCCTCCTCGGACATACACAGTCCTTAGAGCGACAGCAGGGGTTACTTTCAAAGCCGAGATCACGGCCTCGACGAACCCATCCGATACATCATCATCTGCGTCCATCTGAACAACGTGACTTCCTGACGCAGCTACAAGTGCTCTTGTGCGCGCCGCGGCCGGCCCGGTTCTAAATGCTGGCGGACAATGTACAAGACGAGGATCGCTAGGCAGCCTGGTACGTAGGTCGACACCATCATCAGACGCGAGAACGACCTCGATTTCGTTGGCGTGATCCTGGCCCAGGAGTTTGCTGATAAGCCCTGGTAGCCACTCCTCCGCCTCACATGCAGCGATCAGATAAGAAAGGCGTCGAAACACAGTATTCCCCATTCAGTTCCCGGCTTAGGCCGGCAACGGAAGTGTCCACAAACTACCTAGTTGCTACACGCCAAGTAGGTGTGCTGTTTTCCAACCTATTCGCGGTCCCGGTGTACCACTCTTCGCTTCTGCCACTCCCCTAACCCCCTGATCATGGCTAGACCAAATAGGAGCCATGACATGCAGCAAATCAGCCTCACCCTCCCCAGGGATTTGAAATCCTCCGGCGTTGTCCCAGCACTTGAATGTCCAGTCCAGCCTATGGACCACGTGATCTTCACACCTCATGACAAGTCCATGCTGAAACCGACAATTCGTGGACGAGTAATGAACACTCTGCGCACCGCCGCGGGAAACTGGCGATGCGCAATCGTCCTCCAGGGCGAGCCATTCCCCAACGGCAACAGCGTGAACGTTTACTCCCATGAAGGATGCTTTGATGTAGTCGAGGGGCACTTCAATGGTTAAGAGGACCCCAGCTCCAGGCTCCGCAGCTGAACTGATTGCACAGCAGGGTATCGAGGCGCTCCGCGGCCGGCCCCTGAAAGATGGCAACACAATCGTGTACATCGCCAACACAGAGGTTGATCGGCTCCAGGCGGAGGAGAAGGAAGATCAGGAGAGCGGCGAATTCCTTTTCCCGGCCTGGAGGAAGCGAGTCTACGGTGGGGAATCTCCCGACGCTCAGATGGTGCGCTGGGTGAACCTGAATACCGTTTTGCCGACCCAGGATCTGATCGAAGAGGACCATCATGGTTGATCGAAAAGCGCTGCACCTGATGGCACGGAATCCCAGGCTTCACGCCCAGTATGTTCGGACAGGACGTGTACCTGAGTTCAAGAAGCCGGAAAGCCCTCTCATCACGCTACTGGAGTCGATCAATCCACGTGACAGACTGGCCATCACAGCCGTGGTGATCGGCCCGGCATTGGGCTATAGCGGGCGGCGTTGTTTTCAGAATGCCGCCCAGGCCCTGAACTGGCTCAAACCCCAGTACACGGCAGCAAGCTACCCGAGCGAGTCCTGGCGGATCAAACGATTCGCCCAACGTCTCGGAATCGACGATCTTGCTGAGTGTGCTCAGGTTCCGGAAGGGATCATCAAAGAGTGGAACCGGAGGCATCACCCGGGCCGCTGATCGGCGGCCCTACCTTCTGAGTTCGATTTCCCAGGTGCCCACATCCTTGCTGCCGCCTTCCTGCTCGCACCAGTCTCCGTCCATGAGGTTCCCCTCTGGTGCGCATAGGGTGGCCTCCCCAACAAATCCATCTGCTTCTGGCCAGTACCGCAAAGAGTAGATGCCGTCCTTCAGGTGTCCCCGATATGTGGAGGGTTGCCCCTTGCGGGTGTATTCGATTACCACCTCTTCGTCGCGAAAAATAACGACGCATGGCTCAGATTGCCCGCCGGCGCAGCCGTTGAAATAGGTTGTCATGAGGGAATTCGGGTAGCGCATATTTGCAGCCTCAAAACCATACGAATCCTGATCATAACCGGCTGGTGGCACACTCAGGGCGAGTCACCATTTGCATGAATTCTGCTCATGGAGCTCAACATGCAAGACGCCGCCTTCACCCCGCCAAGCTGGATGACCCCCTACAAGGAGGGAAGCCGAGTCGGGTACTCCCAGGCTGTTATGGCCTATGCCGACTACTACAACCTCGATGGCAGTGCTGATCTGGAACCGGAATGTGAGGAGCGGCTGCCCGTACATCGCCGCGAGATGGTCTCCTACGCAAGCAGAACTGGTACCAAGCAGAATCTTGCCGCCATGCGTGAGGCTGGCTGGCGACTGCTGGTGAGTCCAACTGGAGTATTACGGACGGAAGATTTCCGGTACTGCCTGGACAACGGCGCTTGGACAGCATTTCAGCAAGGACGTCCATTTGATGAGCGCGCATTTGGGCGAGCAATCGACCTGCTCGGCGAGGGAAGCGACTTTTTCATCCTGCCTGACATTGTGGCCGGTGGGATGAGATCACTGGAGTTCAGCCTCAAATGGAAGGAACGACTTTCAGGGATTCCCACCCTGACTTTGCTGGCGGTGCAAGATGGCATGGAGCCCGACGATGTACGAGAGTATCTCAACCCGGCATGCGGAATCTTCCTTGGTGGGTCGACGGAGTGGAAGTTGGCAACGGCCAACGCATGGGGTGTCCTGGCAAGACGAAGGAACTGCTACTACCACATTGGCCGGGTGAACAGCGCGAAACGAATCCACCTCTGCGCAGCCGCGGGCGCGCATTCGTTCGATGGCACCAGTGCTACCCGTTTCTCCAAAACGTTGCCCAGACTTGATGCCGCCCTGGATCATGCAGAACGGCAGGTGGATTTCTTTTCACCTCAGGCGAAGCCAATGGGTGAGACAGATTTCGACTGCGGGTGGCCCTTCAAGCTAACCCGTTAGACGCTCTGGTTGTGCTGAGGACCCTGGCACACAACCGTCACCCTCAGGATTACTCCATCCAACAAGGCCTTCATCTGAGGTAGATAATGCAACCGATTCAACGAGACCAAACCCAAGACCAAAGCTGGACACCGTTTTATTCGAAGTGGCGTCATGGAGGCTGGTACGTATCCAATCTTCGTTACCCAAGCGGGGCTTGCGGCTGCGTCAGCAACAACTATCCGGACGGTAAGTGGCGTATTGTCTGTGACCGCCGCCGCACCGACTTGGGCAAGGAAGGCGACTTCATCTTTGAGACTCGAGATGGAGCAGCACGCGCCGAGTTCGACCTGGTGCAGAACATAATCGCCGAGCAAGCTCTGCAAGCTGCGCTGCAGGATGGATACCTAACCTGGGGTGGATCGCCTGTCACAGGTCCTCACCTTCCACACGGGCTCAGTGAAGCGAGCCAAGTCGAAGTGATCTTCCGCAACGGCCAGCGGCACACCGGCAGTGCACAGGCCTTCGGTTGGAACCACAGTGGTTACAACCCACACGCTCAAATCGTGGCCTACCGTGTGGTGGATACTACGGCCCACTCTCACTTTGCTGGCTGATTCCAGGACTCTCAATCCATGAGCACTCAATCCGTAAACGAACCGTACTCGAGCATTATCCAGCAAGCGTTGACCAAACGAGGCCACGATGCGGACGACTTTTCGCGCCATCCCCAGTACAGCGCGCCAAACTACGTGGTGAGGATGTGCACCAGCCTGACCGAAGCGGTCCACAAAGCGGGTAACCAGGCAGTCACTCTGGAGCAACTCATTCGACTTGAGAGTACCTGCACCGGGACCGATTACCAGCACAAGCTGGCATTGCGCTGCAATCGCCTGGCGCAAGGAATCGGCTGCTGAGGGGTATTGCAAGGGGCTGCTTCTGGCACACCTTGCCTACCATCAACATGGAGCTCCATCTCAAGGAGCTCCAGCATGAACAAACTGCTCAAACCCTTCAGCGTCCTCGTAATGCTCGCTTGCCTGGCCGGCTGTGCGACCAACCCCATGACCGGTGAGCGTGAAATTAACCGGACCGCCGTCGGGGCCGTAGTAGGGACTGTTGCAGGCGGCCTAATTGGCGCGGCGATCGGCGATAGTCGTGCAGCCCTCATTGGTGCGGCAATTGGTGCTGGTATCGGCGGTGGCACCGGGTTCATCCTCGACCGTAAGCATGGCGAGCTAGAGGCAAAGCTGAAAGGGACAGGCCTCACCGTTGAAAAGCAGGTGGATGATGCGAACACCACCCAGGCACTCGTGGTGAGCGCGCCCGCGGACATTACGTTCAGCACTGGATCGGCAGATCTGCAAAGTCAGGCTTTCCCGTCCCTAGCGCGACTGGCCGAATCGCTGCGGAACCAAGGTAACCTTCGCATTGAAATCACCGGCCATACGGACAACACCGGTCCGTTCCAAAATAACCTTCGTCTCAGCTACAACCGAGCGCAGGCGGTTGGACAGTTCCTTTACGCAGGTGGAATTCAGGCTGACCGGATTGCAATTCGCGGGGTGGCCGATTCGATGCCGGTCGCAGGAAATGAAACACCCGCCGGTCGCCAAGCCAATCGCCGGGTGGAGTTGCGAATAAGCGCGATCTAGGGCGGCTGCTGAAGGTCAAGCGAGCATTTCAAGTTCTGGCCAATCAGGCGCAAGGTTGGCCAGCCACTGAGCATCGGTCGAAGGATCGAGTAGCTCCACAATCCAGTATTCTGGCTCCAGGACGGTCGATTCGGCCACGCGCCAGGTTCGAACCTTGCCGACGTCGACATGGATGAATCCCTTCGTGGGATAGAAGCCCACACCTCCGACGCCAATAGCCTGGGCCAGCTTTCCCAGGTTGTCGACGGACAAGCCTGGTATGCGAATATCCGCGGCCATCGCCTTGATATGAAGTGATTGCTTGGCTGCGCCCTCCAATTTGGAGTTGTGCTGTGGGGTGCGGTACCCACTGTTCACAAGGATCTTGTAGGGCAATCGGTTGATCCTCAACCAGACCTGGATGAGGTAAAGCAGATCAAGTAGCTTCGGGCTCATGCGAACGGTTGATTTGAATTTCACGTCTCGCAGAATGCTGCAGGCTTTCTGGTATCCACCAACGTCCCAGCCCTTCCCTCCGCGAAAGTAGCAGAAAGATGCCTTCTCACCGCTATCAGGCCTTTCAAGATCAAGCCAACGATCTCGGTTTAGCGCTACCACACGCCAATCGTATTTACGTCCTGAGGGGACACTGCCGAGGGCTTGGCTCAATGTGAGTGCGGCTGGCGCGGCGAGAAATGCTGCAAGCAGTTGCCGTCGGGTAATGGTCGATGGTTTCAACGCCTGTATCCGATGAACTCCGAAAGTCGGAGCCCACGATAGCTGGCGCATCGCGTCATTCAACTCAAAACGACCGTGGCTTTTCCCGAGCTGGTGGCACACTTGGTTAATGCCAAGATCGGTGCTCCCAAACAGATGATAGGTACCTCGATGCACCAACTTAATGAAGCGATGCGGAAGCGTGTCGCGGCCGCTATGGAGAAATCAGGCTGGCAGATGGACCCAGAAACCCCAGCCATTTCTGCGGTTCGATGCTGGTTTTACTCTGTGAACATCCACCGCGGTCCCCGGGTGGCCGCAATGGTTTCCCAGGATCTCTACCGCTCCGTAGTGAGTGGTGATGGGATCATCGCGGAACTGCTTCGACGAGATCCGAAACACAAGCCGTTCGAGCAGTATCTCGGCACAGTAGCCGAATTCGACTCGCTTCCGGAGGCATCTCAGCGAGATCTAGGCAAGAAAAATACAGTAATCGCTTGCCTGGCCGGTTTCGCGCGGACTACACAGACCTGGGGCCTTGCTCCTCCGCTCAACGAAGTTCCAGGGCTTCATTTTGTCGCGATCGATTGGAAGGCAAAGAATGGTGCACACGTACTTCGTTCTGGCTTGGCGATTGGCGACGCGCCCCTGACGAAAGAGGACCTGGCCGAGATCGTTTCGATTCAACTCGGCTTGCATCTGGCGCGCTGCCCCCAAGAATCACCGATCGACTTCTGAATGTCAGGCCCTTCGGGGCCTGATTTTTATCAGCTGGTGGCACAGATCCTCGAGCATCACGATGGGCGTACTCAAACTGGAATCCCATCACATGAAACGTCTCCGAGAACTACAGAAAGCACATCCTCTCTGGGAAATCTCCATCACCCGGGGAACACACTTACGTTTCAGCCGGCCAGGCTGCCCTCCGGTGTTCGCCTCGTACACGCCAAGCGATTGGCGAGCGGACAAGGATCTAGCACGCAAGCTGCGCCTGGCAGAGCGCTCCTGCCCAACCAGCACCATTGCCACAGCTGCCTGAGGAGACCACAGTGCCAATATACCTGGAAGGCCCAAGCTGCGATCCGCGTGGCCCTGATGGCGACGGAAGGAATCGCTTACGCATCGATTCGATTGACCCTCAACCCCGCTGCGCACTCCGGCCGCGGACATTTGCAGGGCTTCGGGAATCGATGAATACGGCCATTGCTCAGTGGGGTAGTCATTTCGATGTGTGCTCCGGCGGCGGTGAATGCTCGGCTTGCTTCCGATTCACTCGTCGACACAACATCCAATCACCGCCAGACGCACTGATAGTCCGGCTTCATCCCGATGGATCGCTCCATTACACCAGCGACGTTAAGGCAGGGTGGAATGCCAGTCTGACCCCGATCGCCTGGGATGACCTGGCTTCGCTTGAGGAAGGATGGAGCCTCGGCCGGGTACTGAGAGACGAACACTCGCAGTACATACCTCTAAACCGGGCTCGACCGCGTTAGAGTAAGAAAATAGGCCTCAGTTTGACTTGCGATGGGTAGGGCGTGGTGATACAAAAAACATGCTTCCTGCTTGAGTCCTTGGACTTTAAGCACCAGATGTACGCGCTAGAACTCTAGGGTGTTCATCTGGCCCCGGCTGAGACCTGAGTTTCAGTTTTCAATCGGGGAGTCACCGCTGGCTCCAACCACTGCACATTCGTGCACACCGAGTGACTCGACTACAGTCGACTTACTCAAATCCTCGAAGTGAGACTTGTCGGGCAACTCTCAAGCTGCTCGCCTGATGACGTGCGCCTTTCCGGCCC
>Ga0247725_1000134_pt1 | contig 85799 bp, 77 predicted proteins | sample OKSTACKMCFT3sol_FD_183021 | JGI IMG/M metagenome (GOLD analysis project Ga0247725, IMG submission 183021) | Subsurface sediment microbial communities from gas well in Oklahoma, United States - OK STACK MC-FT3-sol | ecosystem: Environmental > Terrestrial > Deep subsurface > Rock core/Sediment...
AACACTGCGGGCAGAAAGGCACTCTTCGATGAGTATCTGCTTGAGTGCCAGGTTGTATTTCGTCATGGAACACCCTCCGGTTGGGGATCAGGTGTCCAACTTTCGGGGGTCAGTTCACGTAAGGGCGGAAAGGTGAATAAGCGTCGACATAGCAAATGAATGCGCATACAACTATCAAAACAATCACCCCAAACTCAAGAACGAAAAACCGTGACACACTAACCCATCTCCCCCAGCAAGGCCCCACCCACCATGCTCCACCGCCTGGCCGCCGACACCCTGGTCCTGTTCCACCTCTCGTTCATCCTGCTCGTCCTGTTCGGCGGCCTGCTGGTGCTCTGGCGCCGCCGCGCCCTGCTGATCCACCTCCCCGCCCTAGCCTGGGGCCTGGCCGTGGAAGGCCTGCACCTGGAATGCCCCCTGACCGACTGGGAAAACCACCTGCGTAAAGCCGCCGGCGACGCCGGCTACCACGGTGGTTTCGTCGAACACTACATCTGGCCCGTGATCTACCCCGCCGGCCTGACCCCACAGATCCAGCTGTGGCTGGGCACCATCGTGCTGGCGCTCAACCTCGGCATCTACACCTATGTGCTCTGGCGCCTAACGCGTGGCCACCACAAATAGCCGCGGGAACGGCAACAACACTCGACCGTCGCTGGCCGCCGGGTAGTCATGCTGCATGGCCTGCAGATACAACTGCAGAAAATCCGCCTGCTCCTGCTCATCCAGCCGCGCCAGGTAAGGCCGCAACGCAGAGCCCTTGAACCACTCCACCACCGCCTCGGCGCCACCGATCAAGGGGTGGTGATAGGTGGTGCGCCACACATCCACCCGCGCGCACAAAGGGCTGAGCAAATCGTAGTAGAAACCCGCGTTGTGCCGCGGCGGCAGGCTGAAGTCAGCGAACCTGTCGGCCCAAGGCCCCTGGCTGGCAATCTCGCGCAAGCGGCGATGGGCCGGCTCGTCGAGGTTGTCCGGCGTCTGCACCGCCAGGCTCGCACCCTCGTTCAACTGCCGCACCAGATGCGGATAGAGGCTGGCATGGTCCGGCACCCACTGCAGCGAAGCGTTGGCGAGAATCAGGTCCTGGGGCACCTGGGCCGCCCAGCCGGCGATCTCGCCAATCTCGCAACGCACCCGTGGAATGCTCAAGCGTGGCCGCTGCCGGGCCTTGTCGACCATGTCCGGATCGCTGTCCAGGGCGACGACCTGCGCATCGGGGCAACGTTGCAGCAACACTTCGGTGGAGTTGCCCGGACCGCAGCCAAGGTCGGTGGCGTGGCGCACCGGGCGCGTCGGCACGGCGGCAAGCAGGTCACGTACGGCGCGGGTGCGTTCGTCTTCGAACAGCGAATACTGGGTGGCGGACCAGGACATGGGACGACTCCTTGTAGGGCAATTGCGTGCAGCATAAGCCATGTCGGCACCGCACAACGTAGGGATGATCCGATTGGCGAAAACGAAAACGGCCGGCCCCTTGACGGAGACCGGCCGTTGCGCGAGGCGCTACCGTATTCAGTGACGCTTGGCGGTACGCATCTGGTGCACCACGCCCATGACCACCACGATGGCTGCGGCGATGCCGGTGGAGATCACCAGGATCTGGTAGTCAGGCATGAAAGCCATGGTCACCAGCGCCGCCACGATGAACACGATCACCAGGTAGGTCAGCCACGGGAACAGCCACATCTTCAAGCGCACTTCCTTGCCCTCGGCCACCAGCTTGCGACGCATGCGCAGCTGCGAGAAGGCGATCACCAGGTACACCAGCAAGGCGATCATGCCGGTGGTGTTCATCAGGGTTTCCAATACGTCCTTCGGGCGCAGGGTGTCGCTGAAGTTGATCAGCGCGCAGAACACCGCCACCAGGCACGAGCCGATGATCGCGTTCACCGGTACGCCAGTGCCGGTACGGGTGAACTTGAACAGGCGCGGCGCATCGCCACGCTGGGCCAGGGAGAACAGCATGCGCGAGGCGGTGTAGTGGCCGGAGATCAGGCAGCTGCTCACCGAGGTCAGCACCACGAAGTTCATCAGCACTTCGGCATAGGGCACACCCAGCAGTTCCAGGGTGCGGCGGTAGGCGCCATAACCGGAGACGCCCAGGTGCGGGTCGTTCCACGGCACCAGGCAGACGATCAGGAAGATCGAGCCGACATAGAACAGGCACACCCGCCAGACCACCGAGTTGGTCGCCTTGACGATCTGGGTGGCCGGGTCCTTCGCTTCAGAGGCGGCGATGGTGACGATCTCGGCGCCGAGGAAGGCGAACATCACCCCCAGCAAGGCGCCGATTACCGTGGTGATGCCGTTGGGCATGAAGCCTTCGGCGGTCAGGTGGCTGATGCCGCGTACCTCGCCGAACTGCCAGACGTTCATCACCGCGGCGGTGCACACCACCAGGAAGCAGACGATCGCCACCACCTTGATCAGCGCGAACCAGAACTCGAACTCGCCGTAGTGCTTGACGTTGAAGAAGTTGACGGTGATCAGCAGCAGGGTCGTGGCCAGCACGAACACGTTGACGCTCACGTCGGGGAAGAAGCCGTGCAGGATCTTGCCCGCCACGTAGGCCTCCCAGGCCATGAGGATCACCCAGTACCACCAGTACAGCCAACCGATGGTGAAACCGGCCCAGCGGCCGATGGCGCGGTCGGCGTAGGTGGAGAACGAGCCGGTGTCCGGCGAGGAAGTCGCCATTTCACCCAGCATGCGCATGATCAGCACCACCAGGATGCCGCCGGCCAGGTAAGCCAGGACAGCGGCCGGGCCGGCGCTGTGGATCACGCTGCCGGAACCGACGAACAAGGCGCCGCCGATCACCCCGGCGATGGACATCATCGTCAGGTGGCGCGACTTGAGCGAGGCACTGAGCTTGCTCTCGTGCCCATCCTTCGCGGTGGTGGATGTGGATGTAGCGTCCATCAGTTATTTACCCCGTGCTTCTTTTTATCCAAGGAAAAACTGTGAAACCCCGATGGTTATCGGTCTCACCTGTACATCAGTGCTACTGCGGGCAGGGAGGTGTGCGCGAGCACACGCAGGCCATCCGTGGCGGCCTGCTTACGCGGCCAGAGGCGACCCTCTGGACGAACTGAACCATGCTGGGAACGGACGAGCAGCGTCCGGCCACGCGGGAAGAAGGTGCGAGGCGGACCTCGACGGTAAAGCAGCGATGTTGTGATTATTCATGGCGCTGTCATGTGCTGTGTTGGCTATATCTGACACGTAATGTAAAAATGTCGAACACATTGAGCCATGCACAGCGGCATGAAAAACGCACTGCACTGTACAGGCCGCCGATGCAATACACCCGCTGTGCCCCGCAGGCGCCTGGCGTCGCGCACACCTGAAGGCCCCCGAATGCTCCAGCTACACCCGGACTCCTCCACCCCGCTGGTCAACCAGATCATCGACGGCTTGCGCGCGCTGATCGACGACCAGACCCTCAAGCCCGGGGCGAAGGTCCCGTCGATCCGGGCGTTCGCCTCGACCTACTCAGTGAGCACCTTCACCGTGGTCGAAGCCTACGATCGCCTGGTGGCCCAGGGGTTGCTGGTGAGCAAGGGCAATGCGGGCTTCTTCGTCAATCGTGCGGCGAACGAGCTGCTGGACAAGCACAGCGTCGAGGCCGATACCAGCCGCCCCACCTTCAACTCGGAGTGGTACCTGCAGCAGATCTTCGAGATCCGCCAGCTGCCGTTCAAACCGGGTTGTGGCTGGCTGCCCAACGATTGGATGTACGAGGAAGGCTTGCGCCGCGGCCTGCGCCAGGTCGCCGGTAGCCCGCTGGAGCTGTCCGGCTACGGCGACCCCATGGGCCTGCCGGAATTGCGCGCATTGACTGCGCAGAACCTGCAGCAGGAACTGTCGATCGTCGCCAACCCGGCGCAACTCATGCTCACCCACGGTGCCAGCCAGGCCCTGGACCTGGCCGTGCGCACCCTGGTGCGCCCCGGCGACGTGGTGCTGGTGGACGACCCCGGCTACCCCAACCTGATGAGCATCCTGCGCACCCAGGGCGCCACCCTGGTGGGCGTGCCGCGCACCCCGGCCGGCTATGACCTCGACCAGCTTGAGCGCCTGCTGGCCCACCACCGCCCCACGACCTTCTTCACCCAGCCACACCTGCACAGCCCGACCTGCTCGCGCACCCCGCTGGCGCAGTTGCACCGCCTACTGCAGTTGGCCAGCCAGCATGGCTTCCGCCTGGTGGAGAACAACCTCTACGCCGACATGATCGCCGACCCGCTGCCCTGCCTGGCGAGCCTCGACCACCTGCAGCAGGTGGTGTACGTGGGCAGCTATTCGAAAAGCATCTCGCCCAACGTGCGCGTCGGCTACCTGCTGGCCAACCCCGAGCTGACCCAGCAACTGCTGCACCTGAAGATGCGCTCGGGCCTGACCACCTCGCAGGTGATGGAGCGCGTGGTGTACGCCGCGATCATCGACGGCCGCTGGCGCAAGCACCTCAAGCGCCTGCGCCAGCGCCTGGCCGAGGCGCACCAGGAAGTGGGCCGGCACCTGCATCGGCTGGGTTTCGAGCTGTTCATCGAGTCGGACGAAGGGATGTACATCTGGACCCGGCATCCGGCCATCCCCGACAGCGCCGCCCTGCTCGACGATGCGCTGGAGAAAGGCATCATGCTCGGGCCCGGGCAGTTGTTCATGGTCGATGCCAAGGCCACTGGGTGGATGCGCTTCAACGTGGCGTTCAGTACCGACCCGGCGATGTGGGAGTTGCTGGAGAAGGTGTTGGTGAAGCATGTGCGCCGGGGCGCTTGATATACCAAGTGACACTGGAAGGCACTGCCGGACCTGGGGCTAAGCAACATACGGCTACTCGATATCCGGCCCGGTTTGCTACGCCAAAACGGGCACTGTTCATGTGGATAGTTTCGGACAGTGCACGCCTGGCTTGAAGTCTCCGTTCGGAAAATCACTTCGTTTGAGGGGCTAGTCGAGCTTTTTCATAGACTTCATATGTGATTACATCACCGCTAATTCCAAGGGCATCCTTGAACCTCTTGAATTCTGCTTTTGCCTGCTCTTCAAAGGACGGCATTCCTGGCTTCAGCTCAACGATCATGTCAGATTAAAAAACTTTCATATGTGATGGTACTTTTACCTTTAGCCTGCTTATCAAATTCCCATTTGATCATCATCTTGGCGGAATCATTTGCTGTTGTCATGGCGTAATTTCCAGTACACGGATTGGGTTTCAGCTCATGCATCATCCGGCCAACAGATACTGCCCACAACTGGCAGAAATGATAGGACTACGGCTGCGGTAAACTGACGAGGTGAAGCGATTCCTCACAACAAGGAACTGCACTCATCGATTAGCCCGTGGCCGGCAAAGTCGTACCAGAAATGGCGCATTGTTACATGCACCAGTACGCATGCTTGCAAAAGAATGCCCGCGCATTCGCCTCCAGGCTCTCCAGGTGATACCCGCCCTCCTGCACGATCAGGCACGGCAATCGCAACCCACGAATCTGTTCACCCAGCCGGGCGAACCCTTCGGTAGTCACCGCCACCTTGCTCTGCGGGTCCAGCTCGTAGATATCGAAGCCCAGCGAAAGCACCAGCACCTCGGCGCCGAAGTCCTTCACCGCTTGCAACGCAACCTCCAGCTGCGCCATGAAGTCCGCTTCACTCGCCCCGTGGGCCATCGGCAGGTTGAGATTGCAGCCCTCTCCTGCTCCGCTACCGCGCTCGTCGGCAAAGCCCGCTACTCCTGGATAGAAATTGGTCGGGTCGCCATGCACCGAGACGTACAGCACGTCGTCCCGCTCGTAGAAAATCTCCTGGATGCCCTGCCCATGGTGCATGTCGGTATCCAGGATCGCCACGCGCTGGTAGCGGCCGCGCAACACCTGGGCCGCGACGGCGGCGTTGTTGAGGTAGCAGAAGCCACCGGCGGCGTCGTACCGGGCATGGTGCCCCGGCGGACGGCACAGGGCATAGGTGGCGGATTCTCCGTCAAGGATGGCCTGGGCCGCGGCGACGGCGCTCTGTGCCGACCAGTAGGCGGAGCGCCAGGTATGCTCCCCCACCGGGCAACTGCCATCGGCCAGGTAGCGCCCGGCCTGGGCAAGAATGCCGCGCAGGGCGTTGGGTTCGCGAACGAAGATGTTGGACATCACCTCGTCGCCCCAGTCCTCGGGCACCTCCTTCCAGCGCGCATGAGCTTCTTCGAGGAACGCCAGGTAGGCTTCGCCATGCACCGCCTTGAGCGGAGCAAGGCCGGCATCTTCGGGCTTGCGGATATCGAAGCCAAGGTCCTTGGCGGCCTGCAGCAGGCGCTGGGCGCGCTCGGGGACTTCCTGCGGGGTGCGCATGGCGCCGCGCGAATAGTAGCTGCGCGGGTGGTGGAGCAATTGTTCCGGGTGGAAATAGCAGCGCATCAGGCTTCTCCTTCGACAACCTGGCCGGCACGGGCCAGCACGGCGTTGAGCAATACATCGGCGCCCTGGCGGGCATCCTCGGGCAGCACATCCTCGGCCTCGTTGTGGCTCAGCCCACCGACGCAGGGGATGAACACCATCGCCGTGGGGCAGTAGCGCGCCAGCAGGATCGCGTCATGGCCGGCGCCGCTGACGATGGACTGCTGGCTGTAGCCCAGGCCATCCACCGCCTGCTGCACGGCGGCCACGCAGTCGGCGTCGAACGGGGTGGCCGGGCTGACCCAGTGGCGCTCGATGCGCACCGCCAGGCCACGCTGGCTGGCGATGGCCTGCAACTGCAGGCTGATATCGCGCTCCATGGCGTCGATGGCCTCGTCGCGGTGATGGCGCAGGTCGAGGGTGAAGCGCACCAGGCCGGGAATGGTGTTGCGCGACGACTTGGCGATGCTCAGCTCACCCACCGTGGTCAGGCCCTCGGGGGCGAAGTCGCTGGCCAGTTGTTCGATGGCCTGGATCATCCGTGCCACGCCGTACAAGGCGTCCTTGCGCAGCTTCATCGGCGTGGTGCCGGCATGCGCGGCCATGCCCTCGACGGTGACATCGAGCCAGCGGATCGCCTGGCCGCCGCTGACCACACCGATGCTCCTGGCGTTGTCCTCGAGGATCGGGCCCTGCTCGATATGCGCCTCGAAATAGGCGTCAACCTTGCCGCCCAGCGGGCGTTGGCCGGCATAACCGGTGCGCGCCAGTTCATCGGCGACGCTGATGCCGTCGGCATCGCGGATCGCCAGGGCCTGGGCCAGCGGCAAAGTGCCGGTGAACACCGCCGAGCCGAACATGGCCGGGGTGAAGCGGGCGCCCTCCTCGTTGGTCCATACCGCGATCTCCAGCGGCTTGCGGGTACGGATACCCAGGTCGTTCAGGCGGCGCACCACTTCCAAACCGGCCAGCACGCCATAGACGCCATCGAAACGCCCGCCCTCGGGCTGGGTGTCCAGGTGGCTGCCCATCATCACCGGCGCGGCATGCGGGTCGCTGCCCTCACGGCGGGCGAACAGGTTGCCAATGGCATCCACGCTCAGGCTCAGACCTGCCTCGCGGCACCAGCGGCCGAACAGTTCACGCCCGGCCTTGTCCTCGTCGCTCAGGGCCAGGCGGCAGCTGCCGCCACGGGCGGTGGCGCCGATTTCGGCCATGGCCATCAGGCTCGCCCACAGGCGATCGCCATTGCTTTTCAACATTGCGGATACTCCAGATTCAGGCCAGCTCGAGCTGCCGGCCAAGGGCGTAGCGGCGCGCCAGCGCCAGCACGCAGACCAGGGAAGTGCAGGCGATCAGGCTGTAGAAGACCGCCATCGGCCACCATTGGCCGCTGAAACTGTGGGCCAGCCAGGTACCGATGAGCGGGGTCAGGCCACCGGCGATGGCGCCGCACACCTGATAGGCCAGGGAGATGGCGGTGTAGCGCACGCGGGTGGCGAACATGCCGCTGACGTAGCCTGCGATCACTGCATAGAACGACGCCATGCACGCCGCCGCCAGGGCGATGCCGAGCACGATCAGCGGGCCTTCGCCGCTGCTCACCAGCACGAACATCGGGTACGGCGAGGCCATCGCCAGCAGCGCCATCAGGGCCAGGAAGCGCGTGGCACCAAGCCGCTCCGACAGCCACGCCGCCAACGGCTGCACGCAGAACTGGATGATCGCCACGAAGAACAGGCATTCGAGGATCAGCGAACGCTCCAGGTGCAACTGCTGGGTGGTGTAGCTGATCATGAAGGTATTGGTGAAATAGACCCCGGCGATGCCCAGGGTGTTGGCGCCTATGCACAGCAGCAACGGCCGCCAGGCGCTGCGCAGCACTTCCAGCACCGGTGCCTGCTCCTTGCGCCGGGTCTGTTCGGCCTGCTCACGGCTGGCGAGAAACTCGGGCGACTCGTTGACCCCCAGGCGGATTGCCAGGCCCACCAGCAGCAACAGCGCGCTGGCCAGGAACGGCAGGCGCCAGCCCCAGCTCATCAGGTCGTCTTCCGGCAGGCGGGTGACCGCGCTGAAAGCCAGTAGCGACAGGATCAGGCCTGCCGGGCTACCCAGCTGGGCGAACGAGGCGAAGAAGTTGCGCCGGCCCTTGGGCGCATGCTCCCCGGCCATCAGCACCGCCCCTCCCCACTCGCCACCGACGGCGATGCCCTGGACCACGCGCAACAGGACCAGCAGAACCGGCGCGCTGGCGCCGATCTGCGCGTAGGTCGGCAGCAGGCCGATGGCGACGGTGACCACGCCCATCATCAGCAAGGTGATGATCAGCGATTTCTTGCGCCCGATACGGTCGCCGATATGGCCGAAGATGATGCCGCCCAAGGGCCGGGCGAAGAAGCCCACGGCAAAGGTGCCGAAGGCAGCCATGGTGCTGAACAGGCTGTTGTCGGAGGGGAAGAACAAGGCACCGAACACCAGCGCGGCGGCGGTGGCGTAGATGTAGAAGTCGTACCACTCGATCATGGTGCCGATGAACGCGGCGGCGGCGGCACGGCGCGGTTGTGGCGAAGCGGCGGGCTTCATGGGGTGGCTCCTTTGGTTGTTTTTCTGGCAGGAGTTGTCGGGTCACGGTGGCGCTCTGACGGCGCCTGGGCGGCCGCATCGCGGGGCAAGCCCGCTCCCACCAGGCCTGGGTCTCCGTCAAGATCTGGAGGCAGCTGTGGTAGCGGGCTTGCCCCGCAATGAGGCCTGCACTGCTGGAGATCATTCATCGCGGGCGCCTATAATTCAATTTTCTATTTATTATTCGAACTATTAACCACGCTTATCATCGAGCCCGACAATGCCCGACCGCCTGCTCAACGACCGCCTCGACTGGAACCTGCTGCGCACCTTCCGCGTCATCGGCCAGGAACTGTCGATCAGCCGCGCCGCGGCCCGCCTGCACCTCACCCAGCCCGCCGTGAGCCAGGCGCTCAAGCGCCTCGAGGAGCAACTCGGGCGCCAGCTCATCGCCCGCCGTGGGCCGCGCTTCGTGCTGACGGAGGTGGGCGAGCAGCTGTTCCAGCTGGCCGGCGAGGTGTACGGGCAGATGTCACAGATCGGCGGCCTGCTGGAGCAGCCGGCGGACGAACTGGTGGGCAAGGTGCGCCTGTTGATGATCAGCCGTATCGTCAACGAACGCTTCGACGACTTCCTCGCCGACTTCCACCGCCAGCACCCTCGGGTTGAGCTGGAGATCGACGTGATGCGCAGTTCCGACATCGTCGCAGCCCTGCAGGAAAAAACCGCCACCGCCGGCCTCAGCCTCAACCGCCGACCCCAGCCACGGCTGGAGCAGCGGTTGTTCCTGCGCCAGCGCTACGCGTTCTTCTGCGGCAAGCACCACGCGCTGTTCGGCCAGATGGAAGGCGACCTGCAGCGGGAGAATTTTGTCAGTTTCACCAGCGACCAGATCGGCGGCATGCTCTCGCCGCTGACCATCTTCCGCGACCAGCAGGGCTTCGCCGGGCGTATCGTCGCCTCGTCGCCGAGCCTGGAAGAAGTGCGCCGCCTGGTGATCGCCGGCTTCGGCATCGGCTGCCTGCCCGAGCATGTGGTGGCGCCGGATGTGGACGCAGGGTTGTTGTGGAAACTGCCGCCGCAGGAGGGCATTGCCGACGTCGACATCCACCTGTTGTGGAACAGGGACCAACGCATGAGCCGAGCGGAAAGCCTGTTCATAGAGGCCTTGCTGTCGGCCGCAACGGCGGTGATCTAGCGGGCAACCCTGTAGGCGGACAGCGGTCGAGCGTCAGGCCTGCCCAAGTTCGCGGTGATCGCCTACAGGCTCTGCGGTACCCCGGCCACCCGTGCCCGCCCCCACCAGGCATACGCAAGCGCCAGCCACCCCAGCCCCAGCGCGGCGAACATCGCCACCACCACCTGGCTGTAACGCGCCAGCAACGCCGGGAACCCCGTCACTTCGCGAACCACTTGGATATCGGCGCTGCCGTCGGCATCGCGAATACTGATTCCTGCCTGGCGAATCTGTGAATAATCGGCGTCGAAGTACACCCACACCTTGCTCTCGCTCACCCCGTCGATGGCCGGCAGGTCGATGCTGCTGGTCGGGGTCGGCACCAGCGTGTCGTTGCCGGCCGCATCGCGCACCTGCACCAGCCCCTTGGCCGGCAGACGTATGTGCACGGCCTTGAGCGGTACTCGGGCGGGGTTGGACAACTCGATCAGCAAGCCGGTGCGGTGGTCCACAAGACCTGCTTCGAAGGGCCTGGCGAACAGTTGCAGGTAGGGGGCCTGGGCCAGATCCACCAACTTGTCGATCTGCGGATGGCTGAGGGTGCCGGCGCTGATTGCGCTGATCTGCGTGTGTAGCCGCTCATACTTGAGCAGGTCGTTGGCCTCGCTGATGCGTTCGCTGAATTGGCCCGGGTAGGTGAGATGGGCGTATGTCAGGCGCGCCTGCAGCCGGTCGTCCTCACGCAACGTCACATAGAGCGTGGCGGCGACGGCGACCAGGACCAGCAGGCCCACCATGGATTTACCGACTTTTTCCCAACTCACCTTGAGGTTCCTTAGTTTGGCGGGTGACGAGAGGCAATGGCTGGCAAGGGTGCCAAGAACAGGGGATTCGGGCAAGGGGCACTGCTGACGGCCCGCCAGCCACCGCGCCGCCAGCCTCAGCCGGGCCGCCCACCACCAACCGCAGGCTTGGCGATGACAGCGCCCAGGCCCATGAGGTAAAGCAGACCCCTTGCCCGGCCGCTTGGGCGGGAAGTGGGGCACATTCCCCACCCAGCCCTGGGTGTCTTCCCCCAGGTTTGCGGCAACTGCCTCAGCAGGCGTTTTTCGCGACCTTGCAACATCTTGAAACACGTGGCGTTTGGCCATTTTCCGCTTGGCACAGCCGTTGCTGGTCCCCTCTACAGGGCATATCGCCACTCACTGAAAGTGGCAATAGATGCCAGCCTGTACAACACGGGGCATACGGTAATGAAGAATTCAACTGCAACATCGACCCAGGTGTTCAGGTTGTCCGCCATCACGGCGCTGCTGCTCAGCCTGGGGCTGGCCAACGTGTTCGCCGGGTCGCTCGACGACGTGAGCCAACCGCCGCCCACCGATCCGTCCGCCTTCAGTGACCCAGCCGCCGATCCGCTGGCCCAGGCGGCGGCGCTGGAGACCTTGAAGGGCATGCCGGAAGCCAACGAGGGCTCGCTCGAATTGACCGACGGGGTCTACGGCACCCGCGCCACGGTGACCAGCAACAATGCCCTGCCCCCCGCGCAACAGACTTCACGCAACTATCCCACGAACGGCAAACCCAGCCCCTTGTTCGGCGCCGAGCCCTTCACCCAGCAGTTGCTGCTGTTCGAAGAATTCGGCCCGGAGAAACTCGACCCGGCCACTGCGCCCTACACCCTCACCTTCCCGCCCCCCGTAATCGGTGCCGCGCCCGCGCAGGATCCGGAGTATGTGGCGCGCAGCAGCCCCAACGGCAACGCCCTGGAGGCCTTCCTCACCCAGCCAGGGCTGACACCGTTCCCGTCACAGTACGCCAACGTGCTCGACCGCAACCCGTGGAAGGCGCAGATCGAGATGTTCCTCAACCGCACCGGGGTCGGCTCGCCCGCCGAAGGCCGACCGCCAGGAAAGGGCTGGTCGCACCAGCGCTGGAACGAGTTCTACCCCCAGGCCGCGTTCAAGACCGCCCAGGCCGGGGCGCGCATCAACCAGGGCCTGCGCGACCGCAAGCAGTTGCACAACTATGCCAAGGGCGAGTTCGCCCCGGGCGGGCTGTACTACCAGACCTCCGACATCCCCACCACCCTCGGCACCACCAAGGGCATCGATACCCGCTTCCACCCGAAGATGCCCCTGCAGGGCCACAAGGCACTGTGGACCTTCGACGGCACATTCCCGGTCAAGCTGCTGATGGTGCGCTATGGCCAGCCGGTGCTGATGCGCCACTACAACGCCCTGCCGATCGACCCCTCGGCCAACAACGGTTTCGGCCTGCACACCATCTCCACCCACGAGCACAACGGCCATTCGCCGGCCGAGAGCGACGGCTTCGCCAACGCCTACTTCTTCCCCGGCCAGTACTATGACTACCGCTGGCCGATCCAGCTGGCCGGCTACGACACCATCAACACCCGCGCCCAGGACCCGCGCGCCGCCTTCCCCTGCGCGCCGGGCGAAACCCTGTATGTCAACGATGCCTCCCCGGGCCTCAAGACCTGCGAGAACGGCAGCATCAAGATCCGCGGCGACTGGCGCGAGACCATGAGCACCCACTGGTTCCACGACCACATGCTCGATTTCACCGCGCAGAACGTCTACAAGGGCAACGCGGTGATGATGAACTACTACTCGGCCATCGACCGTGGCAACGAGGCCCTGGAGGATGGCGTCAACCTGCGTTTCCCCAGCGGCGCGGCGATGCCGTGGGGCAACCGTGACTACGACGTCAACCTGGTGATCGCCGACAAGGCCTGGGACGCCAACGGCCAGTTGTGGTTCAACCCGTTCAACACCGACGGCTTCCTCGGCGACCAGATCCTGGTCAACTGGCAGTACCAACCCAAGCTCAAGGTGCGCGCGCGCAGCTATCGCTTCCGCATTCTCAACGGCTCGGTGTCGCGCTACTTCAAGTTCGCCGTGGTCCGTGAAATCGCCGGCAACGCTGGCGAGTTCAAAGGCCCGAGCGGCTCCAACGTCTCCTATGCCCGCGTGCCGTTCCACATGATCGCCAACGACGGCAATATCATGGAACACGCGGTGCCGTTCGACGGCACCCTCGACCTCAACGGCGACGGCAACTTGCAGGACAACAACGCCATCCTGCCGCTGCAGGGCATCGCCGAGCGCTACGACATCATCATCAATTTCGCCAAGAACGGGATCAAGGTCGGCGACAAGCTGTACTTCGTCAACCTCATGGAACACGACACCGGCAAAGGTCCGAAACAGGCCATCGCCTTGGCCGACGTGCTGTCGCAAAAATACAAGGCAGTGATCAAGCAGACCAGCAAGGGCCCGGAATGGGATGGCGGCGACCCGGTGGTCGGCAAGTTCATGCAACTGATCGTGCAGCCCTACACCGGCCAGGACCTGAGCATGGACCCGAGCCTGTATGAACCGGCCAAGCCCGGCAAGGCTGCCGGCCTGGTGATGATTCCCCTGCCGATCGACCGCAATAGCGCCAGCGACCAGGTCAAGATCAAGGCCGCCCGCCACCGAGAGTTCATCTTCGGCCGCTCCGACGGCACCGACAGCGCGCCCTGGACCATCAAGACCGACGGTGGCTTCGGCTACAGCATGGACCCACGCCGCATCGGCGCAGCTCCGCAACTGGCCAACGAGGCCACCGACGGCGGTTTCAGCGGCGACGGCACTCTGGAAGTGTGGAAGATCAAGAACGGCGGCAATGGCTGGAGCCACCCGGTGCACGTGCATTTCGAGGAAGGAGTGGTCCTCAGCCGTGACGGCAAGGCCCCGCCGGAGTGGGAAAAATGGGCGCGCAAGGATGTTTATCGCATCGGCCCGGACACAGACTCCTCCGAGGAAGTCGAGATGGCCATCCGCTTCCGCGAGTTCGCCGGCACCTACATGGAACACTGCCACAACACCCAGCACGAAGACACCTCGATGCTGCTGCGCTGGGACCTGGAACACCCCGGCCAGTTCCAGATGATGCCAACGCCGCTGCCTGGTTGGGATGGCGTGGAATACGTCAATTCCGCCGCCCTGCCGACCTTCCGCACCTCGAGCAGTGGCTCGGGCAACGACAGCAACAAGCCGCCGGTGGCGGTCAACGACAGCGCCGCGACCATGGCCGGCAAGCCGATCGTGCTCAACGTGCTGGCCAACGACACCGACCCCGACGGCAACGTGCCGCTGAGCGTCAGCAGCCTGGCCCAGCCCGACTCCGGCCAGGGCACGGTCGCCAGCAACGGCACCCAGGTCACCTACACCCCACCGGCCACCGTGGCCACGGGATTCACCGCCAGCTTCACCTACGCCGCACGCGACGCCAAGGGCCTCGAGTCGCTGGCCCCGGCTACGGTAAACATCGCGGTTTCGCCCGCAGTGCCAATGGACGAGATCCAGGTCAGCAGCGCTTCGGTGCAGTTGCGCAGCAACAACCGCTGGACCTGGGAGGTTTCGGGCACCACCTCGGTGGCCGCCGGCAACAGCATCCGGGTGACCAGCAACACCACCAGCGGGCCGCTCGACCTGGGCCTGGCCACGTTGAGCGCCAGCGGTTCCGGGGCGCGCTGGAAATTGTCGGTGACCACCACCGGCAGCGGCCCGGTCTCGCCACCGGCGGTAACGGTCAAATCGGCGCTGGGGCAGAGTGCGACGGTACCTTTGAGCATCAAGTGAAAGAAGGCCGGGGGCGCGCTGCGCCCCTTTCGCCGCGGTTCGTCGCCACGACAAGCCGACTCCCACAGGTATTGCGCATGCCTTGTGATCGGCGCTGTACATGTGAGAGCTGGCTTGCCAGCGATGGCCTGCATCGCAGGCCCCATCAGATATCCAAGAGGGTAAGACCATGCCCCACACCTGGCGTCTGCTGCTCCCCCTGCTGATCATCCTCAGCCTGCCTTGCGCCCTGCCCCCGACCAGCGCCAGCGCTGACCCCGACACCCCCTGGGGCGCCAATTACTTCCCCAACATCCCCCTGCTCACCCAGGACGGCCAAGAGGTGCGCTTCTTCGACGACCTGATCAAGGACAAGGTGGTGGCCATCAATTTCATCTTCACCGGCTGCGGCGACTCCTGCCCGGTGGAAACCGCGCGCCTGCGCCAGGTACAGAAGCTGCTGGGCGAGCGTGTCGGCCAGGACATCTTCATCTACTCGATCAGCATCGACCCCTATAACGACACCCCTGCCACCCTCAAACGCTACGCCGAGAAATTCGCTATCGGCCCGGGCTGGACACTCCTCACCGGCGAGGCCGCCGACATCGAACAACTGCGACGCAGCCTGGGCCTGTACATCGAGGGCCTGGAGAATGGCCGCAGCAAGGACCACAACCTCAGCCTGATCATCGGCAACCAGGCCACCGGCCGCTGGATGAAGGCCTCGCCCTTCGAAAGCCCGTACATCCTCGCCGACCGCCTGGCCAACAGCCTGCACAACTGGAAAACCGCCAGCGCCCAACACCGCGACTACACCCAGGCCCCCGACATCCGCCCGCCCAGCACAGGCGAGCAACTGTTCAGGACCCGCTGCTCGTCGTGCCACACCCTGGGAGACGCCGAGCCTGGAGCCACCCATGGCATCGGCCCGGACCTGCTCGGGGTGACCCGGCAGCGTGAAGAGGCTTGGCTCAAGCGCTGGCTGATGGAGCCCGAGCAGATGCTCGCGGAGAAAGACCCCTTGGCGATGCTGCTGTTCGCGCAGTACAACCAACTGGCGATGCCCAACATGCGATTGGGGGAAACAGAAGTGGCGGCGCTGATCGGCTACCTCGAAGAGGAAACAACACGCTTGCAGCGCCCCGCTCAGTGACCACCGACCTTAGCGTAAAGCCACTACCAATATCATATGGCTACCAATACACGCTAAGCTTGCGGCCAGCCTGAGCATCCGCGCAAGCAGGCGGGACGCCTGTTCATTGCTGCGGATGCCTTCAAGCGCTGAAACTACCGCCACTCACTTTGAACCACCATCGCTTGGCGCAAAGCCAAACAAATCGCTGACAAGGATGTTGATGAACTCTTCAAGCATCGTGCGTTATTGGCACGCCGTCGAGCTCCTGCAGCCGCAGGCCGCCCCGAAGAAAAAGAAGCGTAACAAGGATTACGAACCATTCTTCCAGGACCTGCCGATCACCGCCCGCTCGCTCCCCTGGTCAGCGACGAACGTGCTGGGTCGACAGCGGCTGCCAAACAAGCGGGTCTGGAGTCACACGCTTTACGCCCATCTCTACGACAGCCTGCACGTCGCTCGCCGACTCGAAGCGCTGTACGGTGCGGATCAAGGCTACAAAGAGCCGCAAACCAGAGAGTCGGCTCTGTTCTCGCTGAAATTCGACGAGTTGGGGCAGATGGTCGTCGACAGCTTCGTACTGTCCAGCGAAGCATGGTTCCTTGGCTGCGCTATCCACAAGCGAGACTGGACATCGGGCTTCGAAGACACGCAGAACGCTTTGCGCGAGGACAGCAAGCGCCTGCTCGGTGGCGTGGTGAGCGCTGACGCCCTGGAAGAAATGACCTGGCAGGTTCGCCATCATCTCGGGCTGGACGAGTTCTTCGGTGCCCAGAACCGTCAGCATCGCTTCCGCTCCCAGCCGGTCGATCCGAAGCAACCCGAGCAGGAAGACGATCCCCTTAACAGTTTCCTGCTCGACGACCTGGTCAAGGTAGCTAGCGCACTTGATCAGGGCCACGTCAGCCCGCCACTGGAACGTTACCTGACAGAGCAACACAGCGAACCGCGCTTGCATCTGGATAGCCGCGATGCCGACCTGCCCTTGATTCGATGCCTGGCCCCCGCTCGCTATCCCAAGGGTTGCTGGCCGGCAGACCGCCATCTGGGCTTGGTTCACTCACAACAAGTGGCGATCAACAGCCTGCTCGAGACCCTGGGAGACAGTCATGGGCTGATGGGGATCAATGGCCCGCCTGGCACTGGCAAGACCACTCTGTTGCGAGACCTGATCGCAGCAGTCGTCACCGAACGAGCGGACGTACTGGCGTCATTCGAAAAAGCCTCCGACGCCTTCCTGCAGGATGGCCGAGAGGTAGCCAGCGACGGAGGCACCGGCCGAACGACCTACGCGCTGCATCCAGACCTGCTGGGGTTCGAAATCGTCGTCGCCTCCTCGAACAATGGCGCCGTCGAGAACATCACGCTCGAGCTGCCACAGCAGGACAAGATCGATGCCTCCTGGCTGCCGCAAGCCGCGTATTTCAGCGAACTGGGAGGGCTAGTCAGCGGCCAGCCAGCCTGGGGGCTGGTCTCCGCCGCGCTGGGCAGCAAGGCCAAGCGCAAGCAGTTCGTGGAACGTCTTCTTGATGGCAGGCGCCCTGCAAAAACGTCGAAGGCGGGGCTCCCCGTCGAAGCCGCAGAGCTTGAGGACGACAACGACGACATGGATGGCCTCGGCGCTTCGAGCGCACCTGCACCACAGCCCCCCTCTCCCGAGCTGCCTCCTGTGCAGGGCATGACAGCCTGGTTGAACGAGCGCATACCGCGCAGCAAGGCACTGACGACCACCGAAAAAGCCAGGGTCTGGCAGAGCGCTATTGCCCGCTATCGCCAGGCTACTCAGGCGGAGCAGGCTGCTCGCGCCCAGCTCGACAGGTTACTCACACAAATCGATGCCGTAGTCGCTGCCCGCCAGCAGGTCAAACAGGCTGAACAGGCTCGCCAGACTCACGTCGAAGCGCTTCGCTCGCTTTCCGATCGGCAACGCGAAGTCGAAAGCAGCACGCTACAACCGGCCCGTGAACAATTGCGCCAGGCGCTGCAGGCGATTACCGCACACAGTGCAGAAAAACCCGGCCTATTGGCCAGCCTGCTGAGCCTCTGGGGTGCCCGTCGAGCCTGGGCCGCACGACAGCGGCTACTGGACAGCGGCCACGCCCTGGCACGCGAAGCATTCGCCAGTGCCGAGCGCCAGGTCCAAGAGCTGTGCGCACGCCGAGACGCAGCGGCTCAACAACTGGCGCAGGACGAACAAGCCATCGCCCAAGCCATAGATCTGGCTACCACGCAGATCGAAACTACCCGCAGCCTTGCCCTTGCTGGCGAGGCCAGGCACTTGCTGACTTGGCTTGAGCGTGGCGAACTCGATCGCAGCGCCAGCACCGAACTGCGCGAACCCTGGATGCTTGACGGCTGGCGGCAGGCCAGGGCCAACGTGTTCATCGAAGCGCTGGCGCTGCACCGCACTTTCTACGAACTCGAGCCCACTCGCCTGAAGGCCAACCTCGATTTCATTACCAGCGTGATCTGCAACGGCCATTTCGCCGGGATGTCACCGAACGCCCTGCGCTGCGCTTGGGCATCGCTGTTCATGCTGGTACCGGTACTGAGCAGCACTTTTGCTTCCTTCGCGCGTTCGTTCGGCAGCTTCGGCTGCGGCGAGATCGGCTGGTTGCTGGTGGATGAAGCCGGGCAGGCCACGCCACAGGCAACGGTCGGCGCCTTGTGGCGCTCACGCAGGGCGGTACTGGTTGGCGACCCCTTGCAGCTCAAGCCTATCGTCACTGTTTCCGACGCGGTCCTTGAATACATGCGCAACAAGTATCAGGTGAACGCGCACTGGCTGCCCAATCGCTACAGCGCCGAAGGCCTGGCCGACCTCGGCACGTCTTGGGGACGCATGGCCGGCCCCAGGGCTGGAAAGCGCTGGATAGGCCTACCTCTGGTGGTGCACCGCCGCTGTGACAAACCTATGTTTGATCTGGCCAACCTCATCGCCTACGACAATGCCATGGTATACGGCACGCTTACCCCTAGCCCAGACAAGGAAACGCCCGCCAGCCTGCCCACGGGGTGGATTCATGTGGCCGGCCCTTCAAGTGGCAATTGGGTAGAGAATGAAGGCATTGCGCTCGAACGCCTGCTTGCCAAGCTCGATGTCGACGGTGTGAAGCGCTCTGATATCGCCGTGATCACGCCATTCCAGGACGTGCGCAACCAGCTCAAGGGCCGCCTTCCAGAGAAGATGGTGCACGGCACGATCCACACCATGCAAGGCAAGGAGGCCGCCGTCGTCATCCTCGTGCTTGGCGGCAACAGCGAGCAACGCGGTGCACGCGACTGGGCCGTTGAACAGCCAAACCTGCTCAACGTGGCGGCTACCCGCGCCAAACGCCGGCTTTATGTGATTGGCGACTACCACGATTGGTCTACACGCCTGCACTTGCGGGATGTCATGCATTGGCTGCCACTGCTCAACAGACAGCCGGTAACGATCAACGCGCCCGCCTGACAACCGCTGACAGCGGTCTCGGGAGGCTCGCCCCTTGACCGCCGTGTCGCCATGACTCCATGCTCGTCCGCTTCCACCCCACGCTCAAGGAATGACCGCATGAAGCTGGAAACACTCGCCATCCACGCGGGCTTCAGCCCCGACCCGACCACCAAGGCGGTGGCCGTGCCGATCTACCAGACCACCTCGTTCGCCTTCGACGACACCCAGCACGGGGCCGACCTGTTCGACCTCAAGGTGGCCGGGAACATCTACTCGCGCATCATGAACCCCACCAACGATGTGCTCGAACAGCGCATGGCCGCCCTTGAAGGCGGGGTGGGTGCGCTTGCGGTGGCCTCGGGCATGGCCGCCATCACCTACGCCATCCAGACCGTGGCAGAAGCCGGCGACAACATCGTCTCGGTGGCCAAGCTGTACGGCGGTACCTACAACCTGCTGGCGCACACCCTGCCGCGCCAGGGCATCACCACCCGCTTCGCCGCCCACGACGACATCGCCGCCCTCGAGGCACTGATTGATGATCGCACCAAGGCGGTGTTCTGCGAGTCCATCGGCAACCCTGCCGGCAACATCGTCGATATTGCCGCGCTGGCGGAGGCCGCCCACCGCCACGGCGTGCCGCTTATCGTCGACAACACCGTGGCCACGCCTATCCTCTGCCGCCCGTTCGAACACGGCGCCGATATCGTCGTGCACTCGCTGACCAAGTACATCGGCGGCCACGGCACCAGCATCGGCGGCATCGTCATCGACTCGGGCAAATTCCCCTGGGCCGATCACAAGCAACGTTTCGCCCTGCTCAATACCCCCGACCCGTCCTACCACGGCGTCACCTACACCGAAGCTTTCGGCCCTGCCGCCTTCATCGGCCGCTGCCGCGTGGTGCCGCTGCGCAACACCGGCGCCGCGCTGTCGCCGTTCAATGCCTTCCTGATCCTGCAAGGCCTGGAGACCCTGGCCCTGCGCATGGAGCGCCATACCGAGAATGCGTTCAAGGTTGCCCGCTTCCTGCAGGAACACGACCAGGTGGCCTGGGTGAAGTACGCAGGCCTGCCGGACCACCCCGAACATGCCCTGGCCCAGCGCTATACCAGTGGCAAACCGGCGTCGATCCTCTCGTTCGGCATCAAGGGTGGCCAAGCGGCCGGGGCCCGCTTCATCGATGCGCTGCAATTGGTGGTGCGCCTGGTGAATATCGGCGACGCCAAGTCGCTGGCCTGCCATCCTGCCTCCACCACCCACCGCCAGTTGAACGATGAAGAGCTGGAAAAAGCCGGCGTACCACGGGACATGGTGCGCCTGTCGATAGGTATCGAGCACAGCGACGACATCATCGCCGACCTTGCCCAGGCCCTGGAGGCCAGCCGCGGCTGATCCACCCGCGCCCCACCCAATGCCGACGGCGGGCGCCCCCTTGCAGAACCGGAACCGCGCGCAATGACCCTCTTCTACCTGAAACTCCTCGTCACCCCGCTGCTGATGTGGGCCATCTCCCTCGCCTCAAGGCGCTGGGGCGGCCTGCTCGGTGGTTTGCTGTCCGGCCTGCCAATCACCTCGGCGCTGGTGATGACCTTTCTGTGCCTGGAGCAAGGCACGGCCTTCGCCCTGGGCGCGGTGCCGGGTGCGCTGGGTGGACTGGCGGCCGTGCAGGCCACCTACACCTTCTACCTGTTCGCCACGCACAAGCTCGGCATCGCTGCGGCGGTATCGCTGGCGATCCTGTTCTATGGCCTGGCGGCCTATGCCTTCACCCACTGGGGCGGGTTGTACCTGTCGGTCGGCGTGGCGCTGCTGCTGATCGGCGTGCTGATCCGCGCCAGCGGCCGCGAGCCCAGGCCCGATACGCTTGCCCGGCCTCGGCACCGTTATTGGGAGATCCCCTTGCGCATGGTGTCCGCCACCGCGCTGCTGATGCTCACCACCAGCCTGGCCAGTTGGCTGGGGCCGGCGACCAGCGGGATGCTGGCGCCGATCCCGGTGATTGCCTGGCCGTTGGTGGTGTTCGCCCATGTCCAGGGCGGCCGCGCCGGGATGGCGGCGATGGTGCGGGGCAATGCGATTGGGGCGGTGGGGGTGATTGCGTTTTATCTGGCGATGGCGGGGTTGCTCGAACATACGGGCGTCGCCATTACCATGCTGGTTGCGATGGCGACCGCCGTTGGCCTCACCGTCGCCCTGGCAGCACTGTTGAAAGGGCGTGCCTAGCTGCCGAAATCGACGGCACATCGGTATCGCCGACATTGCTACCCCCGCAAGGGGAACACACGGAGAGACACCATGGATCTGGATCAGGCACGCACCCTGCTTGCCGAGGCTGAACGGCATCGCCAGCCGGCGTATGAGCCAAGCATTTTTGCCCTCGGAGGGCGCGGTTACTACGAAAACCCCACCACTGACCTGCTCGCATTCTTTCTCGACCCCAACCAGGTCCATGGTTTTGGTGATTGCTTCCTCGGCGCCCTGCTAGGCTGCATCTGCAAAGAGTCACCTCCCGAGCCGACCCTGCGCCTGCCTCCGCAACGTGAAGTGACCACCACCAATGGCAAGCGCATCGACCTGCTGCTGCAAGGTGAGGACTGGCTGCTGATTCTCGAGAACAAGATCTTCCACGCTCAGGTCAACCCGTTCGCCGATTACGAACTCTATGCCGAAACATTGGTGGGTGGCCGCGACAAGCGCGTGTTGTTCGCGGTGCTGTCACCGTCGGGCAGCAACGTCGCCGATGGTTGGACAGGGCTCAGCTATGCCGACCTGCTCGGCGCCCTGCGCAGAGCACTGTCGCAAAACGTCGAGCACAGCCGGCTGAACAAATGGCGTGTGCTGGCAGACGAGTTCCTGCTGCATCTGGAAAACATCACCGTGGAGCGTGACATGAACCCTGAGAGCATTGATTTCATCTTCGATCACCTGCCGCAGATCAATGCCCTGAACAAGCTGCGTGACCAGGCACTCGAGGCGCTGGATAGCAAGATCATCGCCCACTTGCAGGCCGAGATCGACGGCTTCGAAACCTACACCCGCCGGCAACCCTGGGCGGACGGACCGGCGCTGCGTTACGCCTGCAACGACTGGGTCGAGTGGTCGGATGTGGTGCTCTACCTGGATGGCAGCCAGGCGCCACTGCGACCGACCATCCGCGTGTACCTGATCAACGTCGACACGCGCCAGATGGAGTTTGGCCGCCATCTGTTCCTTGACACCACAAGGCAGCCCTGGACCGAAGGCCGGCGCGTGATCGGTTTTGAATGGAAGTTGGAAAGCTTCGACGAACGCGTGGTAATCGACACGGTCCTGGAGAAAATGCGGCTGTTGATGCAATTCGAGGCCGAAATGCGCTGACATCAAGCCACAATGGGCAGGCCGCCCCGCACTTGCGCAAGCGCGGGGTAATGTGATTTTCAGCGTTTCTTGCTGGCCGACACCCGGGGCCGTGCATCGACATAGACAATATCGGATGCCCTTTCGCCCTTGGCAGATTGCAACGAGCGGACCCGCTCAAGCTTTCCACCCAGTTCCCCAACATCCACCAGCACGAAAATCCCATGCTCGGTGTTTTCCGAATCCTTGTAGCGCTCCAACTGACACTCATAACCATGCACCACACTGGTGTTGGTCGACAGCTTGAACTCGACCACGACCTTGTCGTGCCAGCCGGCAGAGATCTTGAAATCAACCGGCCCACTTCCGCCGTCCGACTCAGGCGAAATATCCAGGCCGTACGCACGGCAAAAGCTAATGGCACTGCTGAAGAACAGATTTTGCACACTGCTTTCTGGCTTGGGCTTGTCTCGGTCCCAAAGCTCCTTCCACAATCCATGCGCTTCAATCTGCGTCTTGAATACTTCAAGAATTTCATGCACCACATCATTCATGGTCCGTACACAGGGGGCGTTCTGGAACTGCCGGACGACCGCCGAGTGCGTCCGCCGTTGCTCGCTGCCAAGCCGCTGCCAGAAATCCGGATCACTCAAGTCATCTGCGAGTTGATCGATACGGCCAAGAACTGCAAGTTTCAGTTCATCCATGCGCTGGAGGAGATCTTCGCAAGACGATGACCTACCGATTCTCTGCAAATAATCCAGGATCTGGTCAGGCTGCGGGCTTATGCCGGCCTCCATGAGCAAAGCAATAGCTCGCGTTTGCACCTCATGCCCGGCCTCCCGTTCGAACCTGCGGGAGAGACACACATCCCACAGATCTCGCCTCGTCCCCTGGGAAAAGCCAGAGAGGATGTCGACATCGGGCGGGACAATCACATACTCCAGACAGTAATCGATGGGGAACCTGCTACGCAGGCTGGTGATCATCTTGATCAACCCAAGACCTATGCGGGCATCAGGTAGAAAGGCCGGTTTTTTTTCGCTGATCATCTCGAAGAGATCCGCAACTGGCTCAGCAGTGCGCAGCATATGGACATGAAAGTCGCAGGGGATATCCCAGAGCTCGTTGCCCAGCGAGAAACCGCGATCATCTATCTTGCAATAGGGGGTAAGTGTGCAGACCTCACCTGACTCGAACAGATAGACTCGAAACCCTTTGCTTTTGTAGATATAGGACCTTCTGCCACCTGCCGCCGCCGTAAGGCCATCGAACAGCAGGACCGCCTTGGAGGAATGAAACTCTTCCATTGAACGAGTACGGGGGGAGTCCAGCCCACATTGTTCGATTGGAATTACTTCAACTGCCATACGCTCAGGCAACGCCTCGAACAGCTCGCGCTGATCGAGTACGCAGGACAGTACATCGCGGGTAACGCCAACAAAGTCGACTTGCTCCCCCCAACACTCCCTGACCGCTGCCAGCAACAGCGTTTCCAGCACGTCCATAACCTTCCTCATCAAAATCGCATGCCTTGGCAGGCTTCTGGCAACAAATAATGCCAAAACGATACCACGCCACCGTAGTGCCTAGGCCATCGACAGCTATGTCGAGATCACCATCGCCTGGGTTCCCCGCACACCTCGTTGTAACCGCGCCGGGACCACGTTGAAAATTCAATGATGGCAAACTGGCATTCCGCCAAACCTCGACAATACTGGCTCGTCACATGGATTCCTTGCCCACAACAACAAAAGGGAATTTGCGATGAGCCAGCCCCAACCCTTGGACGTCGCCATCATCGGCGGCGGTGTCTCCGGTACCTACAGCGCCTGGCGCCTGCAACAGGCCCACGGCGACAGCCTGCGTATCCAGTTGTTCGAATATGGCGACCGCATCGGCGGGCGGCTGTTCAGCGTCAAGCTGCCCGGCCTGCCCAATGTGGTCGCCGAGGTGGGCGGCATGCGCTACATGCCCGGCGCCGACGGCCATGTCATGGTCGACACCCTGGTGCAGCACCTGGGCCTGCCGAGCAAGGACTTCCCCATGGGCAACGAACTGCCCAAGGACGCGCCCATCGGCGCCCAGGACAACCTGTTCTACCTGCGCGGCCAGCGCTTCCGTTTCCGCGATTTCGTCGAGGCGCCGCACAAGATTCCCTACGACCTGGGCTGGACCGAGCGCGGCTACAACCCCGAAGACCTCCAGGTCAATGTGATGAACAGCATCTACCCCGGCTTCGACAAGCTGAGCCTGGCCGAGCAGATGCAGGTGCAGGTATTCGGCAAGCCGATCTGGCGCTACGGTTTCTGGGACCTGCTCTACCGCGTACTGAGCAACGAGGGCTACCAGTTCATGAAGGACGCCGGCGGCTACGAGGCCAACGTCGCCAACGCCAGCGCCGTGACCCAGCTGCCCGCCACCGAATACAGCGACGCCACCGTGTTCCGCACGCTCAAGGATGGCTTCCAGAGCCTGCCGCTGACCCTGGCCCAGCGCTTCAGCGAACAGGCCGGCGGCCTGGTGCCCGCCGACCAGCGCATCCAGATGAACCGCCGCCTGGCCGCCCTGAGCTACAGCGATGACACCGAGTACCCCTACCGCCTGCACCTGCGCCACACCGAGACCGTCAACGGCAAGACCCACGACCTCGAAGGCGAGGACATCGTCCACGCCCGCCAGGTGATCCTCGCCCTGCCGCGCCGCGCGCTGGAGCTGATCGACTCGCCGCTGTTCGACGACCCGTGGCTCAAGGACAACCTCGGCTCGGTGCTGGTGCAGTCGGCGTTCAAGCTGTTCCTGGCCTATGAGCAACCCTGGTGGCGCAACCTGGGCCTGGTGGCCGGGCGTTCGGTCACCGACCTGCCGATCCGCCAGTGCTACTACATGGGCACCGAGTGCGATCAGGCCGGTGGCGAAAACACCTTCAACTCGCTGCTGATGGCCTCCTACAACGACATCGGCACCGTGCCGTTCTGGAAAGGACTCGAAGACGGCCCCGAATTCACCGGCTACACCCCGCGCAGCCTCGAAGGGCGTATCGCCGACGACGCGGTGGTGCCGCGCACGCAGTTCCAGATCAGCGACGAGATGGTGCGCATCGCCCAGCGCCAGGTCACCCAGCTGCACGCCCAGGTCGAGCTGCCGGCGCCCTACAGCGCCGTGTACCACGCCTGGGACGCCGACCCCTACGGTGGCGGCTGGCACGAGTGGAAGGCCAACTACCGCCTGGACCTGATCATCCAGAAGATGCGCCACCCGGTTAAGGACCAGCAGGTGTTCATCGTCGGCGAGGCGTATTCCTATGGCCAGGGTTGGGTCGAGGGCGCGCTGACCACCGCCGAGTCCGCCTTGCAGGAGTTCTTCGAACTGCCGCGCCCCAACTGGCTGCCGGCCAGCTACCAGCTGCTGCCGACCCCGGCACCGGAAGAGATCGACTACGCCACCCCGCCCATGCCCAGCCAGGCGCCGCAGGTGCTCGAAGCCATCACCCAGGCCATCTGCGCGGGGGTCAAGCCATGAGCACTTTTACCGTGGCCGACTACCTGCTGACCCGGCTCAAGGAGCTGGGCCTGGACAAGGTATTCCAGGTGCCGGGCGATTACTGTTCCAGGTTCATGAGCGCGCTGGACACCTTCGACGGCATCGATGCCGTGGGCGAAATCTACGAGATGGGCGCCGCCTACAGCGCTGACGGCTACGCCCGGGTGCACGGCCTGGGCGCGGTGTCGCTGCAGTACGGGGTGGGCACTTTCAGCGCAGTTAACGCCATCGCCGGGGCCTACGTGGAGCGCAACCCGGTGGTGGTGATCTCCGCCAGCCCCTCCACCAGCGACCGCCTCAAGGCCAATGCCCAGAACGTGTTGTTCCACCACTCCACCGGCAACTTCGAGGCCGACCGCAACGTGCTGGAGCAGGTGACCGTGGCCTGCGAGATCCTGTCCGATCCGCACCGCGCGCCGTGGCAGATCGACAACGCGCTGATCGCGGCGCTCACCCACCGCCAGCCCATCTACCTGGAGGCCTATCAGGACATCTGGGGCGCCGAGGTCAGTCGCCCCCACGGCCAATTGACCCCCGCCCCGCGCCCGTCCAACCCCCAGGCTTTGCAAAGCCTGGTCGAGGCCAGCGTGCAACGCCTGGCCACGGCGCGCCAGCCGCTGGTGCTGCTGGGGGTGGAGATCATTCGCTACGGTTTGCAGGACGCCGTGCAACGCCTGATCGACAGTTGCGGCCTGCCCTTCTCCACCACCCTCGACGCCAAGACCGTGCTCGACGAAAGCCAGGCGCCATTCATCGGCACCTATGCCGGCCCCGCCTCCCGCCCGGAAACCTCGGCCCGGGTGGATGCCTGCGACTGCATCCTGGCCATTGGCGTGATCTTCACCGACGACTACCTGGACCTGCTCAAGGCCCGCTATGGCGAAATCGTCCAGGTCAACTGCGAACTGGCCCGCGCCGGCGCCGACTACTACCCCAACGTGCGCCTGCCCGACTATGTCGAGGCCCTGCTCAAGGCCCTGAAGGTGGATACCCAGTTCCCCCGCCCTGGCACCGCCCTGGCCGCCTCGCGCCCGCTGCTGGGCAGCGGCGCGGTGCCCAGCGCGCTGAGTTATGCGAGCTTTTTCGACAGCCTGGTGAACTTCGCCCACGAGCATCGCCTGTGGCAGACCAGCACGCTGATCCTCGGTGAAAGCTCGTCGCTGTATGTGGCCAGCAACATCAACGGCATGCCCCGCGGCAGTTTCATCTCCGATGCCATCTGGGGCTCGCTCGGCCACGAGACCGGCTGCGCCCTTGGCGTGGCGCTGGGCAGCGGCCGGCGCCCGGTGGTAGTGGCCGGCGATGGCGGGTTCATGATGGTCAGCCAGTCGCTGGCAGCACTGGCGCGCAACAAGGTCAATGCGGTGGTGTTCGTGATGAGCAACCAGGTGTATGCGATCGAGCAGGCCTTCGTCGACCCTGATGCGTTCACGCCAGAAGGTGAATTCGCGCCGTTCGACACCTTGCCCGCGCTGGACTATACAGCGCTGGCCTGCGGCTATGGCGCGCTGGGGTATCGGGTGGAAACGGTGGACGAGCTGGAACGCTTGCTGCCGCAGTTGCTGATGGTTGTGCAGCGGCCAGTACTGGTGGAGGTGAAGATTGCCGAGAAAGACTTTGCCGAGCAGATCAAACGGTTAGCCGGGCTGAGTTGATTGCACGGTTGATCGCCACACCTGCCGCCAAACAGTTAGCCGCTTTCGACTGCTCGAAAGCGGCTATTGCGCTGACAGCGCGGCTCAACTGTCGCCCTTCCCCTCGCTCACCGGCAGCTGCCCATCAATCATCGCCTTGGCGATCCCGCTGAGGTAATACGTTGCCCGCATAAGCGTCTGCGCCTCTTTCGGCTTGCTCAACGCCTGCTGCGTGAGCGCGGTGATGCAGCCCAGAATGATCGACGTTTCCTGCAACACCTCGGCCGTCGGCAACCCCGGTACAGCCTGCACCCAGTCGCGTACCGACCGACGCCGGGTACGGCCAACCAGGCTAACGATATTCAGTACGTCTTTGCCCTTTGCTTGTTCGTCCTTGTCCATGACCCCACCCCCGAAAAAATGAAAGAGCCCGCCGCGTTTCATCGTCTGGCGCCAACGGGCCAAACCGCGCGATCCTTGCACGGTGCTCTGCCCAAAGGCCCGGCCGACCCCGAACGGCGAAACACGACGAGCAGGGCGAGACTAAAGGGCCTACCCACTCGCTACAACGGCCCGACAGGTGGAAAAGCTACCTTTAGGAAATGGACTACACGAACAGCGGAAGAATGGCTGTAGGACCTACAAAATCCGCCTTGAACAAGCACCCGCATGGGACGGTCGCAGCGCATACGCCTTCAGCTTTCTGCTCTGCCCTGCTCCGCCACTTCAGGCTAGGATGTCACCTCGCCCCGCCAGGCCCAGCCACTGCCATGCCCAGAACAAGCAAAGTCACTGACCCGTCCTACGAACTGATGGACGACCATGAAGGCGCCTCGCTGATCTACCGCCAGCATGGCTTCCCCAGCCCGCTGGTGCGCTGGCATTTCCACAAGGAATACGAGCTGCACCTGATCGTCGCCAGCGCCGGCAAGGTGTTCATCGGCGACTACATCGGCAACTTCGCTCCCGACACCTTGTTCCTCACCGGCCCCAACCTGCCGCACAACTGGATCAGCCAGGTCGGCCCCGACGAAGTGGTGGGCAAGCGCGACATGCTGGTCAACTTCACTGACGAGGTACTCGAGGACGGCAGCCAGGTGTTCGCCGAGCTCACCCAGCTGGCTCCGCTGCTGGCCCGGGCACGCTATGGCATCGAGTTCCGCGACCCGGCACTGATAAACGAGAGCCGCCAGCTGCTGCAACGTATCGCCGACAGCCGCGGCATGACCCGCCTGGGATACTTTTTTATCCTCATGGAACAGCTCGCCGCCTGCGATGACTACCAACTGCTGTCCACCGTCACCTCTTCGCAACTGGCAGACGAACACAATGTCGAGCGTATCAACCGGGCGGTGGACTACATCTTCCAGCACTACGCCCAGGACCTGAGCCAGAACGAGGTGGCCGAGCACCTGGGCATGACGCCGACCTACTTCTCGCGGTTCTTCAAGCAGGCCGCAGGGCGCGGCTTCGTCGAGTTCGTCAACCGGCTGCGGGTGAGCAAGTCGTGCGAGCTGCTGGCCAAGGGCGAACTGCCGGTGACCGAGGTGTGCTTCGAATCGGGCTTCAGCAACCTGTCGAACTTCAACCGGCGCTTTCTGCAACTCAAGGGCATGACCCCTTCCGACTACCGCAGCCTGGTGACCCAGCGCCTGACCGAGCAGAACCGCGCCTGAGCCTTGGGGCTGCTTTGCAGCCCATCGCCGGCAAGCCGGCTCCTACCCCGACCGCAGCGCCTTCAAGCCAGCGCCATCCCCGTGGGAGCCGGCTTGTCGGCGATGGGGCGCGCAACGGCCCTTGTTCAAGCACTGCAAAAAAGTATCAGCCAAGGTGCAGGCGAGGCTTTGTCGGCGTCGCCGTGCACGGGTGTAATCAGCGCCGAGCGATACAAAAACAATAAGGGAGTTCACTGATGAACGACTCGATCAAGGCCTGCCTGGCCGCCGCCTGCCTCAGCCTGCCGCTGCATGCCCAGGCCGCCGACACCCTGACCATCGCCACGGTCAACAACAATGACATGATCCGCATGCAGCGCCTGGCCAAGGTGTTCGAGCAGCAGCACCCGGACATCCAGCTCAAGTGGGTGGTGCTTGAAGAGAACGTGCTGCGCCAGCGCCTGACCACCGATATCGCCACCCAGGGCGGCCAGTTCGACGTGCTGACCATCGGCATGTACGAAGCCGCGCTGTGGGGTGCCAAGGGCTGGCTGGCGCCGATGACCGACCTGCCCGCCGACTACAACCTCGACGACGTGTTCCCCTCGGTACGCAACGGCCTGTCGGCCAATGGCACGCTGAACGCCCTGCCCTTCTATGCCGAAGCCTCGATCACCTACTACCGCAAGGACCTGTTCGAGAAAGCCGGGCTGAGCATGCCCGAGCAACCCACCTGGTCCCAGCTCGGCGAGTTCGCCGCCAAGCTCAACCAACCCGATCAGGGCCAGTACGGCATCTGCCTGCGCGGCAAGGCCGGCTGGGGCGAGAACATGGCGCTGATCGGCACCGTGGCCAATGCCTTCGGCGCGCGCTGGTTCGATGAGCAATGGCAACCCGAGTTCAGCGGCAGCGAGTGGAAGAACGCGCTGAACTTCTATGTGAACACCCTCAAGCAATACGGCCCGCCCGGCGCCTCCAGCAACGGCTTCAACGAAAACCTCGCGCTGTTCAACAGCGGCAAGTGCGCGATGTGGGTCGATGCCAGCGTCGCCGGCTCGTTCGTCACCGACAAGACCCAGAGCAAGGTCGCCGACCAGGTCGGCTTCACCTTCGCGCCCAAGGAAGTCACCGACAAGGGCGCCACCTGGCTGTATTCCTGGGCACTGGCGATCCCCACCAGTTCCAAATCCAAGGACGCCGCCAGGACGTTCGCCACCTGGGCCACCTCCGAGGCCTACGGCAAGCTGGTGGCCGAGAAAGAAGGCGTGGCCAACGTGCCGCCCGGCACCCGCGCCTCGACCTACAACGACGCGTACCTGGCCGCCGCGCCATTCGCCAAGGTCACCCTCGAATCGCTCAAGCGCGTCGACCCCAACCACCCCACCCTCAAGCCCGTGCCCTACGTGGGCATCCAGCTGGTGACCATCCCCGAGTTCCAGGCCATCGGCACCCAGGTCGGCAAACTGTTCGCCGCCGCGCTGACCGGGCAGATGAAAGTGGACCAGGTGCTGGCCTCGGCCCAGCAGTCCACCGAACGCGAGATGAAGCGCGCCGGTTACCCCAAGTAGCCCGCAGCGTCCCCCGACCGCGCCGAACCCCGGCGCGGTGACCGCCCCTTTTTGCTGCACACGGAGTCGCCATGAACACATCGGCCCTCGACACCCCGAGCCTCGCCACCGCACGCCCCGGCAAACGCCGCGTCGGCCCCGGCTGGTTCCTGGTCAGCCCTTCGGTGGCGCTGCTGCTGTTGTGGATGATCGTGCCCCTGGGCATGACCCTGTATTTCTCGCTGATCCGCTACAACCTGCTGTACCCGGGCGAAAACCAGTTCGTGGGCCTGGAGAACTTCGCCTTCTTCGTCACCGACGCCGGCTTCATGCCCGGCGCCCTGAATACCCTGACCCTGGTCGGCAGCGTGCTGGCGATCAGCGTGGTGCTCGGCGTGCTCATTGCCGCGCTGCTGGAGGCCGGCGAGTTCTGGGGCCGCGGCGTGGTGCGGGTGCTGCTGATCTCGCCGTTCTTCATCATGCCCACGGTCAGCGCGCTGCTGTGGAAGAACCTGATCTTCCACCCGGTGTCGGGCATCCTCGCCGCCGTGTGGCGCCTGTTTGGCGCGCAACCGGTGGACTGGCTGGCGCACTACCCGCTGCTGTCGATCATCCTGATCGTCTCCTGGCAGTGGCTACCGTTCGCCATCCTGATCCTGATGACCGCCATGCAGTCGCAGGATCTGGAACAGAAGGAAGCCGCGCGCCTGGATGGCGCAGGCCCCTTGGCGATCTTCTGGCACCTGACCCTGCCGCACCTGGCGCGGCCCATCGCCGTGGTGGTGATGATCGAGACCATCTTCCTGCTGTCGGTGTTCGCCGAGATCTTCACCACCACCAGCGGCGGCCCCGGATACGAGTCCACCAACCTCGCCTACCTGATCTACAACCAGGCGCTGCTGCAGTTCGACGTCGGCATGGCCTCGGCCGGTGGCCTGATTGCGGTGCTGATCGCCAATATCGCCGCCATCGTGCTGGTCCGCATGATCGGCAAGAACCTCACCGCGCGCAGCTGAGGAGCCCACCATGCTGACACTCAAGCAAACCCGCACCCTGAAGAACGCCCTGCTCGGCCTGCTGTGCTGGGCCATCGCCCTGGTGATCTTCTTCCCGATTTTCTGGATGCTGCTGACCAGCTTCAAGACCGAGCTGGACGCCTTCGCCACGCCGCCGCAGTTCATCTTCGCGCCGACGCTGGAGAACTACCTGCACATCAACGAGCGCAGCGACTACTTCGCCTACGCCTGGAACTCGGTACTGATCTCGTTCTCGGCGACCCTGCTGTGCATGCTTATCGCCGTGCCGGCCGCCTACTCGATGGCCTTTTTTGAAACCCGCCACACCAAGCGCACGCTGCTGTGGATGCTGTCGACCAAGATGTTGCCGCCGGTGGGCGTCTTGATGCCGATCTACCTGCTGGCCAAGCAGTTCGGCCTGCTCGATTCGCGCCTGGCGCTGGTCATCGTCTACACCCTGATCAACCTGCCGATCGTGGTGTGGATGGTGTACACCTACTTCAAGGATATCCCCGTGGACATCCTCGAAGCGGCACGCCTGGATGGCGCCGGCACCTGGCAGGAGATCGTCCGCGTGCTGCTGCCGATCGCCCGCGGCGGGCTGGCCTCGACCCTGCTGCTATCGTTGATCCTGTGCTGGAACGAGGCGTTCTGGTCGCTGAACCTGACCTCGTCCGCCGCCGCCCCGCTCACCGCGCTGGTGGCCTCCTACTCCAGCCCCGAAGGGTTGTTCTGGGCCAAGCTCTCGGCCGTCTCGACCCTGGCCTGCGCGCCGATCCTGATCTTTGGCTGGATCAGCCAGAAGCAGCTGGTGCGCGGGCTCTCCTTCGGTGCCGTGAAATGATTTCCCGCCATTCCCACGCCAATTCTGTTCTCGCCTCTGACAAGGACACCCACCATGGCTGACCTGAAAATCCGCAACCTGCACAAAGGCTTCGATGGCCACGCCATCATCAAGGGCATCGACCTGGACGTGCGCGACCGCGAGTTCGTGGTGTTCGTCGGCCCCTCCGGCTGCGGCAAGTCCACCCTGCTGCGCCTGATCGCCGGCCTCGAGGAGGTCAGCAGCGGCAGCATCACCCTCGACGGCGCCGACATCACCGACACCGCCCCGGCCAAGCGCGACCTGGCCATGGTGTTCCAGACCTACGCCCTGTACCCGCACATGACCGTGCGCAAGAACCTGTCGTTTGCCCTGGACCTGGCCGGCGTCGCCAAGCACGAGGTCACCGCCAAGGTCGACAACGCCGCGCGCATCCTCGAGCTGCAACCGCTGCTCGAACGCAAGCCGCGCCAGCTCTCCGGCGGCCAGCGCCAGCGGGTGGCGATCGGCCGCGCCATCGTGCGCAACCCGAAGATCTTCCTGTTCGACGAGCCGCTGTCCAACCTCGACGCCGCCCTGCGCGTGCAGATGCGCCTGGAGCTGGCGCGGCTGCACCAGGAGCTGGCCGCGACGATGATCTACGTGACCCACGACCAGGTCGAGGCCATGACCCTGGCCGACAAAGTGGTGGTACTCAACGGCGGGCGCGTCGAGCAAGTGGGCTCGCCGCTAGAGTTGTACCACCATCCGGCCAACCTGTTCGTCGCGGGGTTTCTCGGCACGCCGAAGATGGGCTTCCTGCGTGGGCACCTGAGCCGTAACCAGGGCAACCAGTGCGAGGTAGCCCTCGAATGTGGTGCGCGCATCGCCCTGCCGCTGTGCGCGGGCGAGCTGCATACCGGCAGCCAGGTGACCCTGGGGATCAGGCCCGAGCACCTGAGCATCAGCCCCATGTGCCAGGGCGCGCCGGGGTCGCTGCAGGTGACGGCCGATGTCAGCGAGCGGCTCGGCAGCGACAGCTACTGCCATGTGCGCGCCGCGTCCGGCGAGATGCTCACCGTGCGCGTGCGCGGCGACTTCGCGCCGACCTTCGGCGAGGCCCTGGAGCTGACCTTCGACCCCACCCACTGCCACCTGTTCGACAGCAACGGCCAAGCCCTCGACAAGCGCCTGCAGCAGGCGGCCTAAGGACCTTCAGGATGAAACTCAACCAACACAACCTCTCCCGCCTGACGATCGCCCGCCCCAGCTACGACCCAAGCCAATTGCGCCAGGGCATCGTGCACATCGGCGTCGGCGGCTTCCACCGCGCCCACCAGGGCGCCTACACCGACGCCCTGATGAACCTGGGCGAAGGCCTCGACTGGGCCATCTGTGGGGCCGGCCTGCGCCGCGAAGACCGCGCCATGCGCGATGCCCTGGCCGCGCAAGACCACCTCTACACCCTGTTCGAACTGGGTGACCAACCCGACACCCAGGTCCGCGTGATAGCCGCGATCAACGGCATGCTGCTGGCCGAGGACGGCGCCGAAGCGCTGCTGGCCAAGCTTGCCGAACCCAACATCCGCATCGTCTCGCTGACCATCACCGAAGGCGGCTACTGCATCGACGACAGCACCGGCGAACTCCGCGCCGACCTGCCGCAGATCCAGCACGACCTGGCCAACCCGCAAGCCCCGCAGAGCGTGTTCGGCTTCCTCTGCGAAGCCCTGCGCCGCCGCCGCGAGGCCGGCAGCGGCCCCTTCACCGTGATGTCCTGCGACAACCTCCCGCACAACGGCGACGTCGCCCGCAAGGCCCTGCTGGCCTTCGCCCACCTGCAGAACCACGACCTGGCCCGCTGGATCGACGGTCACGTCAGCTTCCCCAATGCCATGGTCGACCGCATCACCCCGATGACCAGCCCCGCCCACCGTCAGCAGTTGCTCGAGCGCCACGGCGTCGACGATGCCTGGCCGGTGGTGTGCGAGCCGTTTTTGCAATGGGTGGTGGAAGACAAGTTCGTCGCCGGCCGCCCGGCCTGGGAACAGGTCGGCGTGCAGTTCACCGACGACGTCACGCCCTATGAAGAAATGAAGATCAAGCTGCTCAACGGCAGCCACCTGGCCCTCACCTACCTGGGCTTTCTGCAAGGCTACCGCTTCGTCCACGAAACCCTCGCCGACCCGCTGCTGCAGCGCTACATGCGCACCTTCATGGACCAGGACGTAACCCCGCAACTGGCCCCGGTACCGGGCATCGACCTGACGCGCTACAAGCACAGCCTCACCGAGCGTTTCGCCAACCGCGCCATCGCCGACCAGTTGGAGCGCGTGTGCTCCGACGGCTCGTCGAAATTCCCCAAGTTCCTCGTGCCCACCGCCAACCGCCTGATCGCCGACGGCAAGCTCCTGGAGCGCGTGGCCCTGGTGGTGGCCGCCTGGGCCCTGTACCTGCGCGGCGAAGACGAGCACGGCAACCGCTACAGAATCCCCGACCCCCGCGCCGCCGACTGCCAGGCCCGGGTGGCGCAGCGCGACGGCCTGGCCGCCCGGGTGCTCGGCGACGAGGCGATCTTCGGCAGTGCAATACCCGCATCCAAAGCCTTCGTCAGCGCCTTCGAGCGCCTGTACGACAGCTTGCGCGAAGTCGGCGTGAGTGAAACCCTGCGCCAGGTCCTCGGCGACTGACACGGAGGTTTTCGAAATGGACGGACTGTTCCTCGGCATCGACTGCGGCACCCAGGGCACCAAGGCCCTGGTGCTGGACGCCGGCAGCGGCCAGGTGCTGGGCCTGGGCGGCGCTGCCCATGCACCGCCCCAAGGTCGCGATGGCCGGCGCGAGCAGGACCCGGCCGACTGGCTGCAAGCCCTGCGCACGGCGGTGTCCGCTGCGTTGCGCGAAGCTGGTGTGGATGGCCAGGCCATTCGCGCACTGGCGGTGTCCGGCCAGCAACACGGCCTGGTGCTGCTCGACGCCCTAGGCCAGGTGCTGCGCCCGGCCAAACTCTGGTGCGACACCGAAAGCGCGCCTGAGAACGCGGAGTTGCTCGATGCCCTCGGCGGTGCCCAGGGCTCGCTTGAACGCCTCGGGCTGGTGATCGCGCCGGGCTATACCCTGTCCAAGCTGCTGTGGACCAAGCGCCAACATCCCGAACTGTTCGCCCGCCTCGCCCATATCCTGCTGCCCCACGACTACCTGAATTACTGGCTGACCGGTCGCGTCTGCACTGAGCCCGGCGACGCCTCCGGCACCGGCTACTACGATGTGCGCCGCCGCGCCTGGGCGCCTGATGTCCTTCAGCACATCGAGCCCGGCGAGCGTCTTTTGGCTGCGCTGCCTGAACTGGTCGAATCCGGCGATTGCCTCGGCACCCTGCGCGCGCAGGCCACCACTACCCTCGGCCTGAGCCCACAGACCTGGGTCGCCACTGGCGGCGGCGACAACATGCTCGGCGCCATCGGCACCGGCAATATCGCCCCCGGCATGATCACCCTGAGCCTCGGCACCTCCGGCACCCTGGCCGCCCATGCCGACCAGCCCCACGTCAGCGCCCAGGGCGAAGTTGCGACCTTCTGCGCCTCCAGCGGCGGCTGGCTGCCATTGATCTGCACCATGAATCTCACCAGCGCCTGCGCCTTGGTGCGCGACCTGCTGGAACTCGACCTCGACCGCTTCACTGAGCTCGCCACCCAAGCCCCGATCGGCGCCGACGGCCTGCTGATGCTGCCCTTCTTCGACGGCGAGCGCGTGCCCGCGCTGCCCGAAGCCAGCGCCAGCCTGCACGGCATGACCAGCGCCAACCTGACCCGCGCCAACCTCTGCCGCGCCGTGCTCGAAGGCACCTGCTTCAGCCTGCGTTACGGCCTCGACCTGCTGCGCGCCAGCGGCCTGCCTGGCAGCGAAATCCGCCTGGTCGGCGGTGCGGCGAAAAGCCCGTTATGGCGGCAGGTGCTGGCCGACCTGCTCGGCCTGCCAGTGGTATGCCCCCAACAGACCGAAGCCGCCGCCCTGGGCGCCGCGATCCAGGCCGCCTGGAGCCTCGGCCGCCAGCTGGGCCAGGGCGACAGCCTCGAAGCCCTGTGCGAACGCTGCGTCGCCCTCGACGAAAGCACCCGAACCCTGCCCCGCCCGGCGCAACAGGCCGAGTACGAGGTCGCCTATCAACGCTATCGGGAGCAACTGCCTGCACGCTGAGTGCGGGTATCCTTCCCTTGTCTATCGTTCTGGAGAACTGCATGTACCTGGTGTGTGGCGAGGCCCTGTTCGATGTCTTCAGCCTGGAAAACAGCAACCGCAGCAGCGAGCTGGGATTTACCGCGATTGCCGGCGGGTCGCCGTTCAACGTCGCCGTCGGCCTGCGCCGGTTGGGCGTGGAATCGGCGTTGTTCGGCGGGTTGTCCAGCGACTACCTCGGTGCCCGGCTGCGCCGGGTGCTGGAAGAGGAACGGGTGGACTGCCGCTACGTGGTGACCAGCGCTGCGCCGACCACCCTGGCCATGGTCGGGCTGGATGCCAATGGCTCGGCGCAGTATCAGTTTCGCGGTGAAGGGTGTGCGGATCGGCAGGTGATGCTGGAGCATTTGCCGGTGCTGGATGAGCGTGTGCGGGGGTTGCATGTAGGCTCGTACACCCTGGTGGTGCAGCCCGTGGCCGATACGCTGATGGAGCTGGTGAAGCGCGAGCGGGACCGGCGCTTGATCAGCCTTGATCCGAATGTGCGGCTCAATCCGCAGCCGGATGTGGCGCTGTGGCGGCGGCAGGTGGAGGCGTTTGCTAGGCATGCGCATGTGATCAAGGCCAGTGAGGAAGACATCGACATCCTCTATCCAGGCCTGGAGACTCGTGACGTGGCCAGAGGCTGGCTGAACGAGCGCTGCCGACTGGTGTTCATCACTCATGGGGCTCACGGTGCCAGCGTGCATTGCGCGCACGGCTCATGGCAGCGCCCGGCGGATACGTCGTTGCCGGTAAGCGACACGGTGGGTGCTGGTGATACTTTCCAGGCGGCGGTGCTTGCCTGCCTGTCGCGGCTGGGCAAAGACAACCCAACAGCGTTGGCAACGCTCGATCGCGCAATGATCGACGCAGTACTGAGTTACGCAATCCGTGCCGCAGCGGTTACCTGTTCACGATCGGGGCCGGTATTGCCGTTCGAACGGGAGCTGACCGCCTTCAGCTGAGAGGCCGATTGGCTTCATCGAAAAGGGGCAGCACCCTGCCCCTTGAGCTCGTCGAGAAATTTGGCAACCCGCTTGGCATCTTTTCCATGCTTGGCCATGGCCGCAAGCTTCAACAATCATCGCGTCGAAACGACCGAGAGAAAGCGGACAGCCAAGCAGCGCTAAGTCGTTGACTACCCTCATCGTCCCTGACTGCACGTCTCAAGCTTCCAGCGGATCGCCACGCTCACGACTCGCTTGCGCCCAGGCCCGAAGATGGGCCAACACAGCAACGCCTTTTCGTCGTTACGGAACACGCAGTTTCACTCTGAACGGGTGAGATTTCCGAGGTTTCTTTCAGCGTTTTCCAGACTTAGGCATTTATTGCGGCAGATACACTTTGCAGACGAAACCTATATCAGCACAGGCGTACTGAAATGAGCATGGTCTTAATAGATTTGGCGAAGTCGTTCATCCGTTCGGAAATCACTGCAGATTCCTTCGAGGCACAGTTTTTTGAAATCTGGCACCAAGAGGGAAAGTCAGGTCTTCTGGCACAGGACTCCCAGGAAATCAAAGACTGCCTATATGAACTATTTGATTTTGCCGAACGCTACACATCCGACGCTGACAAAAAAGACTATGAATTGGATCAAGAGGCATTGAGTTCAGAGATCAAAAAAACATTAACGCGCTGCGGCCTCCTATAACGGCCGCGCCCAGAATACGATTTTCATCCTGGGGCAGTGGCAATGAAGCATGGCCCCACTCACTTTTCGTATAAGCCTAAGTGCTGCAGGCTTCTGGCCATTAGCACAACCGCCCTAATCGACCCTACTCACCCAGCACTCGTATAGTCCCTTCTGGCTTACAAAAACCAGGAAAGGACTCCATGGGTCACAAACTCCTACCCCTCTGCCAATGGCTGGCCATCCTGGCCCTCACCTGCAGCACCCCGGCCCTGGCCGCACCCGCCTCGGGCGACTACTGGATCATCTACGGCAAAGGCGAACGCCTGCACAACGAGGTGTACGTCGCCGATGCCGCCGGCATCATGCAAAAGCCCGGTGGCGTGCAATCGGCCCAAGTCATGCAGCTGTTCGAAGACCCAGCCTTCCCGACCCTCGCCGCCTACGAGGTGCAGGTCAAGTGCAAACAGCGGCAGATCCGCCTGGACAGCGCCCGGGCGATACGTCGCTTCGACGGTGCCGTGCGCGATGTGAAAACCAACGCCAAAGACTGGGTCGCACCAAAGGACTACTGGCTGCAGCGCACCTTCGCCTTCGTCTGCGCCCCCGACAACCGTGCGCGCAACCAGATGCTGTCGATCGGCAAGATGCCGGCGGCGAAGATGGTCGCCACCATCCAGGCCATGTTCATCCAGTTGATTGGCGTGCAGGCCAACAGCCAGGCGGTGCAGGAGCTGGACGACATGTTGGCGAACACCCCACGATGAACACGCGCCCTCTGCTGATCCTTGGCCTGTTGCTACCGACGTTGGCCGGCTGCATCCCGACCCTGCCGGAGCTGATGGCGGGCAACCAATGGCAAGGCCGCGACGCCAAGCAGGCCATCGACTTCTTCGGCCCGCCCATGCGCATGGAGCCGTTGCCCGACGGTGCTGGGGTGCAGTTGGGCTGGTACCGCGATACCACCTACGTGCAAAAGGAGGTGGTCGGCAGCACCGCCGAGATGCAAGGCAACGTGATGGTCCATACCAATTACTGGGACGACGTGGCCCACCCTGGCGGCTGCACGATTTTGATGTCGGTGAACAAGGCGCGGCAGATCAACGACTTTTCCACCAAGGGCCGCTGTAATGGCGTGAACCTGGTGCCATAGCGGCAAGACGAAAAACAAATCCTGTGTGGGCTTGCCCGCGAAGGGGCCAGCCCAGACAGCCAAGCTCCCCAGGCAGATACCCTCCCCCTACTCAGCCCCCGCCCAGCCATCAACCCATGATTTACATCCTGGGCCAACGCCTTGGCCATGCCACTGAGGTAATGCACCGCCGTCAGCAGCGTAGGCAGATGATCAGTCTCCACCATCGCCAGATCACTGATCTTGTGCACCGCACACATCAGCACGGTCGCCTGCTCCACCGCATGGTCCAGCGGATGCCCCGCCACCACGCGGAACAGCGGGTCTTGCACATTCACCTGCGCGCCTTCGCCGAAATGCCCGACGCCGGTGGTGGCGAGTTTCTTGATGCGCGGGATCTGCAATTCCTTATCCATACCATTCCTCCTGCGACCCCGCGAACGGCGCGGGGCCTGATCGGTGAACATCAAGTGCGAGCCCAGGCTCGCCAGGTCAGTGCCGGGATTGCACGCGGCTCAGCGCCACTTCCACCAGGGTGCGGGCGCTGTCGATTTCGTGCATGGCGGCGAGGGTCAGGACCTGGCCTGGGGGTTTGGCGTGGAGCAGGACGGTCTGCTGGCTGACGGTCAGGGCGCAGACGAGGTATTCGGAGATCTGGACCAGGAGGTCTTCGAGGGTGTGGGTGGTGTATTTGTCGTGTAGGGGTGGATCGGGGACTATTTTCAGCATGGTAGAGCTCCTATTTTCAAATGGAGCTACCGTTCTCTGCTGTCAAACAGAAAGGTGGCAGCTGTACGCGGGTTGACAGACCGGGAAAATAGGAAACCGGCGCACCGAAGTGCCCCACGTACAGCCACCATAGACGGCTATGCACGCGCGTTACTATCTTCCCGGTCTGTCAAAACCGGTCGCTGAATTGGCAGCGACCTGGCGAGACTAGATGGGTGATGCAGCGGCTGCAACGGGCTGTAAGGGGGTAGAAGTATGTTTCGGAAACGGACTACAGAGAAGAGGGAAAATCCGATTCCGTAGACCCTGGGCACGCCTGCTGCCACAACGAATATGAACCTGAAACGCATACGAACTCTCGCGCGGACGCTACGATCGCAATGGCGCTTTGCCAGTTTTTCTTGAACCGTTTGATCACTTTGGCGACGATGGGGAAATTTCCTACAAGCATCGGCGACAAAGGGCAACGCACGTGGCGATCAAAGCTGTATCGAAGGAACGTATTGATAAGGCTTTGCTGGAATTTGACCGCGACTTTAGAGGAAGACGAGAGTGGCATGGTTGGGAGACGAACCCTGCCCACCGCTACGCGATTGCTGTAGGGGGTACATCGTACCCAGCAAAGAAAATAGTCTCCTTGGCTACCGGCATCGCAGTTAGCCAATTCCCAGGCGGACACCTCACAAACCGCTATTTAGAAAAGCGTGGATTTTCGATCATCGAGCTGCAAAGCACTGGTCTAGAACCAGTCCTGCAGTTCGAGCCTGGGGCCATTTACGATCGAGTGACTGAAATCAACGGACCATTCGGGGGTAGCCGGCAGAGCGGCATAGCGGCATCCGCTACCTACCCGGCGATTTTTTTGTTTACTGGCGATAGTGGCGAGCAATACGGCTATGCCGACCGCTGGGACAACGGTGCATTTCTCTACACCGGAGAGGGGCAGCGTGGGCCGATGACATTGAACCGTGGCAACAGAGCTGTCGCTGAGCATGCAGAGACAGGTCGTGCGCTTCATCTGTTCAAATCGCTCGGCAAAGGAAAAGGTAATCGTTACATAGGTGAGTTCTGCTGCGCCGACGTCTTTGAACGAATCCAACCGGATGTTGATGGCAAGGACCGCACTGCTCTTGTATTCAGATTGGTACCTGTGAGTAGTCCAGAGATGGATATCGAAACTGAGTTGGAGACAGCGGTTGAACTCGCAGATTCGTTAGCTGCGGCTCGGATAGCTGCTCTGGCTGCCTGTAAGCCGGTAACGAATGCAATGGACCAATCAGCACAGCGCAAAATTTACCAACGTAGCCGAAAGGTCGCTCACTACGTCCTCATGCGTGCCAAAGGCTTATGTGAAAGCTGTGACAAGCCAGCTCCTTTTTTTAAGAAAGATGGAACCCCATACCTGGAGCCGCATCATGTAAATCGGCTCTCCGACGGTGGCCTCGACCACCCTCGGTACGTAGGTGCTGTGTGCCCATCCTGTCATCGCGAGATTCACTCAGGTGTACATGGTGTGTCGCTTAATGAGCAGTTGAAGCAGCGACTTAATGCAATTGAAGGCTAAGTTGATTGACAACGCTGCCGGTACCTAGAGGCACGTGTCACTCGGCTAGATCAGCCGATAATCACGATGCAAAACGCCAAGCTCATCCAGCCCTCGCGCGAGCATCTGACTGTACCCCTGGCGATCATGGATAAAGGGAGAAAAGATACTGTGGCCAAGCCATTCCTCGAAGCCATTTTGAGCCCCGTTTGCCAACGCCATACCCACCGAGCGCACGTCTTCGAATCTCCCGTGCTGCAGGTCATCTTGGTTGAGGTTGTCGTAGACGTAGCAAGTATCGTCATCGAGCTCTGACCAACGCTTGAACGATGCTCGCCTCACTTGGCACGGAACGCAGCGACCACAATGTTTATAGCCGAACCGCTGGAAGCGCCCACAACTGGTGGATGCCACGGCATGCTGCTTGAGCAAATCCTGATTTTTGCAGCCCACCATCATTTCGCCTTTCGTGAGCAAAGCATAGGGATTGCGAATCTGAACGTTGATGCCAGCAGCATCAAATATCTGTTGGAGCCGCCCCAAGTATTCGGGATGCGCAGTGCGAGTGCTCAGGCTACCGACCCGGGACATGGTCAGCGGTGGATTGATGGCGATAAACCCGTTCTCGCAGATATACAGCGGCACGGTCTCGCCACGATGGTAGCGATCGAGCGAAGTCGCTACGGCTAGGCCAAATGCCAAAAATACGATCGAGCGCGCGCGCTGGGACGGCTCTTGCTGCCCGGGCGACCTGGCCACGTGGTTGAGACCGATCCGGTTCAAACCAAGACTCTGTGCGAACAGATCCTGCTTCTCACCATCGCCTCGAACAATCTGGCTCACTGCGTAGGGTTTCACCCCCTGTTCGACCAGGTCAATTGCGCCAATCAAGCTGTCTAGACCACCAGAGAGCAGCACCACCGAATCTTCAACAGGATGCAGTACCTGCATCTGTGCCGGCGGCCCAAAACCACCAGGGTGAAAAGCCAGTGTCCACTGATCCGTTGTGAGGAACCGCAACGCCGCCTCCAAGGCACGAGCCTGCGCATTCCAAAACACCGGATCCAGCACAGCAATTTCAAGGCTGATCTGGCGAGTCCAGGCATCAGCACTTTTTGCTCTCAGATCAGTGAAATCAGCAGCCACCACTGAAAGCGCGATACTCAGAAAGTCCCAGGCTTGAGGGCTGATTTCCAAATGGGACCTATCCAGCAGTTCCCGAGCATAGCCACCAACGCTGACCTGCCCATCCTCCGCTTTACCGTAGATCACCACTTGCATGGCGCCATCCATACCCGGCACTGTGAATCCAGCTGGACCGCACACAAACCTCATTCTACGTACCCCTCAAAGACTTCAAAGGTGTCCTGCAGCGCCTGGGTAACAACCTGAGAAATCCTCCCAGTAGTCAAGGGCGTTCTGGCGTTTGCGATCTTGCGGAACGACGCGCTCACGCATTCTTTGATGTAGTCCTTGATCTCCTTCAATCGACGCATTGCGACGGATGCTGAAGGCGCTTTTTCCTGGATCGTCTTGCACATATCGAGCTCGTACCGATGGAAGACGTCCATCGCTGTGAAACGCTCAATCGCAAACGTCCGCTGCTCGGCTGACAGGTTGAGTAGGTCAGCGTCTGGGTAACGCACAAGAACATCGGATAGCGAGCCACGGATCGAGGAACGCTCAGCCTCCGCATCCTGAGTACCGTCTACTGGGCGCACGGCTTCAACCAGTGCATCCATCACTTCGGAGGCAGAGCGACCTTGCAGAAGGACTCGGTCAAGTACACCGGGGCCGGCTTGCTGGCTGCCATCAGCGACCGACTCAAGCGCACTGCCGAAGACCCCGGCGATCGACGCGGTGCCTCCAAAGCGAGCCGTGGTGGTTTTTGATCCACCATATCCATGGCGCACATATTCCCGCAGGCTCTTGCGCAAGCTATTGCGATTACCGCTGCTTGCGAAGTCACCGAGCCCCCGCCGCGCCCCCTTGAATCGTGCAGGAGGTGCTAAGGGTGAAGGTGCCTGGGGTGCCTGTCTTGGGTCATCGGCTTGGTCACTACCATCCTCGGACTCATCCTTGTCTGGCTCGTATGGCCTGTCATCTTGTGGATCTGCATCCGGTGGCTCGGGCGGCTTTGGCGGCACAGGGGGCAGCGGAGGAGTCCAAGGTGGTACGTACGGTAGGCCCTTGCCAGGCGGATCGTTATTTTGTGAGGTTCCCATCAAACTTCCTTATTGCAGCCTTCACCGGCGGACTGACTTCAGCCGTCTTCCAAAATTCGTACACTGACTTCGCCCAAACCTCGTCTGTAAGCTTCGGCACAATGCCCGCCTGGATTTGTGCCGGCGGACGAGCTTTCAGAAACGCAGCCAATCGAAGCCCCTGCTGAGTATCAAGTCGTCCGACTACGAGCAAGGCCTCCAGGATGTCAGGTACTCCCCACTCTTGCTCAGCACCTGCTTTGTCTAACAAACGATCCATCACCACGTTGATATCGACAGGCGCTATGAGTGCCAACCTATCCTTGAGCTGCTCAGCCATGTCAGGGGTAGCGAGCAGTGCGGTAAGCAGCTCGGCAGCTTCCGAAGACAGTCGGTCTTCGTCTGTGATGATCGGAGCATGCTCACGACTGACGTAGATTGCCCCCCGCAGATCTTTGTCTGCCAACGCAGGAGGCAGGGCGAGCCACTCTTTGACGAAAGGAAGATCCCAGGGCTGGTGGAGCGCTAGGGCTTTGCCCAACTTCATATCAGCTTCCCACTCGCCAAGCAGCACGGGCTTGCCGTCCTTGTGGGATGCCACCGCCTTCATCAGTTCTTCGTAGGCCTTTGGGTTACCGCTACGCTCGAAAAGCATCAGCTTGACCAGCACCGCTTCATCGACACCCACCCCTTGGGCACGAGAGATGCTCATGCGGATAGACAGGGCGTTCAGGAAGCGCTTGATTAGTCGAGGGTTTCCCTGGATACCTGAGGCAGACGTCATGACTGCAGCCAGGCGCTCAGCGGTGTCGAACTTGCCGATCAGGTCTGTGGGGTAGTCGCTATACAAGCTCTGCATGAACGCGCGATCCACTCGGTTGCCCTGCCAGGTTGTCCGAAGCTGTCCGCGCACCTGAACCCGAATTTCTTCGACGACCTCTTTGGGCAGCTTACTGTTCTCCAGGAACAGCATCATCATGTACGCCCGGACTTCCTGGGTACCCAGGGGAGGAACACGAATCGGCACCTGAATCAGTTTGTCGAAATAGCTGGTCACCAAGACATCATCGGGCACGCCGCTAAAGTGCTTGCGCACCGCGTGCTTGATCATCTCGTTGTCCGCAGCGATAACGAACGCTGTATTGCGTAGGAACAGGAAGAGTCGAATCGCTTCCAGCGTAGAGATAGTGGTCTCGGGCAGGCAGCGATCCAGGTCGTCGATCAACACGACCAGGGTGACCCCCAGCTCTTCCAGGATGGTCTCGAAGTTATCCCTGAGTGCTTGGATTTCCTTCGGCGGAGACTTTTTGGCAGGTGCGCTACTCCATAGCTTGCCGGCCTCATCCTTGGCTTTTTCGGCAGTGTCGTGCAATGCCTCGATGGCATCCTGATCGACCTGCCCAGATCGAACTCGGTCAACAAGGCCGATGATCTCGCCTAGCAGGCCCGGCGCGGGTACTCCCGTAGCAAAGGACAAGGCCGTGCTGCCGGCGAGCTTCGCAGCCCGGAGCCAATTCACCCGTGAAAGCAGCTCAGAAGCTTTATCTAGACCTTTCGCGCGCTTCTTGGCCTCGGCTTCCAGACGCGTGGCGATCACGTCCATCAGGGCGGCGCGGGCGTCATCGTAGCCTTGGTACAGCCAAGCGTTGAATTCGACGAATACAAAGTCCTTCGCAGGCTTCTCCTCGACTTGGGGCGGAGCTTTGAGGGACGCCTGGATCAACTTGATCATGGACGACTTACCCGCGCCCCACGCACCAGACACACCGATGGAAATCGGGCGGCCATCAGCTTGGTAGACGATCTCGGCGACCGTGTCAGCGACCCCAGAAAAGTTTAGGAAGTCTGTTTCCGTCTCGTTATCTACCCACATGGAAACCCTCCCTGGACGTCTTCAACGTGAAAGCTTTCCGAGTGAAAGTTGTCAGCGTGAAGCAATGGCAACCATGCACCATAGTAGCCTTTGCACTTGGCCAATGGCCACCACCTAACGGAGCAATGAGATGAGGAAATATCTCGTTACGTTGAGGTTAGTCAGGAACAGGTCGCACGCGCCTGTTACCTGCATTCCAGCATCTATGCGTGCTGGCTCATTTTCTACCTGGTGTACTTGCCGCTGCAGCGGTGTGGGGGACACGTGTAGCCCGCAGTTTACGACCGTCCGCTTACGACCCCAAGTGGACGCACAGCCTGGTTGCAATCCTCCGTGCTAACTACGCTACTCGGCTAAGCTGAAAAGCTTAGGCATACATACCTACCGGAACTTTTCGCTGTACCGCCTGCCTTGATGGCCAAAAGGTGAGGCGTTTCATAAGGTTACGTCACTGGGACAGTTCTCTATTCGAGGTGCAAGGGATATGCGCAAAAAAGGTCAGTCTTGGCTGTTACTGCTTATATTCTTTGTAGTGCTCTGGGCAGTCGGAAAAAAGGACTCGCCTAGAATAGAGGCGCCTCTTAGTCAGGCACCTGTGAGGTCCTTGACAACGGCCTCATCACTGGCGCCACAGACAACACAAGAATCTACAACAGAGCACTTCGTCAACGCGGACAAGCTGAACCTGCGCGCTCAGCCAGGCGGAAAAGTGATTTCCCAACTCAACCGCGGCGAGAAGGTGCAGGTCTATGAGCAGCAGAATGAGTGGGCCCGCATCAGCCTTGATGGACAGCCGCAGCGGTGGATTTCCTATAAAAATCTCTGCAGCGGCGTAAATTGCTTTATTAGCTTACAGCCCAAAAGAGAGCGACCCACTCCACAACCAGCTCGCAGCAAAACGTCAGAATATGGTTCATCGTGCCCCTGCTCTTCGGGTCGTATCTGCATAGGGCCAAGAGGCGGTCGCTACTGCATCACATCTGGGGGAAACAAACGGTACGGCGTTTAGCTTTTCTCGCTAGTGGCTGAGTTCTGTAAACCTGCCAATGCCGTCGGTGGAAAGTCGGTCCTCGGATCGCACTGCGTTGGTGCAAGCCTTTGGCCGTAAGCTCATACTCAGGCCTCTAGTGCTGAATTCGGGATACAACCATTAGGCTGCCAAGCGCTAATGAGCCGGCCTGCGTTGACTGCTGCAAGAGATTGGACTAACAACATAGCAGTACTCAACAACCCAAGCAGAAAAGGAAATTTTGCATGAGCATCAAGCCAGGTCCTAAACGCACCAACGAAGATGGCACTCCGGACAAAAGGCAGCGAGTCACTCCTGAAAAGCAGAAGGAGCACCCGGACCTGAAACCCCATAAGCACAAAAAGGGCGAATAGGGAAGAAAAAGCAGCTCTTGAGAGCTGCTTTTTTCTAGGATGTCAAGAGCTCCCTGTGATCGCTCACTGGCAGCTTTGGGTCGAACCTTAATCTCGGATTTCGATGTACTAAGCAGCCCGCGAAATCTAATCAACATCTCGGTGGGCAGAAAGTGAGGCGAAATTTCTATCAGCAGCAAAATGTGTAGGCATAAAAAAATCCAGTCACCGCTAAGTGACTGGATTCTTTGGAGTATTTTGGTCGGGACGGAGTGATTCGAACACTCGACCCCTTGCACCCCATGCAAGTGCGCTACCGGGCTGCGCTACGCCCCGACATCATTCTCGATACCGCTGAGAACGTTGAAGAATTTAACCTAACCTTTTGAATAATGGAAGCTTTTTTTTAAAAATTTCCACTCGTCGCCAACCAGGTCACTTCTTCAACACCACCAACACATCCTCTAACTCCGCAATCATCTGCCGAATCAGCTGTTTGTACTGGCTGGACTCATCCTTGACCTCATCACTGGAGAGCCGTAACCGCGCCCCGCCAATGGTAAAGCCCTGGTCATACAGCAAAGCGCGGATCTGGCGGATCATCAGCACGTCCTGGCGCTGATAATACCGCCGGTTGCCACGACGCTTCACCGGGTTGAGCTGCGTGAATTCCTGCTCCCAGTAGCGCAGCACGTGCGGTTTTACCGCACAGAGCTCGCTGACTTCACCGATGGTGAAGTAGCGTTTGCCCGGGATGGGGGGCAGCTCGTCGTTATGGCTTGGTTCCAGCATAGGCCTCTACCCGGGCTTTCAGCTTCTGCCCTGGACGAAAGGTGACGACGCGGCGCGCGGTGATCGGGATCTCTTCCCCTGTTTTAGGGTTGCGGCCCGGCCGCTGGCGTTTGTCGCGAAGGTCGAAGTTGCCGAAACCGGACAACTTGACCTGCTCGTTGTCTTCAAGCGCATGCCGAATTTCTTCGAAAAACAGCTCGACCAGCTCCTTGGCCTCACGCTTGTTAAGCCCCAGCTCCTCGTACAGCCTTTCGGCCATCTCAGCTTTCGTCAGAGCACCCATGCCGTTATTTCCTTAACGTGGTGTTCAACCTTTGTTCAAGCGAGGTGAGGATGGTTTGCAGGGTTTCATTCACCTCATCGTCGTTAAGAGTGCGCGATGGATGTTGCCAGGTCAAGCCGACCGCCAGGCTTTTTCTATCAGGATCAATGCCTTTACCCTGGTAGACGTCAAACAGCCTGAGGTCTGTGAGCCATTCGCCCGCATTGTCACGAATTACTTCAAGCACCGAGCTAGAAGCTACATCACGACCTGCGATCAAAGCCAGGTCACGACGGGTTTCCGGGAACTTGGACAGCTCGCTGAACTTCGGCAGGCGGCCTTCGACTACATCGCCGAGCACCAGCTCGAAGACGAACACCGGGCGGTCGAGGCCGAGGGTCTTGGCCAGCTCGGGGTGGATGGCGCCGAGGTAGCCGACTTCCTTGCCGTCGCGCTCGATGCGGGCGGTCTGGCCGGGGTGCAGAGCCGGGTGCTTGCCGGCGGCGAAGGTGAAGTCGCTCAGGGCACCGGAGTAACCCAGCAGGGCTTCCACATCGGCTTTGACGTCGAAGAAGTCGATGCTGTCGCGGCCGTTGGCCCAGCCTTCCGGCAGGCGGCTGCCGGTGACGACGCCGGCGATCATCGGTTGCTGCTGGAGGTCACCGAGCTGGCCGACGAAGCGCAGGCCGCTTTCGAACAGGCGTACGCGGTCTTGCTGGCGGTTGAGGTTGTGCTGCATGGCCTTGACCAGGCCCGGCCACAACGAGGCGCGCATGGCGGCCATGTCGTTGGAGATCGGGTTGGCCAGCAGCAGCGGCTCGACGCCTGGGGTGAACAGCTCGAACAGTTTCGGGTCGATGAAGCTGTAGGTGATGGCTTCCTGGTAGCCGCGGGCGACCAGCAGGCGGCGCAGGTTCGGCAGCTCGCCACGGGTTTCCGGGCGGGCTTGCGGGGCCAGGCGGGCCTGCGGGTAACGGACCGGCAGGTTGTTGTAGCCGTACAGGCGGGCCAGCTCTTCGATCAGGTCGACTTCCAGGCTGACGTCGAAGCGGTGACTTGGGACGGTGACAGTCCACTCCCCTGCCCCGTTAGCGCTGGTGTTCAGCTCCAAAGCGTTGAGCAGCTGCTCGACCTGGGCGGCTTGCATTTGCATGCCGAGCATCTGGGTGATGCGTTCGTCGCGCAGGGTGATCGGCGCGATGTTCGGCAGGTGCTGCTCGCTCACGGCTTCGACGATCGGACCGGCTTCGCCGCCGACGATCTCCAGCACCAGGGCGGTGGCGCGCTCCATGGCTTCACGGGCCAGTTGCGAATCCACGCCGCGCTCGTAGCGGTGCGAGGCGTCGGTGTGCAGGCCGTAGGAACGGGCCTTGCCGGCGACGGAGATCGGCTCGAAGAAGGCGCTCTCGAGGAACAGGTCGCGGGTCTTCTCGGTGTTGACGCCGCTGTGCTCGCCACCCATCACGCCGGCAATGGCCAGGGCGCGGGTGTGGTCGGCAATCACCAGGGTGTCGGCGCGCAGGGCAACTTCCTGGCCGTCCAGCAGGACGAGTTTCTCGCCCTCCTCGGCCATGCGTACGCGGATACCGCCGTTGATTTCGGCGAGGTCGAAGGCGTGCATCGGCTGGCCGAGTTCGAGCATCACGTAGTTGGTGATGTCGACGGCGGCGTCGATGCTGCGCACGTCGCTGCGGCGCAGGCGCTCGACCATCCACAGCGGGGTCGGTTTGCTCAGGTCGACGTTGCGGATCACGCGGCCCAGGTAGCGCGGGCAGGCGGCCGGGGCGCTGACTTCGACCGGGCGTACTTCGTCGTGGGCAGCCGGTACGGCTGGCACCACCGGGCGGGTGACCGGCACGTCGTACAGGGCGCTGACGTCACGGGCAAGGCCAGCGATGGACAGGCAGTCGCCGCGGTTCGGGGTCAGGCCGATCTCGATGCTGGCGTCGTCCAGGTTCAGGTACTGACGGATGTCCTGGCCAACCGGGGCGTCGGCGGCCAGTTCCAGCAGGCCGTCGTTCTCTTCGCTGATCTGCAGCTCGGCAGCCGAGCAGAGCATGCCGAAGGATTCGACGCCGCGCAGCTTGGCCTTCTTGATCTTGAAGTCGCCCGGCAGTTCGGCGCCGATCATGGCGAACGGGATCTTGATGCCTGGGCGGGCATTCGGGGCGCCGCAGACCACCTGGAAGGTCTCCGCGCCGTTGCTTACCTGGCACACGCGCAGCTTGTCGGCGTCCGGGTGTTGTTCGGTGGTGAGGATCTCGCCCACCACGATGCCGCTGAACTGGCCGGCAGCGGGGGTCACGCTGTCGACTTCGAGGCCGGCCATGGACAGGCGGGCGACCAGTTCGTCACGGGAGACTTGCGGGTTTACCCAACCGCGCAGCCACTGTTCACTGAATTTCATGCTGTTCTCCTGAAAGTTGCGTCGATTGGGCCTAGCGGAATTGAGCCAAGAACCGCAGGTCGTTGTCGAAGAACAGACGCAAATCGTTGACGCCATAGCGCAGCATGGCCAGGCGCTCGGCGCCCATGCCGAAGGCGAAGCCCTGGTACTCTTCCGGGTCGATGCCGGACATGCGCAGCACGTTCGGGTGGACCATGCCGCAGCCCATCACTTCCAGCCAGCCGGTCTGCTTGCACACGCGGCAGCCCTTGCCGGAACACATCACGCACTGGATGTCGACTTCGGCGCTCGGCTCGGTGAAGGGGAAGAACGACGGGCGGAAGCGCACGGCCAGTTCTTTCTCGAAGAACACCCGCAGGAACTCTTCAATGGTGCCCTTGAGGTCGGCGAAGTTGATGCCGCGATCGACCAGCAGGCCTTCGACCTGGTGGAACATCGGCGAGTGGGTGATATCCGAGTCGCAACGGTACACACGGCCTGGGCAGACGATGCGGATCGGCGGCTGGGTGCTTTCCATGGTGCGCACCTGGACCGGCGAGGTGTGGGTGCGCAGCAGCATGTTGGCGTTGAAGTAGAAGGTGTCGTGCATCGCCCGGGCCGGGTGGTGGCCGGGGATGTTGAGCGCTTCGAAGTTGTGGTAGTCGTCTTCGACCTCAGGGCCTTCGGCGATGCCGTAGCCGATGTGGGTGAAGAACTGCTCGATGCGCTCGAGAGTACGGGTGATCGGGTGCAGCCCGCCGGTGGTCTGGCCACGGCCTGGCAGGGTCACGTCGATGCATTCGGCGGCCAGGCGAGCGTTGAGCTCGGCCTCTTCAAAGGCGGCCTTGCGTGCGTTGAGCACGTCGGTGACGCGTTCCTTGGCGTCGTTGATCAGCGCGCCGACCTTGGGGCGCTCTTCGGCTGGCAGGTTGCCCAGGGTCTTCATCACCTGGGTCAGCTCGCCTTTCTTGCCGAGATATTGGACCCGGATCTGTTCCAGGGTAGTGATGTCTTCAGCGCGTTCCACGGCCTCGAGGGCTTGGGCGACCAGCGCGTCCAGGTTTTCCATGTACAGACTCCAGATACGAAAATAGGGGAAGAGCTTTTGAAGGCTCTTCCCCTATCCGATGACGTTTTACACCCGACGGCGCAGGCGCCGCCGGATGATTGTCGTGGGTACTTAAGCCAGTACGGCTTTAGCCTTCTCGACAATCGCAGCAAACGCCGCTTTTTCGTTCACTGCCAGATCAGCCAGAACCTTACGGTCGATTTCGATCGACGCTTTTTTCAGGCCAGCAATCAGACGGCTGTACGACAGACCGTTGGTGCGGGCACCGGCGTTGATACGAGCGATCCACAGTGCGCGGAACTGACGCTTCTTCTGGCGACGGTCGCGGTAGGCGTATTGGCCTGCCTTGATGACCGCTTGCTTGGCAACGCGGAATACGCGCGAGCGTGCACCGTAGTAGCCTTTAGCCAGTTTCAGAATTTTTTTGTGACGCTTACGAGCGATAACGCCGCGCTTAACACGAGCCATGAGTAACTTCCTCTATCTTAACCAGAATTAACGAACGCGCAGCATGCGCTCGACTTTTGCCACGTCAGACGGGTGCAGCAAGCTGGCACCGCGCAGTTGACGCTTACGCTTGGTCGACATTTTGGTCAGGATGTGGCTCTTGAAAGCGTGCTTGTGCTTGAAGCCGGAAGCCGTCTTCAGGAAGCGCTTCGCAGCACCGCTCTTGGTTTTCATTTTTGGCATGTTGGAACTCCGCATTCGAATAAAAATTACACAATAATCATCAGGCCTGCCGTGCCCGGGAGATTACTTCTTCTTTTTGGGGGCGATGACCATCATAAGCTGGCGTCCTTCCATCTTCGGATGCTGCTCAACGGTGCCGTATTCCACGAGGTCAGCTTCGACCCGCTTCAACAGCTCCATGCCCAGCTCCTGGTGGGCCATCTCACGGCCGCGGAATCTCAGAGAGATCTTGGCCTTGTCCCCATCGCTAAGGAAACGTACCAGGTTGCGTAGTTTTACCTGGTAATCCCCTTCTTCCGTCCCTGGACGAAACTTGATTTCTTTGATCTGGATCTGCTTCTGGTTCTTCTTGGCTTCGTTGGCCTGCTTCTTCTTCTCGAAGAGGTGCTTGCCGTAGTCCATCACCTTGCAGACGGGCGGTTGCGCGTCTGCAGAGATTTCCACCAGATCCAGCTTCGCTTCATCAGCGATACGCAGCGCTTCATCAATCGAGACGATGCCAATCTGCTCGCCGTCAGCACCAATTAACCGAACCTCGCGTGCCGAGATATTCTCGTTGATCGGGGCTTTCGGTGCAGTTCGTTTATCGTTTCTCATTTCACGCTTAATAGTCATTACTCCGATTCTTGGCGACCACGCCGGGAAACCGCTTGCGACAGCAGCTCAGCGAACTGCGCGACGGGCATCGAGCCCAGGTCTGCGCCTTCGCGGGTGCGCACAGCGACGGTTTGCGTTTCGACTTCGCGATCCCCTATAACCAAAAGATAAGGGACCCGCAGCAACGTATGCTCGCGGATTTTAAAGCCGATCTTCTCATTTCTCAAGTCCGACTTGGCACGGAATCCGCTACCATTCAGGGCTTTTTCCACCTCGAGGGCGAAATCGGCCTGTTTGTCGGTGATGTTCATGATCACGGCCTGGGTCGGGGCGAGCCAGGCCGGGAACACGCCGGCGTAGTGCTCGATGAGCATGCCGATGAAGCGTTCGAACGAACCGAGGATGGCGCGGTGCAGCATCACCGGGCGCACGCGGCTGTTGTCTTCGGCGATGTAGCTGGCGTCCAGGCGCTCGGGCAGGTTCGGGTCGTACTGCAGGGTACCGCACTGCCAGTTACGGCCCAGGCAGTCGCGCAGGGTGAACTCGATCTTCGGGCCGTAGAAGGCGCCCTCGCCCGGCTGGTATTCCCACTCCAGGCCCGACTCGTTCAGGGCGTCGGCCAGCGCGCCTTCGGCGCGGTCCCACAGCTCTTCGGAGCCCACGCGCTTGGCCGGACGGGTCGACAGCTTCATGGCGACGTCGGTGAAACCGAAGTCCTTGTATACGTCCAGGGTCAGCTTGATGAAGTCGGCGGCTTCCTTCTTCACCTGGTCTTCAGTGCAGAAGATATGCGCGTCGTCCTGCACGAAGCCACGCACGCGCATGATGCCGTGCAGCGCGCCGGAGGGCTCGTTGCGGTGGCAGGCGCCGAACTCGGCCAGGCGCAGCGGCAGGTCGCGGTAGGACTTCAGCCCCTGGTTGAACACCTGCACGTGGCACGGGCAGTTCATCGGTTTTACCGCGTAGTCGCGGTTTTCCGACGAAGTGGTGAACATGTTCTCGGCGTAGTTGGACCAGTGGCCGGAACGCTCCCAGAGGATGCGATCGACTACCTGCGGGGTCTTGATTTCCTGGTAGCCGTTTTCGCGCTGGACCTGGCGCATGTACTGCTCGAGCACCTGGTACACGGTCCAGCCGTTGGCGTGCCAGAACACCATGCCCGGGGCTTCTTCCTGCAGGTGGAACAGGTCGAGCTGCTTGCCGATCTTGCGGTGGTCGCGTTTTTCGGCTTCTTCGATGCGCTGGATATAGGCGGCCAGCTGCTTCTTGTCGGCCCAGGCGGTGCCGTACACGCGTTGCAGCTGCTCGTTCTTGGCATCGCCGCGCCAGTAGGCGCCGCTCAGTTTGGTCAGCTTGAACGCTTTCAGGAAGCGAGTGTTAGGCACGTGCGGGCCACGGCACATGTCGACGTATTCTTCGTGGTAGTACAGGCCCATGGCCTGTTCATCCGGCATGTCCTCGACCAGGCGCAGCTTGTAGTCTTCGCCACGCTGGGTGAACACGTCGATGACTTCGGCGCGCGGGGTCATCTTCTTGACGACGTCGTAGTCCGTGTCGATCAGCTGCTGCATGCGCTTTTCGATGGCGGCGAGGTCGTCCGGGGTGAAGGGACGCTCGTAGGCGATGTCGTAATAGAAGCCTTCGTCGATCACCGGGCCGATCACCATGCGGGCGGTCGGGTACAGCTGCTTCACTGCGTGGCCGATCAGGTGCGCGCACGAGTGACGGATGATCTCCAGTCCCTCTTCATCTTTAGGGGTGATGATCTGCAGGGTGGCGTCGTGGTCGATCTTGTCGCAGGCATCGACGAGCTTGCCGTCGACCTTGCCGGCCAGGGTGGCCTTGGCCAGGCCTGCGCCGATCGAGGCGGCGACTTCGGCTACGGATACCGGCTGGTCGAACGTGCGTTGACTGCCATCGGGAAGAGTAATAACGGGCATGGCGCCTCCTCTCCTAGTGGTGACCCCTACCAAAGGTCACGTGGGTTGGGATGAGCCAGTACAAGATCCGCCCTGCCTTTCCCGCGGGAAAGCCTGCCTCACAGTGGCAGAGACCTTTCGGCCTGCCAGGGACGAACCAGAGTGACTGGAAGGTATAAAAAGAAATGCGCCCGCACAGGGCGTGGTGCAAGGGAGGCATGCTAGCACGGGGCTAGAGCGGCCGGCAGAAATATTTGGAATTTACGCCGTGGAGGTGAACTCTTGCGGAAAATTTCCTATCAGACTTTCTGAAGCAACCTACTCTTGATGAGACCATTAACCAAGGAGTGTCCGGTTATGCGACTTCAGTCCCTTCTGGCTGCCTGCGCCGCGAGCGCCCTGCTGCTGCCCCTGGCTGCCAACGCAGGCGATTTCCCCGCCGGCAAGGAAGCGTCCTATATGGCGCAGTGCCAACAAGTGGCGAGCGGCCAAGGCGTGGATGCGGCAACAGCCAAGAAGCACTGCGAGTGTGGTGCCCAAGCCATCAAGAAGAATTTCAACGATAAGGAGATCGAGGACCTCGACAGCCAGGACGGCGTAGACGCCAAGCTGATGCAGAAGGCTCAGCATGTGGTCCAGGCCAGCTGCAAGCCAAAATAGGCCGGATTTTCCGGCGTTCCGTCGCATCTTTTGCCTTGGATCAACATCCGGCGAAGGTAATAGGCGCTAGATGCGAAGAATTAGACTATAGTGTCGTCGGTGCCACTGAAGCTTAGGCGACACTGCACCCCGATAAAAAATCATGTTTCTGGAGATTCACCCCATGTCCAATCGCCAAACCGGCACCGTCAAGTGGTTCAACGATGAAAAAGGCTTCGGCTTCATCACTCCTCAAGGCGGCGGCGACGACCTGTTCGTACACTTCAAGGCTATCGAAACCGACGGTTTCAAAAGCCTGAAAGAAGGCCAAACTGTTTCCTTCGTTGCCGAAAAAGGCCAGAAGGGCATGCAGGCTGCGCAGGTTCGTCCGGAGTAATTTTCGGATAGCTGCAAAAAAACCCGCCCTTGTGGCGGGTTTTTTATTGGGCGCCTGCCAAGGCAGGCTGGGCCCATGTGCGCTGCCGATCAAGCGCGACAGTGGCCAGGAGGGCCACCATCCCATGGCAATGATCGAACTACACGGCCTGGGCTTGTTCCATGGCCGCAAACACCTCTTCAGCGAACTCGACGCGCGCATCGAATGGGGGCAGCGCATCGCCATCATCGGCGACAATGGCAGCGGCAAGTCGTCATTGCTGCATTTGCTGCAGGGCGGCCTGGCACCCAGCGAGGGGCACATGGAGCGCCACGGCGGTTTGCGTGTCGGCCATGTGGCACAGGTACTGGGCGGCGAGTCGTCGCTCAGCGGCGGCCAGCGTGTCAACCAGGCATTGAGCCAGGCACTGGCCCTGGACCCCGACCTGCTGCTGCTGGACGAGCCGACCAACCACCTGGACGCCGCCAACCGCCGCTCGCTGTCACGCATGCTCGAGCATTTCCACGGCGCCCTGGTGCTGGTGACCCACGACGTGGCGCTGATGAACCAGACCTGCAACACGCTCTGGCACTTGCACAACGGGCGCCTGGACGTGTTCAACGGCAGCTACGCCGACTACATGGCCGAGCGCGACCTGCAGCGCGGCTTGCTCGACAAGCGCATCGCCGAGGTGCGCCGCGCCCGCGACGACGCCCACGACTCACTGATGCAGGAACAGGCCCGCGCCGCCGGCGCCCGCAAGCGTGGGGCCAAGGCGATCCAGAACAGCAAGTGGGCTACCGTGCGCTCGCCGACCAAGCTGGGCCGCGGGAACACCACGGCCGGGCGCAAGCAAGCGCAGATCCTGCAGCAACAGCGCGAGCTCGGCGAACAGCTGGCCGAACTGCGCCCGGAGCCGGTGATCGTGCCACGCTTCCATCTGCCGGCGACGGGCCAGTCATCGCGGGTGCTGATCCAGGTGCGTGACGGCTGTGTGGGCTACGCAGACACAGCGGTGCTCAACGGCATCGACCTGCAGCTGGACGGCGGCGAACGCCTGGCCCTGACCGGCAACAACGGCAGCGGCAAGTCCACCCTGGCGCGGGCGATCCTCGGCGATCCACGGGTCTGGCGGCGCGGCGACTGGCTGCTGCCGGCGCCCGAGCAGATCGGCTACATCGACCAGCACTACGCCACCCTGCCTGCCGACGCCAATGTGCAGGAAGCCCTGTCGCGACAAGTGCCGGATTGGCCGCTGGAACAGTTGCGCGCCCACCTTGCAGACTTTCTGTTCCGCCATGCCGATGCGGTGCAGGCGCCGGTGGCGGGCTTGTCCGGCGGCGAGAAGGCGCGCCTGTCCCTGGCCTGCATCGCCGCGCGGCCGCCGCAGCTACTGATCCTCGACGAGCCGACCAACAACCTCGACCTGCGCATGCGTGCCCACCTGCTGGAAGTGCTGGTGGTTTACCCCAACGCGCTGCTGGTTATTTCCCACGACCGGGACTTCCTCGACGGCCTGGGCATCGACCGTCACTTTCACTGCGTCAGGGACCACTCGGCCAAAGGCCAGTAGCGGCCCTTGCGTGACTCGTACAGGGTGAAGTGGCGGGCGACGAGGTGGAACGCCGGCGCCTCGCCCGCCTCCGGCAATGGCTCGCGAAAATCCCGGGACAGGGTCAGGTGCGGCCGGTACTCACGCACCGACGGCTCGATGCCCAGCGGCAGCAGCGCCTGCTGCAAGTCGTACACCAGCTGGCGCAGGGCCAACGGCGCCTGCGCCGGCGCCAGCACCAACGCCGAAGCCCGCGGCCATACCTGCAACTGGTCCAGGACCAGGCGCAGCTTGGCCTCAGGAAGCCGCAGTGCATCCACTACGGCGCACACCGCCGGCACCTGGGCGGCATCGACATCGCCCAGGAACAGCAAGGTGACATGGAAGTTCTCGCTCGGCACCGGCTTGCCGCTGCGCAAGCCCAGGCCACGCCGCCACTGGCTGATGCCACGGCGCTGTTCTTCGCCCAGTGACAGGGCGAAAAACAGCCGCTTGAAGGGAGCCCCGCTGGGGCGTACATCCTGGATCATCGGGAGTTCCTTGCTGGATGGACGTCCACCCGATTGTAAACGCCGGGTCGCCAGAAAATACCCGCACATACGGATGAATCGTTTGCGCAAGCTGTAGGCCATGCCACCTAAGTCGGGCGGTTTTGTCGTAACAATAAGTACAAACCCGCGCCACGATTGTTTATGCTGGCTGGCTTACGCCATGGCGCATGGCCATTTTTCGACAAGTAAACGTCCATGAAAATTGCACTCGTACTGATCTTCGTCCTCTCGATCGCCTATGTTCACCTGCGCGGTCGGGTACGTCACAAGCTGACCCGCCAGCTGGGCGACCACTCCAGCTTCCTGGCCCCGGTCAACGCCTTCCTGTACCTGTTCTCCAAGCACCCGGCCAAGCCTTACCTGCCGGTCAGTGCCTTCCCCGAGCTGCAGGTACTGCAGGACCACTGGCAGGAGATCCGCAAGGAAGGCCAGCAACTGCTGCAGGCCGGCGAGATCAAGAAGTCCGACAACTATGACGATGTCGGCTTCAACTCGTTCTTCAAGACCGGCTGGAAGCGCTTCTACCTGAAGTGGTACGGCGAGAGCCACCCCTCGGCGATGACCCTGTGCCCACGTACCACCGAGTTGCTGCAAGGCATCGGCACGGTCAAGGCGGCGATGTTCGCCACCCTGCCGCCGGGCGCCAAGCTGGTGCGCCACCGCGACCCCTACGCCGGCTCGTACCGCTACCACCTGGGCCTGGACACGCCCAATGACGATGGCTGCTACATCGACGTGGACGGCGAGAAGTACTCCTGGCGCGACGGTGAGGGCGTGGTGTTCGACGAGACCTACATCCACTACGCCGCCAACACCACCGAGCACAACCGCATCATCCTGTTCTGCGACGTCGAGCGCCCGCTCAAGTACCGCTGGGCAGCCGCGTTCAACCGCTGGTTCAGCCGCAACGTGATGGCCGCCGCCGCCGCGCCCAACGACGCCAATGACAAGACCGGGGGTATCAACCGCCTGTTCACGCGCATCTACAAGATCCGTGAGCGCGGCAAGGCCATGAAAAAGCGCAACCGCACCCGCTACTACCTGGAGAAGTGGGCAGTGGTCGCGGCGCTGGTGCTGGTGTTCATCTACATCTGATCCGGTCGTCATCCTCGCGGGGCAAACCCGCTCCTGCCAACAATGGGAGCGGGCTTGCCCCGCGCGTGTTTTCCCCGCTGCAAATCCCGTCTTCGACTAGCCTGAAAGCTCCTGTTGCCAACCTGACAAGGTGAAGACGATGAGCATGATGGACTGGGACGCCTACCGTAAGCAGTTGATGGCCGGCATCGGCGATCTCAAGCAACTGTCCCCCGATACCGTGGCCGGCTACATGACTGCCAGTGGCGCCGGGGCCAAGACCAACCACCTGGACGCCAAGACCCGCGAACTGATCTCCCTGGCCGTGGCGGTCACCACCCGCTGCGACGGCTGCATCGCCGTTCACTCGCAGCAGGCGGTCAAGCATGGCGCCACCCGCGAGGAGATCGCCGAGGCCCTGGGGGTAGCGGTGGCGATGAACGCCGGCGCGGCACTGGTCTACTCGGCCCGGGCCCTGGACGCGGTGGGCAAGACCGGCGCCTGACACACCAAGGCGTCGCCGCCCTTGCGCGACGACGCCGCGCCACCCAGACTTGGCGGCCCAGCCCGTGCAGGAACCGCCATGATCCAGATTCGCCCCATGACCCCGGAAGACTTCGAGCGCTTCTGGCCGACCTTCCAGGCCATTGTCCAGGCTCGCCAGACCTACGCCTTCGACCCCGCCCTGAATATCGACCAGGCCCGCACGCTGTGGCTGGAGAACCCGTTGCGCACCCTGGTGGCCGAGGCAGACGGCGAACTGCTCGGCTCCTACTTCCTCAAGGCCAATGCCGACGGCCCTGGCGGGCATGTGGGCAACTGCGGCTACATGGTGTGCGAAAACGCCCGTGGCCGCGGCGTGGCCAGGCTGATGTGCGAGCATTCGCAGAAGCTCGCCCGCCAGGAGGGCTTCCTGGCCCTGCAGTTCAATTCGGTGGTGGCGACCAACGAAGTGGCAGTGGCGCTGTGGCACAAGCTCGGCTTCGAGACTGTCGGCCGCCTGCCCAAGGCCTACCGCCATGGCGAGCTGGGCCTGGTCGATTGCCTGGTGATGTACAAGTGGTTGGCCGACGAGCCGGTGGTGGAGAAACCGCCGCTGTTGATCGGGCGCAAGAACATCGAGGCGCGGGTGTCGCGGCGGCGCGGCCGCTAGCGACTGCTCCAGCGGGCCGCCCCTGCCCCTTGCCGGGTCATCACCCGGCAAAACACTGCAGCACGTCAACGACGCCGTCGCGTCAAGCTGCCACACTAGAGCCATTGCCTTTCGTGCCTGTGTGAAGGAACACCCCCTCCCCATGAACCATGAGCTGCTCTGGGTCCTTGGCCTGCTGGCCGTCGTCGTCGTCCTGTTCATCCTCAACCGCCCGCGCATGGACGTGGTCGCCCTGCTGGTGATCGTCGCCCTGCCGCTGTCGGGCATCCTCACCGTGGAGCAGGCCATGGCCGGCTTCAGCGACCCCAACGTGGTGCTGATCGCCGCGCTGTTCGTGATCGGCGAAGGGCTGGTGCGCACCGGCATCGCCTACCGCATCGGCGAATGGATGAGCGAGCGCGCCGGCAACAGCGAGGCGCGCCTGCTGGTGCTGCTGATGGTGGCCGTGGCCGGGCTGGGCTCGGTGATGAGCTCCACCGGCGTGGTGGCGATCTTCATCCCGGTGGTGCTGAGCATTGCCGCGCGCCAGCAGCTTTCGCCCAGCCGGCTGATGATGCCACTGAGCTTCGCCGGCCTGATCAGCGGCATGCTGAGCCTGGTGGCGACGCCACCGAACGTGGTGGTGCACAGCGAACTGGTGCGCCACGGCGAACAGGGCTTCGGCTTCTTCAGCTTCACCCCTTTCGGCCTGGTGGTGCTGGTGCTCGGGATCGGCTACATGCTGCTGACCCGCCACTGGCTCAACGGCGAGGTGCGCAAGGACGGCCGGGTCGAGAGCCGCCGCACCTTGCTCGACCTGGTGCTGGACTACAAGCTCAACGGCCGCGAGCGGCGCCTGCGCATCCGCCCCCATTCGCCGCTGATCGGTCATACCCTTGGCGAGCTGGAACTGCGCACCCGCCACGGCGCCAACGTGATCGGCATCGAGCGCCAGCACAAGTTCACCACCCGGGTGATCAGCGCCGACTCCGGCACCCTGCTGCAGCAGGGCGACGTGCTGTTGCTGGACTTGTTCGCCAACCGCGACGACCTGCGCAGCCTGTGCCAGACCATGCTGCTCGAACCCCTGCACTTCAAGGCCGCCTACTTCATCGACCAGTCCCAGGAGCTGGGCATGGCGGAGATCTCGCTGCCGCCCGGCTCGCAACTGATCGGCAAGAGCATCCTCGAACTGGCCTTCCGTACCCGCTACGACCTCAACGTGGTCGGCCTGCGCCGTGACCAGCAAGCCATCGAAGGGCAACTGGTGGAAGAAAAGCTGCGCCTGGGCGACACCCTGCTGGTGGTCGGCCCGTGGAAGGCTGTACGCCAGCTGCAGGGCAAGCCGCGCGACTTCCTGGTGCTCAGCCTGCCGGCGGAAATCGACCAGGTCGCGCCGGCGCGCGCCCGAGCACCCTATGCACTGATCAGCCTGGCGGTAATGGTCGGGCTGATGGTCAGCGGCCTGGTGCCCAACGTCATCGCCGCGCTGATCGGCTGCCTGCTGATGGGCGCCGGGCGCTGCATCGACATGAACAGCGCCTACCGCGCCATCCACTGGCAGAGCTTGGTGCTGATCGTCGGCATGCTGCCCTTTGCCCTGGCTCTGCAGAAGACCGGTGGCATCGACCTGGCCGTCGGTGCGCTAGTCGGCGCGCTCGGCGGTGCCGGGCCCAGCGTGATCCTTGCCTGCCTGTTCGCCGTGACGGCGCTGATCGGGCTGTTCATCTCCAATACCGCAACTGCGGTGCTGATGGCCCCGGTGGCGGTGAGCACTGCGCAGCAGCTGGGCATGTCGCCCTACCCGTTCGCCATGACCGTGGCCCTGGCGGCATCGGCGGCGTTCATGACGCCGGTGTCGTCGCCGGTCAACACCCTGGTCCTGGGGCCCGGTCAGTACCGCTTCGCCGACTTCGTCAAGGTTGGCGTGCCGTTCACCCTGCTGGTGATGCTGGTGACCGTGCTGATGGTGCCGTGGGTATTCGGGCTGTAATCGTCGGCACGAACCGCGCTGATTGCGGCGAATTGACATCAAATGACCAGTTGAAAGACACTGACATGACATCGTCCCAGGTGCCTACAGCCGTTTTCCTGGATTCTGTCTTCGCTTGCCGGTCGAGCCCATGGTGTCTCCAGTCCCGTCGCGCCTGCTGCCCCCGCTGATCCTGTTCGGCTTGACCCTGGCGCTGACGCTGGGCGGCATCCTCGCCCGCCCGATCGAGTCACTGTCGCTGTTCTGGCCAGTCAACGCGGTGCTCGCGGGCGTGCTGCTGCGCAATTCCCGCCAGGCCAACCCCGGCGGCTTCGCCCTGATCTACCTGGCCATGGTCGCTGCCGACCTGGCCTGTGGCAGTGCCTGGCGTCCGGCCGTGTGGTTCAATCTGTGCAACCTCGGCGCCATCGCCACCATCTGGTTCTTGATGGCTCGGCTGCCGCGCGTGCATCGTCGCCTGCGCACCCCGCATGGTACTTTGTGCCTGTTCGGCGCCTGCGCCGCTGGGGCGATTGTCGCCGCAAGCCTGGCCTGCGTGATGGCCGCGCCGTGGTTCGAACAATCGCTGCGCGCCACTTGGCTGGCCTGGTTCAGCGAACAGTTCTCCACCAGCGTGCTGGTGCTGCCGGTGCTACTCACCGCGCCATCACCCAGAGCCTTGACGCGGCCGGGCAGTGCCAGCCAAACGGTGCGCCTGGCGCCGTTGCTGGTGCTGCTGGCCTCGCTGAGCGTCAGCATCGTCTTCGGCGGCCCCGGCGCCATCGCCTTCCCGATTGCCGCGCTGTTGTGGTGCGCGCTCAGCTATTCGCCCTTCCTCGTCTCGTTGCTGGCCCTCACCTCGGGCAGCACCTTGATCGTCGCTGTAGCGCAGAACCTCATGCACTTCAACATCCCGCAGAGCGAGACAGGGGTCACTACCTTGATGTCGGCGCGCCTGGGCATCGCCATGTTGGTGCTCGGCCCCTTGGTGCTGGCCTGCGTCAGCAGCGCCAACCGCAGCCTGATGGCGCGCCTGGCGCATCAGGCGACCATCGACCACCTGACCGGTGCCCTCAGCCGCAGCGCCTTCATCCGCCGTGCCCACGCCCTGCTCGACAACCGCGAGCAAGCGCCGCTGACCTTGATGATGCTCGACATCGACCACTTCAAGACCATCAACGACCAGCATGGCCACGCTGTCGGCGACCAGGTGCTGCGCCAGTTCGCCACGACCCTGCAGGACCAGTTGCACGACGGTGAACTGTTCGCCCGCCTGGGCGGCGAGGAGTTCGTCATCGTCGTGCCGGGGCTGGCGCCGGAGCTGGCCAGGTTTACCGCCGAGCGCCTGCGCCGGGCGGTGCAGGACCAACACATCGCACAGCCCGGGCAGCCGCTGCGGATCACCGTGAGCATCGGTGTGAGCGGGTGCGCTGCCGACACCCTGGCACCCAGCCTCGACGAGCTGCTGGCCAGCGCCGACCAGGCGCTCTACCGGGCCAAGGCCCAGGGCCGCAACCGCGTCGAACAGGCCGACGGGCAGCGCCAGGTGGTGTGAGTCAACCTGCCAGCAGGTCCCAGCTCAGTTTGGCGATCAGCACGCACAGCAGCACCAGGAACAGCCCTCGCACGAACCCCGCGCCCTTGCGCACCGCCAGCCAGGTGCCGGTCAGCGCGCCAAGGACATTGAACAGCGCCATCGGCAGTGCAATGGCCCACAGCACATTGCCCGACGGTATGAAGAACACCAGCGCGGCCAGGTTGGTGGCGATGTTGACCAGCTTCGCCGAGGCCGAGGCATGCAGGAAATCCAGGGCAAAGAAACGGATGAACAGGAAGATCAGGAAACTGCCGGTGCCCGGCCCGAACAGCCCGTCATAGAAGCCGATGGCGCCGCCGATCAGCACCGCCAGGCATTGCTCCTTGCGGCCGATGGCCATGGGTTTGTGCAGGGTGCCGAAATCCTTCTTGCAGAACGTGTAGATGGCCATCAGCACGATCAGCACCAGCACCATCGGCCGCATCACGCTTGCCGGCACCAGGGACACGGTGGCCGCGCCGAAGAACGACATCACGAAGGCGCTCAGCGCCGCCGGCACGATCAACCCCCAGTCCAGCTTGACCTTGCGGATGAAAGAGCGCGCCGCGAACGAGGTCCCGCACACCGAAGCCAGCTTGTTGCTGCCCAGCAGCGCCGCCGGCTGGGCGTTGGGCAGCACGTTGAACAGCGCGGGGATCTGGATCAACCCACCGCCACCGACGGCAGCGTCGATCAGGCCAGCGGCAAAGGCAAACAGCGAAAGCAGGGCAATATCCATCATCTCGGGGGACCAGGCGGCACAAAACAGGCTGCCAGACTAATCAAAGTGGTGCTGTTGTGTTGAAATGCCACATTGCAAAAACTGCAACAAGGAGCTCCCGCATGGCCCTGGACATGCTGCGTGAAATACAAGCGTTCGTCAGTGTCGCGCACAAGCGCAGCTTCGTCAGCGCCGCCCGCGCGCTGGGCCGTTCGCCCAGCGCGGTTACACGGGCCGTACAGGCCTTGGAGGACAACAGCGGCGCCAAGCTGCTCAACCGCAGCGCCAGCGCGGTGTCATTGACCGAAGCTGGCGAACGCCTGCTGCCCCACGCCGAACGCTTGCTGGATGTGCAACGGGATGCCGCCGACGAATTGGCCGCGCTGACTGGCAACGCCCAGGGCTGGATTCGCCTGGCCGCGCCCGAAGTGCTAGCTCAGCATGTATTGCCGGGAGTGCTGGCCGAGTTCTCTCGTCGCCACCCCCATGTCACCCTCGACGTGCAGTACAGCGACCAGGCCCTGGATCCGCTGCAGGGCAAGCTGGACTTTGTGATCCGCGGAGCCTTCCCGCAGTCCAGCGAGCTGATTGGCTATCCACTGTGGCGTTACCGCCGCCACCTGTACGCCAGCCCCGACTACCTGGCCCAGGCTGGCACCCCCCAAGGGCTGGAAGACCTGGAACGGCATGCACTGATCCTGCATACCGCGCCGCGCATCCTCAAGGCCTGGCATTTCAGCAAGAACGGGCGTATCTCCAGCCTGCGCCCACGGCCACGTCTGCGACTGGGTTCGGGGGCCGCAGTATTGCAAAGCACGCTGGCGGGGGCCGGCATCGCGCGGCTGGCGGATTGGCTGGGGGAGCCGGAGGTACGCGCCGGACGGCTGGTGCGGGTCTGCCCTGACTTTCACCTGACATCCAGCACGGGGCACGACCCGCAGATGCATGCCGTATACCCCGCCGGCGACCTGCCAGCGCGGGCTCGCGACCTGTTGCAGGCACTGCGCGATGGCCGTCCGCGCCTGGGGGAACAGCCCTGAACAGGGCTGCTCAATTTCTGCTCAATCTAACAGAGTGCTTGCCAATACTGGCCTGTAGCGTTTTATCCACAGACCTACCCACGATTTTTGTGGACAGTTTCCGCAAGGCTTGAAGGAAAAATTACAAACGCAGCAAAGCCACGTTGGCCAGCTTGACCAACTCGATCCATTCGCTTGCACTGATCACACCGGAACGCTCCAACTCTTCGGCACGGCGCAGTGCCTGATCGTAATCCTCTTCGTGGAGGATGCCCTCGCCGAGAAAACGACCGCGCCACTCCAGCATCGCTGCAGTGCCTTTCTTGCATTCCATAGTGTGTATTGTCTCCAAGGCAAGTGAATAGCCCGTGTGCCCGGGCCCTTTGATTGGGGGCGGGAGATTACACGAGCGCCTTGAACTTGAGAACGACATGCAGCTACCGCTTGTCTAGACGACCGCGGTATTTGGCGGGGAAGCCTGGGGGAAGGGTCTGGCCCGCCATTGCGGCAGGCGGGCCGGGACAGGAAAAATTGCGGCTCAGCTTGGCGGAATGGTGCCCAGCAGGCCAATCATGATAGTCAGCAGCAGAAAACCACCCAGAAACAGCGCGAGCTTGCCCATCGGAACCTCTACAGTGTAATGACGTAACGGCGGGGCTGGCCGCTGCGGTAGTGCAGCAGGGCAGCCTGCCCAGCGCACACCGGATTGGAAGGCTGGGCCTGAACGTATTGTCCGGCAGCGGCTGATACGGTTACAGATTCAGGTTCGCGGAAAAAAAGCGGATCAGATGGTAGCCGACCATCGCGGGGCACCCGCTCCCACGCGTGTGCACAACCGGAGGTCAATGCGCTTGGCGTGGGAGCGGGCTTGCCCAGCGATACATCCGCGCAGGCAGCACACCTGTGCTACGGTCCGAAGCCCAGACAAGGAGAACTACCGCAGATGACCGCGCTCGCCAGCAATGCCGCCCTGCTGATCATCGACATGCAGAACGGCATCAACCACCCTCGCCTGGGCCGTCGCAACAACCCCGAAGCCGAACAGCGCATCAGCGAACTACTGGCCTTTTGGCGCGCGAGCATGCGCCCGGTGGTGCACGTGCGGCATATCTCCCGCGATCCGGATTCGGTGTTCCGGCCAGGTCAGCCCGGCTGCGAGTTTCAACCCGCGTTCGTCCCGCAGGCTCACGAGGCCGTGTTTGAAAAACACCTGCCCGATGCTTTTTGCAACAGCGGCCTGGAACACTGGCTGCACCAGCGCGGCATTCATCAACTGGTCATCCTCGGCGTGGTCACCAACAACTCGGTGGAATCGACTGCACGCTCGGCGGGCAACCTGGGGTTTGCAACGGTGGTGGTGGGCGACGCCTGCTACACCTTCGACCAGCGCGATCTGCAAGGCCGGCTGTGGTCGGCGGAGGATGTCCATGCCCTGGCCCTGAGCAACCTGGCCATGGACTATGCGCGCATTCTGGACAGCACGGCGGTGCTGGCCGCAGGCTGATCACGCCAGGGCGCGCAGCTTGGCCAGCGGCACCCAGCCGAGCTCGCCATTGCTCACACGGCGGCACCAGGCCCAGCCATTCAAGGGGCGCAGGCTATCGAGCTGCTGGCCGGGGTCGACGTCCAGTTCATGGGCCGAATAGGCTTCCAGCGCCCTGCCCCGGCCCACGCCCAGCCGCTCGATGAACTGGGCTGGCACCCAACCCGCTGCCTGGCCCTGGCAACTGCACAGGTACCAGTCCTCCCACTGCTCGTCGCCCTCATAGCGCTGGCCGATCTCCAGCAGCGTGCCACGGGCGAAGGTGATGGGCGCGGGGTACTCACTGCGATGTGTCTCGATCACGACGTACTTCACAAGCCTCTCCCTGGCTGCGAAAAGCGTCGATGCTAGACCAAGGGCCTCTACAGCACCATGACCATTTCATGCCAGGCCATACCGCCATGGTCGGAAGCCGACGGGCGTACATAGGCGTAGCCCATCTTCTCGTACAACCCGACATGGCGCTCCTTGCACATCAGGTGGATGGTGGCCTTGCCGCGCTCGCGCATCTGCGCGACGAAGCGCGCCATCAACCGGCTGGCATGGCCCTGGCCCTGGTACGCGGGGTCGAGCACCACCGACATGATCACCACATTGGGCGCCTGGGGGTCATGCCCGACCAGTTCCTTGAAAGCCTCGTCCGACATCACCACCTGGTCGGCGCAACCGCTGTTGATGAAGCCAATCACCTGGCCCTCGGTTTCCAGCACGAGAAAGCCTTCCGGATACTGGGCGATGCGCGTGGCGATCTTTTCCCGGGTGGCGGCTTCGTCGCCTTCATAGGCGCTGGTCTCGATCTGGTAGCAACGGTCCACGTCGCTGGAGGTGGCCTGGCGGAATGTCGGTGTGCTCATGGGCGGAATCCGGATAGCGGGAAACAGGGGCGACATCCTAACGGAAGTCGCCGCCCTGCTACAGGCTCGCCATGTCTCTTACACCGAACGGGTAATACCCCCATCGACCCGCAGGTTCTGCCCGGTGATGTAACCCGCGCCCTCGGAGGCAAGGAAGCTGACAGTGGCCGCGATCTCCTCGGCCTTGCCGTACCGCTCCATGGGAATCCGGCTACGGAACTCCTCCTTCTCCGGCAGGCTGTCGATGAAGCCTGGCAGTACGTTGTTCATGCGGATGTTCTCGGCCGCGTAACGGTCGGCGAACAGTTTGGTAAAGGCCGCGAGCCCGGCACGGAACACGCCGGAGGTCGGGAACGCCGGATCCGGCTCGAAGGTGGCGAAGGTCGAGATATTGATGATGGTCCCGCCTTTTTGCCGCTGCATGATCGGGGTCACCAGGCGGGTCGGGCGCACCACGTTGAGGAAATACACCTCCATGCCCCGGTGCCAGTCCTCGTCGCTGAGCTCGAGCACCGGTGCACGCGGGCCATGCCCGGCGCTGTTGACCAGTACATCGATACGCCCCCATTGCTGCATCACGGTATCGACCAGACGCTGCAGGTCCTCTGCTGACTGGTTTGAGCCCGTCACACCGATGCCGCCCAGCTCGGCGGCCAGGGCCTCGCCCTTGCCCGAGGACGACAGGATCGCCACCCTGAAACCGTCGGCAGCCAGCCGCCGCGCAGCCTCCGCGCCCATGCCACTGCCACCTGCGGTGATGATTGCCACTTTCTGAGAAGACATATGCCGCTCCTTCCGGGAGTTGATCAAGTGGGCCCATGAAGCCAGAATCCGGCTCAACGCACCAATCACGAATACTGGCAGCAGCCTGCAGGAAATCTACTGGATGAGCGCGCCCAAGCGACGCAACGCCCCCGCCATCGTCAATCACCTGGTGGCCTTCGAGGCCGCCGCCCGCCTGGGCAGCTTCCGCGCTGCCGCCGACGAGCTGCATGTCACGCCGGGCGCGGTCGCCCAGCAGGTGCGCACCCTGGAAGACAAGCTCGGCCGCCCCTTGTTCGAGCGCCTGCCCCGCGGCCTGCGGCCCAACCGGGACGGCGCCGACTACCTGGCCCGCGTGCGCCTGGCCCTGGAGATCATCGAGGACGCCACCGGCGAACTGCTGGAGCGGGACAACCAGCGCGATCCGCAGCAGGTCCTGCTCAGCACCACCCCCGCCTTCGCCAGCCGCTGGCTGATCCCACGCCTGGGGCGCCTGGCCGAGGCGCATCCGCAGGTGGCCCTGATGATCGACGCCTCCGACAGTACCCGCCCCCTGAGCGGCAAGGGTGCGGTGGACCTGGCCGTGCGCTGGGGGGCGCCGCCCTTCGTCGAAGCCTACGCCCTGCCCCTGCTGCCCGGCGTGGCGGTGCCAGTGTGCGCGCCGGGGTTGCGCGGCGCGCACCCTTGGCGGCAAGCCGCGGATCTTGCGCACCACCCGCTGATCTCCGACAGCCACAACAACTGGAAGCGCTGGTTCGATCACTACGCGTTGCCCGGCGCACGCTTCAACGGTCCGGTGTTCTCGCAGACCATCCTCGCCATCGAGGCCGCCGAGCAAGGCATGGGCATCGCCCTGGTGCCCCGCCTGCTGGTGGAGAACGCGCTCAAGGCCGGGACCTTGGTGCTGGCCCTGGAAGGCCATGAATTGCACAGCGACGCTGGCTTCCATTTGTTGGCCAGCCATGCACCGCTGGCAAGCTCGGCCGCCGAGCAGGTGGTGCAGTGGTTGCAAATGCAAGCGAACAAGCAAGACTGAGCCTGTATCGCCCCACTCGACGGCACTTGGCCTGAGGGCGGCGCGGTCGGAGTGGGAGCAACTGTCTTGAAGGGATTTTTTTAGAAAGATCCTTTCAGACATAGCTTCGCCAGCGACACCCTCCGGCCGACGCCTATGCCAAGCGCTTCACCGGCAAGTACGCCTATCGCCTGGTGAGCGGCGGGATCGGCCACAACCTGCCGCAGGAAGCGCCTGAGGCGTTCGTCAAGGCGGTAGTGGATGCGGACCATCTGTAGGGGTAATTGCAACATATCGTTTCAGTAGCGCGTGTCGGGTGCCGGGATGCTCGCATTATCGCTACAACCGGTCTTTTGCGCGGCAGGCCTTGTTTTTCGGAGCCTGCCGCAAAATGAGCGGAAGCATCCCGAAACAGTCACCCAAACCATCTTGTAAGACACCTCTTTCGTCTCCGTAGGACGTTTCTACGGGATTGTGAGCCGGTGTATGAATAATCAGTATTGGCGGGAGAATTGAGCTGATACCGTCGAGCCTCACTTACAACGGCACGGATGCCCACGACCAACGAGTACAGCATGGACAACTACGACAGCTCGGCACTTGGACTGCAAAAATGCCTGTTGAACCTGCGAAGGGATCATGCCCGAATGAAGGCGTCAGGAGAGCTGGAAAGAGCGGCGATACTGGCGCAGGTGATCGGGCGGATGGAACAGGGATTGAAGGAGGCTTCCCAGGGGAGGAAGCCCGAGACGTTGCAGTGAAGTGATACCCGGCAAATGGCGATGGGTATGCGGTGTGCTCCGGGCTCCCCATCGCTCAGCCCCGAAGCAGGGTCAACAGCCAGCCGGCATTGTCGAAGGCGCTCGCAGACCAACGTTCAAGTTCAACGGTACGTCGCCCTCATGGCTTAGCTGAAGCCCGCTTCGCCGCGGTTCAGCGGAGGGCGCGGCCTCGGCCTGCTCCTCTGTTCCCTGGACACACATGCCTTCCGAGGGCGGCGGCCATGCCAGAAAGCATTTTTTGCTGGATTTTTTCAATCGAACGGGTTGTTGCAACACAGAACGATCAGACCCCTCCATGCGTTCATGCGCACGCGCCATGCCTGATTTCGGGGCGTTTTCTAACTCAATGATCAGCTCAAGCGCCGAATCGGCTTGTTATTTCAAAGACCTCGGGTGATTTGGTACAGACTATGCAAACGTTTGCTCCGAACCTTTGAGCGAACAATCGCTGCAGCTTTCGCCACATCGCAGCCTCCAGGGGCTTACCACTGCATGAACAAGGATTTTCAATGCACCGACCGTCTTTACCCGCAACCGCCCACTTCTCCCTGCCTGCCAAACTGCTACTGGGCGCTGTTACGGGACTACTCAGCGTCACCACCCAGGCCCAAGACAATCCCGCAAGCGAGTCGGCCCAGGGCGAGACCTTGAGCCCGGCCGCCGCGCCGGCCAAATCGGGCCCCTATCTGTCGGACTGGTACAACCAGAACTTCACCCTGATCGGCACCAAGGACATCAGTTTCGGCCCCCGCCCGGTCGATGATATCTACCTCGAATACGAGTACTTCGGCCGCAAGGGGCCGTTCGAGCTGTACGGCTATATCGACATCCCGAAGATCCTCGACACCGGCAACAGCCATGACAAAGGCGCGTGGGACCACGGCTCACCGTTGTTCATGGAGCATGAGCCGCGGATCTCCATCGACTACCTGGCCGGACGCAGCCTGGCCGTCGGCCCGTTCAAGGAGTGGTACGTAGCCTTCGACTGGATCTACGACCACGGCAGCAACAGCGCCAACCGCGCCAATACCCTCTTCAGCGGCCTGGGCACCGACATCGACACCCATTCGCGGGTCAACCTGTCGGCCAACTTCTACGGCCGCTACCAGTGGGAAAACTATGGCGCCAGCAACGAGTATTCGTGGGACGGTTACCGGGCCCAGCTCAAGTACATCGTGCCCCTTGGCAAGTTCGACAACGGCGCCTCGCTGACCTATATCGGTTTCACCAACTTCGATTTCGGCTCGGACCTGCACAAGGACAACCCCAACCGCACGGCCAATGCCACGGTATCCACCAACGTGTTGCTGTACGCCTTCACTCACCTGCGCTTCACCCTGGTGGGCCGTCATTTCCACAATGGCGGCAACTGGCAGGACGGCAGCCAGCTGAATTTCGGCGACGGCGATTTCCGCGGTCGGTCCGATGGTTGGGGGTATTACGCCGGGGTTGGTTACCAGTTCTGATTACTTGGGTCATGGAGGCCTACCCTGCTACACGGAGCGATGCCGAGCAATGGGTTTGCACGGGCGTTGTAGAATCTTTGACTAGATGAGGTGAGCCATGTTGGATTTACCCTACACATCGAGCATCGAAGGCAACACCGTCAGATGGGGGAAAATGGGCACAGGCGCGCCGCTGGTCGCCGTCCACGGCACCCCTTTCTCTTCCCAGGTCTGGAGGCGCGTCATACCGTACCTCACTGACCGCAGAACCGTGTATTACTTCGACCTGGTTGGCTATGGCATGTCTGAAATGCGAGAAGGCCAGGACGTTTCACTGGCGATTCAGAACAACGTCATGGCTGCGCTTTTCGAGGAGTGGGGCATCGAGCGCCCCGACGTCCTGGCCCATGATTTTGGCGGCGCGACAGCGCTGCGCGCTTACTACCTGAACGGTCTGCGCTATGCGTCCCTCACCCTTTTTGATGCGGTAGCCCTGGCACCCTGGGGCTCGGCGTTCGTTCAGCATGTCCGACAGCATGAAACTGCCTTTTCAGGGATGCCCGACTACATGCACCGCGCACTGCTGGCCGCCTATCTGCAAACCTCTGCGGCCAATCCCCTCAGTGACGAAGCCCTGCAGGTTTACAGCGCACCATGGCTGGGGCCGATTGGTCAGGCGGCCTTTTACCGCCAGATCGCACAGATGGATCAGGTCTATACCGAGGAAATTGAACCACTCTACGGGAAGCTGGATTGCCCCGTGTCGGTACTTTGGGGCGCGGAGGACGCATGGATTCCGTATTCCCAAGGGGAGCGTCTTGCTGGGCTTATTTCCCAGCAGCCCTGCGCCAGAGTGGAGAACTCAGGCCACCTGATGCAGGAAGACAGGCCGGAAGCGATTGTGGCGGCGGTTTTGAAGCAGATTGGGCTCTGAGACCGGTTCGCTGGGCTGTCTGTATGTTCAAATTCCCAGCGGTCTGTGCCTATCGGCAGAGCGACTTCATCGGTACGGTTCAGGCCTCACTGTTTCTACGAGGTTGTCATGGAACTGACAGCAATCCCGTTTGGCACCACGGACTGGTCAAAGATCGATCCCGTCGCTTATCCGGGCGAGAACGGTACGGCGTATTGGCGTACCTGTCTGTTTTGGGAGGTTCGGGTTCGATGGGTTGAGTACACCCCTGGATATGTGGCCGATCATTGGTGCCGGAAGGGGCATATTCTGTTTTGCCTGGAAGGTCGACTGGACACTGAGCTGGAGGATGGTCGGACTTTCACCCTGCAGCCGGGCATGAGCTATCAGGTGGGCGACAATGCGGAGGCGCACCGGTCATCGACGACTATCGGAGCCAAGCTCTTCATTGTGGGTTAAACAGATGGCTCTGATTGCACAGCGGGTGGAGCTGGCGCGCAACGGTGCTAACGACAAAATCATTTGCAGAATGCAATCAGGCTGGGTGGTGATGAAAACCTGAGGATCAACTGTGAAATTCTTGGATTCCGGGTCCTTAACTGCTCGTCCCTCCAAGAACGTCCCCCTGGACAATCCCCCCAGAAACGCAAAAAGCCCTGACATTGTCAGGGCTTCAAAAATGGCGGAAGCGTAGAGATTCGAACTCTAGGATAGTTGCCCATCGACGGTTTTCAAGACCGTTGCCTTAAACCACTCGGCCACGCTTCCAGCTGTTTTGCGGCGGCAATAATACCTTAATGTAACAAGCTGTCAAACTCTCTGTGTCGCGGCTTGCGACAGCTCTGATATGCTCTGCACCATACGTTCCACTACCGCAGGTCCCGGACCGCGGTCTCACCCCAAAGGAGTGCGCCATGCGCGAACAGGATTACGCCGTCCAACACGGCCAGCAGGTCGAGCAGCAGGAGGTCAGCAAGGTCCTGCGCAACACGTACAGCCTGCTGGCCCTTACCCTCGCCTTCAGCGGCATCATGGCCTTCGTCGCCCAGCAGATGCGTGTCGGCTACCCGAACATCTTCGTGGTGCTGATCGGCTTCTACGGCCTGTTCTTCCTCACCAACAAGCTGCGTGACTCGGCCTGGGGCCTGGTGTCCACCTTCGCCCTCACCGGCTTCATGGGCTTCATCCTCGGCCCGATCCTCAACCGCTACCTGGGCATGGCCGGTGGCGCCGAAGTGGTCAGCTCGGCCTTCGCCATGACCGCCCTGGTGTTCGGCGGCCTGTCGGCCTACGTGCTGATCACCCGCAAGGACATGAGCTTCCTCAGCGGCTTCATCACCGCCGGCTTCTTCGTCCTGCTGGGTGCCGTGGTGGCCAGCTTCTTCTTCCAGATCAGCGGCCTGCAACTGGCGATCAGCGCTGGCTTCGTACTGTTCTCGTCGGTCTGCATCCTGTTCCAGACCAGCGCCATCATCCATGGCGGCGAGCGCAACTACATCATGGCCACCATCAGCCTGTATGTGTCGATCTACAACCTGTTCGTCAGCCTGCTGCAGCTGTTCGGCATCATGGGCCGCGACGACTGATCGAAGCGGTTGCCAACGCCTCAGTACAAGCCCGCTTCGGCGGGCTTTTTCGTGCCCGCTGAACCGCAGCGGGCACCTCACAAACATTGACTTAAAAGTCAGCTTATTAGCGCCTTCCTCCGCGATTGTGCACCCATCGTGCTTGCCCCTACCGCAATGGCCGTTCTGCCCGTAGAATGCGCTCCTTTTTTCTTCCGGGGCGGCATTTTCCCATGAGTTCACACGAACACGGCCCAGGCGCGGCGTCGCCTGCCAATGAACTGGTCCTTGGCCTGGAGGACAAGCCTCGCCTGCTGATCGGCCTGCTGGCGGCTCTGCAGCACTTGCTGGCGATCATCGTGCCGATCGTCACGCCGGGCTTGCTGATCTGTCAGGCGCTAGGCGTGTCGGCGCGTGATACCAACCTGATCGTGTCGATGTCGCTGGTGATCTCGGGCATCGCCACCTTTGTCCAGTGCAAGCGTTTTGGGCCGTTCGGCGCCGGGCTGCTGATCGTGCAGGGCACCAGCTTCAACTTCGTCGGCCCGCTGATCGCCGGCGGCGCGCTGATGGTCAAGCAGGGCACGCCAGTTGAAGGCGTGATGGCGGCGATCTTCGGCGTGGTCATCGCCGGTTCGTTCGTGGAAATGGGCGTGTCGCGCATCCTGCCCTTCGTCAAGCGCCTGATCACGCCGCTGGTGACCGGCATCGTCGTACTGATGATTGGCCTGACCTTGATCAAGGTCGGCTTGATCAGCATGGGCGGCGGCTTTGGCGCCATGGCCAACGGTACCTTCGCCGATGGCGAGAACCTGCTGCTGTCGGGAGTGGTGCTGGCGATCATCGTCATCCTCAACCGTGTCCCGGTGGTATGGATGCGCAGCTGCGCCATCGTCATCGCCCTGGCGGTGGGCTACGCCCTGGCCGGCTACCTGGGCCGCCTGGACTTCACCGGCATGCACCAGGCCGCGCTGTTCCAGGTGCCGACGCCGCTGCACTTCGGCCTGGGCTTCTCCTGGTCGCTGTTCATCCCGATGCTGGTCATCTACTTGGTCACCTCGCTGGAGGCCATCGGTGACGTGACTGCGACCAGCAAGGTTTCGCGCCAGCCGGTCGAGGGCCCGGTATGGATGCAGCGGATCAAGGGCGGGGTGCTGGTCAACGGCGCCAATTCGCTGCTGGCGGGCCTGTTCAACACCTTCCCCAGCTCGATCTTCGCCCAGAACAACGGCGTGATTCAGCTGACCGGCATCGCCAGCCGCCATATCGGCATCTGGATCGCCGCCATGCTGATCCTGCTGGGCCTGTTCCCGTCGGTTGCCGGGGTGATCCAGGCAGTGCCGGAGCCGGTGCTCGGCGGCGCGGCCATGGTGATGTTCGGCGCCGTCGCGGCCTCGGGCATCAATATCCTCGCCAGCACCCGCCTCGACCGCCGTGCCCTGCTGATCATCGCCGTGTCGCTGTCGCTGGGCCTGGGCGTGGCCCAGGTACCGGAGTTCCTCGCGCATATGCCGGCGGCGCTGCGCAACGTGCTGGAGTCGGGTGTCGCCACCGGCGGCATCTGTGCCCTGGTGCTCAACTGGTTCCTGCCAGAAAGCAAAGACCAGGCCTGAGCCCCGCCAGCCAGAGCAGAAGCCCGTGCCCACCCGCACGGGCTTTTTGCTTTATCATGGCCGCATTCATTTGCTCGAGCCTTACATGAAATTCGCCATCGCGGTCTTTTCCCCGGCCCATGCGCCCTCCTCGCGCCGCGCCTTGCGCTTTGCCGAGGCGGTGCTGGCCGGCGGGCATGAAATTGCCCGGCTGTTCTTCTACCAGGACGGGGTACACAGTGCTTCGGCCAATATCGTCGCGCCCCAGGATGAGCTGGACGTGGCCGCGCAGTGGCGTGCCTTCGTCAGCGATCACCGGCTCGACGCCGTGGTGTGCATTGCCGCCGCCCTGCGTCGTGGGGTACTCGACGACACCGAGGCCAACCGCTACCAGCGCCCGGCGGTAAACCTGCCAATGCCGTGGGAGCTGTCCGGCCTGGGCCAGCTGCACGAAGCCGCGCAACTGGCCGACCGCCTGGTCTGCTTCGGAGGTGATTGAAATGGCCAAGTCCCTGCTGATCATCAGCCGCCAGGCGCCGTGGAGCGGCCTGTCCGCTCGCGAAGCGCTGGATATCGCCCTGGCCGGCGGCGCCTTCGATTTGCCGCTGGGCATGCTGTTCCTCGATGACGGCGTGTTCCAGCTCGCCGCCGCACAGCAGCCAGACGCCGTGCAACAGAAGAACCTGGCCGCCAATCTCCAGGCCCTGCCTATGTTCGGTGTGGAGGAGTTGTTCGCCTGTGGTCACAGCCTCGCCCGCCGAGGGCTGGACAACGACGCCCTGTCACTGCCGGTGGAAGTGCTCGACAACGCCGCGCTGACCGCACTGATTGCCCGTTTCGACCAGGTGGTGACGCTCTGATGACGACCCTGCATGTAATCGCCCATTCGCCCTTCGGTGACGAGCGCCTGGCCAGTTGCCTGCGTCTACTCGGCCCGCAGGACGCGCTGCTGCTGTGCGGTGACGCCACCTACGCGCTCCAGGCCGGCACCGAGCCCTTCGCTGCCCTGCAGGCCGCCAATCTCGGCGAGCGCCTGTTCGCCCTCGCCGAAGACCTGCAGGCCCGCGCCCTCGACAGCCAATTGGCCAAGGCAGTGGACTACCCCGCCTTTGTCGAGCTCACCCTGCACCACGACAAGGTCAACAGCTGGCTATGAGTACCCTGACTGTCGGCGATCGTAACATCGCCCTGGACAAGGACGGCTTCCTGGTCGAGCTGCAGGACTGGTCCCGCGAAGTCGCCGAGGCCCTCGCCACGCGGGAAAGCATCGCCCTGACCGCAGACCACTGGGAAATCCTCGAGCTGTTGCGCCAGTTCTACCAGGAGTACCAGCTGTCGCCGGCCACCCGCCCGCTGATCAAATACACCGCGCTCAAGCTTGGCGCCGAGAAAGGCAACAGCCCACACCTCAATCGCCTGTTCAAAGGCACCCCCGCCAAACTTGCCGCCAAGCTGGCGGGCCTGCCCAAGCCGACCAACTGCATATGACCGAGCCACAGCTGAACGAAACACGCCCTTTGACCCTGGAAACCCCGGCCGAGCACCCGTTCGCCGAATTCGTGCGCATCCTCGGCAAGGGCAAGCGTGGCGCCCGCGGCCTGACCCGCGAGGAAGCCCGCGCCGCGATGACCCTGCTGCTCGAGGGCAAGGTCGAGGACACCCAGCTGGGTGCCTTCCTGATGCTGCTGCGGCACAAGGAAGAAAGCGCCGAGGAGCTGGCCGGCTTCACCGAGGCCCTGCGCGCCCACCTGCACGCGCCCCAGATCACCGTTGACCTTGATTGGCCCAGCTACGCCGGCAAGAAGCGCCATCTGCCATGGTACCTGCTGGCGGCCAAGTGCCTGGCGGGCAACGGTGTGCGCATCCTGATGCACGGCGGCGGCGCCCATACGGCGGGCAGGCTGTACACCGAGCAACTGCTCGACCTGCTGGGTATTCCGCTGTGTCGCAACTGGACGGTCGTGGAGCAAGCCCTGGACAGTCGTCAACTGGCCTTCTTCCCGTTGCAGGACTGGGCGCCACAGCTTCAGCGCATGATCGACCTGCGCAACACCCTGGGCCTGCGATCGCCCATCCACTCCTTGGCCCGGGTGCTCAACCCGCTCGGCGCCCGCTGCGGCCTGCAGAGCATCTTCCACCCCGGCTACCAGGCGGTGCACCGCGAGGCCAGCCGCATGCTCGGCGACCACACAGTGGTGATCAAAGGTGACGGCGGCGAGATCGAGGTCAACCCGGATGTCATCAGCCACCTGTACGGCACCTCGGCCGGCGAGGCCTGGGACGAGGAGTGGCCGGCCCTCAGCGCCCAGCGCCATGTGAAGCCAGCCAGCCTGCAGCCCGAGCACCTGCTGGCGGTATGGCGTGGCGAGGCACAGGACAGCTATGGCGAGCTGGCCGTGGTCGCGACCATGGCCCTCGCCCTGCGCGGGCTGGGCCAGGACCGCGAGCAGGCGTTCAGCCGCGCTCGCGACTACTGGACCAACCGCAGAAGCATCGAATAAGCCGATAGATAGGGCACAGTCTTTGCGCTATTTATTCGAACGCTTTTCACTAGACTGAGCTCCAACGACAAACGACTTTGTTCCGAGGAGCTTTGCAATGGGCCTTTTGATCGATGGCCGCTGGCATGACCAGTGGTACCAGACCAGCCAGGATGGCGCGTTCAAGCGCGAGAACGCTCAACGCCGCAATCAACTGCCCGCCGCCGAGGCCGGCCGTTATCACCTGTACGTGTCACTGGCCTGCCCCTGGGCGCATCGCACCCTGATCTTCCGCGCCATCAAGGGCCTGGAACCGCTGATCGACGTCTCCGTGGTCAGCTGGCTGATGGGCGAGCACGGCTGGACCTTCGACCAGCAGCAGGGCTCCAGCGGCGATCATCTGGACGCATTGCAGTACCTGCACCAGCGCTACACCCAGGACGACCCGCACTACACCGGGCGCGTAACCGTGCCGGTGCTGTGGGACAAGCAGGAGCAGCGCATCGTCAACAACGAGTCGGCCGAGATCATCCGCATCTTCAACAGCGCATTCAACGAACTGACCGGTAACACCCTGGACCTTTACCCCGAGCCGCTGCGCGCTACCATCGATGGGCTCAACGAACGTATCTATCCGGCCGTGAACAACGGCGTGTACCGCGCAGGCTTCGCCACCTCGCAGGAAGCTTACGAGGCCGCCTTCGACGATGTCTTCAACGAACTGGACCACCTGGAAACACTACTGGGCCGCCAGCGTTACCTGGCCGGTGAGTACCTGACCGAAGCCGATGTGCGGTTGTTCACCACGCTGGTGCGTTTCGATGCGGTGTACCACGGGCACTTCAAGTGCAACCTGCGCCGCTTGAGCGACTACCCGAACCTGTCCAACTGGCTGCGCGAGCTGTACCAGTGGCCGGGCGTGGCGGGCACGGTGAACATGGAGCATATCCAGAAGCACTACTACATGAGCCACAAGACCATCAACCCGAACGGCATCGTGCCCAATGGGCCGTTGCAGGATTTCGGCTTGCCGCATGACCGGGAGCGGTTAATGGGCAAAGGGATCTGGAAGGCTTGATAAAGCTGGGGCTGCTTTACAGCCCACCGTCGGCAAGCCGGCTCCCACAGGGGCTTGTATGATCCTGTGCGAGCCGGCTTATCGTGGCGATGGGCCGCAAGGCGGCCCCAGTCATTTCAGGCGTCTTGCGCGCCTTCGAACCACGCCAGCTTCTCGCGCAACTGCACCACTTCCCCGACGATCACCAGGGTCGGCGCATGCACTTCGTGGCGTGCCACCAACGCTGGCAGGTCGGCCAGGGTGCCGGTGAACACCCGCTGGTTGCGGGTGGTGCCCTGCTGCACCAGCGCAGCCGGCGTACTCGCCGCACGGCCATGGCGGATCAACTCGGCGCAGATGGTCGGCAAGCCGACCAGGCCCATGTAGAACACCAGGGTCTGGGCCGGAGCCACCAGGTCATTCCAGGGCAGGTTGCTGGTGCCATCCTTCAGGTGGCCGGTAACGAAGCGCACCGACTGGGCATAGTCGCGGTGGGTCAGTGGAATCCCGCCATAGGCCGAACAACCACTGGCTGCCGTGATGCCCGGTACCACCTGGAACGGAATACCTTCGTCGGCCAGCTCCTCGATCTCCTCGCCACCCCGGCCAAAGATGAACGGATCGCCACCTTTGAGCCGTAGCACGCGCTTGCCCTGGCGAGCGAGGTCGACCAGCAGGCGATTGATCTTGTCCTGCGGCACGGCATGATCGGCGCGGCGCTTGCCGACATAGATGCGCTCGGCGTCACGCCGACACATATCGATGATGGCAGGAGCCACCAGGCGGTCGTACAGCACCACGTCGGCCTGCTGCATCAGGCGCAGGGCGCGGAAGGTCAGCAGGTCCGGATCGCCCGGCCCCGCGCCCACCAGGTACACCTCGCCGCCCTGCTGCACCGGCGCGCCATCGACCATCGCCTGCAACAGGCGCTCGGCCTCGGCGCCCTGCCCGGCCAGCTGGCGCTCTGCGATCGGCCCCTGGAACACGGTTTCCCAAAAGCCACGACGCTGGTTCACGTCAGGGTACAAGGCCTTGACCTTGTGACGGAAGCGCGCCGCCAGCCCAGCCAGCTCGCCGTAGGCGGAAGGGATCCAGGCCTCCAGCCTGGCGCGGATCAGGCGCGCCAACACTGGAGCGTCGCCGCCGCTGGAAACCGCCACCACCAAGGGTGAACGGTCGACGATGGCCGGGAAGATCACCGTGCACAGGGCCGGCGCATCCACCACGTTGACTGGCAGGCTGCGCGCCTGGGCCTCGGCAGAGACCTGGGCGTTGAGCGCCGAGTCGTCGGTCGCCGCGATCACCAGCCGACAACCGTCCAGGTCCGGGGCCTGGTAGCCACGCACCAGGACTTCGCCCCCGCCCTCTCGGGCCATTGCGGCGAGCTGGCTGTCGACCTCAGGCGCTACCACCCGCAGCGCGGCGCCAGCATCGGCCAGCAGGCGCGCCTTGCGCAAGGCGATCTCGCCGCCGCCGACGACCAGCACACGGCCACCCTGCAGCTTGTGGAACAGCGGCAGGTAGTCCATTCAGCGAATGACCTCGACGCCACCCATGTACGGTTTGAGCACCTCAGGCACACGGATCGAACCGTCGGCTTGCTGGTAGTTCTCCAGCACGGCGACCAAGGTACGACCGACGGCCAGGCCCGACCCATTGAGGGTGTGCACCAGCTCCGGCTTGCCGGTTTCCGGGTTGCGCCAGCGGGCTTGCATGCGGCGCGCCTGGAAGTCGCCGCAGTTGGAGCAGGAGCTGATCTCGCGGTACTTGTCCTGGCTTGGCACCCAGACCTCCAGGTCGTAGGTCTTCACCGCGCCGAAGCCCATGTCGCCGGTGCACAGCGCCAGTACGCGGTACGGCAGCTCCAGCAGCTGGAGCACGCGCTCGGCGTTGGCGGTCAGGCCTTCCAGCGCTTCCATCGACTTGGACGGCTCGACCACCTGGACCATCTCGACCTTGTCGAACTGGTGCTGGCGGATCATGCCGCGGGTGTCACGGCCCGAGGCACCGGCCTCGCTGCGGAAGCACGGGGTGTGGGCGACCAGCTTCAGCGGCAGCTGCTTGGCGTCGAGGATCTCACCCGCCACCAGGTTGGTCAGCGACACTTCGGCGGTCGGGATCAGGTAGAAGTCAGCCTCGCCTTCGCGGGTGATCTTGAACAGGTCTTCCTCGAACTTCGGCAGCTGGCCGGTGCCCTGCAGGGCCGGGGCCTGCACCAGGTACGGGGTGTAGTGCTCTTCGTAGCCGTGCTCGCCGGTGTGCAGGTTGATCATGAACTGCGCCAGGGCGCGGTGCAGGCGGGCCACCGGGCCACGCAGCACGGCAAAGCGGGCGCCGGACAGCTTGGCCGCGGCCTCGAAGTCCAGGCCACCGCTGACCTCGCCCAAGGCGACGTGGTCCTTGATTTCGAAATCGAAGGCCTTCGGCGTGCCCCAGCGGCGCACTTCGACGTTGTCGTCTTCGCTGGCGCCGACCGGCACGCTGGCGTCCGGCAGGTTGGGGATGGTCAGCAGGATGCCGTCCAGTTCCGCCTGGATGCCGTCCAGCTCGGTCTTGCCGGCAGCCAGCTCGTTGGCCATGCGCTCGACGTCGGCCATCAGCGGGGCGATGTCCTCGCCCTTGGCCTTGGCCTGGCCGATGGACTTGGAGCGGGCGTTACGCTCGGCCTGCAGCTGCTCGGTGCGGGTCTGCACGGCCTTGCGACGCTCTTCCAGCGATTCGATGCGCGCGACATCCAGGCTGAAGCCACGGGAGGCCAGGCGGTCAGCCACTTCCTGAAGTTGGCCGCGTAACAGTTTGGAATCGAGCATATCGTTCTCTCGTTATAAGTAGGTGTTGGTTCAGAATCGGGTCAGGGACAGGCCGGCCCAGGTCGCGAGCAGGCCGCCCACCACGCTGATAATGGTATAGCCCAAGGCCAGCGGGACCTGCCCGCTTTCCATCAGGCGCACGGTATCGAGCGAGAAGGAGGAAAAGGTGGTCAGGCCGCCAAGAAAGCCGACGATCAGCCCGGCGCGCAGCTCGACCGGCACCAGCGGCTTGTGCAGGAACAGCCCGTACAATAGGCCGATCAGCAGGCAGCCAACCAGGTTGACCGCCAGCGTACCGGCATAGAAGTGTCGCGGCCAGTGGGCCGTGACCCAGTTGGCAGTGGCGAAACGCAACAGCGTGCCGGCGATGCCGCCGGCGCTGACTGCGGCAATCAGTGCAATCACGGTTTTCTCCGCTGGCGGGGGCTGGCGCGATCGAGCTCGGCCAGGTGCTTGAGTTTCTCGCCGATCTTCAGTTCCAGGCCACGGGGCACTGGCTGATAGTACTGGCGCGGTTCGAGCTGCTCGGGGAAATAGTCCTCGCCGGCGGCATAGGCGTCCGGCTCGTCGTGGGCATAGCGGTACTCCTCGCCATAGCCCAGTTGCTTCATCAGTTTGGTCGGCGCGTTGCGCAGGTGCAGCGGCACCTCCAGCGAGCCGTGCTCGGCGGCCTCACGCATCGCCGCCTTGAAGCCCATGTAAACGGCGTTGCTCTTCGGCGCGCAGGCGATGTAGGTGATGGCCTGGGCCACCGCCAGCTCGCCCTCGGGGCTACCCAGGCGCTCCTGCACGTCCCAGGCTGCCAGGCACAGGCTCAGGGCGCGGGGGTCGGCGTTGCCGATATCCTCGCTGGCCATGCGCACCACGCGCCGGGCGATGTACAGCGGGTCGCAGCCGCCGTCGAGCATGCGCGCATACCAATACAACGCACCGTCGGGGTTGGAGCCGCGCACCGACTTGTGCAGTGCCGAGATCTGGTCGTAGAACGCCTCGCCACCCTTGTCGAAGCGGCGGCGGCTGTCACCGAGCAGGCTCTGCAGCAGCTCGACGCCGATCTCGCCGCCATCTTCGGCCAGGTCCGAGGCGTTCTCGAGGAAGTTGAGCATGCGCCGGCCATCGCCGTCGGCGGCGGCCATGAGCATCTTGAAGGCTTCGTCACCCACCCGCAGGTTGCGCTTGCCCAGGCCGCGCTCCTCGCTCAGGGCGCGATCGACCAACTTGCGCAGCGCGGCCTCGTCCAGGCTCTTGAGCACATAGACCCGTGCCCGCGAAAGCAGCGCGTTGTTCAGTTCAAAGGACGGGTTCTCGGTGGTCGCGCCGATGAAGATCAGCGTGCCGTCCTCCACGTAGGGCAGGAAGGCGTCCTGTTGCGACTTGTTGAAACGATGCACTTCATCGACGAACAGGATGGTGCGCCGGCCATACTGTCCGGCCTGCTGCTTGGCCACCTCGACGGCCTGGCGGATCTCCTTGACCCCGGCCAGCACCGCCGACACCGTTTCGAAGTGGGCGTCGCAGAACTGCGCCAGCAGCCGCGCCAGGGTGGTCTTGCCCACCCCGGGCGGGCCCCAGAAGATCATCGAGTGCAGCGCACCCTGCTCCAGCGCCTCGCGCAGCGGCTTGCCGCGCGCCAGCAGGTGCTCCTGGCCGACGTACTCGTCCAGATTCGACGGGCGCAGGCGGGCGGCCAGGGGCTGGGCGACGGGTTCGCTTCGAAACAGGTCCATCACGGGCTCCGCTTACTCCTTGATGACGTCCGCGCCCTTGGGGATGTCGAACTGGAACTTGCTGTCCGGCACCGCCTGGTTGGCCTTGACGCCATTGAACAGGATGTTGGTGCGCTGGCCGACGCTGTCGATCAGCTGCATGTCATTGATCAGCCCCCGGCGGAACGACACGCGCAGCGAGTCGAACAGGGTGTCCTTGGTCTTGGGCTTCAAGGTGAAGTCCATGACCTCACCCTGCTCCTTGGAGGTGATGTCGAAGCTCTGGCTGATCTTCGACACATCGCCGGACAGCAGTAGCGCCGGGGTCTGGTTCAGGCGCACATCGAGCTTCTTGACGGTGGCCTGCTCCAGGTCCGGGTCCCACAGGGTGACGTTCTTGCCGTCCGACACCACCACCTGCTCCTGGGGCGCGTCGGTGTGCCAGTAGAACAGGCCCGGGCGCTTGACGGTCATCTTGCCGTTGGTCTCCTGCAGACTGGTGCCGCTGGCATCCAGGGTCAGCTGGGAGAAATTGGCCTCGATGGTCTGCGACTTCTCCAGCAATTGCGTCAGGCGCTGGACGTCCTGTTCGCCGGCGTGGGCCGACAGGCTGGCCGCAGCCAGGGCAGAAACCAACAGCATGCGAATCGCGCGCATGGAAATCCTCATTGCACAGTGAAGGGGCCGGGCGCCGTCTATGGCGCCCGGCAGGTTGTTCATCAATCGCGTGGGCCGCCCGGGGCAATCACTTCCCGCGAGCCGTTGCTGTTCATCGGCGTGACCACACCGGCCATTTCCATCGCCTCGATCATGCGCGCGGCGCGGTTGTAGCCGATCTTGAGCTTGCGCTGCACCGCCGAGATCGACGCCCGGCGGCTTTCCAGCACGAACTGCACGGCTTCGTCGTACAGGGCGTCGCTTTCCGAGTCTTCGCCATCGCCGCCGCCACCGCCACCGCCGTCGAAGCCGCTGCCGGCCTCTTCGACGCCATTGAGGATGTCGTCGTTGTAGTCCGGCGCGCCGCGCAGCTTCCATGCTTCGACCGTGCGGTGCACTTCGTCGTCGGAGACGAAGGCGCCATGCACGCGGATCGGCAGGCTGGTGCCCGGCGGCATATAGAGCATGTCACCGTGGCCGAGCAGCTGTTCGGCGCCGCCCTGGTCGATGATGGTCCGCGAGTCGATCTTGCTCGACACCTGGAACGCCATGCGGGTCGGGATGTTGGCCTTGATCAGGCCGGTGATCACGTCCACCGACGGGCGCTGGGTGGCGAGGATCAGGTGGATACCGGCGGCACGGGCCTTCTGGGCGATACGCGCGATCAGTTCCTCGACCTTCTTGCCGACGATCATCATCATGTCGGCGAATTCGTCGACCACCACAACGATGGT
>Ga0247725_1000138_pt1 | contig 84265 bp, 74 predicted proteins | sample OKSTACKMCFT3sol_FD_183021 | JGI IMG/M metagenome (GOLD analysis project Ga0247725, IMG submission 183021) | Subsurface sediment microbial communities from gas well in Oklahoma, United States - OK STACK MC-FT3-sol | ecosystem: Environmental > Terrestrial > Deep subsurface > Rock core/Sediment...
TGTCATAAAAAGCTTTTTTCCCTTAAATCAACAAGATACCCGCGTTTTTTACTGTAATGGGTCGCGGGACAAAGGCGGATTCTACCACAGAAAAAACACCTTGCCAGTTCTGTTGTGCTTTGTACAGCAACGACTGGTGATTGCTCAAACAGATCAAGGCTTTATAATAGGCAAAAATTTCAGTGGATATACCTATGACCCCTTCTTCTAATGTTGATCAGGCAGAAATTGCCAAATTTAATGAAATTGCCTCACGCTGGTGGGACACTACAGGTGAATTTAAGCCACTACATCAGTTAAATCCTTGCAGACTGGCCTTCATCAGCGATCAGGTACAAGGCTTGTTTGGCAAAAAGGCAATAGATGTGGGTTGTGGCGGCGGTATTTTGGCAGAGGCTATGGCCAAAGCCGGCGCACAGGTCACAGGCATTGATATGGCTGAAGAAGCCCTGACCGTAGCTAAGCTGCATGCTCTTGAATCCTCAGTCTCAGTTCAGTATCAACAAAGTACAGCGGAGGCCTTTGCTGCCGCCCACAGCGCCGAATTCGATCTGGTCACTTGTATGGAAATGCTAGAACACGTTCCTGCGCCAGCCTCTGTAGTCCAGGCCTGTGCAGATTTAGCTAAACCAGGCGCGACCTTGGTGTTTTCAACCCTTAATAAAACCTGGAAAGCCTATCTGATGGCCATAGTAGGCGCCGAGCAATTGTTGAAGTTAGTCCCCAGAGGTACCCATGAGTTTGAGAAGTTTATCCGCCCTTCTGATCTGATGCGCTTCATCGATGATGCTGGTTTACAAGTCGTGGATGCCACAGGTCTGCACTACAACCCTATTAATCAGTCTTTCCGCACTGGCCCTGGGCTGGATGTAAATTATTTTGTCGTGGCAAAAAAACCATTATGAGACAAAAGAGCACCATGCTTCAAAAACCAGCTGCCCTGTTATTTGATTTAGACGGCACCTTGGTGGATACAGCACAGGATTTAGGCGCAGCACTGAATTTTGTGCTGAGACAACACGGCATGCCGGAAAAGACCTATGACGAATACCGCCCTATGGCATCGCATGGTGCTAAAGGTCTACTGCAACTTGGTTTTGGTGAAGCGATAAAACATATTGATTTTGGTCAAGCCCGCCAAAGCTTGTTGGATTATTACCACGAACATAGCGGTGTGCATAGCCGCTTGTTTCCGGGAGCTGAAGCCTTGTTCGCAGCGCTTGAAGCACGCAACATCCCTTGGGCTATAGTGACCAATAAACCTCATAAGCTGGCGGCCAAAGTACAACGTCAGTTGCCGGCTTTACTTAAAAGCCGTTTGTTAGTAGGCGGCGACAGCCTGGCACAACGTAAACCCGATCCAATACCTTTATGGATGACTGCGCACTATATGCAGGTACCGGCAAGTTCCTGCTGGTATATAGGAGATGCAGAACGCGATATAGAAGCAGGACGTCGTGCTGGTATGCAAACTGTGATGTGTGATTTTGGTTATGTAGGGCCAGATGATAAAACTGATCTTTGGGGTGCAGATTTGCACATTTCAAACCTGGATGACTTGATCCAACACCTCGATTGAGTTCAGATTTTTCACTTTTTGTTCAATTAAAAATCACCTGCGACCAGGTGATTTTTTTTAGTGACTTAAAATTTAACCGAACAGACAAAATAGATTTTTTACTGAAAAACTATTGCTTCCCTACAGAGGTTTTTAAACACCTATTTCGCACGTTAGCGGACACTAACATGCTGATTTTTTCGCCCGCTAGCAGGGGTTGCAATTGATATTGATCCACTCTATCTTGTGATCCGTTCTTCTTTCACCCCTAGATGTTGTGTCACTCAGTTGAGTTTGACCTAATGAAGCCAAAAGCGGGTGAATTCGCTGTACAGAAGAAATTCTGTGCACACTATAATAACAATTGAGATGGAATTTTCGGCGGAAAAATATGACTCAAACATTATACGTAACCAAAAGAGATGGTTCGCGCGAACCATTAGACTTAGACAAAATTCACCGTGTGATAGATTGGGCTGCTGAGCAGTTACAAAACGTATCAGTGTCCCAAGTTGAGTTACGTTCTCACATTCAGTTTTACGACGGCATCAAGACCGCCGACATTCATGAGACCATCATCAAAGCCGCTGCCGATTTAATCTCAAAAGAGACACCGGATTACCAATACATGGCCGCCCGTTTGGCCGTATTCCATTTGCGTAAAAAAGCCTATGGCCAATTTGAGCCCCCAAAGCTGTATGACCATGTAGTCAACATGGTGGAAGAAAAGCGTTATGACGCGCACATTCTGGCGGATTACTCTAAAGAAGAGTTAGACCAGCTGGATAGTTTCATTGTCCATGCCCGCGATTTAGACTTCAGCTATGCTGCAGTCAAACAACTGGAAGGCAAATACCTGGTACAAAACCGGGTAACAGGCCAAATTTACGAGAGCGCTCAGTTCCTCTATATGTTAGTCGCTGCTTGTTTATTTGCTAACTACCCAAAAGACAGCCGCTTAAGCTACGTCCGTCGTTTCTACGATGCAGTCTCTACATTTAAAATTTCCTTACCTACACCTATTATGTCTGGTGTACGTACCCCAACCCGCCAGTTCAGCTCTTGTGTATTGATTGAATGTGGTGACAGCTTAGATTCAATCAATGCCACCAGCAGTGCTATCGTAAAATACGTCAGTCAGCGCGCTGGTATTGGTATCAATGCCGGTCGTATCCGTGCTTTAGGTAGCCCAATCCGTAACGGCGAAGCCTTTCATACCGGTTGTATCCCATTCTACAAACACTTCCAGACGGCAGTGAAAAGCTGCTCTCAGGGCGGTGTTCGTGGCGGCGCGGCTACATTGTTTTACCCGCTGTGGCATTTAGAAGTTGAATCTTTACTGGTTCTGAAGAACAACAGAGGTGTGGAAGAAAACCGTGTCCGTCACTTAGATTACGGTGTGCAGTTTAACCGCCTGATGTACACCCGCCTGATTAAGGATGAAATGATTACCCTGTTCAGCCCTTCTGATGTACCTGGCCTGTATGATGCATTTTTCGAAGATCAGGAAAAGTTCGAAGAGCTGTATGTGAAATACGAAGCAGACGCCTCTATCCGTAAAAAGCGTATTAAAGCGGTTGAGCTCTTTACCCTCTTTATGCAGGAACGTGCAAGCACGGGTCGTATCTATTTACAAAACGTCGATCACTGCAACACACACAGCCCATTTAATCCTAAGTTTGCTGCTGTGCGTCAGAGCAACCTGTGTTTGGAAATTGCGCTGCCAACTAAGCCATTAAACGACATTAACGATCCTAATGGTGAAATAGCGCTTTGCACATTGTCGGCTTTTAACCTGGGTGCTATTGAGCATTTAGACGAGCTGGAAGAATTAGCAGAGCTGGCAGTACGAGCTTTAGATAGCTTACTGGACTATCAGGACTATCCAATTCTGGCAGCGTACCACGCCAGCATGAATCGCCGTACTTTAGGCATAGGTGTGATTAACTATGCTTATTATCTGGCAAAAAATGGCGTCAAGTATTCAGACGGCTCGGCCAATGCTTTAACGCACCGTACTTTTGAAGCCATTCAGTATTACCTGATGAAAGCTTCAAATAAACTGGCCAAAGAATTTGGACCATGCCCTAAATTTCACGAGACGACCTATTCAGAAGGCATTATGCCTATTGATACCTATAAAAAGGATCTGGATAAAGTCTGTGCTGAACCATTGCATTACGACTGGGAGCAGCTGCGTAAAGATGTGGTTGAACACGGTCTGCGTAACTCAACCTTGTCTGCGCTGATGCCTTCTGAAACCTCTTCGCAAATTTCAAATGCGACTAATGGTATTGAACCACCACGTGGTCACATCAGTATAAAGGCTAGTAAAGACGGCATTTTAAAGCAGGTTGTGCCTGAGTATGAGCGCCTGAAAAACCAATATGAGTTGTTATGGGATATGCCAAACAACGACGGTTATATCAGCCTGGTGGCTATTATGCAGAAGTTTGTTGATCAGACCATTTCTGCCAATACCAACTACGATCCAGGCAAGTTCGAAGGCGGCAAAGTACCAATGAAAATCTTGTTAAAAGATTTACTGACGGCTTATAAGTTGGGTGTAAAAACCATGTACTACCACAACACCCGCGATGGCGCTTCCGACATACAGGAAGACATCAAAGCGACGCCGGAAGACGATGGTTGTGCCGGTGGCGCCTGTAAAATTTAAGTCTGGGGCTGCATTGCAGCCCTCTTTTTGTATGCATAACAAATAATAAACTGGATGTTGCTGATGAGTTACACCACCTTTAGCCGTACGAACAATGATCAAATGAAAGAGCCGATGTTTTTCGGCAACCCGGTGAACGTGTCCCGCTATGATCAACAAAAATACGGAATTTTTGAAAAACTGATTGAAAAACAACTGAGCTTTTTCTGGCGTCCTGAAGAAGTAGATGTCAGTAAAGACCGTATCGATTTTCAGCAGTTGCCTGAACATGAAAAGCATATTTTTATCAGCAATCTGAAATACCAAACTCTGCTGGACTCGGTGCAAGGTCGTTCACCAAACGTGGCTTTGCTGCCTATTGTCTCTTTGCCAGAGCTGGAAACCTGGATTGAAACCTGGGCTTTTAGCGAGACCATTCATAGTCGTAGCTACACTCATATAGTGCGTAACATTACCAATGAGCCACACAAAGTATTCGACGATATATTACTGAATGAACGTATCATTGAGCGCGCCGATGACGTTACGCGTTACTATGACGATTTGATTCATTCAGTAAACCTTTATCATTTATGTGGTGAAGGCACTCATGTGGTTGATGGTAAAACACACACCATCAATTTACGCGATCTGAAACGTAAGCTTTACCTCTGTATTTTGTCCGTAAATGTACTCGAGGCTATTCGTTTCTATGTCAGCTTCGCCTGCAGTTTTGCTTTTGCCGAGCGAGAGCTGATGGAAGGCAATGCAAAAATTATCAAGCTGATTGCCCGTGACGAAGCATTACATTTAACTGGTACTCAGCATATGCTAAATATTATGGCTGCCGGCGACGACGACCCAGAGATGGCTGAAGTAGCTAAAGAATGCGAAGAAGAAGCTTACGCTATATTCCGTAAAGCGGCCGAGCAGGAAAAAGACTGGGCAGAGTTTTTGTTTAAAGATGGTTCTATGATCGGTTTAAACAAGGACATTTTGTGCCAATACGTGGAGTACATCACCAATAACAGAATGCAGGCTGTGGGTTTGAAACCAATTTTTGGTACAACTCAGAACCCTATTCCATGGATCAATGCCTGGTTAGTATCTGATAACGTGCAGGTAGCGCCACAGGAATCAGAAATCAGCTCCTATTTAGTAGGTCAAATCGACAACGAAATGGATGGCGCTGACTTCGGCGATTTTGATCTCTGATTTGCGATCACTGAAATGGTTAAAGTAGTGGTGAAGGATTTGCTCAGCCTGGAGTTTGGGCCTGAGCAACGCACCCTGCTTGATGCTTTGGAAGCTCAGCAACAGCAAGTGAACTATCAATGCCGCGAGGGGTACTGTGGCGCTTGCCGTTGTAAATTACTGTCAGGTTCGGTCAGTTATATTAACGAGCCTTTGGCTTTTGTCCGCAAGGGTGAGATTTTGCCTTGCTGCAGTATTCCTGTCACAGATATAGAAATAGAATTGCCCTGAGTATCGCAAAATACTTCAGGGCAATTCAGTCTCAGAAGTTCAGTTCAGAACATTCAATATTAAGACTTCTTGATACCTTCAACGCTCAGATCTAAATGCACAGTGGCAGATGCTGGGCCAAGGATGTTTTTAATGGCGAAATCTTCTAAGTTGATGCTGGTTGTGCCGGCAAAACCTGCACGGTAGCCACCCCATGGATCAGCACCTTCACCCAGTTTAGTCGCATTGATGACGATTTCTTTAGTCACGCCATTTAAGGTGAAGTTACCCACTACATCAAAATCAGCACCTGCTTTTGGTACTATCTTGGTGCTGACAAAAGTTGCTTTGCCATTTTTGTCTACGTTCAGGAAATCCGGGCTGCGTAAGTGCTTGTCACGCTCAGCATGGTTAGAATCAACACTTTTGGTATCGATTTCTAACTGGATTTTAGAGTCCGCTAATTTAGCCGCATCATAGCTGAAGTTACCTTTGAAGGTATTAAAGCGGCCGTATAACCAGCTATAACCCAAGTGGCTGATCTTAAACTGTACAAAGGCGTGTGCGCCTTGGGTATCAATTTCATACTCAGCTGCTTGTAAAGCTGGTGCTGCCAACATAGAGGCCATCAAGCTGGCTACTAATAATTTCTTCATTACAATCTCCTTTCAGATTAAGGTTTAAGCATTCGTTTTAACGTATCGTCTTTATCAAAAACATGATGTTTAACAGCAGCTGCCGCGTGCAGTATCACCAGTATAATCAGGCCATATGCCGCAAATTTATGCACAAGCCCAGCTCTATCAGCCTGTTCAGCAAATAATTCACCTGCTGAAGGTAAATCAAATAAACCAAATACTTCTATTGGTCTGCCATCGGCGGTAGAAATTAAATAGCCACTGCATATAATCAAAAAAATAAGTCCGTATAATGTCAGGTGAGTCAGATGACTGGCGCGTTGCACAGCTTTACTGTGACTCGCCAAAGGCATAGCAGTTCCATTTAGCATGCGCCAGAGCACTCTGTAACCCATCATCAGTAATAACAAAACCCCGACACTTTTATGCCAAAATGGTGCTGTTTTGTACCAAGTGCTGTAATAGCTCAAATCCACCATCCAGAACCCTGAAGCAAAGAGTCCAATTACCACCACAGCCACCAGCCAGTGCAGAATTATGCTGGTCCAGCCATACCCTTTATTTTCTGTTGTCATACGTTGCCCTCTTAATAGAAATAGCTTATCTTTCCAGAAGATGGTTTAAAATAACAAAAATAAGCATATTTTGTTCTATTTAATAGAAATATAATCTGTTTGGTACTGGATTTCAGACATAAAAAAAGAGCCATTAAGGCTCTTTTTAAAATAGACAGGGATCAGAATTCAACTTTACCGTCGCGGATATGCTGCTCCCCCCGCTTTTTCGCCAAAGCTATTTGCTTCTGACGCTCAGCAAATGAAGCTTTTTGTTCTTCGGTAATTTTGTCATGGCAATGAGGACAACTCAGCCCCTGCACATAAAGTGGAGACTTCATCTCGTCCTGTGACAACGGCATACGGCAAGCATAACACTGATCATAACTGCCTTGCTCTAAACCATGTTTGACCGCTACGCGCTGATCAAACACAAAACATTCGCCCTGCCACAAACTTTCCTGCTCTGGCACTTCTTCGAGGTATTTCAGAATACCGCCGTCCAGGTGATACACCTCTTCAAAACCTTGTTCTTTTAAAAAGGCAGTGGACTTTTCACAACGAATACCGCCGGTACAAAACATAGCGACTTTTTTATGCTTGTTTTTGTCCAGATTCTGCTCTGCCCAATCAGGAAATTCCCGGAAACTGGTGGTATTGGGATTGACCGCATTTTTGAAGGTGCCAATAGCCACTTCGTAGTCGTTACGGGTATCTATAACTATGGTATCCGGATCTGAAATCAACTGATTCCAGGCTTCGCCTTTGACATAAGTGCCCACTATATGAGCCGGGTTGATCCCCTCAACACCCATAGTGACAATTTCTTTTTTCAATTTTACCTTGGTGCGGTAAAACGCCTGTTCATCAGCAAAAGATTCTTTATAAGACATACCGTCAAAGCGGCTATCTGCAGCAAACCACTGCGCCATGGCGTCTATACCTTCACGCGGTCCACAAATGGTCCCGTTAATGCCCTCTTCGGCTAACAGCAAGGTGCCTTTGACTTTATTAAGGACTAAGTGTTGGTAAAGTTTATCGCGCAGAGCGACATAATCAGGTAAAGCAACGAATTTATATAAAGCAGCAACAACGTACATTTATTCAATTACCTTCTGCAAAGCCGGATCGCAAATCCGGGGCAAAATACGGGTCGCCATTATAACGACAGAAAACTAAATGACAAGTTACTGCGGCGTTAATGCTTTAGTGCCAGGGGTATGGCAAGCGCCAGATCAAATGTTTGCTCTCCGTCTGTGATCAATAGCCTGTCTTCTTCACGCCACAAGTCGAGCTGCATATGGCATTTGAGCATGCTACAAAAATCCAGTAGCTGTTGGTGGGATAAAGTATGAAACTGCACATTTGTAAAATGTTGTTTATATTGGTTCTTTATTCTTTTTCGGTCAGCCTCATCCAAAAACAACACGACATGGTCCGCCTGGTGACTGGCGCGTTGCATGTGTTTTTCACTGAGTAAATCAACATTACACCAAAGTTTGATGTGGTCAGCAGCATCACTGACATAGAGATCAGGAGTTTTTCCTGAACTCTCTGTTTTTGCCAGTTGGGGGGATGACTCAAAAAAAGACAAATAAGCCAATAAACGGCGAGCAAAGTGCTCCGCAAGTTCTGTTTTATACGGCGCCATATAACAGGTTCGCTTCTGGTACACGTGGTTCAACTCTGAGGCATAACTCAGGTCCAACCGAATTACTTTACTAACAACTTGCATACTGACACCTCGTTGGTATCGGCAACAATCTCCGTTTAGTGTAGTTGAGATTGAATTGCACCGTAAGTCAGATGCATAGCTAGTGCCAGTAATACAGCGCCCATTAGACGATCGAACCAATAGCCCTTAAGCAACAAAAAAGTTCTTATTTTCTCATGAGTTAAAACCACAGATAGCAAAGCAAACCAAGCCGCTGTCGCAAACGCCATATAAAGTCCGTAGATCACTTTGTACGAAAATGGTGTAACTGGCGAAATAATGGCAGCAAAAAGCGTTAAAAAAAATAAAGTTGCTTTTGGGTTCAGTCCGTTCGTGACAAAGCCAGAGCTAAAAGCTTTGAGCAAGGATGGTGATTCGGTCTCCGTATCTGTTGCCACTTCTGGTGCCGCACTGCCTGAGGCGCCACTGCGAATAGCCTGAAAACCTATATAAGCCAGATAAGCGGCAGACAACAAGCTAAACAGAGTAAACAACCAGGGAGTAGTTTTGATCAGCAATCCCAATCCGAGCAACGAGTAACACACATGCAGAAAAATAGCCATGCCGATACCAAGACTAGCTGCCAGCGCAACGTTGCGGCCGTAACGAACTGCATAACGTAATACGATAGCGAAATCGGGCCCAGGACTGGCGACTGCTACCAAATGAACAGATGCAATGAGTAAAAATTCAGGCCAGAACTCCATGCCTTATCCTTCTGATTATTAGGTATTTCTTATCCGGACATTAAAACATGAGGTCTGGGGGTTTCGAAGTAAAATCTCGAAAAAATGTTACTTCATCACAAAAGTACTTGCGTGAGAACCATTAATCCGCAAAAATGTTATAACATCACATTGTGCAACTAACAGTAAAAGGTTCTCCGATGCGCTTTTCTCTTTATCAACTATCACCACTTGCAGTACTGGTCGCCTCAGTCTTTTCCGCACAAAGCCTGGCGCAAAGTGTGTCTCTTGAAGGTCTTGTTATGGACAATGAAGGCAAAGCGATCGAACAAGCACGGATACATGTGCATGGCCGTCAGCAATATGTGTATGCCGACAAAAATGGCCGCTTCACCATTCAGGCACCAACTGACGCAGAATTGCACATCTCGGCAAAAGGTTATGGTGATCAATTTGCCAAAGTCGCTGATGCCCAAAATAACGAGCTTAAAATAGTACTTCAGGTCGGTGGATTGGAACGTATTGTAGTCGCAGCCTCTGGTTTGCATCACTACGATCTGGAAATGGCCAACCCAGTGTCTGTTTTATCAGGCGAAGAGCTCAGCCGTAAAACTGAACCCACTATAGGCGAAACTTTAAAATCTATGCCTGGTGTGCACAGCAACTACTATGGTCCTGTCGCTGCCAGCCCAATTCTGCGTGGTTTGGATGGACCTCGGGTACGCATCTTAAGCAATGGTCTGGATTCTGCGGATGTATCACGCATTGGACCTGATCACGCGATCAGTGCTGATGCAATCACTACTGAACAAATAGAAGTACTACGTGGCCCTTCTACCTTACTGTATGGCAGTGGTGCTGTCGGTGGTGTGGTAAATGTGGTAGATAACAGACTACCGCGCCAATTGCGACCTGCGAGCACTCAAATTGAAACCCGTTATAGTTCTGGCGCAGATGAAAAAACTGCGGCTTTGGCGCATGACGGAGGTCAGGAACAAATTGCCTGGCATTTTGATGGCTTTAAACGCAAAACAAATAATTACGACGTGCCTGATTTTACTAATGACGAAGGTGAAAGCTCAGATCAACTGGCCAACTCCTGGCTGGACAACTCAGCCGTAAACGGCGGATTAAGCTGGATCAGTGACAAAGGCTTATTAGGTTTTTCTATAGGTCATATTGACAGTGAATATGGTATTCCGGGCCATCACCATCATCATGAAGAACACGAAGATGAGGAGCATGAGCATGAAGAGGAAGAAAGCCATGAGGAGGCCGGTGTTTTTGCCAGAGTAAAACAAGACAGATACGGTTTAGCGGGTGAGCTGTATAAGCCATTCGCTGGCATTGAAACCTTGTCATTTAACAGCGCCCTGACCCGCTATCAGCATCATGAGATCGAAGGTGGCGCTATTGGTACTACTTTTAAAAATGACAGCTTTGAAAGTCGCTTTACTGCTGAGCATGAAACCTTCGCTGGTTGGCATGGTGTGCTAGGTTACCATCTACAAAACAGTGATTACAAAGCCATAGGTGAAGAAGCCTTTACACCGGACACTAAAACAGACTCCCATGCTTTATTTGTGCTGGAAGAACGCAGTTTTGGTGACTTTACTGCTCAATTAGGCGCCCGCCTTGAACAAGTCGACTACAAAGCCTCTGGCATTGAATTTGAGCATCATCATGAAGAAGACGAAGCGGAAGAACATCACGCTGAAAACGTCAAACATGACTTTACCAGTGCCAGTGTCTCCGCAGGCTTAGTATGGAGTTTCCAGCAAGGTTACAACTGGGCGCTGTCAGTAAGCCGCTCGGAACGTGCGCCAAGTGCTGCAGAGCTTTACTCCAACGGCGCTCACATTGCCACTCAAACCTATGAGCTGGGTTTAGCTTATGCTCTGGATGAAGATGGAGAAATCACGCAGTCTGAAACCGGCTTCAAAAAAGAAGTTGCGAATAACATTGACCTGACTTTGTGTAAGTTTGAAGGTGATTTCACTTTCACCTACAACCTGTTTTACAACAAAGTGCACAATTACCTCTACATGAAGGATTCGGGCCTGACCATGGCTGATCTGGAAGCTCACCCTGAGGACGATACCGACGCAGAGCACGATCACGAGCATGAAGGTGATGAATTCTCTATTTTCCACTACCAACAGCAGGATGCCACTTTATATGGCGCTGAATTCGCGATGGCCTATCAGTTAACCGCAGAGCAAGAACTGGAGGTTTTTATCGATTCTGTGCGGGCAAAGCTGGATAACGGCGGTGATTTGCCGCGTATTCCGCCTGTGAAACTAGGAACTGGCTATAGCTACTCGACACAGGATTGGTCAGCGACTATAGACTGGACTCATTATATGAAACAAAACCGAGTGGCAGTTGGAGAGAGTGCTACTGGCTCCTATCAAATCCTTGATTTAGGTTTCAGCTATTACTTTAATCTGAATGAGCTGGACCTGACTGCTTTTGCTAAAGCCAATAATTTGACCGACGAGTTAGGTTTTGTACACAGCTCCTTTATCAAAGAAGACGCACCTTTACCAGGCCGCTCTTTTACTCTGGGTCTCAAAGCACGCTTCTGATATCTACAAACTAACTGCAGTCTCAGCGTCGCTGACGACAAGTATTCTCCCCAGTCTCATAGATACACTATGCTTCTGGGGAGTCAGGTTATTGTTACTTCGCTCTACGCCAAATTACTTTGCAAATCGATAAAGCTGTTGAACACTTAAAACGCACAAGGCCCCGATTTTCGGGGCCTTGTTATCTGAATTCGTTAATTATTGACCTCTGGCAAACAGGCCAATCCCTTTGTCTTCCATCGCTTCCCGGTAACCACCGAGCCATTGCGATCTGGTGTCTAAATTCTGATAAGGACAAATCTCTTTTGAGCGACCTGTGACAGCGGCGCGATAACCTTGAGCGTGGGCACGTTCTAAACGATCTCTTTTCTGTCTTTTCATAAGGCAATCTTCCTCGATCTGATAAATAACAAGCAACTTGCGTTGCACTTTAATAGATAGTAGAGATAGCCAAAAGGTTCCACAAAGAAACTTACCCTAACCCTATTGACATTAGGTAACAACCTGAACTTATTTAAAATTTGATGACAAAATAATTTAATTTTTTTTAATTATTTTTAATCCTGCCCGAGCTCCACAGGCATAAAAAAACCTGCCAGAGGCAGGTTCTTTCAACTACAGCGCGAAAAGTTAATCTTTGCGCCGTCTTAATAACAACAAAGGCAGAAGCAATAAGGTAAACAACCCGGCAGAACCACCTTTTCGTTCATAAGTCTGCTCTTGTGGAATATTACAGCTATCAATAGTTCCGTTAGGTACTGGCACAAGTTTAACTGGTCTTGTGATGTTCTCCATCAGCGGGTTACCAGCACTATCTTTAACGACTTCGCCTTTAGCGTCACGTTGTTCAACAGATACCACGGCGTTAGCCAGAATTTCATTGTTGTTGTTAATGTCTTTAGCTTCAACCAAAGTTACGCTGGCATCACAAGGCAACAATGTATTCAGATCCGTAAAGCTGGCATTTTCTGCATCATACAGAAACGCAACCTGTCTGCGGGTTGTGCTGTCTGCCGGCAATATTTCAGCTACACCTACCACCATATTATTGTCATTAATGGCTGCTGGCACTGAATTTGAGCTTGCAAAGAAATCCGTTGGGAATGTTACTGTCTTTGTGTTGTAGTCGAACACAAAAAACTTATTTCTCTGCACACCATTAATCACCTTGTTTGCACTACCAACAACAAGGTTATTGTTGTTAATGTCATTGGCAGAACTGTAGTTCCATTCCAGCGGGTCAACAATAGCTGAAACTTCAGATTCAGCATAGACAGTGGCATGAACAGAGCTGATATTTCGATTTTCATCTGTATAAGACGAAGAGCCCACTGCTATACCACTATCGTTGACCGAAACAGCGCGACTGACGTAATTAGACTCTGCCGAGCCTTCAATAGCTGGCCCAAGGAATCCATATTGAACGGGAGCGGAGATTTGGCCGGCTTCATTCATCTTCCAAACCAAAGCGCGCTCAACATAGCTTCCACCCAGCGCATAATTGTACTGACAAATAGCTACGGGCAAAGCCTTGCCATCACAAGTTTTGTCCATGGCTTCAGCTACTGTATCCAGCATCAGAACACTACCAGAACCCGCAATGTAGTTTGTTTCACTAATTTTCTGAGCCATGGCAAAACCACCACCTCTTTCTTCATAAGGTATAGGCAAAGCTACTGAGCTGTTGCCGTTCACTACGAAAGATTTGATATGAGCCGGTGCTGGCGTCCATAAATTAACAGTTGCCGGAGAAGGTGTCGTCTCTGTTGCTGCAGGAGTAAAACTTTGCTGGGTAAAGGTGGTAGTAGCAACAGCGATGGCATTACCGCTGTTGTTAATGTCGTAAACATATTCTCTATTGGTTGGAACCGCGGCTTGTTCACGAACTTTAATTTGTGACGCAGTGGATAAATTAAAAGCCTGGACATCACTGTAACGTTGAACCGCATAACTTGAGGCATTATTGGCCAGATAATTCAGCAAAACACCTTGTATTTTGCCATTAATATTGCCAAGTTTCGCCTGTGCAATTTCTTCCGCTGTCAGAGCCCCGGTTATAGATGAGTTTTCAAAATCAACTGCACTGATATCAACTGGAAAGTTATAAATAAAGCTGGCGGAACCAACAGCATCGCCATTGTCATTCATAGCGGCGCCAAACTGAGAACGAACTGTACTAAGTTCCGGCAACTCCTGAACCTGATAAACGGCGGCATAAGCTGAGCTGGCGGCCAAGCCGGGTAATAAGGCTAATACTACGGGCGATAATCTCATTCAGGTCCCCTGTTACTGCTGATTTAATGCTTCTAATTGTTCCCAACGCTCATAAGCGTGCGCGAGCTTCGACTCGGTCTCATGCAATAGGTTCAACGTTTTTTGGGTGCTCTCGGCACTTTGCCGAAAAAACTGTGGATCATTGACTTGCTGCTGCAAGGCACTTAATTCCGCATCAAGTGTCTCGATTAAAGCGGGCAATAGTTCCAGTTCTCGTTTCTCTTTGTATGATAACTTCTTACTGCTGCCGGATGAAAGCTCAACTGGCTTTTCTTCGACAGGTTTTACACTTTTTTGCACTGTTTCAACAGCTTTTACATGGTTTTGCTGCCGTTTTTGATAGGCGACTACATCTTCGTAGTCGCCAGCTATATCAACCACCTTACCCTGGCCGGCAAAATACAGTGAACTGGTGACTGTATTATTGACAAATTCTCTATCGTGGCTGACCAGAAGCACAGTGCCCTGATACTGCTGCAGAATATCTTCAAGCAGCTCTAAGGTTTCTACATCCAAATCATTGGTCGGTTCGTCGAGGATCAGTAAATTACTTGGCTTAGCGAATAAACGCGCCAGCAATAAGCGGTTTTTCTCTCCCCCTGACAAGGCCCGAACTGGTGTTCTGGCGCGTGCTGGGGCAAATAAGAAATCCTGCAGATAGCTCAGTACATGGCGGGTCTGACCGTTTTGGGTGATTTCCTGCTTACCATCAGCGACGTTATCCTGCACTGTGGCGTCTAAATCCAGCTGAATACGGTGCTGGTCAAAATAAGCCACTTCCAGGTTAGTACCACGTTTAATTTCACCGCTGTCGGCATTATATTCGCCGAGTAAGGTTTTGATTAAGGTGGATTTACCCACACCATTTGGCCCAACCAAAGCGATACGATCTCCACGCATCACTAAGACGTTCAAGTCTTTTAATACAGCTTCGCCTTTGAAGCTAACATTCACGTCTTTTGTTTCAAACACCAGTTTGCCGGATTTTTGCGACTGCTCGATGGCAAATTCTACCTTGCCCAGTTGTTCTACACGCGCAGCACGTTCATTACGTAATGCTTTTAAAGCGCGAACCCGGCCTTCGTTACGGGTACGACGGGCTTTAATGCCCTGGCGGATCCAAACTTCTTCTTCTGCCAGCTTTTTATCAAAGAGCGCATTGTGCTGCTGCTCTGTCTCCAGCATCTTTTGCTTACGCTCAAGATACTCAGCGTAATTACCTGGATGCGAAGTTAACTCGCCTCGGTCCAAATCGATAATACGGCTGGCTAAAGCACGGATAAAGGCCCTGTCGTGCGAGATAAAGATAATGGCGCCTTTGAAGTTCATAAAGAACTGTTCCAACCATTGAATAGCAGCGACGTCTAAGTGGTTGGTTGGTTCGTCCAGTAACAGTACATTTGGCTGCGACACTAAAGCCTTGGCCAAAGCGGCTTTACGTAACCAGCCACCGGATAACGAAGCGAGCGTGGTATTTGGATCCATTTCAAACTGAAGACACAACTCTTCAATACGACTTTCTAACTGCCAGCCCTGACGGGTATCGAGTTCAGCCTGCAAAGCACCAAATTCACGCTGTTCAGCTTCTGTGACATCCGAGAAATGATCTGCCAGATGGTAAAAACGCTGAAGTTTCTCCGCTAAATCGCCCGCACCTTCCCGGATAAAATCAGCCACTTTAATATCTACACGAGCCGGAGGGTCTTGCTCTAAACGGCTGATAATTAAATTGTTCTGCCGTACCACCTGGCCGTCATCCAAATTTTGATGACCGGTCAGAATTTTTAAGAAAGACGATTTACCAGCACCGTTACGCCCCACTAAACAGACGCGTTCGCCGGCAAATAAACTGAAATCCACTTTATCTAAAATCGGATGAGTACCAAAAGCCAGACTGGCTTGCTGAAAACGTAATAATTCCACTTTTATAATCCTGACGACTGCTGACGCAGCAGTTGTTGTATCTGTTCAAGGTCAAAGGGCCAGAACAATTCCTGTTCGTTCACTTTAAACACTGGAATATGCACACGATAGCGTTCAAAAACCGCTGGTTCGTCCACTATGTCGATAATTTCTACAGCACCTGCTAAACCTGCCTGCAGCAAAAGCTGCTCGGCTTGTTCGCATAAATGACAACCCCAGGTGCTGTATAAGCTTAATTTCATTCGTCTACTCGTTTAAATAACTCAAAGCACACGTGGATATTGGGGTTACGTTTAAAATCTTCCGGTAAGCTCTGTGCAGAAATATCTTTGATACTCCAACCCGCCTCTTCCAACGCGGCTTTGTCGATTTTAAAGCGTCTTTTATTATTGGAGAAAATCACTTTGCCATTAGGCGCTAAACAACGCCCTACCATGGTCAGCAACTTGACATGATCCCGTTGCACATCCCAGGTATCTTCCATTCGTTTTGAGTTGGAAAAAGTTGGCGGGTCGACAAAAATTAAATCAAACTGGTTTTTACAGCCTTTCAGCCAATCTAAACAGTTGTCCTGCACAAACTGATAGGCCTTGCCTTCTAAGCCATTGATCAGGAAATTGCGTTTGGCCCAGTCCAGATAGGTGTTGGACATATCCACCGTAGTGACAGACAAAGCGCCACCTAAAGCCGCATGCACAGAAGCAGTGCCTGTGTAGGCAAATAAATTCAGTACTTTTTTGCCTTTGGCTTGCTGTTGAATCGCCAGGCGAGTGACACGGTGGTCTAAAAACAAGCCTGTATCTAAATAATCACGCAGGTTAACTAAAAACTTGGCGCCGTATTCAGTGACTTCTTTGTACTGACCTGCTTTGGCGAGCGCCTGATACTGCTCTTTGCCTTTTTGTTTTTCTCGAACTTTCAGCACAAGCTTATCGCTGCTGATGCCCAGTACTTTAGGTACTAAGTTCACCACATCAAATAAACGCTTTTGTGCTATCTGCTCATCAACAACGGCAGGAGCAGCGTATTCGTGGATCACCACTTCGCCGTCATACCAATCGACCGCGACGTTGTATTCCGGAATATCGGCGTCGTACATCCGGTAACAACTGATGTTTTCGCGTTTCGCCCACTTCTCTAACTGCTTGACGTTTTTCTTCAGGCGATTGCCAAAAGACTCACTTTCAGCATAAAACAAGGCGGCGCTTTGACTGTAGGCATTGACCTGTACTTGCTGTTCGGTCAAATCGAATAGAGTAAATTCACAGTCCAGCGGGCCGTTGGTGAACTTATAGCTTTTGGCCTTGGATAACTTCAGCGCCCTTAATAAATCCGGGCTTGAAGTAATAATGGCTAAACGCCAGCCCTGATAATGTTTTTTCAGGCCTAAAGAGAATTCTGCATACACAGGAATAAGTTGTGGCAAGTCGCCTAACCGCTCACCGTAAGGCGGGTTAGTAATGATTACACCTTTACCTTCGCACACAGCTGATTGGATCTGTGTCGCATCCTGAGTGATGAACTCTATATAGTCAGCCACACCAGCACGAGCGGCGTTTTGACGGGCTTTTTGTAAGGTACGCTCATCAGTATCGCTACCGACAAAAGTAACGCCTTCAGCTATAGCCTGGCGTGAACCTAATGCTTCAGCACGTAGTTGTTGCCATAATTCTGGCTGGTGATCACCCCAGCTTTCAAAGGCAAACTTTTCACGCTTTAAACCCGGCGCCAACTGACGCGCCATCAGCACTGCTTCTATTAATAGAGTACCGCTACCACAAAATGGGTCATATAAAGGCTGATCAGCCTTCCAGCCAGAACGTAATAATAGTGCTGCAGCCAAGTGCTCTTTTAAAGGCGCTTCACCCTGCTCTTTACGGTAACCTCGCTGATGCAAAGACGGGCCAGAGAAATCCTGGAAGAAGTGGAAATGCTGGCGCTCTAAACGCACCTGAAACCGCACATCCGGATTGATACGATCGACATTAGGACGGGCGTCATACCGCTCGCGGAACTGATCCACTATGGCATCTTTTACCCGCATACCACCAAACTGGGTATTGTCGATCGTTGGGTGTTTACCGACACACTCGACCGCAAAACTTTGTTCCATTCGCATCAACGAAGGCCAGTTAATGCGCATAGCAACCTGATACAGATCTGAATTGGCATCAATTTCGATGGATTGTTCCAGGCGTAGAATACGGGTCGCCAAGCGCGACCATAAGCACAGCTGATATGCATCTTTAAGTTCAGCCTTAAAGCGCACTACGCCCATGCCTAATTTAATGATTTCGCCTTGATAACGACGGATTTCATCCGCCAACAGCTCTTCAACACCTTTGGATGTTAAGGCCCAGAATTCCAACATATGATCTGCCCTGCAATAAAATGGCGCACATTATAACAGAAGCGCTTTCGAAAGCATTGGGATGTTTTTCAACACGAAAACAAAGATTTGCGCTGCGGCTGGATATCTGACCGCTGTATTCGCCTAGTTAAAGACCTATGCGTTTAATAATTGTGCAGTCAGTTCACTTCGCTACGATTTACTGATATTAAGCCTTGCACTGCTATGGCAAAAGCTCTACTATGCGCCCCGCAAACACGGACGCGGGATGGAGCAGCCTGGTAGCTCGTCGGGCTCATAACCCGAAGGTCGTCGGTTCAAATCCGGCTCCCGCAACCAACTTAAGTCAGCTTAAGTGAAACGTGAATGCAGTACACCCTTAACACATACTGCTCGGTGTTAAGTTACGGACGCGGGATGGAGCAGCCTGGTAGCTCGTCGGGCTCATAACCCGAAGGTCGTCGGTTCAAATCCGGCTCCCGCAACCAATTATTGATTGGTGTTTTAAAGTAGTTTGGCCCTCGGGCTCCTCTTTAAAACCCCGTTGCGAAGGTCGTCGGTTTAAACCACGCTCCCGCAACACAATAATGTGTATGTTTTAAATCCTGATAGTTACTGCTCAACTATCACTACGGACGCGGGATGGAGCAGCCTGGTAGCTCGTCGGGCTCATAACCCGAAGGTCGTCGGTTCAAATCCGGCTCCCGCAACCAACTTTAAGACCGACTTTCTAGTCGGTTTTTTTGTGTCTGAAATTTAAAGTCTGATCGGTTATAAACCCCGCCCTTTGAAATACACTATGGCTGCAAAGAGCGAATTACGGACATTAACGCTGCAAGCAGCGACCAACTGGAGCGTTGCTGACTGGCTTTGTTAGAGGTCTTAGATGAGAATGTCATGGATCTCACCATTGATATTGAATTTAATTTTAGGCTTTTTAATAACCAACTCAGAAAGTTGATTTGCGTTAATTTTCAAACATAGCGGTTTCAATTCTGATTTATCGCACCGAGCAAATGCAAAGCGGTACTCTCTTTGATAACTGAATTCAGCTCTTTTTTTGAACATCCCTCTTGTTAAATCGTCATCAGTATACTTTACAGGTCCATTGTCCATTCTATATTCAGTTTTTGACAGTAAATTGTGAAACGGAATAAATGACTCAGACGGCAAAAGTACATAATCATCTCCAAACTCTTGTAAAATTCTTTGCAAGTCCCTTTTTAGTGAAATGAGCTCCAATTCGGACTCTGGAACTTCTAGAATAAACCAGCAACTCAACCACGAATCGTAGTAATCTTGATCTAGAAAGGTAAAAACCTCAGTTTCTCTAGAAAGATCAAGTTTTTTACCATCCATGATTATTGTTGGCATTCGCTGGTCAAGTGATCTATTGAAGTAACCAATACAAGCCTCAAACCGATCTGATATTCCTTGTTCATAACAGTTCCGGTAATAATGCGGAGTGTTGCAAAATAAGTTACCTTGCAGAAAATCATCTAAGTATTCTGGCTTAGAAAAGAACTTTAACAATCCTGCGATCGCAGGTGCTTCTTTCATGTCATTAAAAACTCTAACTATCCGCGCAAGCGCGCGAACTTGTGAGCGTCGCAGCAGCCGAAGGCTGCAAATGACGCGGCTTGTTAAGTATTTGCACAAACTTTTGCATATATTACTTTTTGGGCGGCCTCTGTTTGCACACTATCAAAGCTCTCAAATAGACCAAACCAATACCGTCTTTCGTTTATGGTCATACCACCGATACCAGTTATGGCTCCTGTTTTGAAATGTAACCAAAGGCGATATAGATGATTATGAATTTTTTCACTTCCAATCCAAGAATTACCGAAAAAATGCTCGATTGAATCAGCTAGCTTAATCACATTGGTATCATCTTGCTTCCATTCAGCCAAATGTCTTCTCAGACGAGCAACCACTTCATCATCTGAAAACTTATCTACTTCCTTGATATATTCGTCGTAGTTCATTTTGATACTTAACGCTTTAAAAAGTGGAAAACGCGAGCGCAGCGAGTGAGTTTCAGCTGCTTTAACTTGTTAAGTTACCGATTGAGACGATACAAGCCACACTCATTAGCCCATTTTGCTATTTGCTCAGCATGTTCTGGATTACGCAAATAGAAAACATTGGTGTCGTCCCAACTTTCGAAATATACAGCTTCTAATTCCGGTAACACAACTTTATAAAAGTGATTACTATCTACATTATGTTGAGCACCCATCAAGTATCTTTCTTTAGCTGTTTTTGACGTAAAAGCGCGAAATTGTGGTTTTGCTGAACTCCAGCGTCCTTTGAATGTGAAATTTAGGACTTCGGTGTTGTCGATCAACTTTTTTGCAAATTTAATGAACTTTGAATCTCGGCTCTTTTGCTCTTCATCAGAAACGTCAGATAAGTATTTGATCGAGTCTTGTTCATCGAGCCAGCGGTCGAAAACTGAAATTGCCATGTAGGTATATTCATTCGTTTCTTCCACGGCAACTAACTTATCCAAATCAGGAAACTTTTCCCGAAGATTTATCTGCGATTGTTTATCCAGTGCTAGAAATCTGCGCATATATTCCTTGGTAACTTAACAATTCGTTTTCAAAGGCAGCTTGCCCGCAAATCGAACATTTTTAAGCCTTCTTTCCTGAATTTAACTCATACTAAACTAATGCTGATGTACCTCTATTTCAACAGATTTTTCTGACATCAGTAAATTTGCGTCTGGCAAAATTTATACATCCAGTACGCTAGTTGTTCTTGAATTTACTCAAGGTGGACATTTGGGAATTTATCCAGCGGTTTGTGCTAGCAAAAGAAATGATAATCATGCATTTACCACAACGCCCAATTTCCGCTTCTGGCACAAAGTGACGATGCAAAAGAACTTAGAGAACGGCCGGACAACTACGTTAGCAGACCCTGTGAGGCATGGGTGAAGGCGGGATTTCAGCAAGTCAGCAATCTGACTTGCTGCCGACTGAACGGGTTTTGCTCTGCAAAAACCCGGAGGCGAACAGGAGCCTACATGGATGTAACTACGGCGAGTCTGCGTTGTAATTGACCGCGCCGTTTGAGCCGAGGCTAGTGTTAGCTCTGAAAGTCTCAATCACTCCGACTTCAGCAATAACTCTTCCAGGCAATGCTGCTGTATACCGTAGAAGGTTTTGATCTGTTGCACCTGGGCCAAAATCTGTTCGCGGTTTTTTGGCTTTTGGCTTTTAACCGCCAGGATCATCTTGTTTTTGCTGGTGTGTTCCAGCGAGATAAATTCAAACACCTGAGTTTCATAGCCATAAGCTTCCAGCAGCAAAGCACGTAAGCTGTCGGTCAGCATTTCGGCTTGTTCACCGGCATGAATACCGTGCTTCAGCATAGGTTGCAGTAGTGGCGGGCTGATCAGTTGCGGTCTTAGCTGTTTATGGCAACAAGGTGAGCACATAATCATTGAAGCGCCGGTGCGAATGCCCATATGAATGGCGTAATCCGTCGCAATATCACAGGCATGCAGCGCTATCATCACATCTATGCCTTTGGCCTGAAAATGCTTTACATCGCCCTGCTCAAAGCCAATGCCTTTTAAGTTCAGGTCACAGGCCACACCGTTGCATAAATCCACCAGCTCCTGGCGCAGCTCCACCCCTGTCACTTTGGCATTAAGCCCTAACTGGTGGGTTAAGTAATCATGCACAGCAAAAGTAAGATAAGCTTTGCCTGAGCCAAAGTCGGCAATATGCACTTGAGGTTTTTGCTTTAAGCCGGTTTGGCTTAAAGCCCGGTCGAATACTTCAACAAACTTATTGATTTGCTTCCATTTGCGTGACATGGCCGGCACCAGCTTATGCTGGGCATCAGTGACTCCAAGATGCTGTAAAAAAGGCCTGTCCAGCGTCAGAAAACGCTGTTTTTCTTTATCATGAGTCAAAGCTGCAGCAACAGGTGCCGTCTGCTTTATCGCTTTAGTACTGCAAAGCACCTTGCCTTTTTTGCTGACACTTAATTGGGTTTCGCTATCCAGCGCCGTGAAATGAGCGGCTTTAAATTCTGTGCCCAGAAGCTTTTGAATAAGCGTAAGCCCCTCAGCCACCATGAAGTTTTTAGTTATATCGCGGGTTTTATGCCGGTATAAAAAACTTAAATGCGCCACATCTTTTAACACCAAAGGCCGTACTTCAATTCGCACCAGGCTTGCATCCTCGCCCTGATAACCGCTGAGCAGCAGCTTTTGCCAGCTGTTGTTTTCAAGCTTTTGCTGAAGAAGTTGCATAAAGGCGCTGAAATCTGAAGTACTCACTGAAATTCTCTGCAATCAAAAAAGGACGCTAGTATAAACCTGACAGCTCAAAGCTCCCTAGTGCTTTATGGTGCGGACGAGTTTTTTGTCTCAGGCAAAGGCTCAGAGTCAAACTCTATCTGAGATTTTTCAACAAAATACTCAGGCAGCTCAGCCTGTATAGCTGGCGTTAACTCCTTAAACTCATTGACCTGTTTTACCAGATTCGCCCTGCCCTTATACAGCTGACTTTCTGCGGTTTCATAGGCTTCCTGTGCTTTGTTTAAGCTCTCTTTCACTCTCAAAAAGGTGGTCAGGAAAGTGCGGAGTTTGTTAAACACCGCATCAGCACGTTTGGCCAGTTCAGCAGTATGTTTATGCTGCTCTTCGTAGCGCCATAACTGCCGCACTATATTCAGGCTGGTGAGTAAAGTGGTCGGCGTCGCCACCAGTACATTTTGATTTAATGCCTGCTGGAATAAGCTTTCATCAGCTTTTAAGGCTTCAACAAAAGCCGACTCAATAGGCACAAACATAAATACCAGGTCGGGTGAGTTCAGGCCAGGTAACTTATGGTAATTGCGGTCAGACAATTCTTTAATACGGGCCGCCATTGATGCAACATGCTCCTGCAGCGCCAGTTTACGCTCAGTTTCGTCTTCTGAATTGATATAGCGGCTGTAGGCGTTTAACGACACTTTGGCATCGATGATCAAATGTTTGCCCTGCGGCAAAAACACTACTAAATCTGGCCTCAGTTTATTACCATCTTCCTGGGTAACTGAAAACTCGCGCTGGTAATCCTGGCCTGATCGCAAGCCTGAACGCTCCAGTACATTCTCTAAAACCAGTTCGCCCCAGTTGCCCTGAGTTTTTTTCTGACCTTTGAGTGCCACAGCCAGTTGATGCGCTTCTTCGGTGATTTGCTGGTTCAGCAGTTTTAAATGCTGTAGCTCGTGATTGAGTAGCGCCTGCTGCTGGCTGTCTTTCAGGTGAATATCTTCCACTTTGCTTTTAAAGGCATCTAACTGCAAACGGAATGGATTAAGCAGGCTGTTTAATGCCTCTTGGTTCGAGGCCTGAAAACGGCTGGATTTTTCTTCAAAAATTTGCTGTGCCAGCTGTTGAAACTCAAGGCTGAGTTGCTGCTTGTTTTGTTGCAACAAGGCCTGTTGCTCGGCGAAATGCTGCTGCTTTTCTTTTAAACTGATTTGCAAGGCGCTGTGCTCGCGCTGCAGCTGCATATAATCCTGCTGCTGGCTCTGGTACTGCTGTTTTAACTCAGTCCAGAGTTCTGACACGTGCTGATACTGACTTTGGCTTCGCGCCAGTTCAGCGGCGTATTTTTGCTGCTGATAACTTAAGTCTTTAAAGTCGTCTTGTGCTTGCTGTAACTGCTGCTGAAGCAGCGCCAGTTGTTGCTGAGCCTGCTCGCTTTGTTGTGCCAGCAACTGATGGGAGGTATGCAATGCTGAAAGATCGTGTTGCGCCTTTAGTGCCTTGCGACGCCAATACCAGAACCCCCACACACAGCTGACTAAAACCAGAGTAAAAAAACCAGCGAAGATAAATAAAAGTTCTGGGGTCATGGTCCTCTCTGCATCAAGTCTTTTAGCGGCTTGGATTGCCTATAACACATTTGTTTTCGACACAAGCACTGACAGGTGGCATCAGCATCTGGCAAGTCGACATTAAGCCAAGCTTCTCATTTTGCTGCTTTTTTAGCTTCTGGTAACGATCATTGGTGTAGCTTAACATTTTTTCATCTGTATGCAGTGTTGAGTAGATCAAATACTGCTCTGGCCCGCCGCAGGGTCTGGAACCCACTCCTAAAACTTTGCATTGGCTATCTTCAGTACAGTCTTTATTTTCTGTCAGACGCTCCAGCCGCAGTTGCAATTGACGGGTATCCAATTGTAATTGCGCCAACGGACCATCTAATTGAGTGGTCAACTTATCCTTATGGGTCGGAACAGTTGCACAGCCGCTCAGAGATAAAAGCAACACTGCTACAGTTAACGATTTATTCATTTTTATCTCCGAAACACTTTGCTTGGCTAAACGGCTATGAAGCGCACTATGGCTTATGAGTAGCCTATCTTAGAGATTCAAATCGAAGCGAACAATAGAATTACCGAGGAAATTTGTAAGCAATTTATTAACTTGAGTAAAGATGAAACCGGAGTCAGGACAGATTGTCTGTTGCAATCATTGCCCTGACCCCTTAGGGGGATTAAATTTTGGCTTCCAATTCTGGCAGGATAGCAAACAAATCACCAACCAGACCGTAATCTGCTACCTGGAAAATAGGTGCTTCAGGATCTTTGTTGATAGCAACTATCACTTTAGAGTCTTTCATACCAGCTAAGTGTTGGATGGCACCAGAGATGCCGACGGCAATATAGAGATCCGGAGCTACAATTTTACCTGTCTGGCCAACTTGCATATCGTTTGGCACAAAGCCCGCGTCTACTGCAGCGCGTGAAGCACCAATTGCGGCGTTTAATTTGTCGGCAATGCCATTTAACAGCGCAAAGTTTTCACCATTTTGCATACCGCGCCCACCAGAAATGATGACTTTAGCGGCGGTCAGTTCCGGACGCTCAGATTTCGTCAGCTCTTCGCTGACAAAAGCAGATAGACCGGCATCCTTGCTGTAGCTAAGGCTTTCTACAGGGGCGTTATTGCCTGTCTCCACTGCATCAAAAGCAGCTGATCGAACGGTAAGTACTTTGATTGCATCGGTTGTTTTCACTGTCGCAATTGCATTACCTGCGTAAACAGGGCGTACAAAAGTATCTGCACCTTCAACAGCTATAACATCTGAAATCTGGGCAACATCTAACAATGCCGCAACACGTGGTAAGAAGTTTTTGCCGTTCGTGGTAGCGCTGGCTACCACATGCTGGTAGTCCTTGGCTAAATCCGTCACCAACAGGCTGATATTTTCCGCTAATTGATGTTGATAAACCGCAGCATCCGCATGCAATACTTTAGTCACTCCCTGCAAAGTTGCAGCTTCAGCGGCAACAGTTGCAGAATTAAAACCTGCGACCAACAGATGAATATCACCACCAATCTTAGTAGCGGCTTTAACTGCTTTAAGAGTGTCAGGCTTCAGGTTCTGATTATTGTGTTCGGCTATCACTAAAATACTCATCAGATCACCTTCGCTTCTTGTTTTAATTTGGCTACTAATTCGTCTACAGAGCTTACTATCACACCTGCCTGACGTGAGGCCGGTGCTGTGACTTTTAATGTTGTTACATTAGAACTAAGGTTCACACCGTAGCTGTCTGCAGTTTTTACATCTAAAGGCTTTTTCTTTGCTTTCATGATGTTTGGTAATGAAGCATAACGAGGTTCATTTAAACGCAGATCAGTTGAGACTACTGCTGGTAAAGTCAGTTCTACTTGTTGTAAACCACCGTCTATTTCGCGGGTAACTTTTACTTTGCCATCAACTACGACCACTTTGGAAGCAAAAGTACCCTGACCCATACCAGTTAATGCAGCCAACATTTGGCCTGTCTGGTTATTATCTGAGTCTATGGCTTGCTTACCCAAAATTACCAGCTGTGGTTGCTCCTCAGCTACGACCTTGCTTAATAACTTCGCTACTTGCAGCGAATCTAAACTTAATTCAGTGTCAATCTGTAAAGCACGATCGGCCCCCAAAGCCAAAGCGGTACGTAATTGTTCCTGCACTGCGGCCGGACCAATAGAGACTACAACAACCTCAGTTGCGACGCCCGCCTCTTTTAACCGAACAGCTTCTTCTACTGCAATTTCACAAAACGGGTTTAAAGCCATTTTTACATTGGCTAAATCTACACCGCTCTGGTCGGCTTTTACCCGTACTTTGACGTTGTAATCTATGACCCGTTTGACCGGTACTAAAATCTTCATAAAAACCCCATTCGGCCGCTACACTCAGCCCTAAGTTGACGTTCAGGTAAAGCTGATTCTTTCCAAGGCATCAATCTACTTACTGTTGACGTTAACGTCAACCTGAAATACCCTAGCAAACAGCAGAAGATCTGAATTTTATGTCAAGATAATCATCCATCAGCAGAATAAGGCAAAAGCCAGACAAAAAGATGGATAAGTTGAGGTTGTTGTGGTTGAACGTGAGTCGATGGAATTTGATGTAGTGATAGTTGGCGCAGGTCCGGCAGGTCTGTCGACTGCTATCCGCTTAGCTCAGCAAGCCAAAACAGCAGACACTGCTCTTAGTGTCTGCGTGGTAGAAAAAGGCTCTGAGGTGGGCGCCCATATTTTGTCGGGCGCGGTATTCGAGCCACGCGCCTTAAACGAATTATTTCCGGATTGGCAAAAAATGAACGCCCCCGTAACTGCAGCTGTTACGCATGACCATATTTATTTACTGAAAGACGAAAACGTTGCGCAAAAATTGCCAAACTTCCTGGTGCCTAAGACTATGCACAACGAAGGCAATTACATAGTGTCCATGGGGAATGTATGCCGTTGGCTGGCTGCACAGGCAGAACAACTGGGTGTTGAGATTTTCCCTGGTTTTACCGCAGCAGGGTTATTAATTGAAGATGACATCGTCAAGGGTGTGATTACAGGTGAAATGGGTGTAGCCCATGATGGCAGCCAGAAAGACAGCTACGTTCCAGCCATGGAGCTTAGAGGAAAATACACTGTATTTGCTGAAGGCTGCCGTGGCCACTTAGGTAAAGAGCTGATTTCCCGTTTTGAACTGGATAAAGATTGCTCTCCGCAACATTATGCCCTTGGTTTTAAAGAGATTTGGGATGTGCCTGCAGAGCAGCATCAACAAGGTTTAGTGGTTCACAGTGCAGGTTGGCCATTGCAACAAGATACCAGTGGCGGTGGGTATTTGTATCATGCTGAAAGCCAACAGATTGTGGTAGGACTGATTGTTGATTTGAACTACAGCAATCCTCACCTGAGCCCTTTTGAAGAGTTTCAACGTTACAAACAGCACCCTGTCATTAAGCAGTATCTGCAAGGCGGCAAAAGAGTATCTTATGGTGCCCGCGCTATAGCAAAAGGTGGCTTAAACAGCCTGCCTAAAATGACCTTCCCAGGTGGTGTAATGGTAGGCTGTGATGCCGGCACACTGAATTTCGCCAAAATTAAAGGCAATCACACAGCGATGAAATCTGGCATGTTAGCTGCTGAAACTATTTTTGCTGCCTTAGAACAAGATAAGGCCGGTACGGACCTGGCTGAATTTGCAGACCATTTTGAGAAAAGCTGGTTGTTTGACGAGTTGTTCAGAAGTCGTAATTTTGGCCCGGCAATGCACAAGTTTGGCTCATTCTGGGGCGGCGCCTTCAATACCCTGGATCAGAACATCTTCGCTGGTAAACTGCCCTTCACGTTAAAAGATGACACTGTTGACCATCTGATGTTGAAACCAGCGTCTGAAGCCAAAAAAATTCAGTACAGCAAACCAGACAATCAACTTAGTTTCGACCGTTTGTCGTCAGTTTATTTGTCTAATACCAACCATGAAGAAGATCAACCCTGCCATTTAAAACTGGCCGATGCTTCAATTCCTATCGCAGTGAACTTAGCTTTGTACGATGAGCCCGCGCAGCGTTATTGCCCTGCTGGCGTATATGAAATAGTACAAGAAAATGACCAGCCACGACTGCAAATCAACGCCCAGAACTGTATTCACTGTAAGACCTGCGACATTAAAGACCCGCGCCAGAATATCACCTGGGTCACGCCGGAAGGTGCAGGTGGTCCAAATTATCCAAATATGTAAGATCAGGGGGAGATGGGATCAGAAGCAAAAAACTAAAATCGACAGCTTCTGATCCCATTTGTTTGGATATAACAGTGGCGTTTTTTAGTTTTATTTTTCTGATTATCAAAAAGTTCAATTCTCTTCGATAATTTTGCTGTACTGTTCTCATTGCCAATTGTAATAATAGACAGCTAAGTCTATGTTTATGACTCAGATCGAGAGTAGCTCAGAACAATAAAAACAGCTTGGAAGGTTATCCATGAGTACAAAAGTGATAAAAAGCAGCGCCGGTAAAGACGACGTTAATTTAACAGTGCGTCCATTCTCCGCGACTGAAACTGAAGCTGACCTGAATTTTGGCTCTGGCCGCTACATGTATTTCACTGAACGCGACCTGAGCCGGATCCTGTCCAATCTGGATGCTTTGCGAAACAGTGTTTTCCCTATCGCGCCTTCAGATGTTGAAGACGTCAACAGACGTCAGCAGCAGTTTCCTTCTGTTTGTTTAATTGGTTTAGGACGATGTGGTTCCAATATCGCGCTGGACGTGGCGTCTCTTGTTTATAACGCCCGCAGTTTCTATATGAATGAATTTAATATTGAAGAACGCCAGCAGAAAGAAACCGAATATCGTCCTGTGCGTTGGATTAAAAAAGGCTTAAACCTGGATAAATCACATCAGGTAAAACCAGTCTTTTTGATTGAGCCTTTGGTCATGCTGGGCGACTTGGATAAAGATATTGAAGGTCGCATCCGCTTCTCGCACACAGGCGAAAAGTCCAACTTTTTGCAAGATTACAATAAGATGAAAATTATGGACCTATCAGAAGTCCATGCTGGCGGTGCTGGTAATGCGCCAATTCTGGGTCAGTATCTCGCCAAAATTATCTTGAATAAAGACACACAAAAGTTCTCTAATCCTGACTGGAAATTTATCCATTCTTACCTGATTGACTCGTGTGGCATCAAAGCCAACCAATCGCGCCTGTATTTTTATATTTTCAGCGCAGGTGGTGGTACAGGTTCTGGTATGGCGTCTGAATTTGGTTTAGCTCAGCAATATGCTTATATGGCAAAAACCTTTGATACCAGACCAGAGTTAGAAAACGAAGCCAACGCTGGCCACTCTTTTGTATTTGAGCCAATTTTTACCAGCGGTATTTGTATTCTGCCCAATATTACTGATCATGGCGTTGAGATGTCAGAAGCCCTGCACATCAACTCAGGCCGCTTATTGTGTAAATACCTGGCTGAGGAATGGGATTTCTCGTACAACCTGGAAAACGAAGACAGTCCTGAATCCAGCGTGATGCACCGCATTCGTCCTTGGAACGCCATGATGTTGATTTCTAACGATATCATGCGCTATGCCGAAGAAACTGACGATGGTGAAATACAGCATATCGATGTCAATGCGATGGAAAAATATGCTAACCAGTATATTTCTCAGCAAATTTTCAACATCTTAACAGCTCAGGCTGTTACTACTGACTATGATGAAAATTACTTCCGTCGCGCCGGCATCGACATTGGCGAAACCATACGATTAGATGCCAACGACTTGTTTATGAGTTTGGCAGGACCTGTCGCTGTAGCTTATGCAGAGTCAGTGATCCCAAGCACTCCAGCTGCCGTCGATAAGCTGAAGCTTTTTGATAAGAACAGCAACAGTGGTTTAAACATCGACGACCTGTTTTTCCGCTCTATCGACTTGCCCCATTTCAACAAAGTGACGCAGGCCATTGAAGGTATTAGTTTATTACCTATCGAATCAGGTCGTTACCGTGAAGCTTTAGCCTCTTATGTCAAGAGCGGTTACGATCCAAAAGATTTAAAAGACCTGCATTTCTTTAAAAACTGTTCGTCTGTAGTGTCGATTATTTCGTTACCAAAAGACTACAAGCTGTCTTACATGGATTTAAATCGCCTGAAAAGCCATTTAAATACCCTGTTTCCAAACACTACATTAAAACGTTATGCGCTGGTGATTGGGGCTTCGGCTAACATTTCACTGACCACTTTAATTGTTAAGAGTCCGTGTTTAAGTGATGATTTCCTGACCTTGATCGTCTCTTTTATTAAGCGCTGTTTCGCTAAAGATGATTATCGTTTTAACGACGCACTGGACAAAGCCATGCTGGACTTTATCCGTGATGAACAGTTCGATGAGCAACGTCTGGACGATATGCTGCATGAGTTTGAAAACCCAGCGAAAATTCTGGACACCAACTGGTACGCCATCAAACCTATGTACGAGAAAAAATATCGTGAACTGATACGTAACAAGGACAAATTTGTCTCTATTAACGATATACGGTTATCCCGCGACAGTGTGAAGAAATCTATTCATTATTTACGCGAAATCTACCGTCATAAAATCAGTAAAACTAAGGTTATTTCTCTTAATAATTTGTCAGATAAACAATCTGAAAAAGTGGCCAAAGCGGAACCCGCTGCGGACAAAGCCTGAATCTAAAGGCCCCCGCAGTGCGGGGGCTTTTTTATATAGAAGCAACCCAGACCTTATAACCTGCTAATTTCCCCCTTGGAGTCTCTGATGAAATCCTCTTTATCTTCACTGCTTACCAGCCTGCTTTTATGCACCTTTGCTGCTCAAGCAACATCTCATGACAATATGAATGCCACCTTGTGGTACCAAACCTCAGCTGAATTTAAAGCCAGTGCCATTCAGACGTACCAGACGGCAGCTTTGCAGTTAGCTCCTGCTATTGCAGATAAAAACTGGACAGCTTTACCGAATCAGACCAGCAACTATCAGCAGCTTCCTATGGCCATTATTGTTGATATAGACGAGACTATTCTGGATAACTCCCCCACAGCAGCTCAAGGCGTTTTATTAAATCTGGGTTATGAGCCAAAACGTTGGGATCAATGGGTTGCTATGGCCGCAGCCAAAGCTGTGCCAGGCGCTGTCTCTTTTGTAAATAAAGCTGAAGCTGCTGGTGTGAAGGTGCTATATATCAGTAATCGAGAGTGTGAAAAGCGTGCCGGCTCGAATGACAGCTGCCCACAAAAAGCCGATACGCTGCATAACTTAAAAGCTGTGGGTATAGCAAAAATTGATGCTTCACAAATCTGGTTAAAGTCAGAGCAGAAGGGCTGGAGCAGCGAAAAAGAAAGCCGCCGTCTGCTGGCAGCTAAAGACTTCCGTATTTTAATGTCTATTGGTGATGACTTTGGTGATTTCCTGCCGGACGTGAAGAAAAATATCACGCCTGAACAGCGTTCAGCTTTGGTAGACAAGTACCAGGACTATTGGGGCGCAAAATGGTTTGTATTAGCCAATCCAACATACGGTTCCTGGCAGACTATTTTAAAGCAGCCAAACAGTCAGTATTTGCAATCTGTGCCTGCTGCAAAGTAACGACTGAACATGGGGTCAGTAAAATTAGACCCAGCGGTTTAATTTTACACTGACCCCAATTTTATCTAAGGCAAAGCCTTACCTCTGGCCGCAACATAAAGCGAATACCAGTGTTCACGGCTTAAGTTCACTGTTAAGGCTTTATGGCAAGCGGCAATACGAGCCGGTGAGGTGGTACCTATCACTGGCTGAATACCTGCTGGGTGTTTCAGCAAAAAGGCCAAAACTATAGCTTCGGGACTGGTTTGATAGTCTGCGGCTAACTGAGCCACCAATGCAGCTGTCACTTGTTGAGCCGCAGTTTCTGGCCTGCGGCCACCGGTAAACAGACCTTGTGCCAGGCTGCCCCAAGCCTGCAGTTGCACTTTATGTAACTGACAGTATTCGACTGTGCCGTAACTGTAGTGATGTGCGGCACCATCAGGCATGCCTGTCAGTACGTTTTGCTCCAGCCAGTTTAAGTCGTTCAGGCTCATCTGCAGCTGATTGGCTACTAATGGATCCGGCAATACCGACTGCAGCAACTGCATTTGTGGCCAGCCAAAATTGGAGACACCAAAAGCCTTCACTTTGCCTTGTTGTTTCAGATCTGCAAAAGCTTCAGCTACTTCATCTATCAGCATCAATTGATCAGGCCTGTGCAGTAACAAAATATCTAAATGGTCTGTTTGCAAACGTTTTAGCGATTGATGCACAGATTCAACAATGTATTTCTTGCTGAAATCATAGCGTCCTACTGCTGACGCATCGGCAAAACGTATGGCACATTTACTTTGTATTATCAGTTGATCCCGCAAACCTGAGTGAGCCGACAAGTACTCGCCAAATACTGCTTCAGCTTTGCCTCTGGTATAAATATCTGCGTGATCAAAAAAACGGATGTCTGCTTCAAGAGCGGCTTCTATAGCAGAAAAAGATAAATCACGTTGTTCTTTGCTGGTGGTGGGGTGATCCCAGCTACCACCCAATCCCATGCAACCATAAACTAAGGCATCGGCTTTGGGGAAAAAGTGCTGAATAGGTAACATCAATGATCCCTTCTAAATAATGAACAACAAGTGTATCGCATCTGAACCTATTGCCAAGAGCCTTGCGGTTTTACGCGCTAAAATATACGACAGTCTTGCCCCTGATGCGTTGAGCACCTAAACTAACGTCCTTTTTTCAAGTATCGGGTGAAGAGCTTTGGAACAAACTACGTTGTTTCGGTTAAATAAATTTATTAGCGATACAGGTTTTTGCTCTCGCCGTGAAGCCGATAAGCTGATTGAGCAAGGTCTGGTCACTGTGAATGGTCAAGTGGGTACACTGGGTACTAAAGTGACAGAACAAGACCAGGTCTTAGTCGAGGGTAAGCCACTAAAGGCCAAACCACGCCGGGTTTATCTGGCTTACCACAAAGCCGTGGGTATCACCTGTACCACTGAACTGGATGTCAAAGGCAATATCATTGACGCCATAGCTTATCCGGAACGGATTTTCCCTATAGGGCGTTTGGACAAAGAGTCTGAAGGCTTGATCTTTCTAACCAACGACGGTGATATCGTCAATAAAATTTTGCGGGCCGGTAACGAACACGAAAAAGAATATGTAGTCACGGTCGACAAGCCCATCACTGAACATTTTCTTCGGAAGATGGCCTCTGGTGTTCCTATCCTTGAGACCATTACTTTGCCTTGTCAGGTGAAGCAAATTTCCCGCCAAACCTTTAATATAATTCTGACCCAGGGCCTGAATCGTCAAATCCGTCGTATGACAGAGTTTTTAGGCTTTAACGTCACTAAATTAAAGCGGGTTCGCATTATGAATGTGCGCCTGGCTGAGTTAAAAGTCGGACAGTACCGTGAACTCACTCAATCTGAAATGGCAGAGTTGGAGTCTAAACTCTTAAGTTCAAGTAAAACGGAAGAAGCCTCGGTTTTGGCCGCACCAAAGACCCGCACAGCTCAAAGACATAACTAATGAGCAAAGGCGAATGAGTAAAAAGCTGCGATGGTTCCTGCTGCTGTGTGGTTATGTGCTGGTGTTGCTACTGGCAGCCTCTGCAGCTCAGCATTGGAACTATAGCCAGCTCGCAATCAAAGCTCAGCATCAAAGTGATAACCTCGCTGCTTTTATTCGTTATGAAATAGGCCGCTACGCTGATTTACCAAAGCAGATCGCGAATTCCGCTTTGCTGCAGTCTCTACTGCAAGAGTTGCCGGATAGCGCAGATCAGCTGAGTCAATATTTATTTCAATTACAACGAAGTGCCGATGTCGCCGATTTATATCTGGTAAATCCATCAGGCATAGTGATAGCAAGCTCCAATGCTAGCGGCAAAATTCATTATGTGGGGCGTGATTTTGGTTTCAGGCCTTATGTGCAGGATGCATTAGCAGGTCAGGACGCACAATATTACGCTTTGGGCCATACCAGCGAACGCCGGGGTTATTATTACAGTGTGCCTGTTCGTATCAAAGGACAGATCCTGGCCGTGATGGTGGCCAAAGTGGATTTGGAGCCGATAGAGCAGCATCAGCAACAAATCGCTGGATTAGCCGATAGCCATTTTATGGTAACGGGGCAAAGCGACGAGGTGTTTTTGTCTGATGTACCAGAGTGGCGTTTAACCAGCCTGACAGGAAAGCCATTAAGTGAACAAGAACAGCAACGCTATATCACTCAGGCGATCACGCCGATGCGCTACAGCAAAGGTTCCGCCATACTCTCCCCTGCTTACCCTTTGTGGCGTTTAACTATCGAAAATAAAACCCTGAGTTTTTTACCTTATCAGCGTACGTTGGCAGAATTTGGTTGGACCTTAACAGTACTGGCGTCTCCTGCTCCACAACAAGCGGCTTTATGGTCCGCTTTGTTGCTGGTGACCTTAGTCTATAACTCTGCCTTATTGGCGATTTGGGTTCGACGCGAGCGGAGAAAACGTCATCTGCAGTTGCTGCAACACAATCAGCAACTGGAACAAAGGGTGATAGCCCGTACTAAAGATTTAGCGGAAACCAACAGGCAGCTGATACGCCAGATTGAACGGCGTGAGCAAACCGAAACCGAACTGGCAGAAACTGAACAACACCTGGTGCAAACGGCTAAGCTCGCCACTATAGGCGCTCTGTCTGCTTCACTGAATCATGAATTAAATCAGCCGCTGACTGCGCTGCAAAGCTATGCACAAACCACAGAAAAGCTAATCGACAAAGGTTATCTGGATGATGCCAAAACCAATATTCAGGCGATGCGACAATTAACGCAGCGCTTAAGTGTGATAGTGGCCCAGTTTAAAGATTTCAGCCGGAAAAGCTCTGGCAAAAACCAGCTGGTGCAGGTTAATAAACTTGTACTGGACGCGCTGGGTATAGTGAAACACCAGTGTCAGCAACAAGGGGTCAAAGTGCGGCTGCAACTGCCTGAACAGTCCCCGTTGGTTCTGGCGGATAGCATTCAGCTGGAGCAAGTGCTGGTGAATATTCTGACCAATGGCGTGCAAGCCATGGCAGGACTAGCAGATGCAGCTTTTCATATTGCGGTCAGGACACAAGCTCATCAGGTCAGCATTCATATCCGTGATCAGGGCCCTGGTATAGAGCCTCATCATTTAGAACGCATTTTTGAGGCCTTTTTTAGCACTAAACAACGGGACGGTCTTGGTTTAGGCCTCTCCATATCCCAACGTATAGTGCAATCTTTTGGTGGCCAGCTTGAAGTTCGAAATGCGTCACAAGGCGGAGCTGAATTTATTATTGTGCTGCGGACAGCGACAACGGAGTCTTAAATGGCAAATTTAGAGCAGCAGCTTCCAGCTGTTATTTTTATTGACGACGAAGCCGATATTCGAAGTGCAGTAAGTCAGTTGTTTAAGCTGGAAGATATACCCTGTACAGCCACAGCCAACCCAGGTGACGTATTGAATCGCATCAGCACCGTATTCAACGGCATTGTCATTACCGATATGCATATGCCCGCCTTAAACGGTCTGGAATTACTGCAGAAAATTCATGCCATTGACGCCGAAATCCCAGTCGTGATGCTAACTGGTTATGGCGCAGTCTCTTTGGCAGTAAAAGCCATGCAACAAGGTGCCTATGATTTTCTGGAAAAACCCTTTGATAACGACCATCTACTGGAAGTCAGTCGTCGCGCTTTGGAAAAACGTGCTTTAGTACTGGAAAACCGCCTGTTAAAAGCAGCGGTCGAACGCGAGCAACAACCGGGATTACGGATCTTAGGGCAAAGCCCGGCTATGCAGCAGTTGCGTCGCACTTTGGATGCAGTGATTAACGCCCCTGCTGATGTGCTGATTTATGGTGAAACCGGCACAGGAAAGGAGCTGGTCGCACGTTATCTGCATGAGCAAAGCGACAGACGTCAGCATAATTTTGTCGCTATTAACTGCGGTGCCATTCCCGAGCAATTGATTGAAAGTGAGCTGTTTGGTGCTGAGGCTGGTGCTTTTACCGGTGCGGACAAAAAACGCATTGGTAAGTTTGAGTTTGCCAACGGCGGCACTTTGCTGCTGGATGAAATCGAAAGTACGCCTCTGTCGTTGCAGGTCAAACTACTGCGGGTACTGGAAGAACGTAAAGTGACCCGCTTGGGTTCAAACCAGCCGGTCGAGCTGGATATCAGGGTGATAGCGGCCAGTAAAGCTGACTTAAAGCAGCTGGCAGCCACAGGCGAGTTTCGAAGTGACCTGTATTACCGTTTGTCTTTGGTGGATTTACAGCTGCCTGCCTTACGTCAGCGCAAAGACGATGTGTTTTTATTATTTTCGCATTTTGCCCGCATAGCGGCGGCGCGTTTTCACAAAGAATATATTCCGCTTAAAAACACTGAGTTGCAGCAATTAGCGCAGCACCCATGGCCCGGCAATGTGCGTGAGCTGCGTAATATGGCCGAGCGTTATGTGTTGATGGGCGCTGATATTGCCTTTAACCAACAGCCACATAAAGCTGAGCATGGCATCACAGGCAACATGAGTTTGCAGCAGCGGGTTGAATATTATGAAAAAATGCTGCTCGAAGAGGCTTTAAACCAGCACAAAGGTGCTATTAAAGCTGTGATGGCCGAGCTGGATTTACCCCGCAAGACCTTGTACGACAAAATGGCAAAATACCAATTAACCCGCCGCGATTTTCTGGATAAATCCGAAGACTAATAATGCCCTTGTGTGGATTTGGTGACAGAGCTTATTTTGCTTTGTGCGGAAATCCACACAGGCTTTAACCACCCGCAAAAGAAAGTAACGTAACATGCTGTATTTAAAAGACATTTTAAAGCTCCAAAAGCTGGCTTCCTCTTTGCTATTGACTGCCTGACAGGGAGATTTTCTCCATAATCAGAGAGACAATAACAATGAAAAATAAAGCCATAAAGCTGTTATCCAGCCTTTATATCCAGGTGTTAGTCGCCATTAGTATAGGTATCTTTTTAGGTCATTTTTACCCGGAGCTCGGCACCGCCATGCAGCCGCTGGGTACAGCTTTTATCAAGCTGATTAAAATGATTATCGCGCCCATTATCTTTTGTACCGTAGTGGTGGGTATAGCTGGTATGGAGGATATGAAAAAAGTCGGGAAAACAGGTGGTTACGCCCTACTCTATTTTGAAATTGTCTCTACCATCGCTTTAATTATTGGTTTAGTGGTGATTAATGTCGTCAGACCTGGTGTGGGTATGCATATAGACCCGGCCAGTCTGGACCAGCAATCCATCAGTAAGTACACAGCTCCTGATCAGATGCAAAGCACCACTGACTTCTTGCTGAACGTGATCCCAAGCAGCGTATTTGATGCCTTTGCCCGTGGCGATATGCTGCAAGTACTGTTCTTCTCTATCTTGTTTGGTTTTGCACTGCGGCGTTTAGGTGGTCGGCAGAATCTGATTTTTGGTTATGTCGAGAAAAGCTCTGAAGTATTATTTGCCATAGTACATATGCTGATGAAAGTCGCTCCTATCGGCGCTTTTGGCGCCATGGCCTTTACTATAGGTAAATATGGCATTGCGACTTTGTGGTCTTTAGCTGGTTTAATGGCAACCTTTTATCTGACCTGTTTAGTCTTTATCTTTGTCGTGCTGGGCTCTATTTGCCGTTATCACGGTTTTTCTATAACCAGATTTATTCGCTATATAAAGGAAGAATTGCTGATAGTATTGGGAACTTCTTCCTCAGAGTCTGTGTTACCACGTATGATGGCCAAATTAGAACGTCTTGGTGCAACCAAATCTACCGTCGGCTTAGTGATCCCAACAGGCTATTCTTTTAACCTCGACGGCACTGCGATTTATCTGACCATGGCCGCTGTATTTATAGCTCAGGCGACAGATACGCCTATGGATATCACCCAGCAACTGACGCTGCTAGCCGTGTTATTAGTGACCTCTAAAGGCGCAGCGGGCGTGACTGGCAGTGGATTTATTGTATTAGCCGCCACTTTGGCTTCGGTAGGCTCAGTGCCTGTCGCTGGTATAGCTTTGATTTTAGGTATAGACAGATTTATGTCTGAAGCGCGGGCTTTAACCAACCTAATAGGCAATGGTGTCGCGACTTTAGTGGTGTCAAAATGGTGTGGTGAACTGGATACAGTGAAGCTGGACAAAGAGCTCGCCCAGGGCGCAACGCCACAGCAAAGTGCTCCTGCTGCGACAACGGCTGCAACTTCTGCGACTGTGGAGGTGCAACATGGTTAAGTCGTATTTATCCGCCGCAATCTGCACTACGCTAGCCTTTAGCTCGCCAACCCATGCTTTTGAATGGGATTGGTACGGCAAAGTTGAATTACAGGCGCTGGATGTGGAAAAGGGCTTGTACAGGTATGCCGATGAGGGCCGCCAGATTGAGGCGCCATTCTCACGTTTAGGTGTAAAAGCCAAACATCAATTGACCGACCGTTTGGCGCTAATTGCGGTGTACGAATGGCAAGTGAACGGCCTGGATGACGCCAACAAAGATCACAGACTAGGTTCCCGTAACACCTACATTGGTGTTGCCGGCACTTATGGCGAACTGGTGTTTGGTAAAAATGACACCAAGTTTAAGAAATCTGAGGGCAAAATCGATTTATTTAACGAGACAGTGGCCGATATCGCTCAAATTACGCCAGGTCAGGACAGACTGGAAAATGTCATTGGCTACCAGTCTCCGGTGATTGAGGGTTTTAACTTATCTGCCACTTACCAAACAGGAGCCAGCGACGAGGTTGCTGGTGGTTACGATTGGGTGCTGGGTTATGGCGACCCTGCTTTAAAAAAGTACCCGCTGTATCTGGCCTATGGCCGTACAGACGAGCTGAATAACATCACTGCAGAACGTTTATTAGCTCAGATGCCCTTGTGGCAACTGAATGGATCGACACTTGCCGCAGGCCTGATGTATCAACACAGTGAACATGTGGTGCGCAACATAGCAGGCGATGCCTGGCTGGCTCAGCTGAGTTATCAGCATGGTGACTGGACTTACAAGTGGCAATGGCAAAAAGATGACAGCCAAACCCGCCATGCAGAAAATGCACGACTGCATAACATCGGTTTGGATTATCAATGGCGAAACAATTTGACGGCTTACCTGCTTCTGTCCAAACTCAAGTTCGAAACCGATAAAGATCATGCGGCCGCTTTAGGCCTGAAGTTTTTATTCTGAACATACCGGAGCTGAGCTCCGGTTGCTTTATGTAAGGATTATCTATGTCATCTGTTACCCGTCGGTTATTTCTACTCTGCGGTCCCTTATTGCTTTTACTGACTATTCTTCTGCCTGCGCCAGCGACAGAAATGAGCCAGGCTGCCTGGATGGTCACAGGCTTAATGGCCTGGATGGTGCTTTGGTGGATCACCGAAATAGTACCCATCCCAGTCACCTCTTTACTGCCGATGATTTTTATTCCCCTGCTGGGTATAGATAAACTCGATGCAGCAACATCCCCTTATGCGCATCCACTAATATTTTTGTTTTTCGGCGGCTTTTTCCTGTCTATTGCTATGGAAAAAACTAATCTGCATAAACGCATTGCATTAAAAGCGCTGTCTTTAGTCGGTACTTCTCCAGGCTTGCAAATCGCGGCCTTAATGGGTGTCACTGCATTTTTATCGATGTGGATGTCTAACACCGCTACATCAGTGATGATGTTGCCTATAGGCTTATCTATTATCGCTATGGCCAACGCCTCAACTCAGGATCAGTTTGGTAAAGCCGTTTTATTAGCGATAGCCTACAGCGCCAGTATAGGTGGTGTCGCGACTCTGATAGGGACACCTCCTAATGCGTTACTGGCTGCTTATCTGGCGAAGAGTTATGGTATTCAAATCAGTTTTGCGCACTGGATGATATTGGGTGTCCCGCTGGCGCTAACTATGTTGGTAGTTTGTTGGTTGTGGCTGACTAAAATTCATTTTCGCATGCCTGCAACAGCCTCAGACCAAAATGACACTCCATTGCAATTAAAAGCGCTAGGCCTGATGTCGCGTTCTCAAAAACTGGTGTTGATGGTCTTTGCTCTGGCAGCACTGAGTTGGATCAGCCAGCAATGGTTAGTGAAATGGACAGGTCTGCCGATCAGCGACACCGTGATAGCGCTTTGCGCCGCCGCCTTATTGTTTTTACTGCCTGGAGAAAAAGGCTCTGGCACTGCTTTGCTCGAGTGGAAAGACAGTCAAAATGTGCCTTGGGGCGTATTATTGTTGTTTGGTGGTGGTTTGAGTATGGCTGATCAGATCCAAAAAACCGGTGTAGCCGAACTCTTAGCGCAACAACTGCAGTTATTGGATGGCGTACCACCTGTTCTGCTATTGGTTGCTGTGACTAGTTTGATTATCTTCTTGACCGAGGTCACCAGCAATACCGCAACAGCAGCAGCTTTCCTGCCACTATTAGGCCCTGTTGCTGTTTCTATGGAATTGTCACCACTGTATTTAGTGGTACCAGCCGCCTTGGCCGCCAGTTTTGCCTTTATGCTGCCAGTAGCTACACCGCCAAATGCTATAGTCTTTGCCTCAGGTAAGTTGCAGATCAAAGATATGGTCAGAGCAGGCCTGGTGCTGAATCTGGTCGGTACAGTAGCGATTAGCTTGTTTAGTCTGTGGTTAGCGCCACAGCTTGTAAGTTAGAGCATTCAACAGATCAGTAATAGAAGCGGCTTTGGCCGCTTTTTTGTGTCACACCTGTGGATCCAAAGCACGGAAAATATTTTTAGATATCCCGAAACGAAAAAAGCAGCCTGAAGGCTGCTTTTTCTAAATTTGGAGCGGGCAACGAGGCTCGAACTCGTGACCTCGACCTTGGCAAGGTCGCGCTCTACCAACTGAGCTATGCCCGCTTAGGCATTCTGCAGATTATCACCTGCTTTGGTATTTTATATTTCTAGCTTATCTCAACATCATGCTGTTGAGATGGTGCCCGGGGCCGGACTTGAACCGGCACGCCCTTTCGAGCGAGGGATTTTAAATCCCTTGTGTCTACCGATTTCACCACCCGGGCAAACACTTTCACTTTTGTATTACAGCCAACAGCATCTAACCAAGTACATCATTAAATGGAGGCGGGTCCCGGAGTCGAACCGAGGTAGACGGATTTGCAATCCGCTGCATGGCCATTCTGCCAACCCGCCATCTGGCGTACGACTTGGAGCGGGCAACGAGGCTCGAACTCGTGACCTCGACCTTGGCAAGGTCGCGCTCTACCAACTGAGCTATGCCCGCTTTTAACTGGCCATTCGCCGTAACACGAGACGCATTCTACTGGTTTATGCTTTTACGTCAACCACAAATTTATGCTTTTAAATTCGTTTGCTCAAAAAGTAGCTTGGCTGCTGTTTTTGCAAACTTTTTCCGCTTATTTACTCAGCGAAGGCCAGGATGCTTTTAAATAAACCAGCATAGACCAGACTGTCAATAAAGTAGCAATGTAGAGCAACGCCATGCTTAAATCTGTTAGCCAATCAACTGGTTGCCATATTAAGCCAATGAGGGCCAACATCTGTGCTGCAGTTTTGTATTTGCCAACCTCAGATACAGCTACCTGAGCCCTTTGCCCTACTCCAGCCATCCACTCGCGTAAAGCAGAAATCAAAATTTCGCGGCTGATCATAATAAAAGCCGGAATAGTTACCCACAGGGTTTGCATATCAACTGCTATTAGTACCAGAGCTGCGGCCACCATCAGTTTGTCCGCGACCGGGTCCAAAAAAGCGCCAAAAGGCGTCATCAATTGCATTTTACGAGCTATGTAGCCGTCCAGCATGTCAGTGATTGCGGCAAACCAAAAGGCAAAAGCAGCAAAAAAACGAGCGTGTTCCAATTCAGAGTAAAAGCAGAATAGACAAACCGGGATCAAACACAATCGGAACAGAGTTAACAGATTTGGAATATTCCACATAACACTACTTCTCAAAGTCGGCACAAATTTTAGTTATTGTGACATGCCTGGTAAATCTTTTCGGCCTGTTGCCTGGAAATTCCCGGTACTGTCGCGAGTTCGTCCACAGAAGCCTGCATCACGCCATGCAAACCTCCGAGATATTGTAACAAAGCTTGTCGGCGTTTCTCACCTACTCCGTCGATATTTTCTAACGGGCTCTTAATGATCGCTTTACCGCGTTTATTGCGATGGCCGGTGATGGCAAAACGGTGTGCTTCATCCCGTATTTGCTGAATTAAATGCAAAGCCGGCGATTCTGCAGCAAGAGAAAAACCCGCTGGGTTATCGGGTAAAATTAAAGTCTCTAAACCAGGTTTACGGCTGGTGCCTTTAGCGACACCAACCAACAGAGGCTTCTTCGCAAAAGGCCAGTCAGCAAAGAAGTTGATCGCCTGAGTCAACTGCCCCTGACCGCCGTCTATTAAAATCAAATCAGGGATCCGGCTTTCATCGGTCAGTTTGCCATAGCGTTTATTTAACGCGAACAACATAGCGGCGTAATCATCACCGGGCGTAATGCCTTCCACGTTAAAACGACGGTACTCACTCTTATTTGGCCCTTGCCCGTCAAAGACCACGCAAGAAGCAATAGTCGACTGCCCCATGGTATGGCTGATATCGAAACATTCCATCCGTTCCAGAGATTCAAGCTTCAGTGTCTGTTTCAGCTCACGGTAACGCACGGCGACCTGCTCTTTAACGGACAACTTAGTCGCAGCAGCGAGCTGGGCATTTTTTTGCGCTAAGGCCAGATAACGGGCCTTCTCGCCGCGTTTAGCATAAACAAAACTGACTTTACGCTGCGCTAATTCACCAATGGCCTGAGCCAGTTGTTCGTCATCCGCCACCTGCTCACTCAACACCAACTCTTTTGGCACCATTTGACCGCCGGCACCACTTAAATAAAACTGAGCTAAAAAGGACGGTAAAATCTCTTCAGGTTCAGAACCTGCCGGCACTTTAGGAAAGAAGTTTTTACTACCCAGTACCTTGTGATCACGAATAAAGAGCACATGAATACAAGCCACACCGTGCGACCACTCCAGAGCTATCACATCCATCTCTTCGTGATCACCACTGACGTATTGCTGTTCCTGTACTTTGCGTAAGCTGACAATTTGATCGCGAAACTGCGCCGCTTTTTCAAAGGCCATTTCGTTACTGGCTTGTTCCATTTGCTGTACCAGTTGCTCGATCAACTGCTGGCTTTTGCCGGATAAGAATAACGAGGTATTTTTGACTTCAGCCGCATAATCTTCGTCAGATATTTTGCCAACACAAGGCGCTGAACAGAGTTTTAACTGATATTGCAAACAAGGCCGGGTGCGGGCACGATAAAAACCGTCTTCGCACTGGCGTATGGGAAATACTTTTTGCAGCAGTTTCAAACTTTCCCAGACCGCGCCTGCACTGGGATAAGGACCAAAATACTGTCCTTCCACTTTGCGGGGGCCACGGTGTGAGCTGATACGAGGGTGTTTGTGGTTGGTGATCAAAATAAACGGATAAGACTTATCGTCCCTAAGTAGAATATTGTATTTCGGTAGATACTGCTTGATCAGGTTATTTTCTAAAATCAGCGCTTCGGTTTCACTTTGTGTGACAGTTATTTCCACATTGTGAATATGGCTGACTAAAGCCCTGGTTTTACTACCTGAAACATTTTGACGAAAATAACTGGATAAGCGCTTTTTTAAATCTTTGGCTTTACCGACGTAAATGACGGTTTCTTTCTGGTCCAGCATGCGATACACGCCTGGCATATGTGGCGCGGTTTTAAGGAAACTTTTGGCGTCAAACATCGGTATTAAACATCATGGAGGCGGTTATAATTTCGCAATGTCGATCATGCCGTGGCGCAAAGCCAGGTGAGTCAACTCGACATCGCCGCTGATGTCCAGTTTTTCAAACATACGATAGCGGTACGAATTGACCGTTTTAGCGCTGACATTCAAAAGTTCTGCTATGTCATTAACCTTTTGACCCCGGGTAATCATCAACATAATCTGCATTTCACGATCAGATAATTCTTCAAAAGGATTCTGGTTACTACTGGTCACACGGCTCATCGCCATCTTTTGTGCGACTTCACCAGAGATATAACGCTCCCCTGCATGCACTTTACGTATTGCACTGACCATCTCAGAAGGCGCAGCATTTTTCGAAATAAAACCTGCAGCACCGAGTTGCATCACCTTAGTGGGCACAGGCTCTTCACAGGAGACAGACAACGCCAGAACTTTAATCTCAGGACAATAATGCAATATACGTTTGGTCGCTGTCATGCCACCCATACCAGGCATATTCATATCCATCAACACCACATCTGGTGTTTGGGTGCGACAAAACTGGATGGCAGCTTCTCCGGAAATAGCTTCACCAATCACCTTGATACCACGTTCGTCCATTAGTATACGACTGATGCCAGTGCGAACCAGCTCGTGATCATCCACCAATAACACATTAATCAATTTGATCTCTCCGGGGCCAAGGTCAACTACTCCAGTCTAGCTGGATTCTGCCTGAGCATAAAGCAGAGACAGGATAAAGCTCAAGCACTTCATCAATGAATGCGATAATTAGCACAAATTTGTTGGGGTTAACACAGAAAAACTTATAAACCAATAAGATAGGAAAATTGCAGGCATAAAAAAACCACCTTGATGGTGGCTTTAATGGCGGAGGGGGAGAGATTCGAACTCTCGGAAGGCTATTAACCTTCGCCGGTTTTCAAGACCGGTGCATTAAACCGCTCTGCCACCCCTCCGCGTTGGACGTCATATTAGGGGCACCGACTTTTTTTGTAAAGTGCTTTTCTATCGCTTTTATTCCGTTTGCTCAGCATTTGTGCAAAGTGATTACTTTTTGCTAATTTTCTTCGATCTTCAAGGCTAAAAATAGCGAAATAACTGTATGACTACAGATTAAACCGAACAAAACCTGACAGCCCTGCTGCTGTTGATTACAATAGCCACACAACAGATCAGGACCTTCTCTGTCATGAATAAAAAACGAATTTATGTCGCCTACACAGGCGGAACTATAGGTATGCAGCAATCCAGCAATGGTTTTGTACCGGTGCCAGGCTTTTTATCCGATACAGTCAAAAGCATGCCTGAGTTTTATCGCTCAGAAATGCCGGAATTTGATATCCACGAATACCACCCAGTCATAGACTCTTCAGATATGACTCCCGCACATTGGTTAGAAATTGCCACAGATATACAAAGCCATTATGCCGATTACGACGGTTTTGTCGTGCTGCATGGTACAGATACTATGGCCTACACTGCTTCTGCCTTGTCTTTTATGCTGGAAGATTTAGCTAAACCTGTCATAGTCACAGGTTCACAAATCCCCCTGGCACAGTTGCGCTCGGACGGCCAGGTGAATTTACTTAATGCTTTATATCTTGCGGCTTATTATCCTATTGCCGAAGTGGCACTGTTTTTTAACAACAAGCTTTTCCGTGGCAACAGAGCAACAAAGGCTGACGCGGATGGCTTCGACGCCTTTGCTTCTCCGAACTTTTCTCCGCTGATTGAAGCGGGTATTCATATCAATTTAATTGCTGGTCATCTGGCCTCTACTGCGGTAACTAAAGCACTGAAGGTTGCACAAATTACCCCGCAACCTATTGGCGTAGTGACTTTGTATCCGGGCATCAGCGCTGAAGTGATAAAAAATATGGCGGCCGCTCCGATCAAAGCATTGATCATAAAATCTTACGGTGTAGGTAATGCGCCACAGCAAACAGAATTACTGGAAGCCCTAACGGAAGCCTCTAAGCGCGGTACTATTATCGTCAACTGTACACAGTGTTTTAAAGGCAAAGTGAATATGGGGGGATATGCCACTGGTAATGCACTTCGAGCCTGCGGTGTGATCAGTGGTTACGATATGACTCTGGAAGCCACCTTAACTAAACTGCACTATTTACTGAGCCAACCTTTAAGCACTGAGCAAGTGCGGCTTTTTATGCAACAAAGCCTGCGTGGCGAATTAACACTCTAAAAGCACTATGTTTCAGCATGAAAAAAGCCAGCTAACGCTGGCTTTTTTGTTTGCTCATTGTTAAACAAATACAGCTTTTAAGCGTTCTAATAAGTCTTGTTCTTCTGTTTTCACTGCGCCAAAACTTAACCAACGTTTCAATAAAGCATCCACAGTCAAACTTGTACCAGTATTGTGTTTATCAGACAAAAGTTGCAGTTGCACTTGTGCTTTATCAGCAGCAACACAGTCTTTTCCACTGATAAGCTCAATAGCAGTGGTTAATTGAGCACGGCTAAGCTGCGACTCATTGCCTTTAGCAAAGTCTTCGCGAAAACGCGCAGGAATGGCATCAGTAGCCACATAAGCTTGTTGCAGCGCGACAAATAGTTGCTGATAGCTGGCATTAAAAGCCGATTGCTCCAATGTGTCCAGTTTCTGCTGTACTTCGGCTAACAACTGCTGCTTTTGCTGTAATAAACCAGATTTGGCAGGCAGAACCAGCGCTTTTAATGCACTTTGACCAGCATGTAATTCTGACAGAGTAACAGCCTGAGCACACAAAGCTGCTACTTCAGCGAACTGAGTTTCAGCAAGCTGCTGTTGCTCTGTCCATTGCTGTTCCTGCTGTTGTTTTGCTGCCGTCTTTTTGGCAAAGATCTGATCACACAACAGACGGAACTCAGACCAGAGTTGCTGGTCATTTTTTCCGGCAAAACCAATCTGTTTCCAGTCTTGCTGTAATTTCTTGGCAGCTGCCACAGCTTCATCGACAGATAGTGTCAATAATTGTTGCGCCTTTAAAATTAGCTGCTGTTTTTCAGCGAAATGTTGTGCTTGTTGGGCACGAACACGAGCTTTGAGCTGATCAACCAGAGTTTTAAACTGAGCCGAAAGTTCTTTATACAGCGAAGATTCTGTAGGACCGCTGTCACGCCAGCTCTTTTGTAGAGCGGTCAGTTGACTGTCAAAGCCTTTTTCCAGAGGTTTATCCAGCATAGCGTTTAGATCAGCCAGGATCCTCTGTTTAATCAGTGCATTTTGTTTACGCTGTTCGTCCAATGCAGCGAAGTAGTCGCGACATGGCGCAAAGGCTTGCTCGCAGGCAAGGTTAAATGCCTGATTTAACTCTGCTTCCAGAGCCTCTTCAGCCCGGCCTAACGTTTGCCAGGTGGCTCTGGCTAGTTTTACCTGCTCGGCACGTTGCGGCGCTTCCACATCAGTGGCTAGGGCCAAAGCCTGCATTTGCGCAACCAGCTCTTGTTTACGAGGCGTGGCTATATAGTTTTGTAACTCATTTAACTGCTGAAGTTGCAACTCAGCAGCCTGGTAATCTTTGGTAAGCTGTTGTTGTTGAGACAGGGTTAATTCTGCATAACTTTGCTGGATACCTTTAAACAGACCAAACAGAACTTTATAGCGCCCTGCTTCATATAGACGTCTGAACTCTGTCAATTTTGAGCGAACAGACTTCATGCTTTTATCCGCCTGAGCAGCGAATTCAGCCATCAGCGGCTGCCACTGTGCATTTAATTGCTGCTGCGCTTCAGCTAAACTTTCTGGCAACATAGCGCCTAAGGTCTTGCGACCTTTATTCCAATCTTGTTGCCACTGCAGATATTTGGCTTCCACTTGCTGAAATTGTGTAGCGTCCTGAGGCACACTAGCAGCTGACCAATCCGCCAACAGCCGGGTTAATTTAAACAATTGTTCGGCCTGAACAGGCAATTGTTTTAATTGACGATCAAATGCAATGATGGCTTTTTGCAAACCGGCCTTAACCGTTGCAGCCAGCTCACTTTGGGTCAACTGGTCTAGTAAAGCTGCCGCCTGAGCAGCGAGAGGGTCAGTTTCATCCAACCGTCCGTCCGAGATCAACACCGCTAACTGTTGTTGTAATATGCCAAGTTGTGATTCAAAACCTTGTTGCTGTTGTTTCATCGCCTCAAGTTTTTGTTGCTGCTCTAACTTCTGTTGTTGTTCTTTTAACAGTGGTGCCCAGGCAGCTTCTGTAAGTGAATTGATTTTATTATATTTTTGAATCAAATCTGCGGCATCATCCAGCAAGGTCAGGTCTGACTGCACAGCATCCCATTCTTGTTGGTATTGCTGCCATTTTTGCTGCATCTGTGCTAAATCGCCTCGCTCCCGCACCGAGTTTAATTTCGCTAACAGCAAATTCACTATTTTACGGACCTGAACAGGTTTATCTTTGGCTTGTTGCTGCTGTTGCAGCTGTAATTTCAATTCACCTGCGAGAGGCTCGGCTAATTGTTTACTGAGTTTCTCTAACTGCTTGGGTTCTGTAATTAAAGTCAGAAGCTGACGTTTTTGCTCAAGACTCAGAACATCCTGTTGTAAATTAGCTAAGATGAGATCGTTTTTCTTCAGTCGCATAATCAGTGCAAAACGGATATCTGCGTCAGATTCAGTCAGAGCCAATTTCTCTAAAATGCTGCTTCTGTGGCACTCTTCAATAAACTGACGTTTTAAAGGAGCTGAAATACGATTATCCAGAATCATCTGGACGAGTTGAGTTTCTGCATAATGTTTTAAACGATCGGCGTTATCCTGTTTGCTGGCCTGCCACCATAAGGAAAACTCATTAAGCTTTTCTAACGCGGCGCGACGCACTGCTTCGTGGCCATCATTAAAGGCTAATTCATGCAAAATTTCTTTGTGCTGGGTATCTGCATTTAACCCGGCAATTGCCTGTTGTCGTACTGCTGCGTCTTTATGCTGCCATTTAGGCGCAAACCAACGTTTAAAGATCATCATGCGCAAACCTTGCTATTGAAGAGTCCTGGGGAAATTGTTTTTTCATTTCAGCTTTGGATTTAACGACCATCTGACCATCGGCGCCAATGGTATAGGGTTCTGTCGATTTGAGTACATAGGCCTGATAAGCCATCACCAGTTGTTGAGTGTATGATTTTTGAGTCTCTGACATAGTTACACCATCAGCCCAGCGCCCAGTCGCTACCCTCTCTAACAAAGATTGATAAGTGTCTGGCGACATCGCCATTACAAGAGCTTTAAAATCCATATTAGTTTTTTCGCTTTAAATAAATCAGACGTGCACGGGCATAGATGTACCAAAGGAAACCTAGAGCTATCATGCCTTTGGAGACAATAGCTTCATAGCCATCAGGCTCCAGAGCCCAGAAATAAAGAAAACAGAAGCCAGCCAAAAACAAAATCAATGCCAACATGGATTGATTTAGGGCACCCTGCATCTTTTTGTCTCTTGCTTCAATGGCTAAATGATATTTTCTCTCTGCTGACATGCCAGTCATATCTAACTGGCAGTGCTGACAATTCTGGCTTTTATCCGAAATTTTTTTTGCGCAACGTGGGCAGGAAATAATTGCCATAATAAAACCCTCTGAAAGTTATGGCGCACTATAAAGCAAAAGAACAAGTTTGCAAGCCAGCCCAGACTGGCTTGCACTATCCGAGATTACGGTCAACTCAGCGTAATTGATCAACGACGGCCAACACTGCCACTAAACTGTCTTGTCCTAGTTTCATTGAGCGAACATCAGACCAACCGAAGTCGATGTCCGGTAAGTTAGCATTATCTTTAAATGGCATCTCAAGCGTGTAAGACAAACACTTAAACTGTTCTGCAACCCAAGTGGAGGCTATTGTCAGGTTGGCTTTGCCTGGAGCGTCCAGCTCGTAACCGAATTCTGTCTGAAACTCAGGTGTCGCTGTTAACAGCGCCTGTTTAAAAACTGTTTCTAACTGCTGCAGTTTCGCATCATATGAAGGTATGCCTTCAGCTCCTGCAACAAAGTTATATGGCAGGTTTTCATCACCATGTACGTCCAACAGCATATCAACACCAGTTTCTAGCATTTGCTGGCGGACTAAATAAACTTCAGGACTTTTTTCCATACTTGGATTTTGCCATTCCCGGTTTAAATTCACACCAGCAGCATTAGTCCTTAAGTGCCCCCGGACGCTACCGTCAGGATTCATGTTTGGCACTATATAAAATACCGCTTTTTCCAGCAAAGTACGGGCAACAGCATCGTCTTCATCCAGCAATCTGTCTAACAAGCCTTCGACGAACCATTCAGCCATTGATTCGCCGGGATGCTGGCGTGCTGTGATCCAGATTTTTTTCTTGCCATCAGTAGGTTCACCTACGACCAACAAGCTCATATCACGGCCATCCAGAGTTTCGCCCAACTCAAAAATTTGCGCCAAACCAGAGCTTTGCGCTGAATGCAGTAAGTCCATGTGCCGTTCATAACTGTAAGGAGCAAAGTAGGCAAAATAAACTGATTCGGCCTCAGGGTAATGACTAATCACCAACTCGTCGTTCACCAATTGGGTCTCTACTCTGAACCAGGTCTGTCGATCGTAGGACGCTGCGGCCTGATAGCCTTTCCAACCTTCAGGGTAAGCCGAATCTTTAACATTCACTATTCGAATAGTATGAGGTTCTGTGCTTTGAGAATATAAACGGAAATGGAACCATTGATAAAAATCTGAGTTGTGGTCTTTACGTATTGCCAGCTGAATATCTGACGGGTCTTCAGCTCTAATGACTTCGATATTACCACTGTCAAAGTTACAGGTAATTTTCATAACATATCCACTTGGTTAGAGTACAGACGCAGCCTAAAGACTGTCTTAACGGAAGTAGCATCATATCATTAAATCTCTGACTGTTCAGCCGCGACGCGTATTTTCGGGCAGGTAAAAAACAAAAGGCCGCTCACAGGCGGCCTCTTATAGTCTGTCAATCTACTTACTGATGGGTAAAGTTGGGTACTTAATACCAGCCATTTCATTCATTACTCTGATGACCTGAGTGCTGTAACCAAATTCATTGTCGTACCATACATATAGTACACAACGATCATCCTGAACTATTGTTGCCTGAGAGTCGACCACGCCAGCATAGCGGGATCCCACTAAATCGCTGGAAACGATTTCAGTAGAGCTGGTGAAGTCGATCTGGTCCTGCAGTTCGGAAAATAACGCCACTTTTTGCAGATAGTTATTTAGTTCTTCCCTGTTTGTTGCCTTATTCAGATTCAGTGACAAAATCGCCATAGACACGTTAGGCGTTGGTACCCGAATTGCATTACCCGTTAGCTTGCCTTTCAATTCAGGTAATGCTTTGGCTACAGCGCTGGCAGCTCCAGTTGAAGTGATTACCATGTTTAAAGGTGCTGCCCGGCCACGACGTTCAGCTTTGTGGTAATTGTCGATCAAATTCTGATCGTTGGTGTAAGAATGTACTGTTTCAACATGGCCATTTTTAATACCAAACTCATCATTCAACGCCTTCAGTACTGGCGTAATAGCGTTTGTAGTGCAACTTGCAGCTGATACTATGCGATCCGTCGGCTGAATCATGCTGTGGTTCACGCCATAGACCACATTGTGAACTTCGCCTTTTGCTGGCGCTGTCAGTAGTACTTTTGCTGCACCCTTTGATTTGAAGTGTATAGACAGTTCTTTGTCGTCTTTCCATATACCTGTGTTATCGACCACTAACGCGTCATAAATACCATAAGCAGTGTAATCCACCAGCTCGGGAGAATCGGCGTAAATTACTTTGATAAAAGTACCGTTAGCTTTAATACCACCATTTTCCTCATCTACTGTAATGCTGCCGTTAAAAGGACCGTGAATAGAATCTCGACGCAGTAAACTGGCACGCTTCTCCAGATCGCCTTTTCGGCCTCCACGCACCACAATAGCCCTTAAACGCAACTTGCTGCTCGGACCTGATCGTTCCAACATTAAACGAGCTAATAAGCGACCGATACGACCAAATCCGTAGAGCACAACATCAACTGGCTTGATTTGATCATCGCGATGTAATATTTCATTTAACTGTCTTTCCAGATACTGTTCCAGGCTCTGGCCTTCACCAGCGTTTTTATACAGGTAAGCGAAAGCGAGTTTTCCAATATCTACGCGGCCTGGAGCTAAGTCCATGCTCGAAATGGCCTCAAGAATCGGAAAGCTTTCTCTTAATCTTAATTTCTGATGTTCAAAACGTTCAACTGTTTTATGCGCCTTGATGATGTCGATCGTAGTCGCATTGACCAAAGGACGACCATAAACCACAACTTCTATGCCTTTATTACGGTACAAGCGACCTATGATTGGTTGCATGTTTTCAGCATACTCCTGACGTTCCTGCCAGCTGCGTTGATACTGTTCTTCGTGTGATAGAGTCATGGTTTCGCCTTTTACGTCTTGTAGGTTCAGAGGTGTGCCTGTGGTCATCGCCACATTGAGGCAGGCGCATTGTAATTGAACATGTAATACTACGACAAGAATTACAAAAAGATTTTTTCTTAATTCTTCGTTATGCTGAGCACAGAAGAGTCTGATGAGAAACTTATGAAATATATTGCGTTAACCCTGAGTGTATTTATTTTGAGCGCTTGTTCCGAAGGCGAGTTGACCTTGCGCGCTGTATGTGAAAAAGAACCCGGGCTTTGCACCGACCTGAATGATGATTCGCATTGTAATTTGCAGCGTCGTGATTTGATCATGCAACGCTATGAAGAAAAACACTTGCCTTCGGATAAAAACAAATACCAGTTACTCCTTGATTTTGAAAAATATTCAAAATGCATTGAGTTGGCAGCAGGAATTGAACACATAAAACTCAAGGAGAAAACCAGTACCCGAATGCTTGGGTATATGACCAGCCTGAAAGAAATAAAGCGTTTAAGCGACGAAACCGTCAGTTCAGATGACCCGCACCTGCTGTACTACCATTGGTCCCGGAATAAAAGCGACAGTCATCTGCAACGTTTTTTACAGGCAGAACAAAATAAACAGCTCGAAACACCTGAGCTACAACTAGCTTTAGTCAGCTATTACAGTAAAAGAGACAGAGAAAAAAGTATCGAGTTGCTGCATCACGCCCTGGAGCTTTATCCGGCAGAACCAAAAGTTGATCCTGAGATATTTGCATCACTTACTACTATGTTCTACAAGAAAAAAGACTATGCAAGTTCATACCATTGGGCTTTGCTGGCCCAGCAGAGTGGCGCGTTTAACGTAGAATTGCAGGAACTGAAAATTTATCTGGAGCAAGCGCAGCTTGATCACGAAAAAATTAAAGAAGCAGCCGAGTACACTCAAGCTCAGCTGCTATTGGGGCATTTTACTCCGCCGAAGTTTTGACGTCCGGGTTAAAAAGTAAAGACACTGAATTCACACAATAACGTTGCCCGGTGGGTGCCGGGCCATCGTCAAACACATGGCCTAAATGAGCGTCACATTGCTGGCATAAAATCTCAATTCTATTCATGCCGTGAGAAGTATCCTTTTCGTATTTCACCTGACCTTTAATGGCTTTTCTAAAAGAAGGCCAGCCGCAGCCTGAGTCAAATTTGTCAGTAGAGTCAAACAATGGCTGCTGACAGCAGACACAATGGTAACTACCTGTCTCTTTGTTATGAAGTAAGGTGCCACTGAATGGATACTCTGTACCTTTTTGCCTTGTAACTCTGTATTGCTCGTCATTCAGCAACTGACGCCACTCTTGTTCAGTTTTTTTCATTAGCTCCCCCTAAATTGGCGAACGGTAAAAAAAAGCCCCGACAGGAGCTTTTTTGTTATTTAATTTTTTGCATCGGCCTGTCGGTATGACTCCAGTCGACGTGAAAAGTTTTGCCCTTGGCTTTGTCCGTGCGTTCAAAGGTATGAGCACCAAAAAAATCACGTTGCCCTTGTAACAAATTAGCTGGTAACACCGCTGTGCGGTACGAGTCGTAATAACTCAGTGCCGAACTTAAAGCTGAGACAGGAATTCCCGTCATTGCAGCTTCAGCCACTGCACGACGCCAGTTCATTTGATTGACTGAAATCTGCCTGGAGAAAAACGGGTCCAACAGTAGGTTTTGTAAATCGTCATTCCGTTCGTAAGCTTCAGTGATGGACTGTAAAAACACTGCGCGGATAATACAGCCAGCACGCCAGATTTTAGCAATCTCAGCAAAGTTTAACTGCCAGCCATGTTCTGTAGCAGCGGTTTTCATTAGATCAAAACCCTGAGCATAAACACAAATTTTCGCACAGTAGAGTGCGTCGTGTAATTGCTTAATCATCTGCTCTGCAGTTTGGTTAGTGCAATGTTCACGCACAGGGCCTTGTAACAAAGTTGATGCCAGTACCCTTTGATCTTTTAAGGTCGACATAGAACGGGCAAAAACGGCTTCACTGATTGTAGGTGCAGGACAACCTAATTCCAAACTGCTGACTGCAGTCCAAAGCCCGGTACCTTTCTGTCCGGCTTTATCCAGAATCACATCCACCAGAGGCAAACCAGTTTCCGAATCTTTAGTCGCCAAAACCTCAGCACTGATTTCCATCAGATAGCTGTTTAAAATACCTTGATTCCACTCCTTGAAGACGTCGGAAATCTGCTGGGCGCTCATGCCCAGAGCATCTCGCATCACCTGATAAACTTCACAAATCAGCTGCATATCGGCGTATTCAATGCCATTGTGCACCATTTTTACATAGTGACCGGAGCCACCTGGCCCAATATAGGTAGCACAGGACTCCCCTTCTGTAACCGGATTTCCAGGTTCATGCCGCTCCAGCGGACGACCTGTAGCCGGATCTACTTTAGCGGCTATGGCACGCCAAATCGGCTCAATACGAGTCCAGGCGTAAGGATCACCACTAGGCATCAGTGAAGGACCAAAACGGGCACCTACTTCACCACCTGAAACTGCAGTACTGAAGAATATGAATTTTCCTTCGTAGTGTTTTTCACGACGAACTGTATCTGTCCACAAACTATTGCCTGTATCCACAATAATGTCATCCGCCTGAATACCGGCATCAATCAATTTTAAACAGACATCATCCACTGGCTTGCCAGCTGGCACAGATAAAATAACTAAATGAGGAGAAGATAAACGCGACAGAAGTTCTGTATAAGAGCTGCAGCTAATGACACGGGCCGGCTTATCGCCACGCTCCGCCTTATCCTGAGCTATAACAGCTTCCAGTTTTTTGTGGTCTAAATCAAAAGCGGCAACCCTGTAACCGTGATCAGCCAGGTTAAGAATGAGGTTTTTCCCCATCACACCTGCGCCGACAAAACCTATATCACATAATACGGATGTCTCAGACATTTGATTTTCCTTTTAAAATCCGGCACTGCAAAAGTGGCCGCGATTATACTGGAAAACTTAACATAAAGAAAAAGCCCAGCTGAAAAAACTCAAGACCAAATGGATAAAGATCGTTCGCTTTGCAAATACCTGGTTCGGGTTGCTGTATTTTCCAGCGGTTCTCCCGTAATAAAATGAGTATCAAGCAACAATTTCCAGCTCTTTTTCGGTAAATCAACCTGAAGTGGTTGATCACTGGCATTGATAATTACCAGCATAGCCTGATGATCTGTTAAATGTTCAATCACAAAAACACAATTGCTTTTATAAGGATCTGTCCAGTGTTCATCCTGTTTGATACTGCCATCTGCCAAATACCAAGTCACCTGATGTTTATCACCATGCAACTGATACTGATCATCCAAAAGTGACAACTGCTGTAAACAACTAAACTCCTTGCGGATGCCTATCATTTTTTTCACAAACAACAGAAATTGGCTCGCCTGATAATCCAGTTGCCAATGCAACCAGCTTATTTCATTATCCTGACAATAGGCATTGTTATTACCCTGCTGGGTTTGACTTAATTCGTCACCTCCGAGCCAGTGTACTATGCCTTGACTTAACATCAGGCTCGCCACCAGATTCCGTTTATGGCGGAATCTTTTGTACAGAATATCCTCGTCACTACTATAGCCTTCTACACCATAGTTCAAGCTCAAGTTATGGCCGTGTCCATCGCGGTTTTGCTCCGCATTTAGCCAATTGTGTTTATCCTGATAACTCACCATGTCATGCAAAGTAAAACCATCGTGATAACTGATAAAGTTTACGCTGCAACAGGCAGGTTTATGATGCTTTTGAAAAATATCTCTTGAACCTAATAAACGGGTAGCAAAATCTGGCAGCTGGCCGGTGTCCTGACGCCAGAATGCTCTGAATGTATCTCTGAATTTGTCATTCAGTTCGGACCAGTGGGCGGGAAACTGCCCCAACTGATAACCAAAGGGACCTAAATCCCAAGGCTCGGCGATAAGTTTGAGCTGACTTAACACAGGGTCCTGAGCTACCACTTGCAAGAAAGTTGCATAAGCGTCAAATCTCTTGTGCTCGCGGGCCAAAGTAACTGCCAGATCAAAACGAAAACCATCTACCTGCATTTCTGTGGCCCAGTAGCGCAATGCATCTAATACCAAACGCTGGGTCATGGGATGAGCTACATTGAGGGTGTTACCGCAACCGCTGTAATTGCAATTATGCTGATAGTCAGTAATATCTGCATGATTTTCAAAAAGGTAATATTGTCGGTTAGCCAAACCTCTGAAACTGAGTCGGTAATCTTCCGCCTCTGCCGTATGATTGAACACCACGTCCAAAATAACTTCCAGGCCATGCTGATGATAAGTCCGAACCAACTCTTTAAATTCTGTGACGGCATCATCTGTCTGATAGCGGGCGTCAGGCGCAAAAAAATTGATAGGGTTGTAACCCCAATAGTTACTCAATTTTAGTTTCTCTAGCCTCGGCTCACTCATAAAACTGGCGATGGGTAACAGTTGTATCGTTGTGATACCTAAGTCTTTAAGATGCGTTATAACAGCAGGGTGACACATGCCCAGATACTTGCCACGCTGTAGCTCCGGCACTTCTGGATGTAACTTGGTCATGCCTTTAACATGAGCCTCATAAATTATGGTTTTTTCTCTGGGTATAACTGGTTTTACCGTGCCCTGCCAATCAAAGTCTGAACTGGTTAATACAGCTTTGGGCACCATATATTGGCTGTGAACCTGGTAAAGCCTTTCGTTCCAGACCAAGGCTCTGTTCAATTGTCTGGCATAAGGGTCAATCAACAACCTGTTGCGGTCAAAGACTAAACCAGAGTTGGCATGACATACGCCTTCAGCACGCAAACCGTACAGAGTTCCCGGTTCTATGCCGTCTAACTCTAAATGCCAGATCTCCCCGGTTCGGGCAAAAAATTGCACTTCCGCTAAAGGCTCTTCTGTATCTGCGCAAAACAGGCAAAGCCAAAGTGAAGAAGCATCAGGCGCATAGACTGAAAAATTCCAGCAGTGTGCGCTTATCTGAGTCGGTCCCAGTGGATAGGCTTTGCCTACGCCACTTATCCATTCGGCATTCACTTCTGTTTTAGAGATCACTGTTCTTTTCTTCTCAGGTACAAAGTAGACAGAGGCGGCAAGTCAAGTTGAACCATAAAATTCAAACCAAAAGCAGCTGCCGGGACCGCCGGTAAATAATCCCCGACCGGATAATTACTGCCCCAATAATATTCACTGTCTGTGTTAAGAATCACTTCGTATTCACCTTGTTCTGCCACAGATAAACGAAAGCCACTACGAGGCACAGGGGTAAAGTTGCTGACAACATACACAGCCTGACCTTGTTGATCTAACCGATAGAAACTTAAAGTACTGTGTTCTGCATCCTGATAGTTAATCCAGCGGAATCCCTGAGCTTCATGATCAAGCTGATGCAATGGAGTGCAGCTTTTGTATACCAGGTTTAAATCGCGAAACAGTTGTTGTATGCCTTTGTGTTTCTCAAAGGACAATAAAAACCAGGGCAGCTGTTGGTTGTGGTCCCATTCTGTACCCTGACCAAATTCATTGCCCATAAAGTTAAGTTTTTTACCAGGATGGCCAAACATAAAAGCATAGTAAGCTCTTAAATTAGCAGCCTGTTGCCATTCATCTCCTGGCATCTTATTAATCAGACTACCTTTGCCGTGCACTACTTCGTCATGCGACAAAGGTAAAATAAAGTTTTCGTTGTATGCATAAACCATAGAAAAAGTTAAATCGTTATGATGAAACTTACGATAGGCAGGATCTTTACTGATGTAGCGAAGGGTATCGTTCATCCAGCCCATATTCCACTTAAAACCAAAGCCTAAACCGCCTAAATCGACAGGACGGGTCACTCCGTTAAAGGACGTTGACTCTTCAGCTATCATCATTGCCTTGGGATACTGCCGGTATACTTCCGTATTTAACCATCGCAGCAAGCTAATGGCCTCGTAATTATGATTACCACCATCAATATTAGGCACCCACTCTCCTGCCCGCCTGGAGTAATCCAGGTACAACATCGACGCTACCGCGTCCACTCTTAGAGCGTCAATATGAAAGTGCTCCAGCCAAAACAGCGCGCTGGCGACTAAAAACTGCCGGACATAATCTTTACCATAGTCATAAATACAGGAGTTCCAATCAGGGTGCCAACCGCGACGAGGATCCTCGTATTCATACAAATGACTGCCGTCAAAACGAGCCAGACCATGCGCATCTTCCGGGAAATGTGCCGGTACCCAATCCAGAATGACGCCTAAGCCGGCCTGGTGACATGCGTCTACAAAGGCTTTGAACTGATCAGGAGTCCCAAAACGCGATGTTGCGGCAAAAAGCCCCAACGGTTGATAACCCCAGGATCCTGAATACGGGTGTTCCATTACAGGCAATAATTCGATATGGGTATAACCCATATCAAGTACGTAAGGAATAAGCTCGTGCGCAAGCTCGCTGTAAGTTAATGGCTCACCATGTTGATTATGCTTCCATGAGCCAGGGTGCAATTCATAAATGCTGATCGGCTGATGATAAGGATCAAAGTAGCGCTGCTGCCACTGCTGGTCCTGCCATTGGTATTTGCTGTGGTCATAAACCAATGATGCATGAGAAGGATGCTGCTCAGCCGCAAAAGCCAGAGGATCTGCTTTATGTGGCAGCAAGTTACCAAAGGCATCTTTTATTTCAAATTTGTAACGGACCCCAGTCCCTACGTCAGGCATCACCAGTACCCAATGACCACATTGCGTACGTTGCATTGGATGGCGTCGCCCATCCCATTGATTCATATCACCAATTAAGCTGACGCTGGAAGCGTTAGGAGCATAAACAGCAAAACGTGTTGCTTTCAGCTTCTTTTTCCCAACTACCAGTTCAACTAACTGAGCGCCTAGCTGTTTATATAAATTCTCTGGCTTGCTGTTGACGAAATGCACAGCGTAATAAGCCTCGTCCTGAAACTGATAAGGATCGACCAATTCATAGCTATGGTGATGAGGCGTTTCTATTTTGAAATAATATGGGCTTGTTTTGCGTTTGCTGGGAAGCTCAAGCTGAAATAAACCGTGTAAAACAACTTGATGAACCATCAAACCTAATGATTTTCGGGTCGCTAAATCAAAGACCTCTACTTTAGCTGCGTCAGGCAAATATGCCCGGATCATTAGACCTTTGGTGGAACCATTTTGCCAGGATAAAAGAGAAAAAGGAGCAGAACAACTGGCAGAAGCTAACTGGGTTACGGACATGAACTATCCTTTTGATTTTTTTATCGTCTTAAAGTCTAAGATAACAAATTACACTAAAACTGCCATGGGGTGATGGCAGTTTTATAGCCGAATTATTTGAAGCCATAGGCTGAGTAATTTTCTATGGCTTCGAATACCAGGGTTTTGGCTGTATATAAATCCTGTTAACTACGACGCAGTTGGGTAAGCTCCCGCAGTAATTGGTTGACACTCTCCTGCTCAGCAAGCTGTTCCAGAGTCATTGATAGCTTGCGCCGCCAGTTTGGATACTCCTCACTAGTTCCTGGAATATTTACAGGCTGAGTCATCTCCATCCAGTCTTCCAGTTGTAGGCAAAGTAACTGACTTGCACCTTTAGCTACATGACGCTGTATGGCATGACTCAGCTCTGTACTCATGCCCACATGATCGACGCTGTGACTAAAGTTTGGATCCAGCATCTGATGTCCATGCAAGGAGTTCAGAATTTTTTGTTTATCTTCATGACGAGACTGATATAAAGCTGGTAACTGATCTTCACGATACAGACCTACCTCTTTGCCCAAAGTTAAGTCTCCACAATGCCAATAGCCGATTAACGTTGGCATATCATGAGTAGTCAATGTTGCCATTGCCTGCACCGGATAATGGACTGGTGAAACGTAGCCGCCATCCTCTGCTTTTTCAAAGAAAAACACACGATAGGAATACATACCATAAGCAGCCAGTATTTCGCGGATACCATCTGGTACCGTGCCTAAGTCTTCACCAATCACCACGACCTGATGGCGCTGAGACTCAAGAGCTAAAATGCCTAATAAGTCCTGGATCGGATAATAAACATAAGCACCATCACCGGCACTTTCAGCACCTTTAGGAACCCACCACAAACGTAATAACGCCATCACGTGGTCAATACGCAAAGCGCCCGAGTTCTGCATATTAGCGCGGAACAAATCGATCATAGGGCGATAAGCTTGCTGGAACATCTGATAAGGCAACATCGGAGGTAAACCCCAGTTCTGTCCTTTAGGGCCCAGTATATCAGGCGGAGCTCCTACGCTGGCTCCGCGACAATATAAGTCTGGATTACCCCAAATTTCAGTAGAAGCCTCGCTGACACCTACAGCTAAATCGCGGTACAGCCCTAACAGCATGCCCTGTTCTTTGGCGTAAGCTTGCGCCTGAGCTAACTGTTCCCGTGCAACAAACTGCAGATAACAGTAAAAATCCAGCTCATGTTCATGCTCTTTGGCAAAAGCCAACACTTCCTCGCTGTCAGGTCTTTGCCAGGCTTCCGGCCACACTGGCCAACCCCAGGCATGACTATCTTTTTGGATTAAATGCGCATGAATAGCGTCATAAAGCGCCAACTGTAATAAACTTTCACCAGATTGTTGTTTAAATACAGAAAATGCCTGAGCCAACTCAGCATATTCAGACTGGTGTTCTATAAACCATTGATACAACGCTTTTAATACGGGTAGTTTTAACCTGGTTACCGCGGTGTAGTTAACCCATTCAGTTGCCCGAGCCTGCGCCAATTGCTGTTGAAACCCCGGCGCATTGACCAGTTGTTTTACCTGCTGACAGTGCTCATATCCAAGCATCTGCGGCACGGATAAATAAATAATATTCAGCCAGCGACGAGACGATGGGCTGTACGGACTGGCTGATTCCGGCATGGCAGGATAAAGTGCGTGAATGGGGTTCAAACCTACAAAATCAGCGCCTTGTTTTGCTAAATGCCCCAACAGGAAACGTAAATCAGCAAAGTCACCTATGCCCCAGTTTTGCTCGGAGCGAACACAATATAATTGAACTGATACACCCCATTGTTTCTGCTTTTTAAATTCAACAGGCTGGAAACAGGAAGATGGAGTGATAATCAGCGACTGATTAAATTCCAACTCCCCCAAAACCAACGTCAGACAGTGATAACCCTGTTCAAGCAACACTGGTAAGGTCCATTGATACTGCTGATATTCTTCTCCGTCGAAGACCATGACCTGGTTTAAATCTGCATCGTCAGTTGCTGTCAGGCTGAAAGTATGAGATTTGCCCTGTTCCGTAGTTAAAACTAACTCTAAAGCCGTATTGGCAAGAGCTATAGGAAGTTTTAATTGAATCTGAGTATCCTGGCCATAGTGCTGCACAGATACAGGGTCTAATACTTGTTCCCAATGGTATTGCTGACGCTCAATTAACTGCTCTCGTGCCAGCGCATCGTTATCTGTAGCAAAACCCTGAGCAGATAGAAGGCTGAGTAAATTTTTTTCTGCGACTTCTGCTTGATTGCCCCAGGCATCGGTAAATTTTGTTTCTATTCCTGTGAAGGCAATCAAATCAGAAAGTAATTGTTTGTCCATAAAGGCTCCAGCGACCCGCTTTTTGCTCGGAAAAGTAAATGGTTAGAGGAAATTAACTACCACAGTCTACTCCAGATTCAAGACCTGGATTAACAAAATACGAATGCATAACTTTTTTGCACTTGAAAATCATGACAAAAAATGTAATTTTATTACAGAATTAAATTACAGTCTGGGGATAGGTTATGACAATTCGTGTAGCAATTAATGGTTTTGGCCGCATTGGCCGCAACGTTTTACGCGCTTTATATGAATCAAAAAAGAATTATGACATCAAAGTTGTAGCCATCAACGATTTAGGCGATGCCGCTATCAATGCCCATTTACTGAAGTACGATACAGCGCACGGTATTTTCTTCGCTGACGTAGAACACTCAGACAAAGCTATATTCGTAAACAAAGACGAAATCCAGATCCTCAGCGAACGCAGCCCTGCAAACCTGCCGTGGGCAGATTTAAATATTGACGTAGTACTGGAATGTACAGGTTTGTTCACTAACCGTCAGACTGCTGGTGCCCACTTAACTGCCGGTGCCAAAAAAGTTATTATCTCCGCCCCTGCTAAAGATGTTGACGCAACAGTAGTTTATGGCGTGAACCATAATGTGATCACCAAAGACATGACCATTATCTCTAACGCTTCATGTACCACGAACTGCTTATCTCCTATCGCTAAGCCATTAAACGACGCCTTAGGCATCGAATCAGGTTTGATGACCACTATTCATGCTTATACCAACGACCAGCGTTTAAGCGATGTGTATCACACAGACGTACGCCGTGCCCGTGCTGCGGCTATGTCGATGATCCCTACGCAAACTGGTGCTGCTGCCGCAGTGGGTTTAGTAGTACCAGAGCTTAAAGGTAAATTTGATGGTTTAGCAGTTCGTGTACCTACACTAAACGTATCGCTGGTCGATTTATCGTTCATTGCTGGTCGCAACACCACGGTCGAAGAAGTAAACGACATTATCCGTAAAGCTGCAGCACAAAGCCCAATGAATCAGGTCTTAGCCGTCAATGATCTGCCATTAGTGTCTGTTGATTTTAATCACAACCCAATGTCATCTATCTTTGACGCCAGTGAAACCCGTGTAAATGGCCGACTGGTAAAAGTGATGGCATGGTATGACAACGAGTGGGGTTTCAGTAACCGTATGCTGGACAACACTGTTGAACTGATGAAATTTTCCAAGTAAGTTAATTTCACTATGAACGAGGCGGCTCTTAAGCCGCCTTTTCTTTCCGTTGAATTTGAGAGCAACAGATGAAAAGCAACAGCATTTCTGAACAAAGTGGATTTGCACACCTGACAGATTTACCCTGTTATGTATTGCGTTGTGGTGAGGCCTCAGCGGTCATAAGTAGCTATGGCGCGCACCTGCTCTCTTATCAACCAACAACCAATGTGGATGTCATTTACTTGTCACCTCAAGCAGTATGGCAGAACAACAGTGCTATCCGTGGTGGCGTGCCTGTCTGTTGGCCTTGGTTTGGTCCTGCTGTGTCTGAATTAAATCCGGCCGCGCAAAAGTTACCGAACCACGGTGTAGTGCGTACTGAATTTTGGCAAGTAGTGAAACACTCTGTCACAGAAAAAGCCGTCAGTATTGAATTGCGTATAGAGAGCAAAACTTTGCCTTACTCCAACGCACCTTCTTATTTAAGTTTGACTCTGCAGTTAACCGAGGCTGATTTAACTCTGACGCTAAACTCGGATCAGGGGTTACAGCAAGCGGCATTGCATAGCTATTTTACAGTGGATTCCGTACGTCAGGTTTCCGTCACTACCCTGTCTGGAGATTATCTTGATAAGGTAAAAGCTGGTGAGCACTGTGTACAACAGCAGTCTGAACTGAAGTTCACGGCGGAAGTAGACAGAGTTTATCTGAATACAGCATCTGAGCTGACCTTAAAACAAGAAAAGAATACTGTACATATCACTCAACAAGGCCATGATGCCAGTGTGTTATGGAATCCATGGAATGAAAAAGCAGCGGCATTAAAAGACTTACCTGATTTAGGTTATCTGGATTTTGTTTGTGTCGAAACAGCACGTCTGAGTCTGACCAATACAGCCCCGCTGCATTTGGTACAACAAATCCGCTATTTAGGCCAACTGGAATAGAAAGGCAGCAGCAATATCTTTTCTCCTTCCGAAGCGTGAAGCAGTCTGAGCTGCAACTGCCACTTCATTCTCGGTTGACTGCAGGCCCCCAATACCATTTCAGCCTGATAAAACTCCGATTGTCCGTTCATAGCTTTAAACAACAGCGGTATAGTCCCCATACTCATCGACAAGCCTGTAACTTCAGCTTGCTTGATTTGCCAACCTTGCGACAACTTAACAGTCCAGGTCAAAATTTCTTCAACCGGTGCATCAGCCGGACTTAAACTGACACTGAGTTGCTCGTCCTGATGCAGTTGTAATAACTCGCTCTGCAGCATAGGACTTTCTTCTGAGCAGCTCATAAGACAGAACAAATAAAAAGCCAGAATTAGAAATCTCATTTGGTAAATTTCCGTAGATAAAGGCTGACAAGTGTACCTTCAGCCAGCCATGAAACGCAAAACACTGCTGTAATTGGTTATTTTGCGACCAGCAGTATTGTTCTACATCATAAAAGCGGCTGTTTTGCCTATCTTTTTCAAGGCAAAACTCGTATTATTTCGCCCCAAAATGGTTAGCGGTTTAGTTGCTTTGCAAGTTGTGGAGGCTGCTACACTGTTAATCAACAATAAGAAGGGTCACCCTAGGGTGAATTTTTAATCACTAGCAATAAACTGCAGCGGAACTCAACATGAGCCAGACCAAATCGTTAAATGTTGACTACAACTATACCGTTGTCCGCCTTTTTGCCGTCACCACAGTTATGTGGGGTATTGTCGGTATGGGGTTGGGTGTATTACTTGCGGCGCAACTGTATTGGCCCGCACTTAATTTCGACACGGCATGGTTTACTTACAGTCGTCTTCGTCCTCTTCACACTAACGCAGTAATCTTCGCATTTGGTACAAGTGCACTGTTTGCCACATCATATTATGTGGTGCAGCGTACCTGCCAGGTCAGGCTTTTCGCAGAAAAGCTTGCGATGTTTACTTTCATTGGTTGGCAAGCAGTCATTATCGCTGCAATTATCACTTTACCTCAGGGTATAGGTAACAGCAGCAAAGAATATGCTGAGCTGGAATGGCCAATTGACATTTTAATTGCTGTTGTCTGGATTTCTTATGCTGTAGTGTTTTTTGGCACTCTGGTGAAACGTAAAACCAGCCACATTTATGTAGCAAACTGGTTCTACGGCGGCTTTATTATCACAGTAGCAGCATTACACATAGTCAACAGCATGGCTGTGCCAGTCTCATTCACTAAGTCGTACTCAGTGTACGCTGGTGCTGTGGATGCAATGGTGCAGTGGTGGTACGGTCACAACGCTGTAGGTTTCTTATTAACAGCTGGCTTTCTGGGTATGATGTATTACTTCGTACCAAAACAAGCAGGCCGCCCTGTTTACTCCTACCGTTTATCCGTAGTGCACTTCTGGGCTCTGATTGCTTTATACATCTGGGCTGGTTCGCACCACTTACACTACACTGCCCTGCCAGATTGGACTCAGTCCGTTGGTATGGTGATGTCAGTCATCCTGTTTGTCCCAAGCTGGGGTGGCATGATCAACGGTATCATGACATTATCTGGTGCCTGGCATAAACTGAAAACTGACCCTATTTTACGCTTCCTGATTGTATCTCTGTCCTTCTACGGTATGTCGACTTTCGAAGGCCCGATGATGGCTATCAAGTCAGTAAACGCTTTATCGCACTACACGGACTGGACTGTAGGTCACGTTCACTCAGGTGCTTTAGGTTGGGTTGCAATGGTGTCTATCGGCGCTATTTACCACCTGATCCCGAACATTTATAACCAGGGCCGGATGTACAGCATCAAGCTGATTAACACCCACTTCTGGTTACACACCATTGGCGTAGTTCTGTACATTGTTGCTATGTGGATCAGCGGTATTATGCAAGGCATGATGTGGCGTGCGGTCAACACTGACGGCACACTGACCTACAGCTTTGTACAAAGCTTAGAAGCCTCTTACCCGTTCTACCTGATGCGTTTTATCGGTGGCTGTTTTGTCGTCACAGGTATGCTGGTCATGGCGTATAACGTTGTGAAAACTATCAGAGCGAAAGATGGTGCTCTGGAACCAGTAGCTGAAGCAGCGTAAGGAGCTTATTGTGTCTAAGAACTATCATGAATTTTTTGAGAAAAGTGCTGGCTGGTTAGCCATAGGCACAGTGCTTGCAATCAGCTTTGGTACCCTGGTTGAAATCACTCCTCTGCTGTTTTTAAAAGAAACCACCGAACCTGTGGACGGCTTAAAGCCTTACACAGCATTGCAACTGGAAGGCCGTGACATTTACATCCGTGAAGGTTGTGTCAACTGCCACAGTCAGATGATACGTCCATTCCGCCATGAAGTGGAACGTTACGGTCACTACTCTGTTGCGGGTGAAAGTGTATGGGAACATCCATTTTTATGGGGTTCAAAACGTACTGGTCCTGATTTGGCCCGTGTTGGCGGTCGTTATAGCGACGACTGGCATGTTGCCCATTTAAGAAACCCACGTGACGTAGTACCTCAGTCAAATATGCCGGGTTTTCCGTGGCTTGAGACTAATACGCTGGATGGTGAGTTAACTCCGAAGAAGATGGAGATCTTTAACAAGTTAACTAAAGGCAAATTGCCCGCTAATGATGAAGACGGCGTGATGTATTCAGCCGAAGATATAGCTACAGCTACTGAGTCAGTCAAAGGAAAAACAGAAATGCAGGCGCTAATTGCCTATCTGCAATCCCTTGGCACAGCGTTGAAGTAAAAATAATGGACATTGCAACCCTACACAGTATTTTCACCGTGCTAGTGTTTGTAGGTTTTATTGGTCTTGTCGTCTGGCTTTTTGTTTTGAAGCGCAAGCCAGACTTCGAGGAACAGGCAAACTTGCCTTTTGCAGACGACCAAAAACCACAACAACAACAGAAACAGGAGTCGGATCATGAGTAGCTTTTGGAGCACTTGGATCATTGTCTTAACAATAGCGTGTATCGTTTTTTGCGCCGTCATTCTGACCTGGAACTTAAAGAACCATGTCGGTGTTAAAGAGGGCGAGTCGACAGGTCACGAGTTTGATGGCATTGAAGAAATTAACAATCCTCTGCCAAAATGGTGGACTTATATGTTTTACGCCACCATCGTTTGGTCGGTGTATTACTTTGCGGCCTACCCTGGCCTCGGTAACTACAAAGGCTTTTTAAACTGGACCAGCTCAAACCAAGGCATTAAAAACCTTGCTGAGTCTAAAGCTGCTGTAGAACAAAATAAACTGGATGGTAAAAACGTACAGTTAGACCGCGAGTATGACGCAGCTAACGAAACTTATGCCAAAGAGTTTGCCAAGTACACTAGCCGTGACATTCTGGATTTAGCTTACGACCCGGACGCTTTAAAAGTAGGTCAGCGTTTGTTTTTGCAGAATTGTTCTCAATGTCACGGCTCTGACGCTCGTGGTCAGCGCGGCTTCCCTAACCTGACTGATGATGACTGGTTATATGGCGGCACACCTGACAAAATCAAAGAGACCTTGCTGTACGGCCGTAAAGCTGCTATGCCAGCCTGGGGTGATGCTTTAGGTGAACAAGGTGTAAAAGAAATGACAGCTTACGTATTAAGCCTGTCAGGTCGTAAGGTGAATGACAAAGATGCAGCAGCCGGCAAAATGAAGTTCGGTATGTGTGCAGCTTGTCATGGTGCAGATGGTAAAGGCAGCTTAGCCCATAACCTACCTTTTGGTGCACCTAACCTGACAGACAACACATGGTTATACGGTGGTTCGCACGGTACAATAGAAGAAACACTGAACAAAGGCCGTAACGGTCAGATGCCAGCGTTTAAAGAGATTTTAGGTGAAGATAAAATCCATATCATCTCTGCTTACGTTTACCGTCTGTCTCGTCCGGAAGAAAGTTCTAAGTAATCTGTGATTTGAGTACACTTCAATAAGCCCCGCTTTGTGGGGCTTATTGCTATCTGAGAGAGGAAAATCTGATGTTGCATGATACAAAACCCTGGTACAAACAGCTGTGGCCCTGGTTATTGATCGCCTTCCCTATCGTCTCCTTTATCAAAGGTGGCCATACCATTTACATCATGCAGCAAAATAATCCGGACCTGGTGATCGATGATTACTACAAAGAAGGCCGGGCTATTAATATGAATTTAGCTAAATACCGTGAGGCGGAGTTACGGAACTTGCATGCGAATACACTGATTGCAGCTAATCAGGTGATAGTGCGGTTCGAGCAAAACAAAACTTTGGGTCAGCACTTACAACTGGAATTTTTCCACAACACTATAGCGGCCAAAGATTTTGTGATTACTGCTGAACGCAGTGGTGAAAACCTGTATGTCGGTACCTTACCGCTGGTTTTAGACGGCAAATGGAATCTGGTTGTGTCGGACGAACACAAAGATTGGAAACTGCGGGCAACTGTGATGTTGCCACAACAAGGTGAATTTAAGCTGGGATATTAAAAGTGTCGCATTCAGGTTGTTTTCACTGCAATGAAGCCATACCGGCTGGTTCTGATTTTACGCTGCTGATAGAGCAACAAGAACGTCAATTTTGTTGCCCTGGCTGTCTTGCTGTCGCAGAAACCATTATCGACCAAGGTCTAGGCGACTATTATAAATTCCGCACTGCCCCAGCGAGCAAAGCTCAACTTGTGCCGGAACAATTGCAACAGGTTAATTATGACAGTGCTGAAGTTTTGGCTGATCTTACGCAGCATGACGACACTAAGACCCAAATCGAGTTATCTGTCACAGGCATGAGCTGTGCGGCATGCGCCTGGTTGATAGAAAAGCAGCTGAAGAAAAATCCAGCTATTTATTCAGTCAATGTCAACTCCAGTACAGCGCGCTGTGTAGTCAGTTGGGACTTGCAGCAACTTAAACTCAGTGAACTGCTGAGCCTGATCAATAAATTAGGCTATCAGGCTTCGCCTTTTATGGCTGACCAAGAAGAAGCACTTCAGCAAGCAGAATTACGTCGGTTCTTAAAACGTTTGGCAGTATCAGGCTTTATGAGTATGCAGGTGATGATGCTGGCCTTTGGCTTGTACTTTGGTGAATACACAGGCATAGACGCTGAATTTGAAGGCTATTTACGCTGGATCAGTTTATTCCTGACCACCCCGGTGGTGTTCTACAGCGCAAAACCTTTTACGCTAAGTGCCTGGCGGGCTATCAAAGGCCGTGAACTGAACATGGACGTGCCTGTCACACTGGCTGTCTACTACACCTTTATCGCCTCTGCATACGCGACCTTATTTGATACAGGGGAAGTGTATTTTGAATCTGTCTGTATGTTTGTGTTTTTGTTGCAGCTGGGTAAGTTTTTTGAATTCCGCGCCAGAGCACAAGCCAGAGCGGCCACAGGAAATCTGTTAAAAATCATGCCAGTTTCTGCCAGACTGGTGCATGGTGATGAACTTATTGCTACCTCGGCACGGCGACTTGAAGCAGGCCAGGTGATCCTGGTACAAGCAGGTGAAACTATAGCTGCTGATGGTATGGTGTTGTCGGGGCAAAGTTCGGTAGACGAGTCGATGTTAACCGGAGAATACAAAGCTGTAGATAAAACAGTAGGTGATACTGTGATGGCCGGTAGCATTAACCATGACGGTGTTTTAAAGGTGACCGTACATCAGGCTTTGGCCTCTTCCCGTTTGGGTCAAATCATTAATCTGCAGCAACAAACCTTAAATCAAAAGCCACAAATTGTTGAAAAGACAACCAAACTGGCGCGATTTTTCATTCAGCGCCTGCTGTTTATTGCTTTGGGTACCTTTTTACTCTGGTATTTTTGGCTGGATCAAGACAGAGCCTTTTGGGTTACTTTATCTGTACTGGTGGCCACCTGCCCTTGCGCTTTAACCCTGGCAACCCCCACTGCTATCACCTGCGCTTTGGCGCGCTTAAACCGAAAAGGTATTTTGATCAAAAACCAGCAGGTGCTGGAAATCTTACCTGAGCTCAACTCAATATTTTTAGATAAAACCGGCAGCCTGACTCAAGGACGCTTTAGTATCCAACAGACAGTGTTGCACACCAGTGAGCACAGCGAACAAACCCTGCTCGCGCTGATAGCCCGGATTGAAACTTACTCTGAACACCCTATAGCCAGAGCGTTTTCTGATTATCTAGCGACAGAGTTAAAAGTAGAACAAGTTCAGGTTCATGTCGGTGCTGGCCTGTCTGCCGTCTGGTTACAGCCAGATGGTACAAGATCTGCAGTTAAAGTCGGTAGTGCGGCATTTTGCGCTGTTGAAACTAAATCACCAGCTTCAGTCTGCTGCACCCTGGATAATCAACTTGTGCTTTCTGTTGAGCTGGCTGACGCGCTGCGACCGGAAGTCCCAGCCTTAATCAAGGCGCTGAAGCATAGATGCCTGAGTTTGACCATGCTGACGGGCGATTCCTCGGCACAGGTTGCGCAAGTGCAACAGCAGTTGCAGTTTGACGCAGTCTTCCAGGGCTGCGGTCCTGAACAAAAAGTTGAACATATACGCCAGGCTGTCGCCAAAGGCGATAAAGTATTGATGCTGGGTGATGGCATCAACGACAGCCCCTGTTTCCATGCGGCTCATGTGTCAGTGGCCCTGGATTCAGGCACTGATTTGTCAAAAAACCAGGCCGATGTGGTATTACTGCATAATGATTTGAATTTACTGCAAGAACTGATAGACGGTGCTTTGCTGGCACAGCGTATAGTGAAGCAAAACCTGTGGTGGGCCGTAGGTTATAATCTGGTGATTATTCCCTTGGCGGTGATGGGTTTTGTTTCACCTTATATTGCAGTTATTGGTATGTCGTTCAGTTCTATTTTGGTGGTGTCTAATTCGCTGAGGTTACTTAAAGCATGAGCATAATTTATGTACTGATCCCCATAGCTATACTTTTTGTTTGCATTGGACTTGGTATCTTTTTCTGGGCAGTACGAAGCCGTCAGTTTGATGATTTGAATAAAGAAGGCATGAGCATATTGTTTGAAGAAGAGCAGCAAAACAAAGGCAGCGTTTCAAACACGGATAAACAGCCACCCCAATGAGTCCGGATCTTAGTCTCAACCTGCTGGCGGCACTGAGTATAGGCTTTTTAGGCAGCAGTCATTGTCTGGTGATGTGTGGTGGTATAGCTAGTGCACTGCAACTCTCTATGCCTGCGTTAAGTCTGGCCCAGCAACTTAAGTTACAGTTGATGTTAAGTCTCGGGCGTTTAACCACTTATAGTCTGCTGGGTGCGCTGACAGGAGCTTTTGGTGCTGCTGTGCTGGTAAAGCTTGGCATCAGTTTGTTCTGGTTAAAGCTGCTGGCGGGTCTGCTGCTGTTAATGATGGCTTTTTACGTCGCACGCTTATGGTTTGGTTTGACCTTACTTGAAAAAGTTGGCGCTGCTTTATGGCGAAAAATTCAACCCTTAGCTAAAGCTCTGATGCCTCTGAATAGTAGTGTTAAAGCACTCGCCTATGGCTTATGTTGGGGCTTTTTACCTTGTGGTTTGGTGTACAGCAGTTTAGGCTGGAGCCTGGCTAGTGGTAGTGCATGGCAAGGCGCTGTATTGATGACAGCCTTTGGTCTTGGCACTTTGCCTGCTATGCTGGCGACTGGTAGTTTCGCCCGAAGCCTGAGCCAGTTTAAAAATAAAAACTGGGTCAGAGCCTGTGCGGCTATTTTATTGGCCTTGTATGCGCTTTACACTATAGCTATTGCATTAGCGCCTCGACTTTTCTAAGCTGGGAAAGTCGCTATTGAGGAATTTTTATGTCCGCTTCAAACTTAAGTTGTCAACACTGTGGTTCTAGTCAGCTTTGTCTGCCTTTTACTTTAAATAATGCTGAACTGGATACGCTGGACGATATCATTGAGCGTAAAAAGCCTCTGCACAAAGGCGACTTTTTAATTGAAGCTGGCACTGTCCTACACTCCTTGTATGCAGTTCGTAGTGGCTCGTTCAAAACATTCACATTAACAGAGTCAGGCGAAGAACAAATTACCGGTTTTCATTTACCTGGCGATGTCATAGGTTTTGACGCTATTGGTGAGCAAAAACATCCGAGCTTTGCTCAGGCGTTGGAAACAGCCATGGTTTGTGAAATTCCTTTCAGCCAAATGGACCAGTTGATGGGCGAGTTACCAAAACTGCGCCAGCAGATGATGCGTCTGATGAGTCAGGATATTAGTGGTGATCAGCAAATGTTGCTGTTGCTGAACCGTAAAAATGCTGAAGAGAAACTGGCAGCCTTCTTAACTAACCTGTCCCATCGCTTTGCCAGCCGGGGTTTTTCCAAAAAAGAATTCCGCTTAAGTATGACCAGGGGTGAAATAGGCAACTATTTAGGCCTGACTGTTGAAACTATTAGCCGTTTATTAGGTCGATTCCATAAAGACGACTTGATACACGTCGATGGTAAGCTGATTTGCATCAGCGATCCGGACGCGTTAAGTAAACTGGCTGGTGGATCCGCTATAGCCCGCTGACAGATACCATAGGTATTATTGATCCAGCACAAGGACTTATCAGCCAACCTTAGCTACCTTGGCTACACTTACAGGGTAAGCCTTAGCTTAGCAGGAGCATGATATGACCTTATATCCAAAAGTACTGGTGGTGCTAGACCCTTCAGTGGCTGAACAAAAAGCCCTTAATAGGGCTGTGGAACTGGCCAAACTGCAAAACTGCCAACTGACGGCGTTTTTGTCGATTTATGACTTTTCTTACGAGATGACCACTATGTTATCCGGCGAAGAGCGAGAATCAATGCGCCAGGCCGTTATTAACGATCGCGAGCTTTGGATCAGTGAACTTATAGCTGATTATAAAGAGCAAGGACTCAAAATTGATATTCAAGTGGTTTGGCATAACAGACCTTTTGAAGCCATAGTGCAAGCTGTACTGGAGAAAGAATACGATTTAGTGATTAAAGGGACTCATGATCACGACGTGCTTAAATCCATGATCTTCACGCCCACTGACTGGCATATTTTGCGCAAATGCCCTTGCCCTGTCTTGCTGGTCAAAGACCATGAATGGCCAGAACACGGCAATATAGTGGCTGCTGTAAATGCGGGCAGTGAACAAACACATCACAGCTCTCTGAATCAGCGAATTATCCAGCAATCTAAACAGCTCGCAGCCCTGCTCAATGGCAAAGTACAGCTGGTTAACGCATTTCCAGGTACCCCTGTAAACATAGCCATAGAAATTCCTGAATTTAATCCGCAGGAATACAACCAAACCATGAAGACCCATCATCTGGACGCTGTACAAAAGCTTGCTCTCGAATTTGAACTACCCTCAGCTCAGACTCATGTGCAGGAAGGTATGCCTGAAGATGTCATCCCCAAACTGGCTAAGCAATTAGATGCCGAAATGGTAGTAATAGGCACTATAGGCCGTACCGGATTATCAGCGGCTATAATCGGAAATACGGCCGAACATGTGATTGACCGGCTTGACTGTGACGTTTTGGCGGTGAAACCGGCAGGCTTTGTTTGCCCGTTGGCAAAACAATAAGCTCTGCGAGTGCTAACGAAGTACCTAACTAGCCTGAAGCTGCGAAAGTTCCTGACGTCTGGTTGGCCAGGACAGAGGTTCACAGCCAATAAAGCCGTAGCTTAAAATGCGATGGGTATACAAAGCTGGCGCGTAGTTGGTTATACTACGCGCCATTTTTAATTAGGGTCGTTGTTTTATGTCGCACGCAGCAGAAGCCAAAGCACAGTATAACCTGAATAAATTACACAAACGCTTGCGTCGTGGCGTTGGTCAGGCTATTGCTGACTTTAATATGATCGAAGAAGGTGACAAGGTCATGGTGTGTTTGTCCGGTGGCAAGGACAGCTATACCCTGCTGGATATTCTGTTGAACTTACAACAATCTGCACCTATTCAATTTTCGATAGTGGCAGTAAATCTCGATCAGAAACAACCAGGCTTTCCAGCCGAAGTTTTGCCGACATATCTAAGTTCTATTGGTGTCGATTTTCGGATTGTGACCGAAGACACCTACTCTATTGTGAAAGACAAAATCCCCGAAGGAAAAACCACCTGCTCATTATGTTCGAGGTTACGTCGGGGCATTTTATATCGTACCGCTAAAGAATTAGGTGCTACCAAAATTGCCCTGGGTCACCACCGCGATGACATGATTGAAACTATGTTTTTAAACATGTTCTACGGCGGCAAAATGAAGTCCATGCCGGCCAAACTGATCAGTGACAATGGTGAACATATAGTGATCCGCCCTCTGGCTTATTGCCGCGAAAAGGATATTGAAAAATATTCTATTGCCCGCGAGTTTCCTATCATTCCATGTAATTTATGTGGTTCTCAGGATGGATTGCAGCGGCAGGTGGTGAAAGAAATGCTACAGGACTGGGATAAACGTTTTCCTGGTCGTATTGAAACAATGTTTCAGGCGATGCAGAACATTGTTCCTTCTCATATGATTGACAAAAACCTGTTTGATTTTGCTGGTATCAGTAAAGACAGTCCGCTGCCGATTGAAGGCGATATGGCCTTTGATAAACCTGATGTGCCCAAAGTACCGGTAGGTTTACTGCAGGAAGAAGACGAACAGGGTGCTACAGCTCAGTTTGTTGAACTACTGTAGGAGATGGCTTTACCCCATCCCGTCTAATAACGCTTATTAAATTCTTCAAAGAGCAGCATCAGCTGCTCTTTTTCTTTACTAAAGCCGGTGTGTTGCAACAACTGTATCACCACTTCAGCTGTACATAAGGCCCCTTCCTTTTGATTGCGTCGCAGTTGATAGACTGAAGGGCTGTCGGGTGTGATCCCAAGTCGGTAACATGACTGCAGATAGGGGCTTTTCCTAAGCATTTTGGCTGCTTCCTGCCAGGTAGCGTCCAACAAAACCCAGTGTTTGGCCGCTTCATTCAAACGAATGGACATCTCTGTGACTGCAACAGGGTTTTGAGCTTGGTACTGTCCTTGTTGCAGCAGATAACAAGCCTGACTGCTATCGGCGCTTAGTGGGTACACTAAGCCCAGCTGCTGTGCTGCGGATAAGTCGACCAACAGCTTATCAGGTGACTTGCGCTGCCACTCTATCAACTCAACCCTGACTTGTTCCGAATTGGCCAAAGCCTGCAGAACTAAAGCGCCGGTATTGGTCCTTTTAGACAGTTCTCTGCTATGAGTGAGCAGGTAAAGCACCAATCCGGCCATCAGATTTATGGCTGCACTAGCAGAGGCGTAGCGTGATCAGGCACTTTGGAAAACTGCACTGTGGCAGTATCAGCTAAAGATTGGGGTAAAAAAATCCGGCAGCGGTTTTGCTCACATAATACCTGCTGATTTAAAGCTGCATCAGAACTTTGCGCTACGACTTCACGCGTAAAATGCAGAGTTAAACCAGAGACATCAGGTAACCAATATTTACCCCAACCCGCTAACGAATCTAACAATTCGTCGAACTGGCTTTGTAGCTTACGCAGTTGAGCCACGGTGACTTGCTGTGGTACAGGCATCTTACTGCGAAGCTTAAAGTTCAGGTCACAGGCCGTAGATCCCTGTGGCTGCTTTAATACAATCAGCGCTTTTTGAACATTCAACATTTCGTCAAAAGGCAGCATCAATTCGCCGTTGCCGGCGATAGTCAAAGGCGCTTCAGAGATATCAGTAGTAATCAACGCTTTATCTACAACGCATACTTCGGTTGTGCCTGCTTTTTGCAGTATAAATGCCAGCGTGATATCACTGAACTCAACCTTTTCACTTTTTTTCATCCTGGCGTAAAAGCCGTCGTAATTAAATACGGTATCAGCCATAGCTGAACCACAAAAAGCAACCAGTAAGCTGGCAAGTACATAAGGTTTCATGATCAGCTGTCTATATGTTTAGTATTGGCTTTAAGCATGGTATGGATTTCTTTAACGTAGTCCTGACCTCGCTCAGAATACCGGCTCAAACCTGCAACCAGGTGATGTCCGGCTACTTCACCTTCTGCCCGGCGTTTAGCCCTGAGTTGGCGTAAATCTTCGTACACATAAAAAGTGTTAAGGTTATAAAAATAGCTATTAATAGCAGCTGCTATGTTTGGAAATACCGCAACCTCATGATATTTGCCAGCGCTACGTTTTTGCGGCACTACACCACAACCGGCTTTAAAACACCATTGGCCGAAGAAGTTATAAGCTTCGAGAGCAAAACGACTGCTGCCCCAACCAGATTCTTTAGCGGCCTGGATCAGTACTAAATCAACAGGGATAGCATCTACTCTACTTAATAACAGCCGAAAGCCCTCTCTATCAACTTCCGGATAGTCCAATTTGAACTCATCATACAGGCTATAGATGAAAGCGTATTCTTCAACCGTCAGCTCCTGGCTTAAAGCCTTTTGCTGTACTTCGACAACCTGTTGTCGAATATAGAGCAACCTGGCGTTTTCACGTTCAATAAATGGCAAAAGATAATCAAAAAATGCCTTTTTTTTCTCCGATACGTCTTTGTACTGTTCAAAGTCCGGTACTGGAGACAACTCCGGCATGGCTACAGGATAAGCCAAACGTTTTAGCAGTTTACGCTGATCCGCGGCGTCAAGAGCTGCCAACTTGGATGGCATTTGCCACTCTGCTAATGAAGCAATATCCTCAACAGGAGCTGGTTTCAGCCATGGGTAAACAGAGGCATATAGCACCAGGCTCCATAACACTAACCAAAAAATGTGTTCTGTTTTTTTCATCCGACACCCTGATTTAGCCTTTTATCAGATCCCTTCACTTGGTGAATGGAATAACAATGGCGCGTATTCTAACCAGATCTGGTAGCAGTTTCGACCACAAATTGGCCTAAAAGATTAGTGGCACTTCAAACTAAATACGTAACAACATGTTTTAATTGATTATTTGTGTTGGCAGGAAAACTGCATACTCTCCTGTTACAATTAAAAAAGGAGAACAATATGCGTCAATTAAAATTAATTCCAGCTTTGATACTGGCTTTATCGGCGACCACTGTGATGGCAGATGACATTAAAGTGCTGGAAAAAGTTATAGATGGGAAAAGCTATAAAAAGCTAGTGCTGGAAGTTCCTGTCGGAGAGATAAAGGTCAAAATATCTAAAAGCTCTGACATCAGCTTAATGGTTGAGTTAGAGCCGGATGATGATTGGCTGGGCCGTAGCACTGATTTATCAGATGCAGAAATCAGTCTGCGTGAGGATGGTTCTAGCCTTAAGTTGAAGGTTGATCTGGAAGATGATGATGACGTTACCCAAAGCTGGACTGTGGCAATGCCTGCAGATATGGCTGTTTCATTAAATTTAGGCGTTGGCTCTGTTGAAATTGATGATATGGCATCAGATATCAATGTCGATTTAGGTGTTGGCGAAATAGATATTGATGTCGACACCAGCCTGTTTGACTCCATTAAGTTGGACGCTGGTGTAGGTGACACCTCAATCAAAGGTGGTAAAGGCCGTTATGAGCGTGACCAGGTCCTGGTAACAAGTTCAAGCCAGTTACATGGTGAAGGTAAAAAAGAACTGGAAGCCAACGTAGGTGTAGGTGATATTGAAGTGCGCGATAACCAGTAACTATCACTAACACAAGCTTTAAGGTACTTTATCTACCCTAAGTAATTGAAGTTGCTGCAAGTGACAGAGACCCCAGGAGCATAGTTGTTGCTATGTGACTGGGGCTATGAACGTAGCCAACACAGCTGCGGCTTCAAGTAAGACGGGTATGGATCCAGTTTGGAGTAAAGCGCCAGTATGTTGTTAAAGCCTCTTTTAAATCAAAAAAGCTGGTTAACGGCAGGGAATCACCGCTGATACAACTGTAAGTAAAGCGATGACAGTTATTCCTTAGTAAATCGTAATGCTGATAGCTGTAAATCTTTTCTATAGCCCTGTTTGCCGCTATCTCTGACCCTATGATCTTACCTTCTGGTGTAGTGGCAAAAATTAATTCAGCACCGGATCTGTCTGCCAAAAAACGATTAACGGATAAAGAACGTACCAGGCCAGAGCCTGCCAGCTCCACTATTTGTCCGTCTCCTATATAAATACCAGTGTGCTCAAAAAACTGAAAAATTTCGCAGCCTACCACGGCTCCCACAGGGATAGTACGCAGACTTGTCATAGAGCTCCTGATTTTCCCGCTTTTTTTTGCAATCATACTTGCAAAAGACGTCTAGGCGTGTAAAAAGGTGTAAGCAAGTATATTTAATGAAAACAATAGACGGAGACATAAGGGTAGCGGTATGAAACCAATAGAGCGCTCGACAAAATTAGATGGGGTTTGTTATGACATTCGGGGTCCTGTGGCACGTGAAGCCAAACGGATGGAAGAAGAAGGTCAGCGTATTTTAAAGCTCAATATTGGTAATCCCGCGCCTTTTGGCTTTGAAGCGCCGGATGAAATTTTAAAACACGTAATTCACAATTTGCCAACAGCACAAGGCTATAGTGACTCACAGGGTATTTATTCGGCCCGGGTCGCAGTGGCACAGTATTATCAGCAGCGGGGCATTTTAGGTGCTGACGCAGACGACGTATATATAGGTAATGGCGTATCTGAGTTAATTCTTATGTCATTGCAGGCGCTTTTGAATAACGGCGATGAGGTTCTGATCCCCTCCCCTGATTACCCGCTCTGGACAGCCGCGGTGAATCTGGCTGGTGGCAATGCTGTGCATTACCGCTGCGATGAACAATCAGACTGGTTTCCCGATTTGGCCGATATTCGCGCAAAAATCACGAAGAAAACCAAAGCTCTGGTGCTGATTAATCCAAACAATCCAACTGGAGCAGTGTATTCTAAAGCCTTTTTGCTGGATCTGTTGGCCATAGCCCGTGAGCATAAGCTGGTAGTGTTAAGCGACGAAATCTATGACAAGATTTTGTACGATGGTGCGGAGCATGTAACCACTGCTTCATTAACTGACGACTTATTTATGCTTACCTTTGGTGGTTTATCAAAGAACTACCGTATCGCTGGTTTTCGGGTTGGCTGGATTTTGTTATCCGGAGCCAAGCATCTGGCAAAACACTATGTCGAAGGTTTAAATATTTTGGCGTCTATGCGTCTCTGCGCTAACGTCCCTTGCCAGCATGCAGTGCAAACTGCCCTGGGCGGTTATCAGAGCATTAACGAGCTGATCGTACCTGGCGGACGTTTGTATGATCAGATGGACTTAGCCCATAAGCTTGTCACCAGCATTGATGGCATCAGTTGCGTACGACCTAAAGGAGCAATGTATTTGTTTCCTAAACTGGACCGAAAGAAATTTAAAATCAAAGACGATGAGTTGATGGTGCTGGATTTTTTACGTCAACATAAAGTGCTGTTGGTGCATGGCCGGGCTTTTAACTGGCCTGAACCTGATCATTTCCGTATTGTATTTCTGCCTCACAAAGAGCAACTGGAAATGGCGATCAGTCGTCTGGCTCAGTTTTTACCTGGATACCAGCAATAAAACTGCAGGTCAGTTACAGAGAATTATCATGATTAGGGATAAAGAACCAAGCCATTTTTTTGCTCATCTATTCAGGATGAAGCTGATTAACAGATGGCCATTGATGCGCAACGTCAACACAGAAAATGTCGCGGAGCATAGCCATCAAGTGGCTGTGGTTGCTCATATGCTGGCCCTTATTCGTCGAGAGATTTTTGCAGCAGAAGTACAACCTGAACGAGTGGCAACACTGGCGTTATTTCATGACGCCAGCGAAGTGCTGACAGGCGATTTACCTACCCCAGTGAAGTACTTTAATGCACAAATTGCTCAGGAATACAAAAAGATAGAACGTATTGCTGAACAAAAGCTGCTGTCAATGCTACCCAAAAAATTGCAGCCTTTTTATCAGTCTCTACTGTTGTCTGAGCAGTACTCAGAGGATGAAAAACTATTGGTGAAAGCCGCAGATACGCTTTGCGCTTATGTCAAAACTCTGGAAGAGCTCTCTGCCGGCAATCACGAGTTTGTGCTGGCCAAAAAGCGTCTGGAGGCTGTGCTTGAAGGTTATGCCTTGCCTGAGGTGAATTATTTCCTTGAGATTTTCATCCCAAGCTTTTCGCTGTCTTTGGATGAAATCAGCTTACAGGATGGGCAGTTGTAGGGGTGGGGTTTATTCCCCCGTCATGACGGTATGCGGTGCAGATGGACGGGCCTGGACAAGTCGTGGCCCCTACGTCCCACCCGCCGTCAATGCTGGTCTCTGCATACTTCCTGATTAAACTCGAATTCTATGGTGGTATGTTCCAACTGATAGGGCTGAAGCAGCAGCCGTATTTGCTCTTTATGTAATTTGAGTTGCTCTGCGGCTATTTCAGCCGTCAACACAAGATGGGCTGTTAGCACATGTTTTTCGCCATCCAAAGACCATAAGTGCAAATGATGTACGTCCTGAACAAACTCAAGATGTTGCAATTGCTGCTCAATTCGCGCAGCCAATTTGGGATCCGGGCTTACTTGTAAAAACAGTGCCAGAGTGCGGCGTAAATTACGCCATACATTGATCAGGATAAAACAGGTAAAACCAATACTTAACAACGGATCAAGCCAAGCCCAGTCTGTGAAATAAATCAGGATAGAACCTATAAGCACAGCAACCCACCCCAACACGTCTTCCAACAAATGCCAGGTCAGAATTTTTTCATTTTGGGTTTTACCGCTTCGTAGTTTAACGACGGCAGCACCATTGACCACAACACCTAACACAGCAAGTGCCATCATACCTGGGGCATGAGGTAATTGCGGTTCCCATAATCTGGGTATGGCTTCGAACAAAATCCAACAAGACCCCAACACTAAGATCACGCTGTTAATTAATGCACTTAATAACGACCAACGCCTATAACCATAGCTGTAACGCGGGGTAGCCTCTTTGCCGGCTATTTTTGCAGCAAACCAGGCAAAAGCTATCGCAAGCGTATCACCTAAATCGTGCATTGCATCAGCCATAATCGCCACGCTATTGGTCAACCAGCCGCCAATAAATTCGATGATAGTAAAACTGAAATTCAGCCAAAAGGCCGTGGCTATATTGCCAGACTCAGAACCATGATGATGGTGGTGGTGACCAAACAGACCATGGGAGTGCGAATGCTCTTCATCATCGCTGTGAGCATGCTTATGCTCTGATCCATGGTCGTGATTGCAGCTTGTATTATGCTGATGGGATTTGTGGTATGGCTTTGAATGGTCGTGTGGCATGCTACACCCGAAAAAAATGCCGTAATATGAATACCATATCTGGTTTTGCCCTGCTCTGCCAGAGCACACATCAGCTAGCTGAAAAGAATTTAAACTTTTACGTCATTCAGAGAAAAAAAGCTTGAGCCAACGCCAACAAAACACTAGTCTGAGACTGAAGTTTAGCTGAATGATGCCGATATAAAACTAGTCGTCAAGAACAACAAGAACAACAAATGCCTTTGAATTTTACTGTCTTTCTGCTCACAGCTCTGTGTGCTTTATCAACGACTTCAGTCGTAGCAGGTAGCCTGAGCCACAACAAAAGCACCGATTACGCCGCTTGGTCGGAAAAAAATCGCGATGGCAGCTGGACCCGAATGACAGAGCAGGCTGTGGCGCAATCTCCACTGGTAAAACTGGTACCAGCCGATGTGCAAAGCTTCTGCCCCCGTTATGCAAGTCTTACCCAACAGCAACGCAGCCAGTTCTGGGTGGCTTTGTTTTCTGCCATGGCCAAACCTGAAAGTAATTTTAAGCCTCAGTCTTTTTATCAGGAAAAGTTTAAAGACGCTCAAGGTCGTCGGGTCATAAGCCGTGGATTGCTGCAAATTTCCCACGAAAGCGCAAATCAGCCTCGTTACGCCTGCGATATTAAACAACCGCATTCTTTGCACGACCCCAAAGTGAACTTAAGTTGCGGCGTGAAAATAATGAGCAAGTGGGTTCAAACTGATGGAGTGATCAGCCAGCCACGCTGGAGTAAAGATCCCAAAGGCGGCGCCCGTTATTGGTCTACCTTACGGCCACAACGCGGTAAAGTGCAATCTATTGCCGATTTTACCCGCCAACTGCCCTTTTGTGCCACTCATACCGGCAGTTCAACCAAAGCCAAATTAACAGTAGCGATTTAAGTTCTGCCATTACCCTGACGAGCAGTCAAGGTGACCAGAGCAATACCTCCTAAAATCGCTATTGAAGCCAAAATCAGACGCACACTAAAAGGCTCTGTCAAAAACAGCGCAGCCCCGACAGCCGCGACCAGAGGCACACTTAGTTGTACCGTTGCCGCTGTACTGGCCTTTAAATAAGGCAAAGCAGTATACCAAAGCGCGTAACCAAGGCCTGAAGTCAGAGTTCCGGATAATACCGCGTAGCAAACCCCCTTCAGATCAAAAGTAAGCCCGTCAAAAAACAACAAAGCCAATATGAACGCTATGGGCACAGTACGCACAAAGTTACCCGCAGTAACCTTCAGAGGGTCGCCACCACTTTTCCCTAGCAATGAATACACTCCCCAGGCCACACCTGAAAGCATCATTAACAAACCAGCCCCCACAGGAGGAGCGGATAATCCCGGTAATAACAAGCCAACCAAACCTGCAAAGGCAAAGATAAAACCCAGACTCTGTAACAAAGTAAAACGCTCCCCCCGCCAGTAACCATAAGCAATCATGCAGGCTTGTACTGCGCCAAATAGCAGTAAGGCTCCAGCTGCTGTGCTTAAACTGACATAAGAGACTGAAAATGCGATGGCATACACAAACAAAGCCAAAGCCGACCACCAACTACCCTGACCGGCGCGATTTTCCGCTTTTATGGATATCAGCAACCAAAGTACTAAAGCGCCTGAAATCAGCCGTACTGCGGTAAAACTAACAGGATCAATAGAGGTTTGGAGTAATGCCGCCCGACACAGCAGCGAGTTTCCGGCAAAAGCTAAAAGGGCCAGAAGGGTAAAAATGAAAACTCGAACAGCGGACATAACTAATGTTCATATCTGACTACAATGTAGTCCAGCATAACATTGTAAAAACAGAGAGTTAAATCACAGATGGTAGAAAAGATAAAACAGAGGCGTAAATTGCAGGTATAAAAAAGCCACCCGAAGGTGGCCTTTTACTCTGCTCAAAGAATTAAGCAGCTAAAGCTTCTTTTGCCTTAGCGACTAAAGCAGCAAATGCGCCTTTGTCGTATACAGCGATATCAGCCAGGATCTTACGGTCGATTTCAACAGATGCTCTTTTCAGACCATCGATGAAGCGGCTGTAAGATAAACCGTTCTGACGAGATGCAGCGTTGATACGCGCGATCCACAGTTGACGGAATTGACGTTTACGTTGACGACGGTCGCGGTAAGCGTATTGGCCAGCTTTAATAACTGCCTGGAAAGCGACACGATAAACACGACTGCGGGCACCGTAGTAACCTTTAGCCTGGTTTAACACCTTCTTGTGACGAGCGCGAGCTGTCACACCACGTTTTACTCTTGGCATTTGAAATCTCCTAAATTATGCGTATGGCAGACAACGAGCGATACCAGCAACGTCAACTTTTGCAACTAACGTTTTTGGACCTAACTGACGCTTACGCTTAGAAGACTTCTTCGTCAGAATGTGGCGAAGATGTGATTGCTTACGTTTAAAACCGCCTGAGCCGGTTTTCTTAAAGCGCTTTGCAGCACCTTTGTTGTTTTTCATCTTTGGCATAGTTAAATAACTCGCATTGTTTAGATTACAACGAATAATAAGGCGATAAAAAACGCCGCTTTATTCAAGCGGCGTATTTTATGCTTGAAAGCTCTTATTACTTCTTATTTGGGGCCAGCATCATGATCATCTGACGACCCTCAACACGGCTTGGGAAAGATTCGCAGATAGCAATATCTGACATATCTTCTTTAATCCGGTTAAGCATCTCAATACCGATGTCCAGATGCGCCATTTCACGACCACGATAACGCAGTGTTACTTTAGCTTTGTCACCCTCTTCAATGAAGCGACGCAGGTTGCGTAGTTTTACCTGGTAATCGCCTTCATCAGTTCCAGGCCGGAATTTAATTTCCTTGATCTGGATCTGTTTTTGCTTTTTCTTCTGCTCTTTAGCAGCTTTGCCTTTCTCAAACAGGAACTTACCATAGTCCATCAACTTACAAACAGGTGGTTCAGCGGTTGGGCTAATCTCTA